>Ga0206802_1036_pt1 | contig 33424 bp, 31 predicted proteins | sample Alteio_BWOrgCont_63_FD_152902 | JGI IMG/M metagenome (GOLD analysis project Ga0206802, IMG submission 152902) | Enriched cells from forest soil in Barre Woods Harvard Forest LTER site, Petersham, Massachusetts, United States -... | ecosystem: Environmental > Terrestrial > Soil > Temperate forest >... | reverse complement strand
GCTACCGTCGGAGGAAAAAATGGCCTTGACCGGCCGATCGAAATTGATCGGCTTTCCGCTCGGATCCTGCACCTGCGCCAGGCACATGCCGGGCAGATTCTTGGGCTCGCAATCCACATAAGGAGCCGGCCAGGTCTGATTCGCCAGGTAATACGCGGCCAGTGAGGTGGAGTCCGCTGAGGTCAGTTTGCGCGGATAATAGGCGTAGTTCGAGTTCTGCACAAAGGCCATCATCACCGACCCGCCTGGGTTCATCGATACGTGATACACACCAGGCAGACTGAGGGGGTAGCTTCCGCCAGTCGTCTTGTTGATGACTGTAACTTGCTGCGCCTGCTGATTGGCGGCGATAACGTAGGTCCCGGTGCGCGCGATGAAGACGCTGGAGGAAAGACCGGGCAGAGTGGCCGCCGCGCCGGAGGTCGTCTCCTTGGCATAGTTGATCAGCGTAAAGCTGCCGTCGCCTGAGCCATAGACGGCCCCAACCTGCTCTTCCGGCATGTTCTGAATGGTGCTGGGCAGCGCGCCGCTATAGCCCGAGATGCTGAACGAGGGAATTTTGTCGTTAAAGCTTTGCCGGATGTCGTAATACGCATCCACAAACTGGAGCAGGCCCTTGCTCGCGACGCTTGGGTTTTGGATAGCGATCAGTACCCGGTTGGCGATTCCGCTGGGAGGCAGAACGCGGCCCGCAAAGTAGTAGTTATTTCCACAGCCCGCCAGTACACCCGCGGTCACCAGTGCCGCCAGGGCGCAAATCACGAGACTTCTCTTCTTCAAAATCCTATACCTCAAATCAACAGGCTGACTGGCCAAGTATAACAAAGCGGGCACTCGTCACGCGCCCGCCCAGGCGTGGCCAACCGGCATCGGCGCCAATTGCCATCGCGGACTGTCCCGGCTCTCTTCGCTTGGACGCAGTTCCACGAACAAGGACAGCGGACTTCCAAACGCGATAGCATGATAGATAACGTGCGAACTCTTAAGGACATCTTTGCCGGCCGGCCCGTGCTCTGCGATGGAGCCATGGGAACCGTACTCTATGCTCGCGGAGTCTTCATCAATCGTTGCTACGACGAGCTCAACCTTTCCGATCCAGCCCTGATCCTCTCGGTTCACGAAGAGTATCTGCAGAGCGGCGCGGAGATCCTGGAGACCAACACCTTTGGGGCCAATCGCTTCCGTCTCGCCCGGCACGGATTGGCCAGCCGGACCGCGGAAATCAACCAGGCAGGAGTCCGCCTGGCCCGTCAGGCCGCCGACCATCTCAAGGACAAGCAGGCAGGCGATGCCTGGGTAGCCGGCTCGGTCGGCCCGCTCGGCGTGCATCTGGAGCCGCTGGGAAAGACCGGCCTTGATGAAGCTCGGGCCGCATTCGCCGAACAGATCGCCGCTCTCGCCGAGGCCGGCGCGGACATGCTGATGATCGAGACCATGCCCGCGCTCAACGAAGCCCGCGAGGCCCTGCTTGCGGCCAAAGAAGTTGCGCCGGAGCTGCCTGTCTTCGCAATGATCACGGTGGATGACGACAGCAACTGCCTGGATGGGTCGACTCCCAGCCATGCCGCCGAACTGCTTACCGAGTGGGGCGCCGACGTCATCGGCTGCAACTGCTCTACCGGCCCGACAACCGTGCTCACGGCCATCGAAGCGATGCGCGCGGTAACCGATGTTCCGCTGGTAGCCATGCCCAACGCCGGCATGCCCCGCGCCGTCGAGGGCCGCAATATCTACCTCTGTTCGCCGGAATATATGGCCAGCTTTGCGCGCAAGGCGATCAAGGCCGGCGCGCAATACGTCGGCGGCTGTTGCGGAACCACGCCCAACCACATTCGCGCCATGAAATCGGCCATCCGTGCCATCGACGCGCAAACCCGCAACCAGGCTCGAACGGATTCCGGGACCGAGGCTCATGGAAAAGCTTCCGCGGCCATCGAAACGGAAACCCCGCCCGCGCCGCTCGCCGAGCGCTCCCGCATTGGCGCCCTGGTGGCCGAAGGAACCTTCGTCACGCTGGTCGAAATCGTCTCCCCGCGCGGCATCGATTGCAGCAAGGAGATCGAGGGCGCGCGACTGCTGGCCTCGCGCGGCGTCCACGCCATCAACGTACCCGACTCGCCGCGCGCCTCGGCCCGCATGAGCGCGCAGAGCCTCTGCATCCAGATTCAGCAGCATACCGGCATCGAGACCGTGCTCCACTACACCTGCCGCGACCGCAATGTGCTCAGCATCCAGTCCGACCTGCTGGGAGCTTCGTCGATCGGCCTGCGCAACATCCTTTGCCTCACCGGCGACCCGCCCAAGCTGGGCAATTATCCCGACGCTACTGCGGTTTTCGACGTGGACGCGATCGGCCTGGTCAATATCGTCCGCCGGTTGAATCATGGCCTGGATATCGGCGCGAATTCCATCGGCGCTTCCACCAACTTCACCATCGGCGTGGCCGCCAACCCCGGCGTGCCGGATATCGAACAGGAGCTGCGGCGCTTTGCGTGGAAGGTCGAGGCCGGCGCGGAATACGCCATCACCCAGCCCGTCTTCGATCTCCGCCTGCTTGAATCTTTCCTGCGCCGCATCGAGGAGTTTCGCATTCCGGTGATCGCCGGAATCTGGCCGCTGACCAGCCTGAGGAATGCCGAGTTCATGCGCAACGACCTGCGCGTCTCCATGCCCGAAGAAGTGATGCAGCGCATGGCCAAGGTCGAATCTCCTGAAGCCGCGCGCGCCGAGGGAGTTCGCATTGCCCAGGAGATGCTGGCCGAAGCGCGGCCCATGGTTCAGGGCGTGCAGGTCAGTGCACCTTTTGGGCGCTACGCATTGGCCGCCGACGTGATCGCGTCCGTGCTCCCACCACGGCCGGAGTCAGCTGCTTAACGCGTCGAGAGCAAAGCAGCGAAGGAGCAGTTACCAAGCATGGCGAACTTCGAAGAATCCCTGAAAAAGCTGGAAAACATCGTCGCGCAACTGGAACAGGGCGACCTGGCACTGGAAGACTCGATCAAGCTCTTCGAAGAAGGTGTCGGCCTCTCCGCTGCCTGCAAACAGGAGCTCGACACTGCGGAAGGCAAAGTGCAAATGCTGGTAAAGCAGCGCGACGGCAGCCAGAAGCTAGAGCCTTTTCTGACTGAGAGTTAGTGCGTGAAATAGGCGTATTCCTGGCTCGATGTCAATCTGCCGATCAGTTGCATCCGTAATGCACGACCTGACATCGCATCCTGCCACCATGTATGATCTTCCCGTCCGCGAATCGTTTTCGTAATGGAAGACCGCCTCTTTACTAGACCAATGATGACTGACACAAATTCAATCGGCATTCCAAATTCTTCTCCGGTTTCGGACCAGATCAAGCCGGAGTTCACGCCGCGGCCCATCGTCTCCATCGGCGCCGGCGGCATCGTGCATGACGCGCACTTACCCGCCTATCGCAAGGCCGGCTTTCCCTCCGCGGCAATCATCGATCCAGACTTCGGAAAGGCCGATGCGCTGGCCGCACAGTTCGCCGTTCCCAAGGTCTTCGCCACAATTTCTGAAGCGTTGCCGCAGTTGCCTTCCGAGTGCATCTTTGATGTTGCCGTGCCGGCCAGCGCCATCCTTAAAGTTCTACCGCAGCTCCCAGACGGCGCTGCGGTCCTGATCCAGAAACCGATGGGCGAGACGCTCGCCGAAGCCGTGGCCATCGAGCGCCTGTGCCGCGAAAAAGGCCTGACTGCGGCGGTCAACTTTCAGCTTCGCTGGGCGCCGGTGATGCAGGCCGCGCGCCAATACGCATTGGCTGGACTGCTCGGCGACGTGCATGAAATGGAAGTCCATGTGAGCGTCTTCATGCCCTGGGATTTGTGGAGCTTCATGGCCACGATTCCGCGCCTTGAAATCCTGTACCACAGCATTCATTACATCGATCTGGTGCGCGCCTGGTTCGGCAATCCGAAGAAGGTATTGGCTAAGACGGTGCGCAATCCGCTCACCCCGGCCCTCGCCGCCACGCGCAGCGTCATCATCCTCGAATACGACGACTGGAAGCGCGTCAGCATCTCAGCCAACCATGCACACTACTACGCCGAGACGCAGCGCAGCCAGGTGACCTGGGAAGGCACCGAGGGCGCACTCGAAGCCATCATGGGCGTCAACCTCGACTATCCTAAGGGCAAGCCCGACCGGCTGCGTTACGCGCGACGCGGCGGTGAGTGGGAGACCGTGCCGACCGAAGGCAACTGGTTCCCCGACGCCTTCGTCGGTTCGATGGGCGCACTGCAAGCTTATGTCTGCGGAGCCTCCACCGAGCTGCCCACCCGTGTCTCAGACGCACTGGACACCATGCGCACCGTCGAGGCCGCGTATCTCTCCAGCCAAATGGACGGCCAGCCTCTTCCGGAGATCGCATGACAGCCGAGATCAAGGACAACGCATTTCGTCTCGACGGGCTGCAGGCGCTGGTGACCGGCGGAGCCAGCGGCATCGGCGAAGCAACCGCACGCGAGCTGGTTCGCGCGGGAGCGTTTGTCTGGGTCGCCGATATCAACCTCGCCGCCGCCGAAGCCCTCGCCGCATCGTTAGGCAATGCCCGCGCCGTGCGCATGGATGTGACCTCAGTCGAATCGATCGACCAGGCCGCCGCGCTCTTGCCGGGGCTCGATATTCTCGTCAACAATGCAGGCATCGGCCACGTCGGCAGCATCGCCACCACGCAGCTTGAGGACTTCGACCGGCTCATCAACGTCAATGTCCGCTCGGTCTTTCTGGTCACGCAAAGACTGTTGCCCCTGCTGCTCGCGAGCCCTGCAAAAGGCTCCATCGTCAACATCGGTTCGGTCGCCGGCATGATCGGAATCAAGCAGCGCTTTGCCTACTGCACCACCAAAGGCGCGGTATTGGCCATGACCCGCCAGCTCGCCGTCGAATATCCCAAAGAGCTGCGTGTCAACGCCATCTGCCCCGGGACGGTCGAGACCCCGTTTGTCGAGGGCTACCTGGACAAGTATCACGCGCACGAAAAAGAAAAGATTCGCGAAGAGCTGCGCGCCCGCCAACCGATGGGCCGCCTCGGCCAGCCCGAAGAGGTCGCATCCATGGTGCGCTACTTGTCTTCGCGCGAAGCAGGATTCATCAGCGGTTCCCTGTTCACCCTCGATGGCGGCTGGACCGCCGCATAACTCAAGCCGGAGTCAGCATGAAGCTAGTTTCTTTTTCCGAAAAAGACGGGCGTCTACGCCCCGGAATCCTTCTCCACGACATCGGCATCGTTCTCGATATCGAGAACGGAGGCTACGCCGATGTTCTCGCCGCGATCACTGCCGGAGTGGCGGCGCACGAGAAAGGCGATTCCTATTGGGGCTATCCGCTCAGCAAAATCAAGGTACATGCGCCGCTTGCGAATCCGCCCCGCATCTTTTGTATCGGCCTGAATTATCGCGATCATGCCATCGAATCAGGCATGGAGATTCCTAAGTTTCCGGTTGTCTTTTTCAAGCTCGCGCCCTCGATCATCGGGCCCGGTGAAGCCATCGTACTGCCCACCATCACCAAAGAGCCCGACTACGAAGCTGAATTTGCCTTCGTCATCGGCAAAAGCGGCTTTCAGATTCCTGCCAGCGAGGCCATGGAACATGTCTACGGCTACACCATCATCAACGATGTCAGCGCGCGCGACATTCAGTTCTCAACCTCGCAATGGTCGCTGTCGAAGAGCCTGCCAACGTTCTGCCCCATGGGCCCGTACATCGTAACCGCCGACGAAATCGCCGATCCTCATGCGCTCGACGTTCAACTCTCGATCGATGGCGAAGTATTGCAGCACTCCAACACCAGCGAGCTGATCTTCAAGATTCCCGCGCTGATCGAATACATCTCCTCGATCACGCCGCTGCTGCCTGGCGACATCGTGTCTACGGGAACGCCCTTTGGCGTAGGCCTTGGCCGCAATCCCAAACGCTGGCTGAAACCCGGAGAAACAGTCACTATCACCATCGAAGGCCTAGGACAGCTTACGAACCCAGTGGTAAGCGCGTAACCGGCAAGGGCCGCGGCCGCTGATTAACTGGCCTTGGCTCCTTTAGGCCGCGCTCCAAACCACGCATAGAGGGCAATCACAAGATAGCAAAAGCACGGTACGCTATAAGCCGCGCTCACCTGCATCGCATCGGCTACCTTGCCCATGATCGGCGTCATCGCTGCTCCGCCGATGATCGCCATCACCATCAGCGAGCCGCCAGTCTTGGTGCGCGAGCCCAGCCCATGAATACCCAGCGCGAAGATGGTTGGGAACATCATGGACATGAAGAAACTGCTGCTCAGCAGGCAGATTACGCCGACCCAGTTGGGCTGCGAGATCGCCGTCAGCGTCAACACTACATTGCATACCGCAAAGACACATAGCAGCCGGTCGGGCCGAAAGAACTTCAGTATCCAGGCCGACAAGAAGCGGCCAACAGCAAAAGCCGCCAGCGTTCCGGTAAGCATATAACCGGCAACACGCTCCGGCATCCCGGCATACGACTGCACGTACTGAATGAAGTAGCTCCAGGTGCCGACCTGCGCGCCGACATACAAAAATTGCGCCAGCACACCGAGCATGAAGTGACGCTGTAGCAGGATACCAAGCCCATCTCCCTGGCTTCCTTCTTCATGCTCCTCTTCCACATCCAGCGACGGAAAATGCGTGCGCGCAATCAGGAATGCCAGCACCAGCGCCGCCGTGCCCAGTACCAGGTACGGCGTGATCACTCTCAGAATCTCTGAATGCAGATAAGCCGCGTAGGTGCCTGCGGCCTTCTGCGCAGCAACTTGGCTCGCGGTAAGCTCGACTCCGGAGAAAATGAATACCGTCCCAACCAGCGTCGCCGTAATGCTGCCCAGTGGATTGAACGCCTGCGAGAAATTCAACCGCTGCTCGGAGTTCTCCGGTGACCCCATCCGGACAATGATGGGGTTCGCCGCCGTCTCCAAAAAAGAGAGTCCCGAAGCAATGACAAACAACGCCAGCAGAAAAAAGCTGTAGCTGCCCGCATTGGCGGCCGGCCAGAAAAGATAAGAGCCGGCAGCCAGCAGGCACAACCCAGTCAATATGCCTCGCTTGTATCCGAACCGCCGCATCAGCATCCCAGCCGGGATCGCGAATCCGAAGTAGCCAAGGTAAAACGCTGTCTGTATAAAGCCCGCGGCAAAGCGCGACAGGGCAAACGACTTCATGAACTGGCGAATGAGAATGTCGTTCAGATTGTTCGGTATCGCCCACATGTAAAAGAGCGCAGTCACCAGCACAAATGGAGCCAAGCGTCCGGCCGGGACCAGAGGAGCGTTGGACTGACTGGACTTGCCGCCAGGGTTAGATCCGGGCACAGATATGTTCAAGCTTGTTTCACCTCACGGGAGTCACCAGGCAACTGGAGCCCATAAAATCTCGCCGCATTGCCGCCAAAAATCGCTTCCTGCTCATCCTCGGAAAGTTCCGCTGTAAATTCCCGCACCACGCTCATCCATCGCGTATAGCTCGAAGCGACAGTACAAACCGGCCAATCCGAACCAAACATCAGCCGCTCGGGCCCAAAGCATTCTAGTACTGTCTCGATATATGGCCGCAAATCCTCAACGGTCCAGGTATCGAATGCGGCCTCGGTCACCGCGCCCGATAACTTGCAGCAGACATGCGGCCTGCGCGCCAGCTCTCGAATCTGCGTTCGCCAAGGCTCCAGTTCATGCGCGGCAATGAGCGGCTTAGCAATGTGATCCAGCATAAACGGCTGCTCGGGATGGCGGTCGACAAGTTGTATGGCGGCAGGCAGCTGACGCTCCACCACCAGCACATCGTAGGTCAGCGAATACCTCCGCAGCAACGCGACACCTGCATTGAAATCCTCGCGCAGCATGTATTCATCCGCCTCGCCCTGCAGCACATGACGGACGCCCTTCAGCTTCGTTCTCGCCGCCAGCTTTTCAAGCGTTTCGTGCACCCCCGCACTCATCAAAGGAACCCATCCCACCACACCCGCAATCCAATTGTGTGCATCGGCCAGATCAAGCAGCCAATCCGTCTCTTCGAGCGATTGCCGGGCCTGTACGGCAACAGTCGCATCGATACCGGCCTCAAACAACAAGGGCCGCAGGTCGCCGGGCAGAAAGTCGCGCCGGATCGCGGCCATCGGACCGCTGATCCAGCCGTATTCTTCTTCGCTATAGAGCCAAAAATGCTGGTGCGCATCTACGCGCATCGGTTCCCTCTCGTCGGCCATGAACACGGCAATCCTATCCAATCCAGCAGAGGGTTGGCTATGGTATTCTCCGCGATGTTCCCAGTGCCGCGGAAGCGTTCGGCCCGTGAAGAGCATCCAAGAGAAGGAAGCCATGAAACCGATCTACATCGCCGCCTATCATCAGTCCAAATTTGGCAAGCTGCTCGCTGTTACGCAAGAGCAGATGATTGCCTGCGCCGTCACCGGAGCTTGCACGGAAATCGGCATCGCTCCTGAGCTGATCGACACCGGCTCCATCGCCGCAGCGTGCAACTTCTCGCTGCATCAACAGGGATTGATGGCAGGGCTGCTCGCGGGAGTTCCAGGCATGGCCGCCAAGCCCATCGAAGCAGTCGAAAACGCATGTGCCTCGGGCGGTCAAGCAGTGCTCTCTGGTATCTATAAGCTCCAGGCAGGACTAGGCGAAACAGCCATCGCCGTGGGCCTTGAAAAGATGCGCGATGACCAGGGGCGCGCCGATGGCAAGCGTGTAGGCGAAGCTCTGGGCTACTTCTCCGACATTGACGAGCGCGAAGGCAAGACCTTCGTCTTTCCGCATATTTTCGCAGAGATCATGCAGCAATACATGCAGCATTGGTCGGTTTCCGAAGCCGAACTCGCATCTATCGCCGTGCAGGAATACGCCAACGCACGCCACAATCCTTATGCTCAGATGCAGCATGTTGCATTGACGCTGGATCTGGCAACAAACATAGGCGGAAACAACCGCTATCTCGTCGAGGGCCTGCCGCTCAAAACCTACGACTGTTCACAAATCACCGACGGCTACGCGGCGATGATTCTTGCCACCGAAGAGGGCCTGGCGCGACTCGGCGTGAACAAGCATGATTGCGTGCAAATCGCGGGCTGGGGGCAGGCCGTTGACCCGCTGCAACATGAGCAACGCAATGTGCTCGAACCAGTTGGGGCGTACCGCGCCATGCGTGCCGCATACGGCATGGCAGGCATCACGCCAGCGGAGGTTCAAGCAGCCGAAATCCACGATTGTTTTACCGTAATGGGCGCCTTGGGCACTGAAATTATCGGCAAAGCCCAGCCTGGCAAGGGAGCCGCATATTGGGCCGGCGGCAATGCTGCTCCCGATGCAGACTGCGGCATCAATACTTCAGGAGGCCTCATCGCCAAAGGCCATCCCGTAGGCGCGACAGGCATCGCGATGATCGGCTGGGCATCGTGGCAGCTATTGCATAAAGTTCCCGCACCGTTGCAAGTCCGCAACGCCGAACATGCGGCCACCTTCAATATCGGCGGCCCTGTCTGCGCCTCGGTATGCACCGTGCTGCGCGGACCGCAGTAGCCGGAAGTTATCCGAGCGGAATCCAGCCGATCAGGGCGGTGGGAAATATTCCAAGCAGCACTACTGCAATCGCAATGGCCACCAGTGCCACGAGTTCCAAAAGCGAAATCTGCATGGGCGCGGTCTGCGTTGGCTTGCTCACGTAGACGCGTTTCAGCACTTGCAGATAGTAGTAAAGCGAAACCGCGCTTGCCGCCAGCGCGATAGCCACCATTGCGAATCCCCAGCGTCCTACGCCGGGAGCGCGAAGCACCGCTGCAAAGAGGTTGAACTTGGCCCAGAATCCAACCAGCGGTGGAATCCCCGCCAGCGACAGCAGGAACAACAGCATCGTTGCCGCCAGCAGTGGATTTCTTTTGCTCAGTCCTGCAAAAGAGTCCAGGCGGTCGCTTCCGGCATCGCGTTCGACAACCGCAATCACGCCGAATGCTCCAACTGTGGTAAGCGCATAAGTCAGCGCGTAGTATAAGACCGCCGCACCGCTCTGAGGTGTATGCGCCGCAATGCCCAGCAGCATATAGCCAGCATGGGCAATTGCAGAGTAGGCCAGCAACCGGCGCACGCTGGTTTGCACCAATGCCGCGAGATTGCCCAGCAAGATCGACCCCGCCGCCATCCACACCAGCAGCACAACCCACGTGGAGCCTTGCAGATAATTCGGAGACGCGATCAAGCCGCCGGTAAGCGCGATCAACACGGCAAAGCTGGCCACCTTGGAACCCGAAGCAATCAACGCGGCGACCGGCGCAGGCGCGCTCTGGTAAGTATCAGGAGCCCAAAGATGAAACGGCGCCGCTGCGATCTTGAAGCCCAGACCCGCGGCCACAAGCACAAGAGCCACAACCAGTAGAGGGCTGACGTTTTGCGCCGCCAGAGCCGCTGCAATTCCTGTCAAGCTGGTCGTTCCCGTCAGTCCGTAAAGATAACTGAAGCCAAAGAGCATGAACGCTGCCGACATGCCGCCGAAGAGGTAATACTTGAGCGCAGCCTCTGCCGAAAACGCCGAGCCCTTGGCGAATGCGGTCAACACATAGAGCGATAGGCTCAGCAGTTCCAGCGCAACAAAAATCACCAGCAGATCGCGCGCCGCGGCAACCAGCATCATGCCGGTCGTTCCCAACAACACGATTGCCGCAAACTCGCCTGGATTGCGGGAGAACTCTGCCTTGACGCTCAGCAGCAACACCAACGCAGTCAGGATCAATATCCCAATCTGAGCTGCGGCTACGATGGGCGTTGCGACCAGAGCATCGCCGCCAAAACTCGGCGCTTGCGGATGCGCCAACAGCCACACGATCGCCAGCGCAGAGCCAAGCACACCCAAGACATTCGCTGTTGCCATGCGCACCGATTGCGCGCTTTTGCGCAACCAGCCGAGGTCGACAATTAGAATCAGCAGCGAGACTACTTCAAGAATCGTCTCCGGCAGTGTGATGGTGAACAGGTCTCCGTAGTTCATCGCATTCATGGCCGGCCTCCCGTCAGCAGCGCATGAGGCAACGCCTGCACTGCCGGTGAGATCACATCCAGCAGCAGCCGCGGATACAGACCAATGAGGAGGCTTGTCGCAGCCAGCAACAGCACGCCGGCCTTTTCGGCCCAGGTCACAGGCTCATATTCAGGCACCGGCGCGGCGGCGGCATCAGCAGTGACCGCCGAAGCATCGCTGAAAAATGCTCCCTGCATAGCGCGCCATGTGTAGGCCACGCCAACAACGATCCCGATGCCCGCCACGATTGCAAACCAAGGGAAAGCCTGCCAAGCGCCGATCAGCACCTGCACCTCAGCGACGAATCCGCTGAATCCAGGCAGTCCCATCGAAGCCATTCCTGCGATGACAAACAGCCACGCCGCAAACGGCATAGCCTTGCCTAGTTGCAGCTTGCTCAACGCGCCGAGATCGCGCGTATGCGTGCGCTCATAGACGATGCGGCCTACCGTTGCAAAGAGCAGGCCGGCGAGAATTCCATGCGAGAACATTTGCAATACTGCGCCATCGAGGCCAATTTGCGTCAGCGTCAGCAAGCCAAGCAATACCAGGCCCATGTGACTCACGCTGGAGTATCCGATGACAAATTTGAAATCGTTCTGCACCAGCGCCACTGCCGCGCCATAGACAATGCCGATTGCCGCGAAGAGCGCAAACACCGTGCGCCACGAGCCGATGCCCAGGAACGAGAATCCCCATGGATCGAGCCCGTGCGGAAAGAGTGTCATGGCCACGCGCAGGCAGCCATACGCGCCCAGCTTCATCACCACGCCCGCCAGCAGCATCGACGCCGCGGTAGGAGCGGCGACATGGCCCGTAGGCGCCCACGTATGGAACGGCCACATGCCGGCCAGGATCGCAAAGCCTGTAAACACTAGCGGAAACGCCCACATCTGGAAGCTCACGGGAAAAGGATACTGAGCCAGCTCATGCAGGTTCATGGTGTGGCTTCCAGCAGCCGCATAGGCTGCCAGCAAGCCAATCAGCACCATCGCCGAGCCTGCAAAGGAGTAGAGCGCCAACTTCATCGCGCCATACTCGCGCCGTGTCGATCCCCAGATCGCAATCAGGAAATACTTGGGCACAATTGCAATCTCATAGAAGACAAAAAGCAGGAAAAGATCGACGGAAAGAAAGACTCCATACACTCCGCCGATTAAGGCAAGAAAGAAGGCGAAGAACTCGTTGGCGCGGTCACCATCCTTGTCGCCAATGTTCCACGAAAATAAAATCCCCGCGACCGCGGCGAGGCCCGTGAGCAATACCAGCACACGGCTGATACCATCCGCGGCCAGCGTGTAATGAATGCCCATCGCCGGTATCCATGCAACATCGGCGACTGAAACGGTTCCCTGCGTTCCAGCCTCCACAAAGCCTGCGACAGCGATTGTCAGTCCGCTTAAAGCAACAGCCAGCGCAAAGACCCGAGCAGCGCGGTGCCAGGCCCGTGGAAACAGAGCCAGCACCAGCGCGCCCGCAAATGAGAGATAGATCGTAAGCGCCAGCATCAGAGTCTCCACCCCGCCAGCAAATGCATCACGGTCGCATTGATCGTTCCCAGCGCAAGCTGCGGCGCCAGGCCCAGCACGGTCATCAACACAAGCGCTGGAGCCAGGGCCACGCGCTCACCCGCCGTCAAATCCGGAAAAGATTTCCATCGTTCCGGCACGGGTCCAGTGAAGACTCGCTGGATCACAGTAAGAATAACGGCCGCCGTAATCAGCAGGCCCAGCACCGACACAGTCGCTGAGATCCAGCTCACCGGAAAAACCCCGCGGAAGATAAGAAATTCACTCACAAAGCCATTCAATCCAGGCAGCCCCAGCGAAGAAAAAAGCGCAATGCCCATCAATCCGCAAAAGACCGGCGCGGGCTTGCGCAGACCACCAAAATCGTCAATCCCCAGCAAGCCGCCGGAGCGCTCTTCGAGCAATGTAAGAAACCAAAAGATTGCCGCAGCAGTCAATCCGTGATTGAACATCTGCAGCACCACTCCGTCCAGCGCCACGGTCTGGCTTAGTTGAATCGCGGCATTCGAAGACGAAGGCAACGCGACCGCAAAGATAGCCAACAGGCAGTAGCCAAGGTGATTGATAGACGAATAAGCAAACACACGCTTCAGATCCTTCTGCACCGCAGCAGCCCATGCGCCGGCAACCACGGTAAGCGTAGCCAGCACAAGCAACGGCGTTCGTACTTGTGCCAACTCATGGCCGAAGATGGGCAGCGCCAGCCGCAACAATCCGTAGACGCCCATCTTGGACATCGCTCCCGTAAGCAACATCGTCACCGGCGTAGGTGCTTTGGAATACGTCGCGGGTAGCCATGTATGGAACGGCATCAGAGGCACCTTCACTGCAAAGCCGAGAAGCACGGCAAGCGCAAGCCAGAGAGCAATCGGCCCCAGATGCGCATGAATAGCAGTAGCCAGTTCTCCGCTCGCAGCCATCCGCGTGAGCACTTCAAAGTCCATGCTGCCCGTAGCCAGAAACAGCGCAAGGAAAGCCAACAACAGGGCCACGGAGCCGACCATGGTGTAAACGAAGAACTGGGTCGCCGCCCGGCCGCGCCCTTCTGTGCCCCACAGCTTGATGAGGAAAAATGCCGGTATCAGACTAAGTTCCCAGAACAAGAACCAGTGAAAGAAATTGAGCGCGGTAAAGGTTCCGAAAAGTCCCGACTCAAGCAAAAGAATCAACGCGAAATATAAGCCGGACTGGCTTGCAACCTTTCTCGATGCCGCAATCGCCATCAACGATACGATCGCCGCCAGCAACAGCATCAACGCGCCCAGTCCATCCACGCCAAGGTGATACTCAATTCCGAGGCCGGGCACCCAGTCCGCGCGCTCGACAAACTTCATCGAGCCATCGGGACCAATCGCAAACCAAATCCAGACGGATAGCGCGAGCGATAGTAGAGCCGCAACAAATGCAATCGCACGCGCCACGCTGGTTCGGTTGCCTGCGAACAGCGCGAGCACCCCGGCCACAGCGGGAATTGCCGTTAAGATGCTAAGCACGGGAGTCATGGATGCACCTGCCCCGTAGCCGCACCGACCGCTAAAGCCAACGCGACCAGCACCAGCACTCCCAAGGCCAACGTACGCAGATAACCTGGCGCGCGTCCGGCTTGCAACCAGGCCAACAATCCTCCACCTGTCACCAACTCCTCGCAACCCTTATCGAAGCCTCCATCGATCCATTGCGAATCGATGGCCTTGTTCGCCCATCCGAGACCGCGAAAACCTCCCGCAACGGCAGCCACAATGCCGCCCCAGAATCGACGGTCCAGCCAATCGGAAAGCCACGCGAGCGCTGCATACAAACGAAGTACGGTCACCGCGTAGAGCTCGTCAAAGTAGAGCCTGTTCGCTAACCAGTTCCATACCATGGGCGCGCCAGATTCGAGCACATCAACCAAGTCGCCTGGTCGATGCTGAGGCTCGTCGCCATGCTCCTGCGCGTGATGATGGACCGGTGCAGTCGCGGGCTTCTGGACAGCCTTGCGTATATAGAGCCACCAACCAGCGCCCAGGCCCGCAAACACTAGCAGAATCGCAAAGCCCATCAGCGGCAACAGGCCTGGCTCGCTGAAGCCATGCATGTCTACCAGCAGCGGCTTGCTTTCGATAAAGCTCGTGAACCACGGCCACACAGGCGTACCCAATACGCCAAGCCCGACAGCAAAGACCGCGAGAATCGACAGCGGAAGCGTCATCACACGCGGGCTTTCATGCGCATGAGTGTGAGCCGGTCCGCGCCAGCTCCCAAAGAAGACATAGGCCACCTGCCGCGCCATGTAGAAAGCCGTCAACAGCGCGCCAATCAGCAAAAGCACAAAGGGGCCCTTGGACACCGGCCACGCATGGGCCGCGCCGAGGATCGCGTCCTTGCTCCAGAAACCTGAAAAGAAGATTGGAAAGCCGCTCAACGCCAACATACCAATCGCATATGTCCCGAAAGTAACCGGCATGATTTTAGAGAGGCCGCCCATGCGGCGAATATCCTGCTCTTCGTGGCAGCCATGGATAACAGAGCCCGCGCCAAGAAAGAGCAGGGCTTTGAAGAAGGCATGCGTAATCAGATGAAACATGCCGACAGCTACGCCGCCGGTTGCGAGTCCCACCATCATGTAGCCCAGTTGCGAGACCGTCGAGTAAGCCAGAATGCGCTTGATGTCGTTCTGCGCAACCGCCACCAGCGCGCCAAAGAGCGCTGTCAACGCGCCGATCCACGCAACGACCGTGAGAGAAACCGTTGAGCCTCCAGCCACGGCGCCCGCGTTCATCAGCGGATACACACGAGCGACAAGATATACACCCGCAGCCACCATCGTAGCCGCATGAATAAGCGCCGACACCGGCGTGGGACCTTCCATGGCATCGGGCAGCCAGACATGCAGCGGAAGTTGTCCGCTCTTGCCCGCCGCTCCCGCGAAAATTAGCAGTCCGATAGCCCCAGCAGCCGTGAGCCCCAATGCCGCAGGCTGGCTCAAGAGAGCCGCCAACGCCGCAGGCTCCATCGCGCCCGCGCCGTGGTTGTAAAAGAGCAGCGTGCCAGTCTGAGCAAAGAGCCAGACGATTCCCAGGAGAAAGAAAATATCGCCAATCCTCGTCGTGAGGAACGCTTTCTTCGCAGCAGCCGCGGCGCTTGGCTTCTGGTACCAGAAGCCAATCAGCAGATACGACGTAAGCCCCACGATCTCCCAGCACATGAAGAGGAGCAACAGGCTGTTGGCAATGATCACACCCAGCATGGCTCCTGCGAAGAGCGATAGGAAACAGAAGAAGCGCGTGAAGTTTTCATCATGCGCCATGTAGCCGGTAGAGTAGATGAAGATCAGCAGACCGACAAAGGTAACCATGAGCAGCATCACGGCTGCCAATGGATCCAGTATCCAACCTAACTGCAAATGGGTCGCACCCAGATCGAACCAGTCGAAGTTGATGGTCTGTGTAGTGTTCGCCCTCAAGCTCCAGGTTTGGAGCATGTCAGTAAATGCAATGATCGACAAGATCAGCGAAACGCCTAGCCCGCCAATTGCCAGAGTCGCCGAAGCTTTGCGCATCGACTGTTTCATGAGGGCAATTCCACCCGCACATGCCATCGGCAACGCAGGAATCAGCCATAGATTTTGAACGATCCAACTCTGTTGAATCAGCAGGTCTCTCGCCATATCGCTCCGTTACCCCTTCATCCGCGTCATGGCATCCAGATCCGTAGTCTTCGCATGGCGATGATAAGCGATGGCCAGGCCCAGCCCCACCGCGGCTTCGGCTGCCGCTACCGCAATCGAAAAGATCGCGAACATCATCCCAGTCAACCCGTCGCCGTGTCCGCTGGAATGCGGACCGAACCTCCAGAATGCGATCAAATTCAGATTCGCGGCGTTGAGCATCAACTCGATTCCAATGAGCACCAGAATCGCGTTGCGCCGCGTCAGCGAAATGGCCAATCCAATCGCAAACACCAGCGCAGCAACAATCAGATAAGCAGCAAGCGGCGTCATTGCCCACCGCCAGTTCTTGTTTCGGACTTGGTTATCCGCGACTCCGGCATGGCCACAATCACCGCGCCAATCAAGGCCACCGTCAACAGCACCGCGACAATCTCCAGCGGCAGCACGTAGCTGCTCATCAGCGCCGCGCCGATCGACTGCACGGTAATCGCGGGCGCGGCGCTTGCAGTTATCTGCGCTGGCAAGCTCTTGGTCACAGCCCATCCAAACAATGCAAAGATAGCAGCAGCGATAATGAGTCCTAACAACCAGCTTGACGAAAATCCGCGATACTCGGGAATGCCCGCCCCCCGCGTCAACAGAATGGCGAATACCACCAGGATGGCAACCGCTCCTATATAGACAAGAATCTGCGCAAACCCCGCAAACTGCGCATCGAGTTGAAGATAAAGCAGCGCCAGGCCCGCAAAGGTCACAGTCAGGCTAAGTGCGCAGTGCACCAGGTTCTTAAGCAAGGCTGCCGCTAGCGCCCCGGCAACAGTCAGAGCCGCACTCAGCAGGAAAGCAATACTGCATCCAAAGGTCACAGGGTCGCGCTCCAATCTAAGTTAATCCGCATAACGATAGCTCCTCGCCCCGAGGTTTTGATTGCGCATCAGTACCCGGCCCAGCAGCACGTACGCCGCAAGCAACACAACACTGCAGATCACCCAGCGCGGCCATCCATCGCCGAGGAAGCGCCACGCTCCGGCCACCACCAAATTCAACAACGTCATGGGCAGCATGAACTTCCATGCGAAATTCATCAACTGGTCTTGGCGCAGACGGGGCAGTGTGCCGCGCAGCCAGATAAAGAAGGCAATCGCAGCCAGCAACTTGAGGAAGAACCATGCCCACGAAGGTACAAATTCGAGGACAGACAATGGTGCGCCCCATCCGCCCAGAAACAACGTAATGGCGAACCCCGCAATCGAAAACATGCCCAGATATTCGCCCAGAAAGAAGAGCGCGAACTTGAAGCCCGAATACTCCGTGAAGTAGCCGGCAACAAGCTCCGACTCACCCTCCGGAAGATCGAAAGGAGAACGGTTCGTCTCGGCCAATGCGGCGATCACAAACAACACGAAGCCAGCAAATCCCCACGGAGTAAAGACATACCAATGCGGAAAAATTCCGGTAAATCCGCTCTGCGCCTCTACGATCTTCACCGTCGAAAGCGAGCCTGTAATCATCACCGCAACCACGCTCGATAGCAGCAGCGGAACCTCGTAGCTGATCATCTGCGCCACGGCGCGCATCGCGCCCAGCAAAGAATATTTGTTGCGGCTCGACCACCCGGCCATGAAGATCGACAGCTCCGTCGAAGCACCGATGGCGAAGAAGAACAAAAGACCCGCATCGAGATTCGCGAGCACCATATTGCGGCCGATAGGCAGCACGGCAAAGCCCATGAACACGGCGATCACCAGCACCACCGGCGCAAGAAAATGAACAGCTGCGTCCGCGCTGAGCGGCACAATATCTTCCTTGGTCAACGACTTGATGCCGTCGGCAACCGGCTGCAAAATGCCCAGCGGTCCCACGCGATTCGGTCCCAGGCGATTCTGCATCCGGCCCAGCCCCTTGCGCTCCAACACCGTCGTTAGAGCGAAGATGCCGGGGAAGGCCGCGACAATCCCGACCACCGCGAGAATGGTTTCCACGACCGGTTGCAACCAAACCGGAAAGTACCCGGCAATCCGGTGCTGCAAAAGCACAAAGACCTGATCCAGATTGTTCCAAAACGAAGCTTGCTGGCTCACGCGCCGGGCTCCTTTGCTGGAGCTTCTTTCGGCAGCGCGGCCGCAGCAGCAGCAGCGGCTTTGGCCGCGGCAGCCTCCGCCGCAGCCTTGGCCTTGGCTTCCGCCTTGGCCTTCTCCTCGGCCAGCCGCGCATCCACTTCCGCGGCTTCCGTCGGATGAATCTTGTGATAGTGCTCGTTCGACTTGGAAAGCTGTTCACGGTCGTACAACAGTCCGCCAAAGCGATCCGTCGTGCTCAACTCAAACTCCGTATCCATCTTGATCGCTTCAAAGGGACAGACCTCAACACAGATCTGGCAGCTCATGCAGACCGAAATATCGATATCGAATCGAGTTGGATAAATCTGCATCTTGCCTACAAAATCAGGCTTCTTATCGGTGGATTTCACGATATAGATGCACTTCGGCGGACACTCTTTCTCGCAGATCTGGCAGGCCACGCAGCGCAGCCCTGCCATTGCGTCCGAGCCATCATAGACCAGGAACGGAAAGTCGCGCGTGTTCTCGATCGGCGCAATCCGCTCCTCGGGATATTGCACCGTCGTCATCCGTTCTTTCGAGACGAAGCTGCCGGCGAAATTCTTCGCCGTCTCGGCCAGTCCCTTCAGCATTCCTTCGCCTAACATCGCGTCTCCGTTACAAATTTCACGAGCACACCGGTCATCGATCGACCTCGCCCAACACAATATCCACGCTGCCAAAGATCAGCACCACGTCGGCCACATTCTGCCCAAGGCACATATCTTCGAGAACCGTGAGATTGATCAATGATGGCGGCCTCACACGATACCGGTACGGATTGCCCGTACCATCGCTGATCAGATAAAAACCAAGCTCGCCCTTGGGCGCCTCAATGCGCCCATATGCCTCGCCAACCTTGGGCCGAAAGCCGCGAATCTTTGATTTGGGGTCCATGATCGGGCCGGCCGGAACATCCTTCAAAGCCTGCTTCAAAATCTCCACCGACTCTCGCGCCTCAAGCACGCGAATCATGTAGCGATCGTAGATGTCGCCATGATCACCCAGCGGCACGCGAAACTTGAAGCGGTCGTAGATGCCGTAGTGATCCACCTTGCGAATGTCGTAATTCACGCCCGCCGCGCGCAGCATCGGCCCGGTAATGCCTGCATTCACCGCCAAGTCGGGCTTCAGCACACCCACGCCCTGCGAACGCGCCATCAAAATCTCATTGCCGGTCAACAGCGCTTCGGTCTCATCGATGAACTGCGGCAGCCCATCAACAACCGTTTTCACCTTCTCCAGCCAGCCCTTGGGCAGCTCAACGCGGCAGCCGCCAAAGCGCATGTAGTTACACATCATGCGCGATCCGGTAAGTTCCTCGAATAAGTCGAGTATCTTTTCCCGCTCGCGAAAGGCATACATCAGCGGAGTGCCGCTGGCGCCCATTTCCTGCAGCAAAAATCCGATAGCGCTGGCGTGATTCTGAATACGCGTCAGCTCCGCAGTAATCACGCGAATGTACTGCGCACGCTCCGGAACCTCAAGCCCCGCCAGCTTCTCGACTGCCAGCGCATAGGCCCAGTTATTGGTCAACGAGCAGAAGTAATCCAGCCTATCCGTATAGGGCATCGCAGCCAGATAACTCGCTGTCTCGGCAATCTTCTCGTGATTGCGATGCAGATAGCCGAAGACAGGCTTGAGCTTCACCACCCGCTCGCCATCGAGGGCCACATCCATGCGAAAGACGCCGTGCGTCGAGGGATGATGCGGCCCCATCGCGACTTCCAGCAGCTCGTCGCCTTCTTCAGACGGCTCAATGACCGGCGGCCGATAGCTCTTGAAAGCAGTCGCGCTCATGCCACCACCCCGGCCTTGTGTGCCTCGGCCCGCTTCAGCACCTCGTCATGCGGGGTCGGCTCATACTCATAGTCATCCGGATCGACATAATCGCGCCGCATCGGATGGTCTTCAAATCCATCCCACATCAAGATTCGCCGCAAGTCGGGATGTCCAGTGAAGACGATGCCAAAGAGATCGAAGATCTCCCGCTCCTGAAACTCCACCGAGCGCCACACCGGCGTAAGGGACGGCAACTCGACCCGATCTGTGCGGTTGACAGTGCGCATCCGCAAAACCACCGGCCCGGTAATTTCTCTGTGCGCATGCTTCATCGAAAACAAGTGATACACCGCTTCAAGATATCCAGGTTCGACACGCTTAACGGTCTCTTCCACTTGAGTCTCAACACCATCGGCCACCTTGGCAACTTTGACCTTTTCGGTAACTTCCTTACTGGGCCAATCTACCCCTGTTGCGTTGGAACAATAGTCCAACGCAAGCTCCGTATCGTCCCGTAGGAAGCTCGCGACGGCCACGGCATGAGCCGGATCGAGACGCAACGAATGCTGCGCGGAGGGACTGGGATTCAGCACCAGTTCCACGCCCGCCTCGGGCAATGCCAACTTGATCGCAGCGAGAATCTCTTCGGCGGTCTTCATCCGCAGTTCTCCGCGGGCTTGCTCGAAGCAGGCAGCGGCCACACCAGGCGATTGACCGGCGGCTCTAGATCATGCGCGCCCTGCTCGGGAACCGGAAACAACCCCTGTGCGTCAACGTCCAGATGGCGCGGCCTCTCCGATCCGATCAGCGGCTGCGCATCGATCCTCGCCTGCAAAGTCATAAAGGCATGAATCAACGCCTCAGGCCGCGGCGGGCAGCCGGGAATATGCACGTCCACCGGGATGTAGCGATCGATCCCCTTGAGCACGTTGTAGCCCTGCTTGAACGGCCCACCGGAGATCGCGCAGGCGCCCATCGCGATCACGTACTTGGGCTCAGCCATCTGGTTGTACAGGCGCACTACCTGTGGAGCCATCTTCTTGGTGATGGTGCCGGAGATAATCATCAGGTCAGCCTGCCGCGGCGAGGGCCGGAAGACCTCCGCGCCAAAGCGAGCCAGATCGTAGCGAGCCATCGTCGTCGCGATCATCTCGATGGCGCAGCAGGCGAGGCCAAACTGCATCGGCCAGACAGAATTCTTGCGCCCCCAGTTGTAGATCTCACTGACGGTCGTCACAAAGACGCCCTGTTTGCCGAGTTCAATCTTCAAATCAGGCTCAACAGCCATTCCGTATTCCTTCTAAACTCCTGCAGAATTCAATCCAAAAGATCAAAGGTGCGGAGCACCCTTACGCCCAGGTCAGCACGCCCTTGGCCCAGGCCCAGGCCAGCCCTTCAGCCAGTAGCAGCACAAAGACCAGCATCGCCGCGCACGCGCCCACGCCCAGGCCGGTGAATGCCACTGCAAAAGGCAGCAGGAAAACCGCCTCCACGTCGAAGACAAGAAAGATGATCGCGTACAGGTAATAGGCCGAGCGGAACTGCACCCAGGCATCCCCACGCGACTCCAGTCCGCACTCGTAGATCGCGTTCTTCACTGCGTTCGGCTTGGCCGGTGAAAACAGCCTCGCCCAGGCCCAAGCCAGCCCCAGCGGAGCGAGGCCAAAGCCCAGCGCCGCCACAAACAAAACTGCTAATGGAAAATAAGGACTTGAGGCCATCATCTCAGTGCGCAAAGCTAGGCGGAAGCGTTCTTGGATACCGTAGCAGCTTACCCGCTACGCTCGGCAACTGGCGGTGTCCCACATCACAAACCAGCCCTGCTTTTCGCAGTTCATCGTAATTTATTTACCGTTCGCTGCGCCACAAAGGGTCCCGCGCGAAGCCCAAAACAGTCCCACATCATGGGCAAGCGTTCCCGTTCAACAACGCCCAACAAGGTCTTCGCCATCCGCCCATCTCCACCCTCCGATGGATGACAATCGACGCAGTGCTCCTGCTATCGTTCGCAATGGAGATTCCTGCCTGGTTAATTCGCCACCCAAGCGAGAATTCCGCCGATTTCCGGAGATCCAAGAGCCAATGCACGACCATCTATACCGGTATATATCCCGTTGTCAGGCTCATATCCGTCGCACCGGCGCCTCCACGGCGTTCATCACGGTGTCTGCAATTTCCGGACTCGCGCTTTCTGCTCTCCTGCTGGTTAGCCCGGTCCACGCCGGCAGCGGGCAACTGCCGGCCACGCCCCAAAATCAGGCCCAGGCCCCCGCTCCAGGCACAGCACAGCAGCCGGCTGCAACCGATGAAGGCACCTTCGGTAGCGCCCCTGGAGCCCCCAGCACACCGACAGTCGCCCCCTGGATGAACGTTCCCCCGACCGACTACCACAAGCACGTCGCCTCCAAATACAACTACGCCTTTGGCAAGGACACACCCTTCCTGCCGTCCCACGCGACCACCTACAACGGCGAATTCATCAGTCCCAAGACCTTCCCCAACGCGCAGTATTGCGGCCACTGCCACCAGGAAAGCTACCGTCAGTGGCGTCAGTCCGCCCATTCGAATAGCTTCCGCGCTCCCTGGTACCTCAAGAACGTGAATACACTCATCGACGAGAAGGGCGTGCAATACTCGCGCCACTGCGAGGGCTGCCACAACCCCGTCGCATTGCTCTCCGGCGACCTTTCTCAGGGCATGCCGCGCAAGCGCCCCTTTGAAGACGAGGGCCTCACCTGCATGACCTGCCACGCCATCACCTCCACCACCACCTATGGCACCGGCAGCTACGTCATGGGTTATCCCGCGGTCATGGTCGATGAAAACGGACAGCCAATCACGCATCCCGTCCCCGACAGCGAAATCCTCGCCCACCTCGACCGCCATTCAAAGGCCGTCATGCGTCCGCTGCTTCACACCTCGGAGTTCTGCGCCGCCTGTCACAAGGCCGAAATCCCAAAGACCCTCGATGACTACAAATGGCTCCGTGCCATCGGTCTCTACGATGAATGGCAGGCTGCGAGCTTCACCAAGCAATCGCCGCTTCCCTTCTACCGCAAAGATGTCGTCTCCACCTGCCAGACCTGCCACATGCTCAAGGAAGCGATGCCCGCCACGGCTTCCGACTACGGAGCCAAGGAAGGCAAACTGGTGAGCCATCGCTGGCTCGGCGCAAATACTCTCATCCCGCAGTACTACAAATTCGATGAGCAGGCCGAGAAGACCGCGGCCTTCCTCAAGAACGCAGTTTTCAACGTCGACATCTTCGCCCTGGAAAAGGAGAATGCCGCCGCTACGGCTGCTGACTCCGTGCTCATCGCCCCGCTCGGCCTCACCCACTTCTCCATCGCCGCCGGAGAAGCCCTGACCGCCGATGTCGTCATCCAGAACAAAGGCGCGGCGCATTCCCACGTCCCCGAACAGCGCGACATGTACGAGTCCTGGGTCGACTTCACGGTGAAGGATGCGGCCGGCAAAACCCTCGTCGAGAGCGGCTTCCTCCAGCCCGACGGCTATCTCGATCCTTCGGCTCACTCCTTCACCAACCGCATCATCAACAACAAGGGCGAGTTCAACGATCTCCATCAGATCTGGCATAACCGCGTCTTGGCCTACAACAACACCATCCAGTCCGGCCGCAGCCAACTGGTGCGCTACCGTTTCCGCGTTCCTAAAGATCTCACCGGCTCGTTCAGCCTTACCGCGACCGTAAAATACCGCCGCTTCGACCAGCACTTCATTGACTTTGCGATGAAAGAGAAGCATTATCCCGAACCGGTGATCGACATGGCCGGCCAGACGCGCACCTTCACCATCGGAGACAATCCGCCCGTCCCGCCAGGTCCAGACGAAAACAAGGAATGGATGCGCTGGAACAATTACGGCATCGGCCTGCTGGACGCCCAGCAGTACGCCGCCTCGGTTCACGCCTTCGAGCGCGTCGCCGCACTCCGCCCCGATTATGCCGACGCCTTCACCAACATGGCCATCGTAGAAATCCTCTGGGAAAAATACGACGACGCCCGCCCCAACCTGGCCAAAGCGCTCACCCTGCTACCCGGCGATCCGCGCGCGCTCTATTACCGTGCCCTGGTCGAGCGCAACGGCGGCCAGGTCAAGGAAGCCATCGCCGATTTCGAAGCCGTGCTGGCCAAGTATCCCCGCTCCCGCGACGCTCTGCGCGAACTGGGCTTCAGCTACTACCAGCAGCACAACTACCCGCAAGCCCGGGACATCTACGAGAAATTGCAGGGCGTCGACCCCGACGACCTCGCCGCCCACTACAACCTCGCCATCCTCTACCGCCGTCTCGGACAAAAAGACAAAGCAGCGTATGAGGCCGCCCGCTTCGCCGACCAGAAAGACGACCCCACCGCCTCGGTCTATGCGCTCGAATTCCTGCGCAAACATCCCGAGGTGGCCAACGAAAGCGTCGTCTGGCACGCCCACGACCTCACCGGCGACCCCATCAAGCACTCCGACAAGATCCAGTACACCTACATGTCTGGCGGAGGCGAATAGCCAGGCGCTGCAATCCCATATTTCCAATCCAGAAACGCCTGCAATCCCTCCGGCAGCGCAGCGGCCAGCTCCTGCCAGGTAACCACCTTCAGCCGTACCCGCATCTCCGCGGATTTCACCGCCGCCATCACCTCAAACCACGCCTCCCGCAGATCAGGCCGCCGCGCGTCGTGCATCAGGCAAAAACTGCAACCATGCGCATAAGCCGCCAGCACATTGCGAATGAGTTGATAGCCCGCATAACCCGGCTCCGTCGGCTGCCGCGCCAGATCACTAGCAACAATCTCCGCGCGATACGCGCTTGCAACCTCTGCCCTTAAATCCATTTCGTCAGCCGAAACACAAACGTCCTCCTGCTCCTGCGAGAACTCCTCCGGAAACTCAACCGCATCTTTCTTCCTCAATGTGCGCAACGCCACCCTCGGCAACAGTTCCCGCTCGAAAACCTCATCGAAATCCCGGTAAACCTCGACGACAGCAGCAGAACGCGTCTGAAAGTCAGTCTCTGTCAGCTTGGCCTCAACCAGCAGAGATCCAAGCCGCATATCGACCTCTGTCCGATCCAATAGCCCGCGTTGCAACGGCACACGCGCCTTCCAGCCAAACACGGGCGACACATCCCGCTCAACTCCCAACATGCGCTGAACATCCTCCGACTCACCCACCCCCGGCGTGCAAAACACATTCATCAACAGCGCATCCGAGCTCATCGAAGAGTCGAGCTCGCGCCATCGCCGTTCCGCCTTCGGCAGCGACCGCCCCTGCGCATGAATCTTGTCGAAGCGCCGCATCCACTCAGGCCGCGCGGCGATCGCAGCATAAGCCGCATCCATAAAATTCCCATGCCGGCCATCTTCCGGCGCATACACAATCACCGGCGCGCTGCCATAGCTTTCCACATGCGCCCGGCCGCGCGCGTGCTGCCGGTTCCGCAGGCAAAGCTCCTGACGCAACTGGCTCGCGTAACTCCCGTTCCCTGCCGCCATATCGAGAGCCTATCGCGCTTCCACCCCATCCACAAACGGCGAAAGCCTCCTCGCTTCGTCTAGCCCGTCTCCGGGTCCAGCTTCAGCAAGGAGGCTTTCGTTGGTTTCCGCGAATTACCTGCCCTTGGACCCAAAGCCCATCTGGAAGGTCACCATCACGCTCCGCCCCGGCACCAGCGTCAACTGGTCTCCACCCGCAGGCGTATAGGGAACTGCGACTGTGCCCGTATTGGCCGCTGTCGTTGCGGTGTTGTTGGTATTGTTGAACAGGTTGTTGAAGCTCAGCCTGATCTTCGACTGATCGAACCTGGAGCCGTTCCTCAGTGTGTAGTTCAGGAACAGGTTCGACACCGAAAACGGGTCGATCGGAATTGCCTGGTGCAGCAGGTTGCCCGATGCATCGGTATTGTCATTCCACTGCGAACCTACCCGCTTGTTAAAGAAGCCCATATCCCAGCTTCTGTTTTGATAGGTGATGCCCTCGGTCTCCGTATCGTGCGGAGCGCTGGCTACCCACAGAGAAGGCGTGGTTGCGGTCGACACATACTTTGCCGATGCCACCGTGCCATTGAGAAAGACGCTCAGCCCATGCGTAAGCGAGATATTGCCCTCAGCCTCAAGGCCGGTGGTATTCGAGGGCGGAGTGGTGTTGTAGGTAAAGCTGTTGGCCACCGGCGTAGCCACATACGAGTTTTCGAAGTGGATGTAGTAGTAGTCCGCATCCAGGCTCAGGTGGTTCAGCTTCAAGACCGATCCACCCTGGTAGGTCGAGGCGATCTGCGGCTTGGGCAATACCGTAACGCTCGCTGCGGTCACGTCAAACACCGAACTGGGCGGAATCACGCTGCCCATGCCGTACTGCACATAGGCCGACCAGTTCGGATTGATCCGGTAATTGGCCTCAAACGAGGGCAGCCAGCTGTTGTAATTCGCGTCGTTGCTCACAGAAGGCGCGCCGTTCAAGCCGCCTACAATCTTGCCGTTGTCCGCAAACTGCTTGAGGCTCATGTTGTAATAAGCGTCCTTGAGGCCGATAGTAATCGTCCACTTGGGAATCGCCACCAGTTGATACTCGGCAAATGGCTGCACCGAATTGGTCCAGAAGTTTTCGTGAAAGTTGATCCCGGCGATTCCCGGATCATGCACCCAGGTAGTGGGATTGGACTTGATCTGGTACCGGTTGGTTCCCGCGTATTCGTACCAGAAGCCAGTGCGGAAGACACCATATTTCGAAGACGAACTCACCGACAGAATCTCGCCGGCTTTTTCGTACTGGTTCATCTTGTCGGTGGCGCTCGTCGCGCTAATCGACGTCTCGTTATCGTAATGCTGGTGATTGGAGTAGCCGTAGGTATACGCCTTGGTATCCAGCTTCCATCCCCGCCCCAGTTCCTTGGTCAGATCCCCATACTCAAAGTTCGTCGGCACATGGTAGAAGTAGTACCGGTACCACAGCGGGTCGAGCGTCGTCGTGCCCGGCAGGTATTGCGTGCCGTCCAGCAGATAGTTCTTGCCGTGAGCGGCAATCTGCGCCGTGGTCGGATTGTCGTTTGGAGTGTTGCTATCCAGAATCACTCCGTTGCCGTCGATGGTCAGGTAAGTCTTATCCGAGAACTTATAGGTAAACTTCACCGCCCCCGCTGTCCGCACCTGGTAGTTGAAGGTCTCGTAACCGTCGGACTCCATGTGGTGGCCGTCGAACCAGAGATTGGCCTTCGAACCCTTGCCGAACAGTCCCGTGTTGTACTCGCCATCGATGAGATTCGTGTTGAAGGAGCCATACGACTCCGCCACTCGATAAAGCTTTTCCGAAGGTAGCTGCGGCGAAAGGAAATGGATCGATCCACCGTAGTTCGCGGGACCAATGTCCGACGCCGTGCCGGGGCTGCGGTCGAAATCCACACCGCCAATCACCGGTCCCGGAAAGAAGGCCCACGAGTGATGTGTTGGGTTGTTGGTGTCGTTGAAGGGGATGCCGTCGTAGGTAATCGTAAAGTCGCCGTCGATAAAGCCGCGGAAAGAGGTATCGCTCTGCCCCAGGCCCACACCATTGGGACTCACGCTAAAGGTGCCCGGCGCGACCTGCATGATTTCCGTAAAATCCGTCACCGGCGACGTGAAATTGCGAATGTACTGACTGGTGATCTCGGTGCGCGCCGATCCCGCATCCAGCAGCGCCTTCACCGGCGAAAGCTGCGATGCGACCGAGGTATCCTCCTCTGCGCTCACAGTCACCTCCTCGGCCACCGATGCCAGGGCCAGCGTGACGGAAAGAGCCGGCGAATCCGTCCCGCCTACTTGAACCGCGCTGCGAGTGGCCAGCGCAAACCCCGGTGCCGTAATCTCAACCTTGTAACTGCCGTCTTGCAGCCCCGGCAAAGTAAACCGTCCCTCGCCGTTCGTTACTACCTTACGAACCTCAGTCTTGCCCTCGCCCGTGACCGCTACAGATGCGCCGGCAATAGCCTGCCCTTTCGGGTCTACAACCGTGCCTTGCAAAGTTCCCGGCGCATTGGACTGCGCCCTCAAAGGCAGCGACAACGCTGCCATCATCAACAATAAGAATGTAAAGCCAACAAAACTCCAACGACTCAAAAAAGCCTCCATAGGTCGAATTTGCCAGGTTCTCGTTCGAAGCCCGGCAAATAGATGTACGTGCAGATTTAACCTATGAATTCTGTGCAAACGTTTGTTCACAATCCCGTTAAAACCGTTTAACCAAATAATCCGCAGATTTTAATAAAGTGAGGAAACTTTCTTGCACTACCGCCGTGTGCGACCTCCTCGTAGGTTCATCCAAGCTGGAGCCACGCCCCAGAAATCAATGAGAAAATAGTCTCTGTGACCGCACTTAAATTTCGTCTTCCTCGCCTGCTTCCAACCCTCATCGCTGCCTGCTCTCTTATTCTTTTCATCCATGCCCCTGACGCCTTCGGATCCAAAGCCGACGAGCAGGCCGGAGCCAACCTTTTCCGCGACAAGGGCTGTGCCTACTGCCACGGAGCCGCCGCCCAGGGAACCCAAAAGGGCCCATCCCTGGCCAACGTCCGCAAGACCATGAAAGCCGCAAAAATCTCCGCCCAGATCGAAAATGGCGGCCAGAAGATGCCCAGCTTCAGCGACTCACTCTCGAAAGATGAAGTGGCCCAGCTCGTCGCGTGGCTCCGCGCCAAACACCGGCCCGCTCCGGCTCCAGTGTCCGCTCCTGCACAAACTTCAACCCCCGTGAGCAATCCAGGACAGTAAGCCTCTGAACACTCTGGCACTATCATCTCCGCGCCCTTCCCCAGAGGTCGCTCTAAATTTAGGGAGCATCGGAGAGTGTCATGCTTTGGACGATTTTTGTAATTCTGCTTGTACTGTGGCTGTTGGGTTTTTCGCTGCATATCGCCGGCGGGTTGATTCACCTGCTGCTGGTCTTGGCAGTGATCATGCTCATCTACAACCTCATCGTTGGACGACGGCCCGTCCTCTAACCGGCGTCAAGAACGCTCGCAGAGAACTGGCCTTGCCGTCGCTGCGATAGCGCACCGCGACGGCCATGAGCCAGCGCTCTAAGCCTAAGCGTTCAAATGCGGGGCGTTCAAATACGCTCCGCACGAGCGCCGCACCACCAGCCGCGTAGGCAGCAGGATATCCCGCGTCGGCAGCTCCGGATGCGCCAGCCGTTCCAGCATCGTAGCCATCGCGATCGCCCCGATCGCCGCGCAGTTCTGGTGCATCGTGGTCAGCGGAACCGTCAGCAGGCCGGCGTACTTCACATCGTCGATGCCCACGATGCGCACTTCCTCCGGAATTCGCCGTCCCAGCGCCAGCAGCGATTGCATCAGCCGCGCCGCCGTCACATCGTTGGCGCAAATCACGCCCTCAGGACGCGCTGCCTCCAGCATCTTCTTCGCGAACTCTTGATCCTGCGCCCTGCCCCGCCACACCGGATCTGCTTCCGGATAAATCCCATGCCGCCGCAACGCCTCATGAAATCCTGTAACGCGCGCGTCCACAGTGGAAGCTGCATGTTCTTCGCCCAGAAACACCAGGCGCCTCACGCCAAGTTCAATCAAGTGCTCAGTCGCAATGTACCCGGTCCGGCGATTGTCGATTCCCACCATGTCATGCGTCGACCGCTCAGGATAGGGCATATAACAGCGGTCGAGCAGCACCACCGGAATCTTCGCCCGCTCCAGCATCCTCATCACCTTCCGGTTGGCCGCATCCTTGTCCGGAATCAGCTCCAGAGGCGCAAAAAATACTCCAGAAATCTTTTGCGCAATGAAATGATGCGCCATATTCTCCGCTTCTTCAGCCGCCTCTCTGCGCGAACCCGAAACTCCGCTCCCCGAAGCATTCCCCCAGATCAGCGCATCCGGCCGGGCAAACGGCGAGCGCATCATCCCATGGCAGATCGGCTCGAAAATCTCCGTCAATCCCAGCTCAGGAATCAGCAGCCCGAAGGTGTGCCCATCCACCTGCTGCCTGGCCTGCACATGGGTCCCCGCGCCCGGCCGTCGCGACACCAGGTTCATGCGCTGCAGTTCCAGCACCGCCTTGGCCACCGTAATCCGCGACGCGCTGAACATCGTTCCCAGCTCAGCCTCGCTCGGCAGCCTGTCTCCCGGCTTGTAAGCCCCCGACTGAATGCTGCTGTGCAGGTAATCGAAAACCACCTGGTGCTTGGAAATCTTGCGAGGCGTCTCCGGCTGCGCATTCAATTGCGAGCTCTCGGGCCCCGGCGCAGGCTTTCGTCGTTTTGCCATTCACCAACCTTGTCGCGCCGCTCGTTCGCGCCGCCTTGCCCAGATCCATCCAAACTGGAGCGGTCCAGTAGAACGCTAAAGGAATGTATCTTCCTTTGTCGATACATTGGTCGAAATTGGCAGAGAATCACGCGAATCTGCTTCAGGCTCAGCCCTCAATCTCCCGCGCGATCCGCTGCAATACGTCAATCCCGATCTCAGGCATCGCCCCAGCCCGCGAAGCCACAAAGCTCCCCCAGCGATTTCCCGCCTCGTTCAACGTCGCCAGCGGAGCCCCGCGCAGCAGATAGTGCGTCATCGCTGCCGTAAACGCATCTCCCGCGCCAATCGTATCCACAACCTTGGTCGGGATGCCGGGATGCTCATCCCATTCCGACCGCCCCACCAGCAAGCTGCCCTCGCCGCCGCGCGTAATCGCCACCAACGTCAGCCCAGCGAACTCAGCCAGCAGCCGCTCCGCGCCTTCACGCAACGAGGCCGCCGCGCCCAGCCCCAGAAGATCCAGCACCAGCGGCGTCTCCGCGTCATTTAACTTCACCACCGTAGCCAGCTTCAACGACTCCCGCATAATCTCCGCGCTGTAAAAGGGAGCGCGCAAGTTGACATCGAAAATCCTCCAGCACTCCGGCCGCGTAGCCCGCACCAGCGCATGAATCGTCCGCCTCGACTGATCGGCGCGTTGCGCCAGCGAGCCAAAACACACCGCGTCCGCCCGCGCAGCCTCGCCCAACCACGCTTCAGTCGATTCAAGAAAATCCCAAGCCACCGGCTGATGAAAGACGTAACTAGCCTGGCCATCTTCGAGCTCCACCGTCACGCGTCCCGTCGGCTGCTCGGCATCGATCTGCAACTCTCCGCAGTCCACAGGGAAATCCTTAAGCAAATGCAAAGCGTCATCCCCCAATGCATCCCGTCCAATGCGGCTCAAGATCGCCGCACGATCCCCCAGCCGCCCCGCCATCACGCTATAGTTGGCCGGCGCTCCGCCCAGCCGCGCGCCCTCCGGCAGCACATCCCAAAGCAACTCTCCAATCCCCAGAATCGTATACACAATCGTTTCCTCGCAGCTTTCTTGAGCCCGCAATCTCCACCAGATTGTATGTGCCCGTCCATCACCCCGTCAGATTTCCTTCTTTTCCCCTCAATACTCCGCCCCGGCGCTATAGTGAACACAGATTTCCGCGCCCGCAAAATTCTCCGCCCGGGAGCTCCACCCAATGCGCCAGTACCTCATCTCCCTTTTGGTCGCCGTGTCCATCGCAGCTCCCGCCAGCCTCGCCCAAAGTCCGTCTCCCGCAGTCCACGATCCCTGGCAGCCGTTCGCCTTTCTCATCGGGACCTGGGAAGCCGAAACCAGCGGCGGCACGGCGGCCGCGAAAGTCATCGGACTCTACTCCTTCGCCCCCGAGCTGAACAACCACATCCTCGCCCGCCACAGCGGCAATGCCAACTGCAAAGCCCCTGCCAGCTTCGACTGCGAACACAGCGATCTCCTCTATCTCTACCCCCAAGGCCAGTCCATCAAAGCCATCTACTTCGACAACGAAGGCCACGTCATCCACTACGGCGTAACCACCCCCACAGCAACCTCCGCCATCTTCCTCTCCGACCCAGCCACGCCCGGCCCCCAATTCCGTCTGGTCTACGAGCGCAAAGAATCCATCCTCTCTGGCAAATTCCAAATGCGCATGCCCGGCCAGAGCGAATTCAACTCCTACCTGGAATGGAGCGGCAGCAAGAAATAACCTGCCGTCATAAACAACAAATAATTAAAAAGACAAGCACCCTTGACATTTCCTCTTCCTGGATGTAATGTTTACTTGTCACAAAGGAAAGGAAACCAATCATGTCGCTCTGCAAACGAAATCTCACTGCCTTCCAGCGCCGCTCCATGCAACGTGTGGGAGGCCTGTTGGGCGCTTGCGCCGCTCTCAGCTTCTTCCCTGAGATCTTCCAGGACCCAAAGCACTTCTCCCCTGCCACGCAATGGGCAATGGCTATCCTTTCCACCTTCCCGGTCATCGCCACCATGGTCGTCATCGCCCGTTATCTCACCGGAGAAACCGACGAATACCTTCGCAATCTCGTTGTCCGATCCATCCTCTGGGGATTGGGCCTGGTCATGGTCGCCGACACCTTCTTCGGCTACCTCGTCGAATACCACCCCAATCATCTCCCGGTCAGCGTTTTCAACATGGACATCTTCGTCGTCACCGGCATGATCGCCCTGCGCATCCAGCTGTGGAGAAACCAATGAAGAACCGCCTCCGCGTCCTCCGCGCCGAGCGGCAATGGAGCCAGGCCGACCTGGCCCAGAAACTCGAAGTCTCCCGGCAAAGCGTCAACGCCATCGAGACGGGCAAATTCGACCCCAGCCTCCCGCTCGCATTCCGCCTGGCCCGGCTCTTTGAAACCACCATCGAAGCCATCTTTCTCGAAGACGAAGCCCACCCGAGCGCATAGCCACCGATCCCACCTAGGCCAAAACAGGTTGAATTTTGGCCAGACATCTCCTCCTGGGATCAAACTTTGTGAGTGAAGGAACGGTAGTTGCCTTAAGATGAGTCAACCGCCGTCTGCGCGGAACATCCTGTAGGGGCATAGCGGAGGCATCATGAAGATTTCTCCCGACAACATGAAGTGGGCTTTGCGTATGGCAACGATCCTTGTCGTTGTTACCCTGATCGACGCCCTGGTGGTTCTGTTCGCCGCCCATCCGTTGCCTTGGGCCGTGATCATTCCCGCGGCTATTCCGCTACTTACGGCTATTTTTGTGATTATCCCATTCATCCATGCCAACAAAGCAAGAGACACAGTGAAGGACTAGAAGCTGCCTGGCTCTGTGGATAACCTCCCAAGAGTTGTCATCCTGAGCGGAGCGCAGCGTAGCCGAAGGACCTGCGGTTGCCCTTGCTTTTGCTTTTTTGTTGTCATTCCCGCAGGGAATCCGCTTTTGCCTTTGCCTTCCTACTTTCACCCCTCCCCACAAATCTGTCATCCTGAGCGAAGCGCAGCGTAGCCGAAGGACCTGCGGTTGCACTTGCTTTTGCTTTTTTGTTGTCATTCCCG
>Ga0206802_1034_pt1 | contig 33593 bp, 15 predicted proteins | sample Alteio_BWOrgCont_63_FD_152902 | JGI IMG/M metagenome (GOLD analysis project Ga0206802, IMG submission 152902) | Enriched cells from forest soil in Barre Woods Harvard Forest LTER site, Petersham, Massachusetts, United States -... | ecosystem: Environmental > Terrestrial > Soil > Temperate forest >... | reverse complement strand
CCTTCACCCTCAGCACGGAACCCTCGTTCGTCTGGAGATTGCTAAACACATCGGGAGGCCCTACCAAGCCGGTGGATAGTTGGATGTTGTTGGTTTGCGCCGCTTGATCGGACTTCATGATCAGGACCAAATTAATGGGCGTGCCGCAGACGAACGAGGGTTCCGTGCTGAGGGTGAAGGACTGGAGAGGGGAGGCGGCGGTCCCCGGGGGCAAATTGGGATAGCTCACGGTGGATTGGCCTACAATGGCACCCGGAGTGGTTGACTGTAGATAGCCTTGGATGCCGGTTGCGGTAGCAAGGCCTTCATTGGTGATAAGGAAGGTCAAGTTTACACATTCATTGAAGTTGATCGCTCCATTGCCATTGCCACCAGAAATAGAGTCGGTCACCACCAGCAATACCGGAATATTCAATGGCGGCGCGAGCGTGTTAATGAAGTTGCTGCCTGTCGGCGATCCCCAGCCGGTACAGAGGTCGTAAGCGGGAACGGCAAAGAAGTTGGTTGGACTGCCGGGCCAGGTATTGCTGCCTACGGTCGTATCGTGGAAGCAAAGATTATACTCGCTGGCTGGACCCTTGCCTATGGCATAGACGGCCGGGTTAATAAAGCCAACCGTGTGGTGGCTGAAAAGGGTGGCCTGCTGATTAACCAGGGCCGTAAATCCGTTCCAAAGCGGAGCGGCGCAACTTGTGCCGCCATAGGAGCCGGTTTGAGTCCCATCCCCGGCCACCACCCAAATATTGTCCGCCGGCATGGCGACATCTGGGGTATTACGAAATGTCGTGGAGCCATGATTTGTCGTCATGTTGATGCCAACTTGCCAAGCTGGAATGTTCCAAACGGTGCTGATGCCGCCGCCGCTTCCCCAATAATTGTTAAACTGCGGAGCGCCGCCGGGCGGCGAGTAGCCAGTGTTCCAGACCGATTCAGAAGCATAGGAGATTCCTAACCCATTCATTACCAATTCGGTTCCGCCAACCAAGGTGATATACGGATCATCCTCCGGCGTCGAAATCGGTCCGACATAAGCATCACTGTCTCCCGAAGCTTGGTAGAACGACTGCCCCTGCGCCGCGAACTCCTGGAAAAGTTGTTCAGAAGTGGCATCCGTTTGAAATCCCCAAGAGGAACTGATCTGTTTAGATGTATTCACTGACGCCATGGCGCTAAATATATCGTCACACGGCCCGCCCGGACTTTCGTACACAAAAAGAGTGGAGATGCCCGGGGCCATGGCTATGACCATTTCTATATCAAGCGAAACCTCTCCGACGCCGCCGCCCGGCCCGCCAATTATTCCGCCGTCGATCGGCACTCTGACACAATTTACATTCGGCAGGCCCGCTTGTTGTTCATAGGAAATAATGTCGCTGTTGAAGTAGTCGTCATATTCAAAAAGCGCGGCGTTTTGGCCGGTGCCAGTCAGGGTTACCCCAGGAGCGAAAGCATTACGAAAATCGTATCCTAAAAATGTGCCCCCCGGTCCAGAACCGTTCAAAGGCGCGTTGGTTCTGCCGTTCCCGCCCAACGGATTAACTCTTGAGTTGATCGCTGGCAACTTGTGACTGAAAGAATGCGGCAACACATAATTATCCAATCCGCTGATGTGCAAGACCGACACCGACAGGTTCAGCATTGGTTCGGCGTCAGGTGCATAAAACTCACGGTTTTCCGTCGGATGTTTGTAAGTGCGAATATTCAAGTTCAAAGCCTTTTCGATGTTAGCCACCGGAGCTTCAACGGAGAGGACCATGCGGTTGGCGTAGGTCCTGGTCTCGTTCAATCCATTGGCTTTCGCAAAATCGCGCAACGCGGCATAATCAGCCGCAGAAGGGCCGTACTTGTCTGTAAACTCATCAACCGAAAGGTAATGATGGAAGTTGGGGCTGTTCGGGTCGTATAGTTGCTTCAGAAAAGTATCCAGCCCTGCTTGGTTGCGCAGAGGCAGGCCGATGGCTAATTTCAAATGATTGGTATTGGCCAGATTTCCGGTGGGTTTCAATCCGGCAACCACTGCGGCTGGAACATGGGTGCTCCGAGTACGAACGCCATCCGCGCGCCCCAAAGACGGAAATATAAAAATTAGAACTGCGCACAGCGTCGCCCCCGCTGCGGGACGCAGACCATGATAAGGTGGTTTCATGTTTAGTTACTCTGGCATTAAGGAATTGGTGCACTCAACCGGAAGAAATGGTAGCCATTGTTTCCGGGCAGCGTGAAAATATACATCCCGTTGCTCACTGGCGGCGTGGGAATGTTGTTCCATAGGTAGGCCGCTCCTGGTGGCGGCAGGTTAGTCGCCCCTTGTAGTGTATAGTTTGTAGCCGACGCGCTCCACGTCAATTGGTAGGCCCCTGACGTGCTGAAGACGCTCAACATGGGCTGATTGACTTGGATCTTGACCAAACTGGAGTTATTGCCTTTGAGCGGATCAAAGATGGCTGAACTCACGAATGCGGTGCATAAGCCGGTACCCGCCGCAGTCGGTGTTGTCGACACCGTGAGCGTTGGCCCCGATCCGTTTACGCTCTCCGCCAAGGTGCCTATGTTCCAAGTAATGGTTCCGTTCACGTTGGTCGTGGTCCCGGTGGTGGCAGTAATGCCGTTGCTGTTAACCAGAAAGCCGGATGGTAACACGATGGTGGCCACAGTCCCCACGCCCACGGAAGGACCGCCATTGGTTAGATCCAAAGTGAAGGTCACACCCGCGCCTGCCATGACGGGGTTGGGACCTCCCGTTAGAGTGATACCCAAATCGGCGCTCGGCGGATTGACTAAATTGACGTTGGTGATCATGTTGTTCGAGTTAGGATCTGGCTCCAAAGCCAGCGCAGTCACGACATTGGTCATGTAACCCAAGCCTGTCGGCAACACGTAAACGTCGAAAGCCGTCCCCGCCCCGACCGTCAGCAAGGGCAAATCTATGGTCAAGGCACCGCCGGCTACTGTGCCGCAATTGCAACTGTTGCTCAGATAGATCGCCCCGGCCGGCAGGTAATCTGTGATGACCACATTGGTCGCCGCCGAAGGACCAAAGTTTGTCACGGTCACGAAATATGTCAGAAGGTTGCTGACGGTGGCCTGCGTCGGCACGGGAGTGACGGTCACTTCCAAATCGGAATCGCTTTCCACCGAAACGCCTGTGCTGATCGTGAGAATCCACCCGTTGCTGATGTAGCCGGTGTCGAGTGTTTGGTCGCACATCGCCCAAAGCGACCAATTGCCATTGGGACTGGAGCCTACGAAGGTGGAGAGATTGGCTTGGTAAGGATAAGGGGACTGCGGCGCGGCCACCGGAACCGATACGTTTGTGGGGACAGGCGGTAATTTCGGCATTTCCGGCAGATAAGCATTGGTCGATGGCAAATAGGTTCCGCTGGCGAGCCTGGAAGTCACCGGCATGGAAGCCGACGCCGTTTGATCAAAAGTGAGCGTAACCGGGGGAACGGGCGGGTTGTAGGGAAGACCGAAACCAACCCCATAGTTACTCCCGACATGGGACATGAGGATGGAATTCGAACCGGTGGGGCCTTCCAGCACCGCGTCCACGTCGCTTGGATAGCTATGACCAAAATTGGAAAAGGTGACCGTGGCCTTGGTGATAAGCCCGGAGATGCCCGAGACATTAATCAGTGAAGGATAGCCGTAGCCTGGACCCACGGAATTGGTGGCGATGGTTGGCGCAACCGCGTTCTCCGGCAGGAAAATCGTGTTTGTGTTGGTGTAAGAAATCGTGCTGCCACCGATGGTAAAGCCAAATGCGACCGTGCCCAGATTGGTGTTGGCGGAATCTTGCAGGGAAAGGGTCGCCGTGATGTTTTGCCCATTGCTGCCGACGGCCGTGAACGTGAAAGGCTGGGAGACTGTTGGTCCACTTTCTATCAGAGTGCCATAATTGACTGGCCCTGAGACGTTGGTCACTCCATTGCTCGCCAGCAAGGTCGCGACCAAGTTCGTCGTGTTGCCGCCGGCGATGTCCCGTAACCCGAACAAAATCGTGACTGTGTCATTGGAATAGATCACCCCGGTGGAAGGCAGGATGCTGCCCGTGACGAAAGCCGTGCCTGATTTGAGAATGTAGGCACCGTTGCATTCCTCGATGGTCAGCAGCGCAGTGCTGGGAGTCAGTAACTGCACCCCCGCCACGTTGGGAGGAACGGGGTAGTTGTTAGTCAGGTTCAGTTGGACAGTATGATCAGGGCCGATGACGTGATTGTTGATCGGCGTCACGTCAATATACTCGACGGTTTGGCCGGGCGGGAAGACCAGCGTGCCATTGGTCTGAAAATAATTGAGACCGGCCGTGCCCGATCCGTCCTGGGTGCCGTAAGAAATGTAGTTCGTGCTATTGGTCAGGCCTGTCAATACTACTGGTATGACTGCCACGGGAGAGCACTCACTTACCGTGAAACTGGGACTGCCAAAGGCCAGCCCCACGTAGACGTTGGTGATGGTCACGACTGCGGTGGCGGGCGGGACTAAGTACGAATTGGTCGTTGGATTCGACAGAATGACACTGAAAGTCTTGTTGCTCTCGACCAGGTTGGGATTGAGAATCTGCACCGTCAGGGTCTGGTTGGTCACCTCGTTCGCGAATACCAAAGTCTCGTTGGTGGCCACGTAATCGACGCCGGCCACGGCGGTGTCATTGGAGCCGGAGGTGGCGGAAACCTGGACTGTAAGCGCCCCAGTGGTGGCAGGGAAGCGATTGATATTAATGACCACGTTGCTGCCATTTTCACCGACGTAATAAGCGTTGGTGGGGAAGGAAAAGCCTGTTACATCCCCGATTATGCCAACGGTGGCCGAGCCAGGCACACCAACCTGTGTGCCCGGGCTTGGGCTATCCAACAGGACTTGGAAGGATAGAACGGAGCTGACATTGGTGGTTTGCAGGATGTTGATTGGAATTGTTTCCAGCGCGACGCCTGGCGGGAAAGTCAGGATTCCATTCGTCGGTACATAATCTATGTTGGGCACGGCATAACCATTGGATTCTGCGGCATTGGGCGGCGAATAGGTTGTATAACCGACGGTGGCCGTGCCATTGGTGGGGCCTACGCGCAGGATAGTCAGGGTGGTGGATCCAGCCCCTTCATTAACTAGGTAATTAGCGTTGTTGAATTCGAACGCCGCAATATCGTTGATGATGGTAACGACCGCCTGCGTGGGGCTGATCAAGGTGGCCCCACCAGTCGGAGTGGACAGCGAGAGATCCACCGTCAAGTTAGGCTCGGCGTTGGTCAACTGGACAATGGGGATGGAAAAGGTGGCGCTGTTGGTGCCGGAGGGAATAAATACGATCGCGTTCGTAAATAAGTAGTTAACGCCAGGAATGGCGGTGCCGCCGGTCACGCTCGCAACGACCGAGATGTTGTTGTAGTTGCCGTTGGTCCGCACGACGGTAATGATCGCGTTGGTCCCGCCCTCGCTGACGGTGTAATTGGTCGCTGAGAAACTCAAAAACCCTGGACCAATCAGAACGCTGTTGATGGTTAACAAGGCGCTGCTGGGGGAGGCGATAATGGTATTGGTAGGGTTTTCCATTTCCAAGTCAACCGTCGTGTCTTGAAACGTCGTCGGCGAATCCAGAATGGTGATCAGCCAGTAGTTGGTGACCTGGCCCGGATAGAAAGTCAGTGTATTGGTCGTCGGGATGTAATTGGTGAACGGAGTCGCCGAGCCATTGGTGCCTGTATAAACGGTGATGGCCACAGTTGAGTTGGTGCCTCCCACACGCACGATCGGGATGGCTACGCTGCCAGCGGTCGAGGATTGATTAAATCCCTGCGCGGCAAACTCCACGCCGGAGTTGTCGTTGGTGATGATCAACGTCGCTTCCACCTGAGGCCCGGTTGCCTCAGTGTTGGAGGGTGGGTTGGTCAACAGCAGGTTGACCGAAAGATCCGGTCCGATGGCGGTGCTGGGGAGGACAGGCACCGTAACGGTCTCGAAAGTTTCACCCAAGGGGAAGCTTACGGTGTTGGTCACGGCGATATAGTTAACTCCGTTGATGGCAGTGCCGTTGGTGGTGAAGAAAACTGCGCTGACCGTCGGAGACCCAAATGTGCCGCCCAGCCGCTGGATGCCTATGCTGGCCGTGTTGGTGTTGGTCGAGCTTTCAACAACACCGTAAGTCTGCTCGCTGAACTGAATCGAGCCGTTGCCAGCGTTGGCTCCGCCGAAGAGCCGCACAAAATTATTCTCTGGAATGTTGTTAAACATGGAGAATTGGCCGCCGACATTGATTTCGAAGTTGGTTTGAACGACAATCGTGTCCACAAAGCCGTTGGCGCCGAAACCAAAGTTGATGCTTGGATCCACTGTGCCGTCGGGATTGAGCCGCGTCAGGCCATTGCGAGTGACGCCGCTGGCCTGGGTAAAGGAACCTCCTACCAGAATGCGCAACTGGTCGTCCAGCGCGAGCGCCAGAACAATGCTATTGCAGCCCACGCCGACATTAAAATTAGTGTCCGTGGTGCCGTCGCTATTGAGGCGGGCAATATAATTGAAATTTCTGCCGCTGACGGTGGTGAATAAGCCGCCGATGATGATTCTTCCATCAGGCTGGACGACAATCGCGCGGACGGAGCCATTGATGTCGGAGGTCACACCATCGAAGGCCGTGAAATTGGTATCCAGCGAGCCATCCGCATTCAGCCTCACCAAGTGGTGGTGCGACTGGTTGTCAAATGAGGTGAAATCACCTCCGACCAGGATTTGGTTGTTGGGAGTAATCGCGAGAGTATGAACGGCGGAATTGCTGCCGGTTGCGCCAAAGCCCAGGTTAAAGGTGGGGTCGGTCAAACCTGAATAAGTCAAACGAGCCACGCCGCTGGCAGGGGTTCCGTCGTAATTGGCGAACGCGCCGACGATCACGTAGTTGGTATTAAGATTGGTGGTCACGGTGGGAAGTAACATCGTGGCGATGCCAAATACGGTGCCATCAGCACCGGCGCCGGGATTAAACGAAGTGTCCAATCCACCGCTCAGAGTCAGACGGGCTATGCGAGGGCTGGCGACCTCATCAACATCCGTGAAGTCGCCCACAATCATAATATTTCCATCGGTTTGACCCGCACTGGGGGGTTGGCTGAGCACCTGCCACACGGTGCTGTTGGCTCCCGCCTGATTGAACAGGAAACTTGTGTCGAAACTCCCATCGGCCTGGAGCCTTCCCACAAAGTCAAATGGGTAGCTATCAAAAAAGGTGAATGTTCCACCCGCCAAGAGGCTCGAATCCGGCTGGAGGGAGAGCGAATTGACGGTGTTGTTGAAGCCGATGCCATTTTGGAGGGTGGGATCGACCGCGCCAGCCGAATTGAGATGGAGTTGGGGATCCAAGATGGTCAATACCGCATTCTGAGGAAAGAGCCCGGCAATATTAGTCGGGCTGCCCCCGAAAAGTCGCAATCCAACAAGGCGGTCGGCCGGGCTGGCCTCGGCGACTTGATAGACAGGCACCGTAAAGCTCGCGCTGCTGACGCCAGGCGGGAAATTCAGTTGCCCGTTGGTGGCACCGTAGTTTGAGCCCGCCACCCCGGCTAGGTAAGGCAATTGTACATTGGTTAAGGTATAGGTCTGAAAGTTGACGCTTTCGCTTCCAACGGTGCCGCCGGTGCGCGTGACTGTGATCAGCGCCTGGCCTCCGTTCTGGAAGACGCTGAACGTGGGTTGCAGGAAACTGATATATCCGTTGGTATCGGTGTCTATAATCGTCAAAACAGCATTGCTGGGGTAGGCCAGCACCATTTGGTTGGTTGCCAAATTGGTATTGTTGTTCACCGAGGGATTGTAAAGATAAAGGTTGACGGTCTTGGGACCTTCCACAGTGTTGTCTTGCAGGGTCTGCACTGTGAGTGTCTTGGTCGAAATATCCCCATTGGTCCATGATAAGAGAGCATTAGTCACGGCCACATAATTCACGCTGCTGATAGCAGTGCCGTTGCTGGTGGCAACTTCGACGCTCACATCCCCCAAAGCAGCTCCGCTACGCGTGACCGAGATCGTCGCTGTTCCGGGTTTCAACACGCTGAAAGTCGGGGAACTGAAGGACAAATAACCTGGTTGGAAATGGTCGTCAATTATCGTCACCGTGGCAACGCTGGGCAGGACATTGGAGTTCAAAGTAGCCCCTGCCGTTGGGTTGGCCAGATAAAGGTAGAAAAACTTGTTGGACTGCGGCGTGGTGTAATCTTTGATCGGGATGGTGAATGTGACCGGGGTATAGCCGAAAAATGGTCCCTCCGGGTTATTATTGTTATTCCATAAGAAATCACCGGAAGTGTTTGGGGGGGTAGCGTTGATCGCGGACGCATTCGAGGCGATGACCGATACGCTTGGTTGGCCATTATTTCCATTGGTGCGCAAAAGCGTAATTGTCACCGTGCCAGCGCTTTCGAGTACGTTGTAATTGGTGGCGCTGAAACCAAGCGTGCCGGATGGAAAATTTCCATTTACGATATCCAGCCCGGACGTGTATTGCCCCAAAGCTGGGGCCAACGGAATAGGCACCCCGCCCAGACTTAGGAGGCCGTTGGCGTTGAGATTGAGCAAATTAAGATTGGCGTATATGATAGGCGCGGCCGTGGGATCGTTGTTGATTGTGAGAAGAAGCTCCGACGCGCCGCCGTCATTGACCGTCTGAATGTTGTTGTTGAATCCGTACTCGCCGTCACTCTTGCGCCAGCCATAGGCCCCCGCACCTTCGTCCGCCAGGGACCAAACGGTGTCGTAGGTGCAAACCGATTCATTCAGGCCGAAATCGGCGGCTGTGGCCGAACTCGTGCTGGGTGCCAGCGTGTTAGTGCCCAGAGTAAGCGTCAACGGACCGAGACTCCCATTAGTGCGGTTCATCGTGACAAAGAGGAAGAAGCCAGTGTCCACCACGGTGTAAGGGCTTTGCGTCATACCGATGTTGCCCGGGCAGTTACCAGGACCGCTTTCCAGGGTGGGAGTGCCGTTCACTCCAGGTGTGGGAGCACCCATGACTCGCGCCAAATTGCTGCGGTTGCGGATATCCGTGCGTGTGAACCCGCCGCCGACGCGGACAAAGTTTCCGCCGATCACAATGTTGCCATCGGGTTGCAAGCCCATGGCATAGACCTGCTTTCGTTGATTGGAGGAGGGATAATCGTTCGTGTTAACCGCGTTTGTGTTGTAGTAATGGTTGACCAGGCCCGCAAACTGATTGTAGGACGTGTCCATAAAACTGGTATCCAGCCAGCCACCCTGACCTGTCGAGCCGCCCGAGCCGTTCAGAAGGCGGGCCAGCGCCACGCGCCGGGTGCCGTTATACATGGTGAACTGGCCGGCGACCACGATTTTCCCGTCCGGTTGCACGATAAGCGCATCAACGAGGTCATTGAAGCCTGTTCCCGGGGCAAAGCCGGTATCCAGAGTGCCGCTGGGGGTCAGGCGGGCGATCGAACTGCGGCTGATCAAATTGAAATTTTGGAAGGCACCGCCCAGGATTATCGAGTTGTCCGTTTGCACGGCTAGAGCCAGCACATTGCCGTCAGCGCCAAAACCAGGATTGAATGAAGTATCCAACGTGCCGTTGTTGAGCAAGCGGGCTATGTGATTCCAATTGGTTCCATTGACGGTCGAAAAATTTCCGCCCAAAATGATGTTGCCCAAGCCATCAAGGGCCACCGCGTGCACGTCTTGGTCTGTCCCATTAGTCAGGCCGATGCCTGAACTGGGCAGGAAAGTGGCGTCCAGCCCGCCGCTGGGCAGTAAACGCGCGATGTGGTTGCAGTTGGTAGTATTGAACGAAGTAAAATCACCGCCTACGAGAATGTTTCCGTTGGCATCATTGGTCAGGGCAAACACGCTGCCGTTGAAGCCGGCACCGAGCACAAAACTTGTATCCAGTGCTCCGCTGGGCAGCAGGCGGGCGATGTGAGAGACGGGCGTGCCGTTGACCGAGAGGAAATCGCCGCCAATTACAATCCTTCCACTGGCGTCAACAATGATGGCGCGGACAAAGTTGTCCGGCCCGCGGCCCGGGTTAAAGGTGGTGTCAATAAATCCATTGGCCAGGATGCGAGCGACATAATTGATGGCGGTTCCATTGTAGAGGTTGAAATCGCCGCCTATAACCGCTTTGCCACTGGCATCAATCGCCACCGCGTTGACATAAGAGTCGGCCCCGGGTACTTCGTTTTCCGGTGGTTGGGAATCAGCCTGATTATCCACATTGTAGGTCCTATCCAATGCGCCGCCCGGCTGCACGATATCACCTTCGATATTGTCGAAGTTGATCGTCAAACGCGCGGTGTCAATAGTCCCCAAATATCCTGGGAATGGTTGTCCGAGGTCTCCCTGCGCGTCGCCGACCGTGAGATACAACTGAAGTTCGATGTCTTCGTCAAATTCCACAGCGCCGTTGGTGTAGATCGGAATTTGAATGAACTGTGCGTTCAGCGACAGCGCAGGAAAGGTAAGCATACCCGAAACTCCAGTCCAATCGGCTGTCGTCGGCAGCGTAAAATCATAGAACGCCTGGTTGGTGGAGTTCGCAGGCACGGCGTAATCCGAGTCAGCGACGGTCGCAAATTTATTATCATCAATCACGGTAATGTTGGGCAAGGTGGAATCCATCGTGTAGTGAACAGTATAGGTGGAAGCCCCCGCCGCAGTTTGCCGCTCGGAGCGTTGCACGGCAATCGAAGCCACTGTCTGGTAGGGCGCGTTCGTTTTATTGCAGCGATAGGTATATCGTTCGAAGTTGATGGACGACCACTGATAAACAGGCAAGCCGGTCTTGGGGTCGGAGATATCGAGAATGTTAGTATATGTCGTATAGGGAACACCCCAGAAGTTTTCAATGTCTATGAGGGCATTGGCCTGGCTGATGGTGGGCGGGATGATGTCAGGGTTTTCCAATGGATCCAAAACAGCGTTGGATAGACTCACGTTCACGTACGCGTTCAGTTGGCCTATAACATAGTTAAGGTCGCCTCCAAACTCTTCAAGAATTAAGGGGTCCTCGGGGCCGTAGCTCGGATAATCCACCACGGACACCCCGGTCGGCCGATCGGCCAGGATCGGGTATATTTGTACATAAACATCCTGGCTCATTTGGAAATCATCGAAAGTCAGTGTCTCGGTCAATGGCGTAAACTCGTAATTATCATGCGCAGAAGCCACCACTACCGTCATGTTCGACCGGTTGCAGAAAGTATTGGTCGTAAAAACGGTGAATGAACCGTCAGCGTTCGACACTGTTCCAGCATGAGAAGCAATGCCGGGGCACGGAAAATTGGTGAAAAAGTCGGGCAGACCGAAAGTGCCGAAAGCCTCCAGATTGGTGATAGGGAGAGAGTTGGAAACCACAACCGGGCCATTCCCGTTGGTCGGACCAAAGCCGTAATTAGTTTGGACCACGAGTTCGTCCCCATCTACTATTTGATATTCGAAGGCACCGGCCTGATAATATTGAAAATTGTTGATCCACGCGATGTTGGTCGTAAAGATGTTGGTAAAGTTGATGACGTTATTAGTACCGTTGGGCATGCCTGCGTAATTAGTGACAAGCAGGTTGGTGCCGATATAATTAGTCTCGTAAATGTTGGTGTAAAGACCCGGCCCTATGGTCAGCGTCACTTCGCATCGACCTGTAAAGCCGCCCGTGCGGGTCACAGTGATGCGGGCGTTGGCGGCGCCTTGCGCAAACCCATAAAGGCTAGGGGCAACGCTGCCATGATTGGCGTCGTCCGGCAGATAATTTTCCAGGCTGCTCATGATATAGGTCGCAGTCGAAAACCCAAAGCCGCCCGCCACCAAGCTCGGCGACCAGTTCAAAACAGGTCTGCCCTGGCCATCTCCGTCGAACGCATTGGTCGTGCTGCCGACTTGGATGAAATAAGTCGTCCCTTCGGTGGCCGCGAAATCCACCCGGCTGGTCACCAGATTGGTGGTCGGGCCGCCGCTGGCATCGTATTCATTGCCCGCCACTTTGGTTAGGTTGGCATAGGTTAGCGCGGTTCCGGCCGTTTTTAGCCGATAGACTCCCAGCATGGTCTGCAAGGTCAACCCACTCGGATCCACGCTGCCGCGTGTGTTGAAATCCATTTCCGTGGTAACCGGCGCCGTCCAGGAATACCAGATGGTCGACGCGGGGGCCAGTGCCGGCACCGGATCCAGCTCACCGGTTTCCGCAGTGGCCTGAAGGTTGGTTCCTTGAACCGTGCCGCTGACGCCGATGATGCCTTGGTTATTGGTTAAATTATCATTCGGTGGAGCAGGCTGCGCCTTGAGGTCCAGCGCGCCGCCTCCACAGAAGGCCGCCACGGCTAGAAGCACCCACCAGGCCCTGGCTGCCCGCCATGTTCCGCTTTTTTTATCTGTCAACATAAAATCTAACTTGTTTTACTGTTCGTCTTTGGCGCTTCGGTCTACTGGTTTTGCAACAGCACGGCGCCGCTTTCGTCGGAGCCAAGGAAATAGCCGCGCGCATCGCCTTCGTTCATCAACACCACGCCCGAAATGGTTTGTTGTTTCTTGCCGCCCGGCGCCTCGAACCATCCTGTGAATTTGCCAGTCGTAGGGGTGATGGTCAAAGACGCGTTTGTCGCGGAGTAAGTAAGGAAGTTCTTGGTCGTCACAGGAATGGTTAATGTTTGCGCCAAATCGCCCCCGCTTAGAACCAAGTTGGGGACTGGCAAGCTCAAGGCGGCTGGCGATTGTTTGGTGGGTGCCTGCCAAGGCGAGCCGGTCATTTGGAGAACATTATCGAAACCTCCGGGATAGATGTGGCCCGCGTAGGCTGCCTTGAACCAATTGATATTAGCTGCACTCAAGCCGTTGCTAACCAAAATCCAGCCCAAAACAGAATCCGCGCCAGACGCGGAATAGATATAGAGTGGCCATTGGCCATACTGCGAAACTGGAGCCGATAAACTGAAGCTGGTGCCGTCGGCCAGCGCGCCGGCCAGGGTCAATACCCCCAGCGGGCTGACTGTGACCACGCCGTAACTGTCGCCGCCAGCGTTCGTCGTATCAGTCCCCGAGTCCCACGGTAATGCCATCGTATATTTGCCGGCCAGGGGCGAGGGGTTTTTGGCGGTCCAAGTCGGAGCGAAGACTGCGGCCAACGACGCATCCCACGAACCGCCGTTGACGTCGCCAAGAATCTCGCCTGTTTGACCGGTGACATCCAATTGGAGATTAACGGTCAAAGCGCCAGAGCTGCCCTTAGCCGTGAATTGCGCTGCGCCAGAGCCAGTGAATTGGGAAGTGAAATTATAGGCGCTCGTCCCGATAAGCAATTTGCCCGAAAAGCTTCCGCTCGGCAGCAATTTCAAAGTCACGGAGCCTGAGCTCGCGGGGCTGATGGCATTGCTGACGTAGAAAAGTCCATTGTAGGAGCCCTGCGTGGCCGGGAACGGAGTCGGGATAAAGTTGGCTGTGACGATCGTGTTGGTGACGAAGGCGAAAGTGAGAGTGGGCGACAAGTTGGTCGAGGTGCTGCCATACTTGGAGACGATCCAGTTGTCAAAGACCGAGCCAGCAGCCGGCGTAGCGGTCAAAGTATAGCTCGTGCCCAAAGCAAGCTGACTGTTCGTGATGCTGGGAGTAATCGTACCCAAGCCGTTTTGGGAGACGGTCAGGAAATCCATCGTCACATTGGTCGTTCCCCCGGCGGTAGTGATGTTGGTGTAAAGCAGCGTATACCCGGATGCTCCTGGACCGCAGTTACAAGGGAAACTGTATGTTCCGGGGCAATCCAGAAAATCGGTCCAATTGGCAGGATTGTTCAAAAGATAAGGGTCAGGGAGAGTGCCGCTGCTCCCGTTCAAAACATAATAGTTGGCGCCAAAGTTGGGCCAGAAGGCAATTTCCGTGCTGTTAGCTACGGCAGCGTTCATTAGGCAGATGATGCTACTGTTGGTATAAGGAATTGGCTGGGTGCTATTTGGACCGGCGAAACTAGGCACCCAATACAGTCCTGGCACGCTTGCCAGTTTTTCCGGATCGCCATTCGAATCGGCGAAATAAATTCTGAAGTTTGGATCAATGTCCAAGCCCGCATGGTAATTAGTAATGCTGTAATTCGTCACTTCCAGATAATCCACATACATGGCGTTCCTGGCTCCGGCCGCGCTGAAATGAAGTATCGAATTAGGCGACTGACGATCCAACACTAATCGCCCAATGACCACGTTGTTCAGAAAACCGGCGGCCGTGGCACCCCGATCCTCACCGGCCCATACGTGGGTGGCTTGCTGCAAACCGCCAACAACAGTATGAATTTCTGTGCCGAACAAATCTCCCGTGAGAGGCTTGACCGGCAGTGAAAACCCGTCATTGACCGTCCAATTGTTGATGATGACGCTGTTGGTGTTGGTTGTGGGGGTGCCGGGCACAAAATCTGTCAACCGTTGACTGGCCGTCAGGTTCAAGGAGCCGGAGCCACCCTGGCCGGCGTTAATGACTGAATTGGTCGCCTGAATGACAAGTGCGGAAAGAGTCACGTCGCCGCTGGATTGGAAAAAGTTGGTTGTATTGGTCAGAGCCAGACCGAGGGAGATATTGCTGGCTTCGATGAGAATGGAGCCGCCATTGAATGTGGAAATTGTGCCGTCATTCTCAAAAATCCCCGCTTGCAATTGCGGCGTGGTGCAAAAGATCTGGCCGAAATTGGTGATGGTGTTGATGGTGTACGAGCGGCCCGTCGGGGCGGCTTCGCCCTGGCCCGCGTTGAAGCCAATATCAATGATGTTGTCCGCGCCTAAAAATCCATTCGTGTCGATGAAGAGGTTTTTTAAGGAAGGCGTGGTGGCCGGTGTGATGCTTTGCGCGATTTGGGAGAAATAGTTACTGGACTGGATGGTTAGATTGGTCGTGTTAATCACCGCCTGACTGATGACGCTCAAATTATCCCGTAGGACCACGGAACTCTTGCCTGTCAAAGTGAGATTGCGCACTGTCGAAGGAAACGAGCCAAAAAGGTTTTGGTCCACAACTAGCACATGGTAATGCCATTGGTTGGTCACAGCGCCAGGTCCCCCGATAAGATTAGTTTGACTGTTCTGCCAGGTGGCCGACCATGCGTAAATGTCCCCCCGGACTCGTTGAAAGGTGGTCGGAAAAATATTCGAAAGCATCAACGCGCCGTTGGTCGCGCCAACCAAGGCGTTGGCTTCACCCCAATCCACCGCCCCCGTGGGGCTGCCGGTGAGGTTGGTCGCATTTATGGTGACCATGCCTTCGGCGCGCAGCCGCGCATTTGAGAGATCCACATTGCTTCCGCCAATCTCAATGCGTCCAAAGTTGTTGGTTGGGTCAGTCAGGTTCACGATGAAGTCTGACAAGTAATCGAAGCCCAGCGTGAGCGGATCGGCAAGCGTGCTGAATGACCCGGAGACATTCGCCGGATTGTGGTTTATTTGGGCGCCATATTCCGAGATCTCAAAGGGCACCTTGTTGTTTTTGAAGACGCCTTCGGTTTCAAGATACTCTGGGATGAAGGTGGGAGAGACAAATGGGGCAAAAGCGGCCGCATCGACCCATTCGATTGGCGTCGCGGTGCTCAGTTCAAAAGTATTGGGACGGCTGAAGCCATCGGACGAGCTGGCATTATCGGCCAGGGTCATGACAGGCAAATAAGCGCCATCGTCAATCAGGTAGATGGCGTTGGTCACGGTATCGCCCGTAATGACATCGGTGACCGGCTCGGAAATCTGCACGATTACCTCATTGGCATCACCGTCAATGGGAACTGTCGTGCTGGCGTACTGGAGAAGCCCGAAGTCCGTGAAGCCCACGGTGGCGGTCATATTGGTGTTCGAGAAGTTCGTATTGACTAAGACCACGTTATAATAAATATTGGTGCCATACTCGATGGCCAGAGTGGAAACGCTCCATTGGGCGGTGTCCGTATTGAGCGGAAAATCCAAAAACGCCACACTGTTCGCGCGGGGCGTGATGGGTACAGGAGGCAAAAACGCCTCAAGACTGGACGACAAATCGCTTAGTTCAGCCGCCAGGTCGTCCGGCGGCAAGCTCTCCGCGTTCGTAACGCCCCAGAAAAGATCATAAACCCCGGGAGAACCGATGTACCAATAGGGACCATTGTTTTGGGAAGCCGAATCGTCCCATCCTTGAAGCGCTGTTCCCTCCAGCAATTCCGCTTCGGTGGTGAGCACACCCGCGTTGATTCTGTCAACAGAACCGGCCGTAAGAATGGCAAAGGAATTGGTCACGTTGTTTCCGGCCATGCTTAACACCCCGCAATCGCCCACCGAAATGGTTCCCGTGTTGATGATATTAGTGGCCCGTAACAGAATTTGCGAAGGAATAGGCTGATCGTCAACCGGCACCGGCTCAAAGACCGTCGCACCGACCACGCTGTACAGGTCGAGAGGGGCAATGGTGTCAAGCCCGCTGATATTGCCGGAGTTGAATATGAGGCTGGCGCTGTGCCGCGAGGAGGAAGTGATGGTGTCAAATTCATAACCCGGCTCGCCCAACATGGTGCCTGTGTTCGTGAAAAATAATGTGTCTTTGGTGGTGAATGGAAAGTTTAGAATGGTGAAGCCAAACAGGGCGCTGGTCGCGTTCACGTTGGTGAGGTTAAGCACATTGTTGAGATTGAATGTGCCCTGATTGACAAAGGCCAAGGCGTCCACCACCGGAGAGTCGGTCACCACGCCAGGGTTCAGATAAAGCGCGCTCGGACTTCCCCAAGCCGCCTGGCACAGGCCCAACCCCAGTAAGGCAATTGTAAAATATCGTTTCATACACAGTAAATCATCCTAATGGACCACCGCTCCCACAGCGCCTCCGCCAGCCCCGCCTGCACCACCCGCGCCACCGGTCGTTGTCACGGTGTTGGTAGAAGGGTTCAAAACCGGAGACCAAGGATTCAACGGCGCGGTCTCGCCCCCTGACAAAACTTCGCCTTCGAGTTCAGCCAGGCTGTAGCCAACCGGGTAGACGATAGGGGCATTGGTCGAACCGTCGAATGTTCCCCAATTTGAGATCGGCGTTTCAAAGATGTTCTGGGTGTCCATGAAGCCGGGATTGTAGTTATAATCAATCGGACCCACGTTGTTGAGAACGACGACCATGGCCGGGTTGATGGTGCTGGGAGTGACTCCTCCGCCCGCCGAGACATAAGTCGTCGCGATAAATGACCCGGTCCTTGTGAGAGCGGTATAATTAGGTAGCGCTTCGCTGGCAATCAAATCCGCCGCCGTGAAGATAACATCCGGCTGCGTGATGGTCCTCGTCACTTTGATTTTGGTAAGCCTTGAATTGGTCACGTACGGAAGCGTGTAGGTGTAGTTGATCGGCGTGAAGCCGGGGTTCAGCAGTGAATCGTATTGAACTTTCACAAAAGTGATCTTTTCCACCCCTCCCACCAATCCTACGAAATTACTGATCCCGGTAATCGCGTTGGTCGTTTCGACTGCCTCCCAAGTGTCGTTCGCAAACGTCGCTGTCACAGTCGAATTGCTATCCAAACCTTGATAGGCATAAAGCCCTTGGTTGTAAAGGAATTGCAGGCCGCCCATGTCATCCCGAGTCACATTCAAATAAAACCCTCCAAATTGAAGGCCTTGCCCGGTCGCCACCGAGGTCCACCTCGTCGCCGTCGTGTCCGCCGGGATTTCAATCGAATCACCGACGTTGACTCCGATCGTGCAACCATCCCAAATAAAATAATTGTAAAGTCGGCCATTAACGTAAGGGGTTGCATCATAGTCCACCGGGTCATAATTGCGATTGACCACATAGTAAGTATAATCACAGGCTGGCGGGCCGTATTTGGCGCGTTCCTGCAGATCCCAAACGTGCGACTCCCCCTCCAGGCCCATGTGTTCAATCATCAGCCACATCACCGTTGACTTCAAATCCATCAGGTCCAAAGCCTGGGCGGTATAGTTGATTTGTTGATTGCCGTCGGTCAGGAAATTAGCCAAATTGGCGCTGGTAGCACTCGGCAGTGCATTGAGAACCTGCATGGCCGAATCCACCGCCGCCACTCCCTTGGCGCCGAAATATTCAAGAAACGTATTATCAAACCCATAAGTGACGATGGGGGTAGTCAGCCGGGAGCCTTCGCCAAAGTTTTTTGGCCCGCCATTTTCCTGGTAGTCCAAGCGGGTGCCGATATCAACATTCTGGTAATAGAAGCGGGTGCCGTAATCCAAGTCAGCGGTTTGAAAGACCTCGAGCGGCCCCCACAGAGTGAACGCGCTGGCGTGCTGCGCCGCCGCCAACCCTAAAAACAGGCACATCCATTTTGTTAGTTTTTGCAACATAAGACTTACTGCGATGTGTTCAAGGAGTAGGCCTGTCCGTAGATATCAAAACCGGAGGAGCCTACGAAACTGGTCCAGACCACCAGAAAATTGTTGACCCCATTCCATGCCACCGCCGGATGAAGTTGCTGGCTGACCGTGGTTGTGTTGACCTGCATCTCGGTGCCTGCCACCGCCATGCCACGCTGTAAGAAGCGGCCAAACACGCCTTCGCGCGATCCGTCCTGCCCCAAGCTGGTCCAGACCACAAGGCTGCCGGACGGACCGGCCGCGATTTTGGGCCGGTATTGATCGCCGTAAAGGTAGGTATTAATTCGAAAATCAGATACGGTGGGCGAACCGGACGGGCTGAAAGCCCGTCCCCAGACATCCCAATTGTTGGTCGGCACTACCAGATCCTGCTGCGCCCAGACCACGGTGAAACCTCCATCATTGAGCGGCGCGACGTCAGGCGTGTCGCAAGGATTGGCCGTGGAATTGACAGGGATCTCATCGGTCACAGGCAGGCCGGCCGCAGTGAACACGCGCGCGTAAATATCCACGCTATTGTGAGAGCGTTCCTGCTCCGAAACCCAGCAGATGACGAAGTTGCCATTGGCCAAAGTGGCCACGGCGGGCTTGCGCTGGTTGTATTGGTAGAACTGGTTGACTTGGAATTCCTTGGCTGGGGAGGGCACGCCCTTGGCGGACAATTTGCGGGCAAAAACGCCCCACATGCTGCCATCCTGTCCCAAGCTGGCCCAAGTGACGATCGCACTGCCGTCGGGCAGGCCGGCTACGGCCGGATCGGCCATCTGACTTTTGAGGTAAGTGTTGAGGCGTGTGTCAATGGTGCTAAAATTGGTGCCCTTGGCCAAACGGGCATAAACGCCAGGTGTGCCAGCCACGTTGCACTGCCAGACATGAACGGTATTTCCGTTGGCCAGAAGTTGAACTCTGGGGTTCATTTGGTTGCCGGTGGCAGTCTTGTTGACTGTAAAAGTGCGTTGCGAGCCGAAGTTCCCATTCAAAAGCGCACCGCCGATGCCGGAGCCATTTTTATCCGCCACGTTGTCCTGCCAGGCAATCACGCCCCCAGATGATGAGAGGGAGATGCTGGGCCAGACTTGGTCGCCCGTCAGGCGGCCCAAAATCGAGAACTCGCTCCCCTGCGGCAAAACGGGATTCTGAGCGAATGCCGCCACCGAACTAGCGAGAAAAAGTCCTAAACCCAACCTTTTTGACATGCGAAACATTACGGATATATGATTCATTTTCTTATCACAATGTTCCAGCGCTGTCCATCCAAATTTTGTTCGTGCGCATTGTTTTCATTTGATTTTCAAGGTGATGCTTTAGGCACCGATTACTTCAGCAGGCACCCGCCGTTTCCGGGAAAAAGTCCCCGGCTGGCTGAAGGGCCGGATCCAATTCGCGCAATAGGGTTTTGAATCCCCAATGGGCATAAAGCTGGCGCAAGGCGGCAGCGTCACTGGGTTTGCAAACCAACTCCTCCAACTCGACTTCACAGGACAACTCACAATTCAATCGCACCAATTGCTGGTTCCGGTGAACCAGTTTCTCCGATGCTTGCAAGCTCGCTCGCAGGCGATCCGAGCCGACTTCTGCAAGCCGCTGAAACAAGGCATCAATGGATCCAAATTGGCGCAACAAATCTGTAGCAGTTTTTGGGCCAACACCCGGCACGCCGGGGATGTTATCCACCGCATCCCCAATCAGGCTCAACCAGTCCGCAATTTGCGTGGGTTCCACGCCTGTCTTGGCCCTGACTTCATCCGGACCCATCAGGGTGTCCGACTTCGCTTGCGGATTGAGCAGGCGAACTTCGGGCGAAACCAGTTGCATGAAGTCTTTGTCCGAAGTGGCGATGACAACTTCCCAACCGGCTGTCACTGCTTGGCGGGTGAGGGCGGCAATCAGATCGTCCGCCTCACAAGAGTCCTGCAAAAGCGAGAAAATGTGGGCGGCGTGCAGATAAGCCACGATTTGATCGAGTTGCTGCTCCAATGAGCTGGGCATTTCGGGGCGTTGTGCCTTGTATTCCGGGTGGAGCGACATCCTGGCCGGGGCCAGCCCACCGTCCCAAACGACGACGAGGTGGCTGGGTTTGATTTTGGCCTGCATTTTGACCAGCATCCGAATAAAACCGTAAATCGCATTGGTCGGTGCGCCATCGGGTGAGGAAAGCGACCGAATGGCGAAGAAAGCGCGGTAAGCAAAGGCATGGCCGTCCACAATCAGCAATTGCCTTCGCGCGGGAGCTTCAAATGTTGGGTGGCTGTGCATGATGCAAATGCATCGGTGGATCTGACCGAGGCATCATGGCGTTGTCACTGGCCCGGTCGGCGTGACTATCGGCGGCGCGGTGGCTGGTTGTGATGGGACAACCGGTCTGCCGTAAGGCAAGTCATCATCGGTATGCACCCGGTTCCCAGAAGGGTCAATCATCGTGGGGGTGACAAAGATCAACAGGTCTTCTTTCTGGCTGTCGGAAGACTCGCTGCGGAACAACTTGCCAAAGAAAGGCAAATCGCCCAGCACCGGCACCTTGTCCTTGATCTTGTAAATCTGCTCTTGAATCAAACCACCCAAAACCACCGTCTGTCCGTCCCACACGTCGCAAGTCGTGGCTACCGCGCGGATGCGGAAGTGCGGCAGAGGCAATTGCGCCGTGATGGGTACGCCAATGGTGGAGCCCGCTGCTGCTTCGGCTTGAGGGACGAATTGGCCGGGAGGGTCATATTGGAGAAATTCGAGGTAAGTGGGGAGGAGCGCCATTTCGACAGAAAAGCCATCTGCTGAAACGGTTGGGATTACATCCAGGCTCGGCCCCAAGGGAATGAAGGAAGTGGTGTAATTGACGGAAGGGGCCGCCACGGCGCCGCCAGCAGTCAAACCGCCGCCGGTGGATGTGGTTTCTTCAACTTCCGCCTGAGTGACAATATATTGCAAATCTTGGGCCGCCATATGCGCCTGGCGTCCGCTTTCGGTGGTGACTCTGGGCGAGGACAAAAGATCGGATCCGTGCCGTTGCTCAATGGCTTGAATCGCGACCCGGAACTGCGGATCGGTCATGATGCCCGTCACGGTGCCCAATGTGGGCAGAGCCGTTCCGGCAGAACCAACCGTGTTTTCCAAGCCGGAAGTCAACAGATTATCCGTGGACGCCGCAGAGACGGCGCTGGGCCCTGGGGTATAGGTGGATGAGCCTGGGGTTAGTGTGCCTGGCCCCGGGAAAATGCCACTGGGATTAGCTGCGGTTGACCCGCCTTGGTAGGAAGGCGCGGTGCCGGCTTGCAAGCCGATAGAGCCATTGTTCAACAGCGTGTTTCCTAGATACCATTGGAATCCAAGCCCTTTCATGTCTTCCTGAGTCAGGTCAACGAATTTGGCTTCGATCATGACTTGCGGTGGAGTTTGATTAAGCAGTTCAATGGCCTGCTGCATAATTTCAATATCTGACGCGCTGGCGCGCACCATCAACTCGCCCAACCGGTCATTGAAGAAGACCATCTTTGGCGGAGTGAGGTCAACGCCCGCAAGGGTAAAATACTGCCGCACTAATAGGTGGGCCTGACCCGTGTTGTTGGTTACGGTAACGTAAGGCAAGCCGCCGCGTTGCAGCCCGCCAGCACCACCGGCACCGCCGAGTCCGCCGCCACCGCCACCCCCAACGCCGCCCGCACCACCCGCGCCGCCCGGCGCAATGAGGACGGTCGGAATCGTCGCGATGCCAGCCTGGCCACCACCCGCGCCGCCACCGCCAGTGGCACCACCGCCACCACCGCCTACACCACCACCACCACCGCCGCCGCCGCTTCCGTTGCCTGTAGCGCCCGAGCTGGTTGTGGGGACGTTTAGCGGGCTGGAGAGCACGTTTTGCAAGCCTTGGATGAAGGTGTTGGGATTAACGCGGAATCTCTTGGTGTATAAAGTCGCTGTCTCCACCGGTTTGGGCGAAAAGACAACGGCGTAATCTTCGATGGTGAACTTGATGGCCGGCTGGCCAGCCACTTTGGTAACAGCATCCAGAACATCCGCCAGGCGGAGGTTGGTCAGCGGCGGTGAAATGGTGATGATGGTTTCAGCCCCGATGTCGCTCTGCTGCGATGGCACGGCGGCTGGCACCGCGCCAGCGGCGGCGGCGCCGGTGTCGGCGGAAAAGCCAGGCTGCTCCGCCGTCGTGTTAATCATGAAATTTATGCCGACGCCATCCGGGTCGCGCTTTTGGGATTCTGTCCGGAGCTTCACCAAGACCTCTTTCAATGGGAGTTGGTTATAGCTCACTTCATTGAGCATGATGGAGTCGAGCTTGGAAAGGATGCGCTGCCGTCCCTTTGAGGTATAAACCAAGTTGGTGTTCCACATGGGGTTGGGCACTGGCAGACTATTTCGTTTGTCGGACTCAACCCAGGCACCCTCGACATTGACGATGGCGCTCTTGACCCCGGATTCCCGACGCCGGGCTTTATCCATGTAACGGGCTTCCTTAATCAAATCCAGATAATAGGGGGCGGTCCGGTTGGAGGGGTCTTCCTTGATCACCTGCACGAGAATGGCTTCAGACTCGTCATACTTGCCCATTTCATAGAGGAATTTGGCGTTTTGCACGCGTGTAGCAAGGTCGATTTTTTGCTTTTCGAGTTCAGGAATTTTCTTGAGAACGTCCGGGCTGGGCACCCGTCCGGTCTGGTCAATTTCGCGCTGCTGGATTTGAGCCTTGAGAAGGCGCAGGTCCTCGTTATTGGGATCGGTCTTCAACGCCGTGTCCACCTCGGTGTTGGCCGTGGCGATGTCACCGGCGGCCAGAGCGGCGCGGGCAAGTTGGGCCCTCACCAAGTCCAAGCCGGCGACGGCTTCCCGCTTTTCTGCGTCCACGGCGGGACTGCCGACCTGGACCAATGGGATAAGCACGACGGCCTCCTGATAGAATTTGGCGGCCTGTTCCAAATCTTTTCGCTTGAACGCGTCACGCGCCTGTTCAAGTTTGAGATTTAAACGAATCGTGGCCTCCTGGCGGCGGACAGCTTCGTCATTGGCGATGGCCACCGGGCTTTCGACCGGGGGCGTTTGGGCTTGCAACGATATGGCGAGAAGAAAGGCCAATCGCAAACTTGTTTTTGCTGCTGATGTCATGGCGTCGTATCTTGTTAAAAAATTAGGCCTGCTAAGGGGACTTCGTCCACTTAATCACTGTTACTTTGGTCGTGCGTTCGGCTTTCACACTAACGGCATCGTTAGTGATTGCAACGATTTTATATGGCTCGCCGTCGAGCTTGAAGCCGTCGCCCACTTTTTTCTTGAGCAGAGAGAGTGTCGGATCGGGGTCGTATTTCAGATCGGTCAGATAGCTATCCACCTGCTTGTAAGGTGCATTCGTTGACAGCCAAACGTTGGTGTTGCCCGTATCTATCATTTCCAAATTGATTTCAGATGTGCCAGTCTCAGCACTTCTGGTGCCGTGGACAATAAAAGGCCAATTTTTCTTCTTTTCGTCCTTACGAAAATAGCTGCGTTGCATGCGGGGCAGGTTAGCCATGTGCAAGTCAACATCCCGCTGGATGCCGATGTAGTAACTGTCCTCGGTCGGGCGTTCGTAAGTAATGATGGTATAAAGTGGTATGATATTGGTGACGCCCAGCGCGTCGGCGCCGGTCAGAATGATCTTGATCAGTTCGCCGGTGTACTTGCGCTTCCAAGTCACAGGGTTGAAGAGATTGTGGGCACCAGATAAAACCACCGGCGGTGGATTAGTGACTTGAGCCAAGGCTGCCTCATAGGGCTTAAGGTCCATGGGTGCCGGAGGCGCCGTCTTGGCCGGCGGCTTCGGCGGGGGGACATTAACCTCCTCTTTAACTTTCTCAAGGGAGGATCTCATCCATAGCACCGCCGCCGCCAACCCCAGCAAGATCACGCAAAGCACGATCTTTTCGTAATGTTTCTTTAGAAAATCCATCAACGCGTCCCCGGTGTCGGTGTTCTTGTTGGCTTGGCCGGGGCTGCGGCTGGAGGCGCATCCGACTTCAGTTTTACGACGTCAATATAGATGGTCACAAATAATGGAGTTTCCCTTAAAATCGTCTCCGGCGGCGTTGGCCCGGCGGGCACGGGCGCGGCATCCGGTGGCGGCTGAATCGGCGGCCTTCGTTCCATCCGCATTTCGCGCTCGCGCCGCATGCTGTTTTCTTGCTGCATGATTGGATCATTGGGATCAACATTGCGCTGCTGCGGCCTTGGGATGAACCGCACTGGAGGAGGTGCCGGAGCCTGGTCGGATTGGTCGTTGATGGGCGGCAGAGGCACCCTGGACGGGGAGACATAAACGGCCTTGATGATTAAACAATTACTAGAGGCGGCGATACCGGACAAAACGTTCGCAATTTCAGCGCTGAACGCCCGGAAAGTAACCATATAAGGCGAGGTCACTCCCCACGGCGCCACGTTGGTTTGAAATTGAATGATATCAGGGCCGAGGTCGTCAGGGGAGGCCGAAGGACGCTTAATCTGTTCCAAGTAGTTGATCTTCGCCTTGCAAAAGATATGCAGAATCGCCTTGATCTCTTCCAATTCCTGCATCCACGGCGGGATGCACTCGCTGGCGAAATTAAGCTTCCCGCCAATTTGCTGCGAGAATCCGAAAGCAAAATCGGGCGGCAAACTCACGCCGGAGTTGGTCGCTTCCAATCCAAATTGAGCGATACTATGTTGAAGATAATCATTGAACTGGCGGTCATCCACTTTGGGGGGGCTGGGAAAACCTGAGAAGGGTTTCTTAAATTCCGCCAGAAAAGCCTTCACTCGGACGGCATCCTTCTCGGCCGCCTCGATATTCTCCTTGGAAGGGTATGGCGTGCTCTTTTGCATTTCTTCCAAGCCGCTCTTGGCCGTGGCGTAGGCGGTGCTCGCCTCGGCATTGGCATTCATGGCGGAATAAACCAAGTAGCCGCAAAAGCCGGTCAGACCCAATCCGACGGCGACGGTGATGACGAAGTATAGATTTCGTTTAACCCAGGCCATGCTTAGAGTTTGAAATGTTGTTTGAGGCTCACCGTCATATCGAATGAGAAGGTGTTCGTATCCGAGTCGGTTTGGATGCTGCCTGTGAACACCGCGTTGGTGAAGCTCGGGCTGTTGGTCATAAACTGGCGGACATAATAAGTCAGCTCGGCATTCGCGGTGCCCGGACGACTAATGCCCCGGCAGTGAAGGTCTATTTTGGCGACCTCATAGCCCGAGGCCAGCACTACGGGCTTGTCCATCGCGGATAGAGGGACCGGCGGCTGCCCTGGCCCAGCAGAGGGGCCTGGCTGGCTGCCAAAGCGCCCACCCCCGCGCCCGCCCAAGCCCGGTCTCGGGATCCTTCTACCACCACCTGGGCTGTCTGGGGTCGCTTGGCTGCCATTGACAAAGCCCTCTGGCATTTGCGGCGTAAAGGTTTCCACCCAAACCCCCTCGTCTGTATTGGTTCCGCCGTTGTCAGGCGTCGTCAAATTTGCTTTGGCGGCCGCTTCGGCCTGCATCATCACCTGGCGCAAATCCGTGAACAGCCCGATCCAATAAAACCGGCTGTCGCCCAAGCGCTTCATCTCGTCCGCCTGCTTTTGAATCTGAGTCCTTTCACCGAGCGCAGCCTGTAGGCGTTGCTTCTGCGTGGTTAAGCCAGCCAGCGGCCCGTTGAACTCCGTCGATTTGTCCCGCCAGACTTTTCCGATGCTCCCCTCCGCCTGGTAAATGGCAAAAAGCACCAGCGCCAAACCAAAGACCGCTGCCACAAGGTAAGGTTTCTTGCTGCCGAATTCCTGCCGTTGCAGCGAACTCTTGGGCATCAAGTTCAACTCCACCGGGCAATGGGCCAAGTCTCTCAGCCCCAGCCCCACGACTTCGCCGTAGGAATGGGCGTATTTGGACAACTCCTCCAAATCCAGCGACGGATCAATCTCGATGTTGCGGAAAGGATTGAAATACTCGACGGGCACGTTGAGTTTCTCCGCGAAGAACTGCGCGGTAAAAGGCATGATCGAGGCTCCGCCCGAGAGGTAAAGGCGTTGCGGGGCCGTGCCGCCTTGCTGCCCGCGAAAGAATTGAATGGTCTGATTGACCTGGATATGCAACCTCGTCATCACCTGGCGCGCGATCTTGGCGATGGCCGCTGCTTGCGGGTCTTCCGGTTCCTCATAGGCGCCGCCGAGACTGACCGACCCCTTCTCGATCTTGATCGCTTCCGCCTCCGGGAATTTCAACTTCGCTTCGTTGGCAAAATCCTGCGTGATGGAATTGGCCCCGATATTGATGCTGCGGGAATAGACCTTGCCCTTCTCGAAGAAGAGCAAATTGCTGGTCTTGGCCCCGATGTCCAACAGCATGGTGCAACCTTCCAAATCGCCATAATTGTAGCGAAAAGCATTGCACAGCGCCGCCGGCGAGGCGTCCACCAACTTCATGCGCAACCCTGCTCCTTCAGCCACGCGGAAAAGTCCCTCCACAATCTCGGACTTGACGGCGACTAGCAGCACTTCAAGCTCGTTGGTGGCCGAGGTGCCCAAGATCTGATAATCCCAGACCACTTCGTCCAGCGGGAAGGGGACGTTTTGTTGCGCCTCGTAACGGATGATCTGGGTTACCTTGGAGGTATCCACCGGGGGCAACTTGACAAATTTGGAGAAGACATGGAAGCCGGGGGCGCAAGCGTTGACCTGGCGCGCGGCATAACTTTTTTCACCCAGCAACTCGGTCAGCCCCTTCCGAATGGCCGCCTCGCGCGCGGCTTCCTGCGAGCCTTCGATCCCGAGCGCCTTGATGCCGTATTGTTTGAGACGCAGCCCGCCGGCTTCGTTTTGTTCAAACTCCGCCAGCTTCAAGCTTCCGGCCCCAAAATCAATCGCCAAAAATGATTTCGTGTTCAGCATGGAAATTGGTTGTACGGCACGCGACTACATCGCTTTTGTTGCTTCCAAGGCTTAATCATTTGTTTAAAGTCCGTGCTAGTTACAGTAAATCGCAAAAATGGTCAATCGTTTTGATAAAGAAATATCGCGTTAGCTATACATATGCCATGACCAGACCAAACTTTAGCTACGCCGTCAACTGCGGGGGCCTGGGCCATTCGGCCCCTTTTTTAGGCAGCATTTTCACGCATTATGCGTGAAAATGCCGCGCCACTGTGCTTATTCCACGCCCAAGCGCCCGCGAAAATATTCAATAGTCTTGACAAGGCCTTCCGCCAGCGGCACCTGCGGCTCCCATCCCAGCAGAGTCTTGGCTCGGCCGATGTCCGGCTTGCGCTGCTTCGGATCATCTTGCGGCAGCGGGCGGAACACGATCTTGCTGCGGGAGCCGGTCACCCGGATGATTTCTTCGGCGAATTGCAGCATCGTCATCTCTGCAGGGTTGCCGATATTGACCGGGTCATTGCCCTGGCTCATCATCAAGCGATAAATTCCCTCGATTAAATCCGAACAGTAACAGAAACTGCGAGTCTGGTCGCCTTTGCCAAAGACGGTCAATGGTTGCCCTGCGAGGGCTTGCCCGATAAAGGCCGGCACCACCCGCCCGTCGCGCAATCTCATGCGCGGTCCGTAAGTGTTAAAAATACGCACGATCTTGGTGTCCATGGCGTGTTGCCGATGGTAGGCCATGACCAGGGCCTCGGCAAAGCGCTTGGATTCATCATAGCAACCCCGCGGCCCAATCGTGTTCACATTCCCCCAGTAATCCTCCCGTTGGGGATGCACCAGCGGGTCCCCGTATATCTCTGAAGTCGAAGTCAGCAAGAACCGCGCCTTCTTCTGCTTGGCCAGTCCGAGAGCTTTATGTGTTCCCAACGAGCCTACCTTCAATGTTTGGATGGGCAACTCCAAATAATCCACCGGGCTGGCTGGCGAGGCAAAATGCCAGACGTAATCCACCGGCCCGTCCAAAAACATAAACTCGGTCACGTCCTGCTTGATAAAACGGAAATCCGGCCGGCCGGCGAGATGCTCAATGTTCTTGACGCTGCCGGTGACCAGATTGTCCAGCGCGACGACCTGGTGGCCTCGCGCCAGCAGATAATCCGTCAGGTGGGAGCCTAAAAACCCCGCGCCGCCGGTCACAACGGACCGGGGCTGCGGTTTCGCAATGATTTTTTTCTTCGCCATAAGAGAATTTGATCAGCGTCCTCCTTTACCCAAGAGTACGACCCAGATGGTGCGCCACAAAATCTTGATGTCCAGCCATAACGACCAGTCGTCAATATATTCCAAATCCATCCGCACCCAATCATTGAAGTCCTTCACGTCGTTGCGCCCCGAGACCTGCCAGGTGCAGGTCAACCCGGGCCGGACACTCAGGCGCCGCCGATGCGCCAGGTCATCGAACCGTTTGACTTCGTCCACCGGCAATGGCCGCGGCCCGACTAAGCTCATCTCAAAGCGCAGGACATTCAAAAGCTGGGGAAATTCGTCAATGCTGAATTTGCGCAGCCACCACCCGACCTTCGTGACCCTGGGATCGTCGGTCACTTTGAAGACCGGACCCGACATCTCATTCAAGCGGGCCAGCTCCTGCTTCAACTGTTCGGCATTCGTCACCATCGAGCGAAATTTATACATGACAAACGGCCGCCCGTTCAAGCCCGCGCGTTGTTGCCGGAATAACACCGGTCCGGGAGAGGTCGCCTTGACCGTTATGGCCGCCACCAGCAGCACGGGCGACGAAATGACCAGGACAACAAACGCGCCCACAAAATCCATGATCTGCTTGATCAGCCGCGGCCACGACGTTTCTGTCCCGCAACGAAAAACCAGCACCGGACGACCATAAAAAAGGTCCAGGTTCGGCTCCGAGATTTGCGTCTCGAAAAAGTCCGCCAGCAGCCAGGTTTCGACGCCCTCCAGCTCGCAGGCCCGAACCACTTTTTCCACGCGGTCGAAGTAAGTGTGCCGCGCCGCGATGACCACTGCGTTAATCGAGTGTTCGTGCAGGGCGGTTACCAAGAGCTCAATCGGGCTGGCGTTCAAATCGAATTCTCCGACGACCTCCAATTCCTCGGGCCGCTTCACAATTTCGGCCAGGAGCCGGCTACTGTCTTCCGCCGCCCCCACCACGAGGACGCGGCGCTTGAATCTTTCTTGCCCCATTTCGGTCTTGTAAATCGCCCGCACCGCGCCCTCCTTTAAGAACATCAAGCCAAAGCTGCAAAAACCAAAGAGCACAAACACGCCGCGCGCCAGCTCCTTTTTTGACATGAAGTCGATCAAGATCAGCCCGATCGCGCAGATCGTGCAAGCCTTGGCCAACTGCCAGGCGATCTGAGGGACAGGAGAAAAAACCAGCCGCTCATAAAAGCCCTGCCATTCCAGCACGAGCGGCGTCATCGGAATAACGACCAGGAACAGCCAGAAGTAGTTCGGTCTGAAGGGCGCGATGGCCTCCGCCCCTAAATGGATCCAATGCGTTCCCCCTAAGTGGATCCAATGCGCTCCCAAATGGCTCCAAAAATCTCGTATGGCCCAAGCCAGCCATAGTCCAAAAGCAAACACGGCGCCATCTATGGCCATGCTCACTTTGACTCGGAATTGGCTGTCATGAAGCAACATATTGGCTCAAATCAATCACTCGTCCGCCGCAGCAAATCGTTGACGATAGGCCATGACGTTATTTCTACCGTGAGGCCACCGGCGCAAGCGCCGGGGCCGACGGCCCTGCCACTGTTTGAAATTCCGGGGCCGAGGCCCGGATAAATTGCTCAAGCTGCCGGAATGTGGCTTCTTCCTGCCCCGGAATGCAAGTCGCAAAGTACGAGACATACGCCCACCGCTCCAACACCCCGGTCTTCAACATATTTCTGGCGATGGACCACAGGCGCGTTCCCTGATTGGATGTGATCTGATCCGCCGAGACGAACCAATAAACATAAATTCCCCGCAAGCAAATCGGCTGCTTCGATTCATTCAGTCCATTCAAGGACGCCGTCAACTTCAGCGCTGGCAGCCTGTACGGATGTGGATGATCCATCGGCAACAGAATCTGATCCGTCTTCTCAATATGCCACCCGCCTGCCGTCAGGCAGTAGTGAGGGTCGTGAATGCTCGTGCGGTCGGTTCCCATCAAGACTACCGTCGTCTGCACGGCGAGGTTAGTCGCTACCAGATAATACTTGCGCCCGAAAGTCGTATCATTAGGCAAACCGCCCAACTCCGTTTGGTAGATTGGCAAATTGGTGCCTTTGGCGCCTAAAACGGCATCCGGCAAGAGGACACATTGGCGCGCAGCCACCTGACCCCGCTCATCGTACAACACGCCCGGCCCCACTCTGACACCTGGCGCGCCCAGGCGCTGGTGAATGTTCGCCAAATAAGCTCCCATGGCCGCCATCATCCCCAAGGCCACCGCCAGAACCAGCCACTTGCTTTTGTTCATGCGCTCTTGGGAGAAGGCTTTTCTTTCAGCCAGTGTGCCAACCCCAGGAGCGCCCCAATGGCCACCAGAAACGTGACAAATCCAAACCAATCATGCACCCAAGCTCCCGCTGACTGGTCATACGTCTGCGCGATCAGGACCACGACCACTAGGCGAAGCACATTGCAGAAGATCACCAGCGGCACAATGGCCAGCAACATCAACGCGCGCTTCCAAGCGGATCTCAAAGTCACCATGGCAAAAATAATGGTCAGGGCCAGCAACGCCACAAAACTGCGGATGCCGCTGCACGCCGCCACCACGTCGAAGTCGAACGGCCCTTTCGCATCCATCCCGATCAGCCTCGTCCCGTGTTGCACCACATTAATATCCAGCAAATCGTGGCAGGTTATTTGCGTCAACGTCACCGACAACATCCGCATCGGCAGTGTCAATACGTCTGTATAAATCCCCAGCGGCATGCAAAATGCGAAAAGGACCATGGGAAAGGTGCTGCACCACATTGTCTTCCACCCCCAAACCAGGCCAATCAACCCATACAAACCCAGGAAAAGCGCGATCATCGAAATGCGCGGTTGTTGCGCCAGGAATCCCAATAAATGAACCATCAAAGCCAGCCCCAAAACACCTAACGCCGGCCACCAAACGCCTGAAACCGAGGCCGCCAGTTCCCGCCGCTTCACCCAGAACAACACCGCCACCACGAAGGGCATCATGGGTCCGTGCCCACATTCCATGGCCGGATTGTTCCATGCGTTGTTGAGCCACAGAAACAACGATGGCCTCGTCGTTCCGAAATTGAACGAACTGATCCCGACGAATTGAAACAAGACGCACCACCCGGCCAGGAGCGCCAAGAAGAGCCATTTATCCGGCATCCGCACCCAACAATCCTGCACCTCCGCCCAGAGAGACGGCGGCGGGAGTTCCGCCTTCGGCGGAACCAACGCGTGATGCCCGACAATTTCCATGAAGCTACAGATTATACACACCAGCCTTTTCCGGGCAATCCAAACTGCAAGAGAAATAAAATATCGCCAGCCAAGCCTTGTCATTCGTCCCGACTGCGTTTAAGGTTTCTGCCATGCTGAAACAGTGTGTTAGCCTGCTTTTGCTGCTGGGTTGTGCCACGGTGTCTGCCGCGACCGTCGAACTCAAAGGCAAAGCCTCCGTCACCGGCACGATCCTTGCGGAAAAGCCCGACCAGATCATCATTGATATTGGTTACACCGTGCTGGTCATCCCGCGAAGCCAGGTGCTTTCGATCGGCAAGGTCAGCGTTGTGCCGAACACAGCACCGTCCCCAACGCCCTCTTCGACCGTGCCGGTCGTGCCCGAAGCAACCTCCGTCGTGGGGTCTGATTTTTTCCGGACGGCTCTTTCTTCCGTGCAGGAACAGAGCGTTCGCGAACTGGTCAAATTACTCGGCTCGGCCGTCGTCCAGGTGCGAACGCCCGGCGGGCTCGGCTCCGGCTTCTTCATCAATCCTGAGGGCTTCCTCATTACCAATTTCCACGTGGTGGAGAACGAAACTCAAATCTCGGTGGAGGTCTATGACCTCAAAGACGGCCAATTAGGACGCAAGAGTTACAAGCAAGTTTGCATTGTGGCATTGAATAAATTTGGCGATCTGGCCTTGCTCCACATCGAGGACAAGGACGCGCCCAAATTTGTCAATGTTCCCTTGGGCCAGGCGGATAAATTGTCCGTGGGCGATCATGTTTTCGCCATCGGCAGCCCGTTGGGGCTGGAACGGACCGTGACCGAAGGCATCCTGAGCACCAAGACGCGGGAAATCGAGGGGACGCTTTATCTGCAAACCACCGCGCAGATCAATCCCGGCAACAGCGGGGGCCCTCTATTTAATATGCGTGGGGAAGTGGTCGGCGTGATCAACATGAAAATCACTTTCGGCGAGGGCCTGGGCTTTGCCATCCCGGTGGAAACTGTCCAGCATTTCTTAAATCACCGCGACGCTTACGCCTACGACAACGACAATCCCAGCGCCCCCTACCGCTACCTGGAACCACCCAGCCGGACGCAAAACAAGAAGGCTGAGTGAAGGACGGTACAACCATTCATTATATGACTACCTTTCCTAGTGTGCTGTTTCAGAGACGGCTATACAACGATCCCCTCTCCCTGCCTGCGGCCACCCTCTCCCCGCAAAGCGGGGAGAGGGCAGGGAGAGGGGTTCGTTTAAAGCTTTTATCGAATTCCTACGCTAGTTTCCTTTTGCCGTTAGTCTTGGCGGTTCTAAGTCTCCGCGCCGGCGCCGCCGTTCCTTCGCCCGAAAAACTTCTGCCTAAGGACACCGTGCTGGTTGTGACCGCGCCGGATTGGGGCAAGGCCGGGCAATTCTGGAGCAGCCAGCCTTACGCCAAATTGTGGCAGGATCCAGCCATGAAGCCGTTCAAAGACAAATTCATGGATAAATTCACCACCACGCTGGTCAAGCCGCTGGAGCAAAGTTTGGGGATCAGATTTTCCGACTACCAGGGCCTGGTGCAAGGCCAGGTGACCTTCGCCTTGGTCCCTCTAACTACCAAGAGCAAGTCCGACGTACCCATTGCGGCTATCTTGTTGGTTGACACCAAAGATCATTCCAGCCAACTCAAGACTAATTTGGCCCAGGTCATTAAGAAATGGTCTGACGCCGGCAAGACCATGAAATCGCAGAAAATCCGCGAAACGGAGTTCACTACGTTGTTCATCGCGCCGGAAGATTTGGCTTGGAAAAAGCTCATGGGAGGAGACAAAGCGTCCGACCCGGCTGACGCCGACGCCGCCAAAGCCGCCACGAATAAAATCGAGATCACAGTCGGCCAATCGGATTCTCTGCTGGTCGTTTCCAGTTCGACCGAAGCCATTGAAAAAGTCCTCAGCCGACAGGCCGGCGGCATGGTTCCTCCGCTG
>Ga0206802_1033_pt1 | contig 35116 bp, 29 predicted proteins | sample Alteio_BWOrgCont_63_FD_152902 | JGI IMG/M metagenome (GOLD analysis project Ga0206802, IMG submission 152902) | Enriched cells from forest soil in Barre Woods Harvard Forest LTER site, Petersham, Massachusetts, United States -... | ecosystem: Environmental > Terrestrial > Soil > Temperate forest >... | reverse complement strand
TAGAGAGGATTAATGGTCTGGATGTTTTGACCGAAATAAAAAAGGACAATCCACGGCTTGCGGTGATCATCGTCACAGGGAACAGTTCAAAAGATACAGCCATTGAAGCCCTTAAAAGTCACGCGGATGATTACATCGAGAAACCCATAGAAGTCAAAAGGTTAAAAGATATTGTTGACCGTTTTTTAGGGGGTGAAAGTCTGGATGAATTCAACCCCTATGGCATTCAAAAGAAAATTCAACGGGTAAAAAATTTTTTAGATAATAATTATTTTAAAAAGATCCGTTTAAATGATGTCGCTGAAACAGTGGCTTTAAGTCCAAGGTATTTAAGCCGTGTATTTAAGCGTCAGGTAGGAATTGATTTTAGAGATTATCGTTTAAAAGTCCAAATGGACAAGGCCAAGACTTTTTTGGTCAAATTAGATTTTAATGTCAATCAGGTCGCTGAGAAATTAGGTTACGAAAATAGCGAATCTTTTAGCCGTCAATTCAAGAAGATCGTTCATTTTACACCAACGGATTACCGGAATAAATTCCAAGATAAAATTTATAAGAAAAGCACTGCTAATGCCTTATCATCGAAACTTTGAGATGTATTCGCACCGTTTTTTAATTTTGTCATGGTATGTCCGGGATAGTAAAGGAATCAACCAGATAGAGTAAGTTCGTATATGACTACACGTGAAATAACAAGGCACATGACTATCACTGAAGTAGCCCAAATGGTGGGTATTAGTGTCAAAACCATTTTGAGATGGGAGAAAATGGGAAAGATCAAAAAACCTCTTCGTAATTGGAGAAGTTGGCGGGTCTATGATGAAAGTGACCTTACCCAAATACGTCAATTGCATGAAATTCTTACTGAAGTGACATGATGACATGAGTTATGCCGCGTAGCGGCGTAACTCATTGTCCGAATGTCATCCCCGCGAAAGCGGGGATCCACATAAGGGAGAAAACCATGAAAAAAATAATTAAAAAATTAAAGGTCGTTTTAAGTATTTATTTCGTATTCCTTTGTCCCGGTTTAGTCCATGCTCAAAACTTTGGATTAATCAACCAAAAACCGACCCAAGAGCATACCACCGATAGTCAGAATGATTCTGCTAACCTTTCGGAAATTAAGACCTATGAAGCTTCCAGGTCGTATATTTCCAATGAACAGGAAGATAGCCGCTATACATTGGGGCCTAATGATGTGCTGACGATCACGGTCCAGCGCCACCCGGAAGTTAGCGGTAAATATACGATTAACACGGAAGGTAAAATACAGTTCGAATTTGTAGGGGACATTGTATTGTCCGGGATGACGAAAGAACAGGCAGCGGTTGTGATCAACAAACGACTGGAAAAATACATCATCAAGCCTTATGTGACAGTCGTGATCAGCGAATACAACAGCAAGCTGGTTTACGTAGTTGGTGAGGTTGGAGCGCCAGGGAAGATTTTCATGAGGGGGGACACCATCACCGTCAGGGAGGCATTATTATCAGCCGATTTACCTCAATTGACCGCTGCAACCGATAAGGCCACACTTTTTACACCTTCAGACAATGGTAATGTCATTCTAAAGAAGGTAAATGTTTACGATTTACTTTATAAGGGAGATTTGCGGCAAAATTATGTGATGAGACCAGGCGATACGCTTTATTTGCCGGCAACTTTGTGGGCGAAGGTGGCCCGGTTTCTTAATCCCGTTACTCAACCCATTGGCCAGGCAGCAGGCACAGCAGCTAGTGTGCATGCCATTTGAGGAGGTTCATATGCAAGATCTCAGTCAACCTATACATGGATGGTTAAGGAGCTTTTTTAGACGCAAGTGGGCATTAATCATCCCTGCCTTTATCGGCCTTATTTTAGGCATCTGTGCCAGTGTTATGTTACCTAAAATCTACAGGTCCAGTACGACCATCTTAGTCCAGGAAGGAAAATCAGATAATCCACTATTTAACAATATTGCCATTGCTTCTACCATGACCCAAAGGGCCCAGGAAATCCGGGAAACTATTTTAGGGTGGGATAGTTTGATCAAATTAGTCAAACGCCTTAAATTGGACCAGAATGTCAAAACCCCTCTTGAATTTGAAAAGCTTATCTTTAAATTGCGCAGAGATATCGTTATAGACCTGCGTGGGGCCAATATCATTGACCTGTCCTACACTAGTGATGACCCTATAAAGTCCAGGGACATTGTCCAAAACGTGACTAACATTTTTATCGAACGCAACGTCAATATCCAGAACACAGAAACCTCGGATGCCATTAAATTCATTGAAGAGCAATTGCATGTTTATCTAGGCAAGATCAAATCAGCCGAGATCGCCGAGTTACAAGATAAACTCAATGCACTTTTGGTCGATTCCACGGAAGAGCATCCGATGGTCAAGGAGTTAAGGGCCCAAATCAACCAAAAGATGGATGAGTTAAAGAAAGATAATTTGCAATACAGTCAAGACGCCAATCTTTCAGCATCATCGACCAGCCCCTTGATCGACCAGATTCAGAAAGCTTTGGACAGTATTGGCAGCGGGAAAACAGCCTCAAATCCAGCTAAAGACCAAGTGGCAGGGGAGACACAAGACCTTTACAAAGTAGCATTGATAGACAAACTTGACAATGTCATGGCACGGGACGTCGATGTCAATGAGACCATTTACAATACCCTTTTGCAAAGACTTGAGACTGCCAAAATCACCCAACGATTGCAATCATCCCAAGAAGGCACCAAATATACCATCATTGATCCTCCGCGAGTCCCGCTTACTCCCAGTGAACCTAATGTGCCGCTGGTCATTATGATCGGGTTATTTTTAGGGACTGCGGCTGGTGTAGGTTTGGTCTTAATATTCGAATTTATGGATAGGTCATTTTTAGATGTCCAGGAAGCCAGTGAGTTTTTAGGGGCACCCATGTTGGGGGTAATATCAAAAATCAATACAGTAGAATCCCTCAACGAAGGTAACGAGAAAAATAAATGGACCATATTTTGGATGTTAAGCACGGGGACTTTGATGGTTGTATTTACCATCATGGTCCACGGGTTTATTAAAGTTTAGAGGACTACTTTTTATGTATCTTGAATATTTCGAATTCAAAGAACCACCGTTTAATCTGACCCCCAATTCCAGGTTCTTTTTTGAGAGCCATAAACATAAGGAAGCCTTAAGCAGCCTGTTTTACGCCATAAACCAACGTAAAGGTTTTATTGTAATTACCGGTGAGATCGGGTCCGGTAAAACAACGGTTACAAGGGCGTTGATTAACAGGTTAGATAAAAACACGGAGGTGGCCCTTATTACCAACACTCATTTAAACAGCAAAGACTTATTGCTGACTTTGCTGGAAGACCTTGAGATTGAATTTCAACCAGGTTTTTCTAAAGCCAAACTACTTTCCTGTTTGAATGATTACCTGCTAGCCCAAGCCCATCATGGACATAATGTAGTCTTGATTATTGACGAAGCACAGAACTTAAAGCCAGCTGTTTTAGAAGAAGTGCGCATGCTTTCAAATTTGGAAACGGAAACAGACAAATTGATCCAAATTGTGTTAATCGGCCAACCGGAATTAAAAGTGAAACTGGCTTTAACCCGCTTAGAGCAACTGCGCCAAAGGGTAGTGAACTATTTTCATCTTTCACCGCTTGGGCTTGAGGAAACACAAGAATATATACTCCACCGGCTTAAAATAGCCAGCCAAAGTAACAGGGAGTACTTCACCAAGGAAGCCCTCCAGATGGCGTATCAATTTTCTAATGGTGTGCCGCGTTTAATCAATCAAATCTGCGACACTGCTCTTTTGACAGGCTATGTTGATGGTTTAAAGATCATTGATGAACGTATCATGCAGGAGGTCATTGTTGAATCTCCGATGCATATTCTTACAAACGCACTGACAGTTAGCTGAGTAAAACTATTCTTAAGGAAGGAACATCAAATGGGAAAAATCACCCGGGCCTTACAAAAAGCCACACAGGAAAGTTTTCAGCAAAAGGAAAAGATTGCCAAGGTCAAAGAATACGAACAGATGATTGTGCATAAGCTTAAAGATTCCAAGCTTGACGCTCGTGCAGTCGCTTATTTTGATCCTAAGGCAGTTATTTCAGAACAATATAAAATTTTGAGGACTAATATCCTTTCCTTAAACAAAGGCAGACCGCCCAAGACGATTTCAATCACCAGCTCAGTTGCCGCGGAAGGCAAAACAGTATCAGCTTTAAATTTGGCCCTCACCCTGTCGCACGCAACCCATAAACCCCGTGTTATTTTAATCGATGCTGATTTACGTAAAGGGCAATTATTAAACTACCTAGGCGTTTCCGCACGCCCAGGCTTAAGTGAATACCTTCAAGGGGAGGCCAGTTTGGAGGAGATTTTATTTAATTTGGAGGATGTCAGTCATTTGAGTTTTATAGCTTCAGGTGCTGTTCCCCAAAAACCAGTAGAACTTTTAGCCTCTGAAAAGATGAGGGAATTGACCACGAGCCTGCGCGCTAAATACGATTTTGTTTTAATTGATACACCACCGGTGATCCCTGTCACCGATGCGGTTATTATCGCAAGCAATGTGGAAGGGGTACTTTTGGTCATAAAGGCGGGGTCTACCCAGCGCGGCATGGTTTCCCGTGCTGCTGAGCTTTTAGCCCAGGCGCATTCTAATATTATAGGGCATGTTTTAACAGGGGTTGAATATTTCATTCCAGAATATATTTACCGTTATTTATAACAAGGTGTTTCCCTCCCCCTTGTGGGGAGGGCTAGGGAGGGGGGATTATTGTGAGCAAATATTTAATCACCGGCGGGGCAGGATTTATAGGTTCCAGCATTGCTGAACATTTGATCAAAGAAGGGCATTTTGTCAGGGTCTTAGATAATTTTTCTTCAGGCAAAGAGGAGAATTTGGATTTTGCCAAAGGATTGCAAGAAGATACATTCGAGCTTATCCGCGGGGACATCACCAATCCATCTGATTGCCATAAAGCTTGCCTTGGAATGGATTATGTATTGCACCAGGCCGCGTTGCGTTCAGTGCCTAAATCGTTGACTGACCCCTTTAGCTACAACCAGGTCAATATTAATGGTGTTTTGCATGTTTTACAGGCTTGCTCCAGGAACAAGGTCAAGCGTTTCGTGTTTGCCTCATCCAGTTCCATTTATGGAAACACTGACCAATTCCCTCAAAAAGAAGAACATTTGCCATTGTTGATTTCTCCCTATGCCTTAAGCAAATTAGCAGGGGAGTATTATTGCCGTATTTTTTCTGAATTCTTCGGGGTTGAGACGGTTTGTTTGCGCTATTTCAATGTTTTTGGGCCCAAACAGGCCTTAGATGATGAATATGCCGTGGTAATCCCTAAATTCATCAATTGTATTTTAAACAATGAACAACCTCCCATTTTTGGGAATGGCAAGCAATCCAGGGATTTTACCTACATACAAAACGTCATTTCCGCCAATATCCTTTCGGCCACAACACCTGGCATTAAGCATGAGGTATTTAATGTGGCTTGTGGCCAAGAAAATACGGTTTTGGGGTTAGTCAAGACACTCAACCGTATTATCAGAAATAATATCCAACCAAAGTTTTTGCCACCTCGTCAGGGTGACGTGTTTAGAACAAGCGCGGACATATCCAAAATCAGCCGGAAAATTAACTATAAACCGCTGGTCAGTTTTGAAGAAGGTTTAATATCAACAGTCGAATATTGGGAAAAGGTATCCAATAAATTATGCTTCAAGCCTTAAAAGAATTGATTAAATACCGAGATCTTTTTTACATGCTGACCTTGCGGGACATTAGGATCCGCTATAAACAAGCAGCCATGGGATTCCTGTGGGCCATTTTTATGCCCATTGTCGCGATCGGGGCAGGCATACTGATTAAACAGGCCATGGCCGTTGCCGCGGGCCATGCCCTTGACATCCTTGGAGTTGTTTCTATTTCAGTCAAAGTCCTTCCGTGGACGTTTTTTATTAGTTCTATCCGCTTTGCGGTACAAAGTTTAGTCGGTAACAGTAATTTGGTGACTAAGATTTATTTTCCAAGAGCAGTCTTGCCCTTGGCATCAATCGCTGCTTGCCTTTTTGATTTATCTATATCTGCCGTTGTTTTGACGATTATTCTTTGTTTTTTTCATCTTGGGGCCAGTGTCTATATCTTGTGGACACCTTTGATTTTACTTTTTTTAGTTTTGTTTACAACGGGATTAGGGTTGGCCTTATCCGCCGCAAATTTATTCTTTCGGGACGTTAAATATATTGTTGAGATCATTCTTATGTTTGGTATTTTCTTTACCCCGGTCTTCTATGATGCCGATGCCTTGGGCCGGTTTAGGATTTTTATGCTTCTAAACCCTATGGGCAGCATTTTAGAGGCCTTAAATCAGTCCATTGTTTTAAAGCAAATGCCTGATAGGCATTGGTTGACCTATGCGGGTCTTGCTTCTGTTGTCATGTTTTGTGTGGGTATCTTTGTTTTTCACAGCAAAGAACAATCCTTCGCGGAAAATATCTAATAGAGGGTACGACCTAAAGAAACCCTTCGCAAAAAAAGGAACAGGGAATGTTGCAAAACGCTGTTGAATTCCATGACGTATGGAAAAAATTTAAAAAGGGAGAGAAATTCGACTCTCTAAGAGACTCCGTTCCCAATTTTTTTAAGAATTTGAAACATAAAAATGGCAAATTAGATTTGGGTAAAGAGGAATTTTGGGCTGTTAAAGATGTTAATTTTACCATTCCCAAAGGTGGTGTTGTGGGCGTAATGGGCCCAAATGGTGCCGGTAAAAGCACGATTTTAAAATTACTTTCCGGGATAATGAGTCCCACAAGAGGAAAAATGACCATCAGCGGCAGACTTTCAGCTTTGATTGAAGTGACAGCTGGCTTTCATCCGGAGCTGACCGGACGGGAAAATGTGTATTTAAATGGTACCATTTTAGGGATGAAGGCCCGAGAAATAGACCGTAAATTTGATGAGATCGTTGCTTTTTCCGAAGTTGAAGACTTTATTGATACGCCGGTTAAGCATTACTCATCAGGGATGTTCTCGCGTTTGGGTTTTTCTGTGGCCGCTCATATGGATCCGGAGATTTTTATTGTGGATGAGGTCCTTTCGGTGGGAGACATTGCTTTTCAATCTAAATGCGCTCAGAAAATGAGGGAGCTTTTGGCCTCCGGGGCAACCATTTTACTTGTATCCCACCAGATTTCTTTGATGCAAAGCCTTTGCAAAAGGGTCCTTTTGCTTAACCATGGAGAATTAATTAAAGATGGGCCAACGGATGAGATCATTGGGTATTATCAGAATATAACTTTCAAAAAGAACGAAGAAGATCTAAAAGATAAAGTCCGGCAAAGTACAAACAAGGTCAAAATCAAACAAGATTTGCTTATCGAAATCACAAACGTCGGCCTATATGGGAAAGATTTAGAACTTAAGGAAGAATTTACCCCAGGGGAAGATTTTGAGATCAAGATTGATTATAACGTCAAACAAGAGATCATTGACCCTATTGTTATTGTAGAAATTATACGTTCCGATAGTGTTTTATGCTGTTCGCTCAACTCGAAAGAATCTGGCGTGTCCTTAAGGAAGGTTTTCGGCCGGGCATCCATCAAGCTTATATTCAAGAACACAAATTTAGCTCCTGGTATTTACTTACCAAAAATTTCCTTTTGGGATAAGGATATGATCCATCCGTATATTGTTTATAGCAATAATGTCACGCGTATCACACCGCATCATAAGAACGGGATAACGAATGCCATATTTTTACCTAAGGTTGATTGGGTAACCTGTTAAAGAGGATCGATATATGTTCAAATGTAAAATTTTAATTCATTTAGATGGTGGAATCGGTGACATTGTTATGGGAACCCCCTGCGTCAACGCGTTAGTCAAGGCCGGGCATGAGGTGGACGTTTATATCAGGGGAGATGTTTATAAACCTATCGAGTTGTTTCAGGATTGGAGGGGGCCTGCCCATGTTTCATCCATCCGTGAAGATTTTGTCGAAAATATATATGACTTTTATTTAATGGGGTCCTGGGTTTGGAAACCTTTGGAATTAAAGAACACAGCGAGGACTGTTATCATGCACGCCCACTATACAAGTGCTTTTGCCAATTTTGGTTCACAGGCAGATTTGATGTTGCAATACGCAAAGGCGATTGATCCCGTTGTAGATTTAAACGCAGCAGCCTATTGCGGGCGTTCCAGACGGATTTTTCCTGAAATTTCACGAGACACTGTTGTTTTATACTCAGGCTGTAAAAAAGAGTATCCTATGAAAAGATGGGATAAATTCGATGAATTAGCGGATCAATTTACTGATGTCGCGGTTGTTGGTACCAAGGATGATCTGTGGCTGGGAAACAGTGTTTCATTTTCTCCTGTAATTAGCCAGTTTTTAGAGGAATTCTTAAAATATAACGGAAAGGTGACCCGGTTGGCCAGGGCTTTTGGCAAAAAATATAATCATCAGCAAAATTTTTCAAAACATGTAAAAAATTATATCGGACAGCTGTCTCTTGCGGATACAGCATCATTAATATCCCAAGCAGGAATGTTTATAGGCAATGATGGGGGGCTTTCGTCTATCGCTGGAGCCTTAAAGGTCCCCACCTTCGTTCTATCCGGGCCCACGGATCCTAGGTATTGGAATATCAAAGGTTCTTGCATGAATAATATTAGCAAAAATCTTGATTGTCAGCCTTGCATGCATTGGGGTGGTAAGCACGCGAAGGCCTGGAAATATAATTATATCGGTTGTCCTATTGGAATGAAATGCATGACGGATTTGACTGTCCAAGACGTCTTAACTCATGTTAAACAAAAGACGGAAAAAAAACAAGGGTGCCTGGTATGAATATCTGTTTTATATGCCGTAACATTTTGAAGGACCGGGGAGGTATTGAGACCTATACCCTTGAATTAGCACGCGCTCTTGGGGCAAGGGGACACAGGGTCCATATTATTGCCCAGAACAAGGGGAACCTATCATGGGGATATGGCCTCAAGGGGGTAACGATACATCTTGTAGGATTTGCTGAGCACCCCTTTCCCGGGTATTGGATGATTGATCGATTGGTCCCCATTGATGATTTGAGATTTTCTGTGAGTGCGGCAAAAAAAATCCACGAACTTACCCGGTTGGCTAAAATTGACATTGTTGAGGCAACTGACTATTTTCGATCCGGATTTTGGTATGCCCTGGATCGAAAAACACCTTTTTTATTGCGTCTTCACGGATGGTTTTTTAACCGCCAGGACGGACGTATTAATCCTTTGGGAAGTTTGAATTTCCGGGAAAAACTGCTTTTTTTTATGCAACAGATAACGATCAATAAGGCGGATGTCATATCCGGCGTATCTTCTGATTTTGTGGAATTTGCTTCTGAAATTTGGAAAATAAATCATGAAAAGTCCCGGGTCATATTGAATGCTGTTGATGTTTCCAAATTCAGTCCTGATCATGCTCTCCCCAAAGACCTTTCTGTTTTGTATGTGGGACGATTGAACAAGAATAAGGGAGTTTTGACGTTGGCTGATTCCATGGGGGATATTTTAAACCATTTTCCGAATGTAAAATTTATTTTCGCGGGTAAAGATATGTTTTTAAAAGAGGTCGGATGCATGGCCCGGGAGTATATTTCTAAGAAAGTACCGGCATCTTCACTTGTTTTTTTGGGAGAAGTTACCCCCTATGAATTGGCGGCCTATTACCGGAAATCTTCGGTGGTCGTAATTCCCTCTTTTTATGAATCAAGCTGCATCGCATGCTTGGAAGCCATGGCCTGTGGATGCGCTATTGTGGCCAGCGATGTCGGCGGAATTAAAGATATGATTCATCATGAAAAGCAAGGCCTGTTAGTCCCCCCAGGAAACCCCGAAGAATTGTCACGGGCCATTGTTAGACTTCTTGAAGAAGCGCCATTACGGGAATCCTGTGCTAAGAATGCTGTCGAGAAAGTTTCCCAAGAGTTCAATTACGATAAGCTTGTTAACAATACACTGGCTGTTTATGGAGAAACCATAGCCAATTATCAGGCTTCTGGATGGAAGCTACCCATTGTAGTCAGGCCACTTTTAAGCAGGGTTAAATGAAAAATAAGATAAAAAATACTATTTTTTTGGTTCTGACAATGATTAGGGCCCATCATTTTTTTAGGATGATGAATAGAAAGAAGTTCATCATACTTTTGTATCATGGTGTTTTAAAACAAAAAATCCCGGTTTCATGCTGGTGGCAGCTGCCATTTGAAAAATTTAAATGGCAATTAGAATACCTAAAGAAACATTATACCGTCATGCATTTACGGGATGTCATTGATAAGGTCCAACGCGGGGAACATCTTCCTGATAATGTCGCGGTTATCACATTTGACGATGGCTTTGAGAATAATTATTCTGTCGCTTATCCGCTTCTTCAGGAATTAAATTTACCTGCCACGATATTTCTCACCACTGATTTTATTGGGACAGACCAAATGCTTTGGCCTGACAAGCTGCTCATTCTTTTTCTTGAGACAAAGGTACAAGAGATTGATTTAAGAAATTTTGCCCTGGGTATCCTTGATTTGTCATCCAAAGAGGCCAAACAAAAATCTTTTAATTTAATTTCTAATCAATTAAAGGCCCTTAAGATCGATAAAAAAAAGGAGCTTATTAGTTATATAGAAAGCATTTTATCTAAAGAAAAAATACAGGTCCCATATTCCGATAACTTTAAATTATTATCCTGGGAACAAGTTGATTTTATGAATGAAACAGGACTCATCCATTGGGGGGCCCATACCTGTACCCATGAAATACTGTCAAATTTAGATGATAGCAGCCTGGAGGATGAGATCCAGAAATCTTGTTGCCGGATAAGCAGTTATGGCAACAATTTGTTGTTCGCCTATCCCAATGGAAGTAAAAGAGACTTTGATGAGCGGGCCAAGGTCATTTTACAAAAATTAAATGTGTTATGCGCCCTTACAACCATTTCCGGATTAAATTCACATTTCCCGGATGCCTATGAGTTAAAGCGCATAGACATTGATAATAATATGACAGAAAACCGTTTTAAACTTCTTTGTTCCGGAGCTTTTAGATGATGCCCAAAGTCTCAATTTTAATCCCTTCCTATAATGCGGAGCGCTTCTTGCCTACGTCTATTAAAAGCGCTTTATCCGGGACTTATCAGGATTTTGAAATAATAGTCATCGATGACGGTTCCACTGACAATACTAAAGGGCTTGTCCAATCTTTTATCGACCTATTCCCAGGTAAAATCCGTTATTTTAGGCAGGAAAATAAAGGGCTTGCCGTGGCGCGTAATACGGGAATCATCGAAGCCCAAGGTGAATACCTGGCATTGTTAGACGCGGATGATAAGTGGTTGCCTTGCCGCCTGCAAGAAGGAGTAAGGATCCTAGATGCAGACGCCTCGATCGGGCTCGTGCATGGGAATATTACATACATTGATATTAATGACAAAGAAATCAGCACCCCTAAACGTGATCCCAGATTTTTAAATGGGTATATATTTGATAATATTTTTCTTAGGAAAGCGCATATTGCTTGTCCAACGGTCCTTTTCCGCCGTATTTGTTGTGCCCATGCAGGGATGTTTGATGCCAACTTGAGCCGTTTGGGATGTGAGGATAGGGACTTATGGTTACGTATCTCCCAAAAGTTCAAAATTAGTTATATTGATAAGGTCTTATCCTATTATCGACACACCCCTCAAAGCATGAGCCAGGATGTGGATAAAATGACAAAAGCCCGGCTTTATGTCATCGATAAATATTGCCCTGGAAATAAAGATGAGTCATTAAGAAATAGGGCGCTATCTAAAGTTTATCGTGATTTGGGGGATGAATTATTAATCAACAACAGGCACCTCGAAGCGCGATATGAATACTTGAAAGCAGTTAAATTTAATCCGTATACGTTTTGGGCTTGGGCTAATCTTTTTAAATCTATACTAAGGAATATAAAATGATCAAACATATTAAAACTTGGGGAAAGCATTTTATCGCTCCTAAAGCCCCAATGGAGCTTTCCAGGAATTTTAAGAACATTGATCAGGCAGGTATTGATGAGATCACTTCGTCACTCAAACGTCACTATTTTACAAGATCAATATGGGCAGAGAAGGTTGCTCCTGAAGCCTATTTATCTTCAGAGGAAGGCAAAAATGATCTCTTGAATCACCTTGATTTAAGATTAAATGATTTTCGCCAAACAATTATCCCATGGCTTAACGACACAAAGAATTTACGTGGAGCTAATATTTTAGAAATTGGATGCGGCACGGGTTCTTCAACGGTGGCCCTGGCGGAACAGGGCGCAAAAGTCACGGCCGTAGATGTGGATGCCGACAGTCTTCAAGTCGCCCAAGACCGCTGCAAGGTTTATGGACTTGACGTTAAATTTTTACAAACCAACGCGACTGAAGCACACCAGTTATTAAAAGGCCAGCATTTTGATTTTATTATATTTTTTGCGTGTTTAGAGCACATGACAAATGATGAACGGCTTATAGGCCTTAAAAATACATGGGACATGCTCAAAACCGGGGGGTTGCTCTGTGTGGTAGAAACTCCAAACCGCCTGTGGTTTTTTGATGACCATACGAGCTGGTTACCTTTTTATATGTGGCTTCCTGATAAACTTGCCTTCTTATATTCCCGATATAGTCCGCGAAAATCAATGTGTAATTCTTATCCTAAATATGACGATAAAAACATGTTGAGCTTCCTTAGGCATGGCAGGGGGGTAAGTTTCCATGAATTCGATATTGCTGTCAAAAATGTCACGGAGCTTAATGTCATCAGTTGCCTTCAACTTTACCAGCGCGAAAAAAATATTTTACGGGAATGCTGGTGGAGGACAAAAAAAGAATACGCCTACGAATCATTCTTGGCAAAACAAGGGCCCCGTATACACAGGGCTTTTTATCAACCATCGCTCGATTTAATTATCAGGAAAGAAATTAATTAATGGGCATTAAGATATTCCTCAAAACTTTTTCTCCCTTGGCGCTTTACAGCTCTGGTCTCGCGTGCACTGCCATAGCATTAACAGGAAATGTGCGTTGGGCCTTGATGCTTGTCGTTTTTCTTCTTCCATTACGTAATGTGATTGAAAATATCCAGCCTTACCCTTTAGGAAACCAATTCATCGATATTCTGCTTGTCGGGATCATTATTGGCGGGATTTTCAATAGAAAACCATCAAGTTCAATGGTTGGTGAAGAATCAGGACTCAAAACAATCGCCGTCCTTACTGTCATTTATCTTTTATTTTCCGTACTGCGGGGAGGGTACTATCTTTACGGGGGTTTTAGTTTTGATATTCATTTGCCCCAAGTGCAGGATTGGAAGAATTTTTCCTTAATGCCGTTACTGTTTTTATTAATTTTTAAAAATAATGTCAGTAAAAAAGAAATATGGGCTATTTTTGCCGTCATGTGCTCTGCCATGGTGATAGCTGATTATTATACAATTAATCAGATCAGGGAGCACCCCGCCTTGATAGGCCGGGAACAAATCAAAGGGACTTTTCAATTTTTGGGTCCCAATGAAGTAGCGGCATTCTTTAATGCTTATACCCTGATTTTGATGAGTGTCTTTTACGCGATCAAAAAAGGCGCCTATAAGTGGCTATTGTTGGCCTTAATTATTGCCAATCTTTACAGTGTCATGTTTTTATATTCCCGGGGAGCTTATATTGGTTTGATGGTTGGAATGTTCATTTTGTTCGCGGTTAAAGATAGAAAATCATTGGTCCCTCTGATTTTAGTTTTACTTTTTTGGCAAAATATTTTACCTCAAAATGTGGTTGATCGTATTAAAGAAACGAAAACTGAATATGGACAATTGGATGAATCGTCTCAGCGCAGGATTGATATATGGCAGAAGTCATTAGACTATTTTAAATCAAACCCTATTGTAGGTATTGGATTTGGATCATTCCGTTATTTGGGCCTTGATTTAGAAGATACACATAATATCTACGTCAAAATCCTGACTGAACAGGGAATCATCGGGTTCATTATTCTTTTGATGATGATGTTTTATTTTTTAAAAGCCGGTTGGCAGCTTTATCAAAAAGGGGATGATGACCTCTCCAAGGCATTGGGGCTAGGTTTTTTTTGTTGCACATGCGTGATGATGGTCAATAACCTGTTCGGTGACCGATGGTCTTATCTGGAGCCCAATGCCTACCTTTGGATTTTTGCCGGTCTGGTGGCACGGCTAAATGCCATTGCTCAAACTTCCAATGTGATCAAAAAAACAGTTTCTATAAAAGTTAAATCAATCATTGAACGTAATCCTCCAATTTTTAAAAGAAAAGTCCGTTATTATGATCCTTCAGAACATGCCTAAAAAACGCATTGTACTTTTGACTGACTGCCTTGCCTATTTGGCTGGCGGGGCTGAAAAGCAAATTTATGAGCTTGCCCGTGGTCTGGACAAGAATAAATATGAAATCCATATTGTAAGTCTTGATTGCTGGGGAGAAGTGCCCCGTGAATTTATTGAATCAACAGGAAGCCATTTACATGTTTTTCGTGTTGTTCGTATTTACGGAATTTCTGGATTTATTCAAGGCCTTCGTTTTAAACGTTTTTTGGAAGCTAATCGTATAGATATCCTGATGACATATCACTTTAGTTCTGACATTTGGGGCACGTTCTGGGGGCATTTAGCCGGTGTAAAAACTATCATGTCCAATCGTAGGGACATGGGTTTTTGGCGTAATCAATTACATGTGGCCAGCTATCGATTAATTAATCATTGGGTCAAAAAAATAGTCACTAACTCCGAATCCACCAAACAAATGATAGTCCAAAAAGAAGGAGTGCCCTTTGAGCGCGTTGAGGTCATTTATAACGGTGTTCACTTACCTGAAAAGTTAAGTCTAATGCACCAAGAGTTACGCGCCCGGATAGGTCTTAAAATCAACGATATTGTGATCATGCATGTGGCAAATTTAAAACCCATTAAAGGTCATAAATATCTACTGGATGCTTTTGCCACTGTCGAAAAACAATACCCGCATGTGAAATTAGTTTTAATCGGCAGGGACGATTTAAACGGCGAACTCCAGCAGATAGCGCAAAGGTTGAATATTTTAGATAAAGTCATTTACTTAGGTAAACGGGATGATGTGCAAAGCCTTTTAAGCATGTCGGATATTTGTGTATTACCTTCTTTAAGCGAAGGGATGTCCAATGCCATTTTAGAATATATGGCGGCTGGAAAGCCTGTCATTGCAACCTCGGTGGGAGGCAACCCCGAAATGATCAAGAATGATTTTAATGGGCTGCTGGTTGATTGTAAGAACGTCCGACAAATGAAAGAGGCCATATTGGCTCTTATCTATGATCGTAAAAAACGTTTGGATATGGGGTCTGCCGGTTATGAACGTGCCCAAAAAGAATTTTCCATGCAAGCCATGATTTCTTCTTATGAGCGTTTATTTTCCGGGATCAAGGTTTTACACTTGATCAGCAGTGGAGGCCTGTTCGGTGCTGAACGGGTAGTTCTAAATTTGGCGAGTAAAAGCGATGGCATTACGTCTTTTGTGGGGGCGATTAATAATTTAGATAACCCGCACATTGAAATCATCAAAGAAGCGCGGAATTTAGGTTTAAATACAGCTGTGTTTGATTCCAAAGGGAAATTTGATTGGGGGACTATCAGGGAGATCAAAAAATTTATCGTTGAACATAAGATTGATATCGTACACACGCATAATTATAAATCTGATTTGATCGGCGCTCTCGCGGCCAAAATGGGTAATGCCAAATGGATGGCGACCCATCATGGCTGGAGTGGCACTGATCTAAAGCTGGAATTTTATGAAAAGATAGATTCATTTATTTTACGGCTTTCACAAAAGGTCGTGTTGGTTTCTAAACAAGTAAAACAAAATTTCCTGCATTTAAAAGAAGCATGCCTGGAAGTCATTGATAACGGCATTCCTATTGAGAAATTTGACCGTCCCATGCACGCGGGAAATACGCGGTCTTCATTAGGGCTTCACCCGGAAGATTGCGCCATTGTCATTGTTGGCCGTTTATCCTCAGAAAAAGGTCATGGGGTTTTTCTTAAAGCTGTCTGTGAAGTGATCAAGAAGATTAAACATGTAAAATTCATCATTGTAGGTGATGGCCCTTTGCGCGGAGATTTAGAAAAATTAAGCGATGATTTAAATTTGTCCGGGCATGTTATTTTTACCGGTATCCGCGAAGATATGCCGGACATTTATGCTGCCAGCGATATTATGGTCAATGCTTCATACACTGAAGGCCTGCCGATGACTATTTTAGAGGCCATGGCCGCGCATTTACCGGTCATCGCCACTGATGTGGGAGCTGTTGGGGAAGTGATCCAGACAGAAAAAAATGGCATTTTGCTGCAAGCAGGCGATGCCAATGGACTTGCTTTAAAGATGATTGAATTGGCCACCAATAAGGAAAAACGCCGGCGATTTGCCGAAAAAGCTTATCAAGACGTAGGCACACGCTTTAGCGACACACGAATGGCAGAACGGTACAGGGAAATTTATTATCAAATAGCGTGATTCGAGTCGTCGTATCCGACACTCGCAGTTGCTCATCATTCAGGAGAATAATTTATGAATATTTTATTCTTAGCCCCCAGATTACCATTACCTGCTGATACCGGAGGGAAAATACGGACACTGAACATCCTTAAACAGTTGTCCGTTGAGAATAATGTCTATTTATTGTGTTTTTCTTTTGAAAAAACAGACCATTTGCACGCAGAAATGTTAAGGAGATTAGGTATTGACGTTCATATGGTCCCGATTGCTGAACCATCACTTATTCAAAAAATAAAGGCGATTGTTTTTGATTCCTTACCATTCTCTATATTGAAATACCATACGCCCCAAATGATCCAAAGCATACAACATGTTTTGAAGAAGCATGCATTTGATGCCGTCCATGTGGACCATTTGCATATGGCTGTATATAACGGCTATTTTCAAGGAATCCCTTGTTTCTTGGATGAACACAATGTGGAATATAAAATCCTTGAACGTTGCGCGCTTGTTGAACGATCTTGGGTTAAAAAAATCCTATATCACAACCAGTCCCAAAAAATGAAGACTTTTGAGTCACGAAAGGTCAAGGAGTTTAATGGCATTTTTGCCTGCTCTGTTGACGATCAGTTGCTTTTAAATGATCTGGGTCATGAACAACGGCCGATCCATGTCATTCCTAATGGTGTAGATACCGGATATTTTAATACCCGGCAAAATATGAAAAATGAGGATGCTGTTGTGTTTACCGGTTCTATGGATTGGCTTCCTAATGATGATGCCATCACTTATTTTTGCAAAGAAATCCTAGGCTTAGTTTGGCAAAAAAATAATACTTTAAAATTATATGTGGTTGGTAAAAATCCATCAAAATCTGTTAAAACGCTTTCTAGGAGGGACGTGCGTGTGATTGTGACAGGACGCCTGGAAGATGTCCGGCCTTTTATCGACCGAGCTAAGATTTTTATTGTGCCTTTACGCATAGGCGGCGGGACCAGGCTTAAAATCCTGGAAGCCATGGCCATGGGCTGTGCCGTCATTTCGACATCAATTGGCGCTGAAGGCATTGATTATCAAGTTGGCATCAACATTGCCATTGCGGATAAACCTGCTGAATTTGCCCAAAAGATCATCGATCTATGCAAACAGCCACACGTAGTACAAACCATGGGGCAGGAGGGCCGCCATTTGGTTTGCCAAAAATATGATTGGGCCATTGTTGGTAAAAAACTTAATGACATTTATCAAGAGACTTTTTATGCGTGTCTATAGATCAATCATTTTAATCATTGGTTTTATTTTAATGGCTGCCATTGGTTTTAAAATTGCCAAAAAAATCTACCGGCATTTTAATAAGCCAAAACTTTTTGACACACGGGAAATAATCTTAAAGATCCCATCCGTTGGGAGGGGTCTAAAGATCTTTGTTGCCTCAAGCCTGGATAGGATTTTCTTAAATGGCAAGACCCTCTCAAGGCCTTCTTTTTCAACAAGTGCTTCCATTTCTTCTGCTCGAAATGCGTATGAATCTTTTCAAGTGGTGGTTGATACGCCTTTTCAAGACCAGCCCGGTGTTTATTTGCAACTTTCTGATTTGGTGAATTCCAAAACAGGAAGAAAGATTTCACGGGACAATTTTAGCTGGAGGAGGGTTGGATATGTGCAAACGTTAGAGCCGTATTATCCGGTTAAATTTGTTGGATTTTGGCCGGACCCTCTTATTCCGGTCAAATCTTATGATATAAAAGCCGGGACTATCCAGCCTTTTTGGCTGACTGTTTATATTCCAAAAGACACTCCTGAAGGGGATTACGCCGCGGCGGTCATAGTTAAAGGCTTAAATTTTGCCGCGCAAACGCTTCAGGTTAAACTTCATGTCTATCATTTTACCTTGCCTCAAGAAAACCATTTAAAAACAGCTTTTGATTTCTATGGCCATGAAATCCCACTGCGATACCCTCAAGGCGACGGGGAATCTGCTGAAACCTGGAATGCGCGTTTGGATGATATCAATGACAAATTTATAATAGATATGCTCAAACACCGTATGAACCCTATTTTGAACATTGATCCAAGCTCAGCATCTGAATTATCCGACGTTGACCGTTATCGGGTTTATGGATTGAACAATTTTGCCATCGGCAAACATGGAGGCACTTTTGACAATAATTGGCCTAAAGATGACCCTTCCATTGAAGAGTTGCTTACAACTTACCAAACCTACGGGGAAGACCTAAAACTTAACCATTTGTTGGAGTATGCCTATATCTACACTTGGGATGAAGGTGAGATTGGCAATCCATTAGTACCTAAAATCGCTTCTATGCTCCATCGCGCCTATCCAGGGCTTAAAAATATGGTTTGTTACCATGGTTTTTGGGACCCTGATCAAGATCCTGCTTGGGGCCGTGACATAGATATCTGGACCTTTCAAATCGATGATTTTAACGAAAAGAAAATGCGTAAATTACAAAAGATGGGGAAGGAAATATGGATGTATGTGTCAGGCCCGTCAGGGACAAGCAGTCCCAATCTAGCTTTGGATTTTGATTCTATTGATTACCGTATCATTCCCTGGATATGTTGGAAATACGATATACGGGGATTTTTATATTGGTGTGTTAATTGGTGGCCGAATGTGGACCCATTTAAAAATGCCCGCAATTCCCAATGGGAACAAAATGGCAATGGGCTTTTGTTTTATCCGGGGCCTGATTCTCCATGGGATTCTATCCGGGTAGAAAATTTCCGTGATGGTATGCAGGACTATGAGTACATTCAAATCTTATTGGATCGATTAAGGCTTTTACGCTCAAAGGGCTTGGAGCAAAAATACAAAAAAGACTTTGGCCGAGGTATTAAATTATTAACCATGGATGATTCCATTGTTAAATCCATGGGAGAGTTTACGAGCAATGGGGACTATTTAAAGGTACGTCGGGATGCCATTGCCATGGAAATCGAGAAAATAGACGCTTTAACAGGAGTGCCATGATCACCTTAATGTACCATGGTATCACTTCCCAAAATGTAAAAAGCCCGCCTGATCGCGAGGCTGGCGCTGAACTTTATGATGTTTCTGTCGACAATTTTCGCGCGCAGATGCTTTGGCTTAAGGATTCTGATAAAAAAACTATTTTAACATTCGATGATGGTGAAATGAATAATTATAAGGTCGCCTTTCCAATTATTAAAGAATTTGGTTTTGATGCCTATTTTTTTATCATCGTCAAAAAAATCGGTAAAAATGGTTATATGGGCTTCCAAGAGCTTAAAAGCCTGATAGATGCGGGGATGACCATCGGCTCACATGGCTTGTCGCACTCAATCCTGACCAATTTAAAAGACAGCCAGATTATTGAAGAATTAAAGGCATCGAAAAAATGCCTGGAGACGAATTTGGGCATTCCTATCAATGATTTCTCCGTTCCTCGAGGTTTCTGTAACGACAAAATCATCAAAATGGCCCTAGAGGCGGGGTATACGCGTATTTTTATTTCCCAAAGACCAGAGTATTTGAGTTTGGATTGCCTGCCTCGTATCGCGGTCAAAACAAATTGGCCGTTAAAACGTTTCCAACAGGCTTTAGAAAGCCATGTGCCCATAGGCGAAATAATTGGCGATGCTTTTAAAAACACAGCCAAGATTGTATTAAGAGAGTCCGGCTATAATTTTCTGAGGCGAACCCTGATTTATATAATTAAATGAAACATCTATTTTGGACATTATTGTTTTTAATTTTTTATTGCTATTTAGGCTATCCGCTATTGATTTGCCTTTTGTCTAAATTTTTCTCTAAACCAACGCGTAAATCTGTTATTTTTCCGTCAGTTTCCATCATTATTGCCGCCCACAACGAAGAAGACGTTATCAAAGCCAAATTAGACAATTTGTCGCAACTGGACTATCCCCAAGACAAAATCGAAATTTTGATTGGCTCTGACGCGTCAACTGATAAGACCAACCAAATCATTCAAAACTATCCTGATGGGTGCCTGCGTGTGTTTATTCATTCCCAAAGGCGGGGTAAAATGATGACGGTGAATGATTTAGTTGGTGAATCTAAACATGAAATAATTTTCTTTAATGACGCCAGGCAGCTTATTGAAGATGTCGCGCTAAAGAATCTGGTCAAGAATTTTACTGACCCATCTGTTGGGTGTGTTAGTGGAGAGCTGTTGTTCGTCAAGACTGAAGGAGGGACGGCGCAAGGCGTTAATTTTTACTGGGAGTATGAAAAATTTATCCGGAACCATGAAGCCCAGATACATTCTATGTTGGGAGCAACAGGGGCCATTTATGCCATTCGCAGATCACTTTATGTGCCGGCCCCAGCCAATGTGATATTGGATGATATGTTTACACCGTTTAAAATTATTGCCCAAGGTTATAGGGCCATTTTTGATCCAACAGCGCATGCTTTTGACAGCGCGGCAAGCAGCGCTTCCGAGGAATACAGGCGCAAAGCCAGGACATTATATGGCAATTATCAAATATTCTCACTTTTTCCAGGACTCTTTAACCCTATGGAAAGTCCGATCGCCATTCAGTTATTTTCTCACAAATTTTTGCGGCTCATCGTCCCGTTTTTATTGGCGTTACTATTTCTAATAAACCTTTCATTGATCAGCGAAAGTATATACAAGCTATTTTTTGCCTTTCAACTTATTTTTTATGCCGCTGCCGCCATAGGCGCTTTAGCCAGAAGAAAAAAGTTATCTATTTTTAAACCAATCATGAAGGCATGCTATGTGCCGTATGTCTTTTGTCTTTTAAATTTCGCGGCATTAGCAGGTTTTTACCGTTTCATGGGAGCTAAACAGGACATTACATGGAAAAAAGCCAGGACACAATCATAATTAATACCTTTCAAGAATGCATGGTAGGGATCTTTGTTTTGCTGATCTATGTCCCGTCATTTTTGTGGATGTGGGACCGTTGGTTTGCCCGTGATTCTTATTATAGCCACGGTATTTTGGTCCCCTTTGTGACTGCTTTTTTGATCTGGCAGAAAAAGGACATTCTAAAAAGCATCAAACCTGAAACATCCAAGTGGGGATTAAGATTGTTCTTTTTAGGTATTGCTATCCATTTGCTCAGCGCCCTTTTCCGTGTTTATTTCAGCTCTGGCTTTTCTATGATCATTGTCCTAGGGGGGCTGGTTTTGCACTTTTATGGTTCCAAAATGCTCAAAGAGCTTCTTTTTCCCATCTCTTTTTTGGTTTTTATGGTCCCTTTACCAATGGTTGTGATCACGAATTTCAGTTTTAGGTTAAAAATTCTTGCTGCCCAAATCGCGGTCATGGCTCTTAATAATATGGGTCTAATTTGTGTGCAGCATGGCAGCAACATTGTTATGCGTCATGCCCATGTGGTCGTGGAAGATACCTGCAGCGGTTTGCGCTCCTTGATCAGCTTGATGGCTTTAGGCAGCATTTTTGCCTATGGGATGAAATCGACTTTTAATAAAAAAATAATTCTTTTTCTATCAACGATCCCTATTGCCGTAATCACCAATGTCGGGCGTATCATCTTCCTCGCCTTTATCAGTGAAATTTGGGGTACGAAGTATGCTTCGGGCCCCATTCATGAGCTTTCAGGAATCATTGTATTCTTCGGTGCCTTTTGCCTGCTTTACGCGGTGCAAAAAATGGTTGAATAAAATGAAAAAAGCCTCAAACCAAGTTTTACTCATATGCCTGACACTTGGGCTTACGGTTGTTATTTCTTGGGCCCTTTTCTTTAAACAGGCCGTTGAGAAAGACACGGTTGATATTAACCATTTCCCAAAGGCGATAGGTGCTTGGCATTCAATGGATCTTCCTATTACCAAGGATGAATTCGCGATTTTAGAAACCAAGAACGCTTTTGTGCGTTTGTATACTAATTCCGTCGATAAAAGCAAAATATATTTATATTTAGTTTATTCACAGACTAACCGAAAGGTGGCCCATCCACCTGAAATTTGTTACACAGGCAGCGGTTTAACTATTTTAGAAGATGTTCACGACACTATTCCAGTCCAATATAAAAACATGACCATAGAGGCTAATCGCCTGCGCTTAAGCAAGGGAAATTTCAATCAAATTGCCTATTACTGGTTTAAAGTCGGAGATCACTTCACATCCAATTATTGGAAGCAACAGATTTTGATCGCCTTTTACACATTGTTAGGGAGGCATCCGAGCTCTGCCTTGGTGCGTGTATCAGCCAATTGCGTTGACAATAATGTTGATAAAACGATCGTCAATATAAAAAAATTCACTAATTTAATCACTCCTGAATTGCTGTTATACCTTCCTTGAAGCATTACCTTTCAGCCTTCGTAAATCCTGGCATCCACCATCGATAAATCTTACAAAATCCCTCCTTACAGAATTAATTAATCAGAAATAAAAGAAGTCTCAAAAAGTCAGAAAGAGGGCACAACATCACATTATCAATTTTTGAATTGTTGGTACACTGAAAATCGTGGAAGTAGAAATGAAAAAGAACTGGTAGCGCAAGGAGAAGCCATATGATGACAGAAATCCTCGAGATGAAGGTGGCAGCACCAGAAAGAAAAATTGAAACATTCGGAAGGAGGACAGCAACAGCAACAAAAGAAGTCGATGCTCCAGATGCGGGAATAAGCCAAAACACAAAAATATACTGTGTTACCAAGATGATGATGGATGTCGTGGGATCGATTATTGCTATTATGGTTTTAAGCCCCTTGTTTCTTTTTGTCGCTCTATTCATAAAGATCTTTTCGCCAGGGCCGGTTTTTTTCAAACAAACACGGGTAGGCCAACATGGAAAACCTTTTGAAATCTATAAATTCAGGACCATGAAGGTGGATGCTGAAAAATACTCCGGACCGGTATGGGCGACCAAAAATGACAATCGTTTGATTCCAGGAGGTGATTTCCTGAGAAAATCAAAAATTGACGAAATCCCGCAATTTATCAATGTCCTTAAAGGAGAGATGAGCATTATTGGCCCTCGTCCGGAACGTCCTTTCTTCGTTGCGCGTTTGAAAGACCAAATTCCTGGTTATGAAAAACGCCTTAGAATCAAACCTGGAATAACAGGCCTGGCCCAGGTATTGCATCGGGCCGATGAAACGATCAGGGATGTAAGAAAGAAGATCAAATACGATATCCTTTACATAAAAAGGATGTGTTTGCTGACTGATATGACTATTTTGGCAAAAACAGTCCGTTTTATTTTAACAGGCGCAGAGGCAAGATAATTTATTTAACCGCGTCAAGAAATGAGGAGGGCAAAATGAAAAAAATATTATTTTTAACGATTTTAACGGTGATGTTGGCTTTCGTATCCCAGGGAGCTTGGGCGGCTGGACCATTTCCTGATCAAATGACAGATGGTTATTTTGGTCCAGCTGGTAGCGTTACTCCAAATAGTCAGAGCAATGGAGGACAAACTGAGTTTCAAATTTATAATGCCGTCAATACATTATTAGGCACAAGCTACACTAATAATGTACAGCTTGACCCCCTTGAATATACAGGGGATACCAGCACATGGACGCAAACTAGTAACGGTGGATATAATGTCATTAGCGTGGGAGCCTCTGCTACAGATAGCCTGGAGGTATATAAAGCCAGCACACCAGGTACCCTAATCAATCCTTTAGGTACAGGTTTTACGGGTGTTCCTGGTGGCCCCACTGGTAATGGCACGAGTGGTAATCCTTATATAGGCACTTCATCTGTTTTTCCTGTAGGCACTTCATTCGGTTTGGCTATAAACAGTGCATACAATTCTAATTATAATATTAAAGTAAACGGTGCCTTTAGTACCGTTGACACCTGGTATTCCAATCCAGCTTATAATACCACTTCCAACCCGGCGGTGGACGATCATTATGACCATATGCTGGCCTATAACCTGTCTTCTTTGAATGGCACACAGGTATATGTTTTGGACCCTAATACCGGTCTTACTACACCCATAACGCTTGAAAATCCTTATTTATTGGCGTTTGAAGATGAGCCAATAAACTTTGCCGATGGTAACCAAAGTGATATGGATTATAACGATTTAACGGTTTTAATCAATGGCGTAGCACCTGTACCGGAACCAAAAACATTGGCTCTATTTGCTGTTGGATTGCTTGGCCTCGCTGGATTTGCCCTACGTCGCAAATTTTCATTTCCAGGCAACTTAACATTCGCAGGATAAGATCTTTACCCTCCCCCTGGTGGGGGAGGGTAAAAACAACGGTTAAGTAGGCATGAAAGGAGAGGCTATGGATCCCCGTTCAGATTCTTCTAAGCAGCTGCATTTCCCTTATTTCCAAAAGGATAATGTCCCTGATCAGAGGACTCCTGTCCAACAGCATGAGGATGATATTGGAAAAACCTTGAATGTTGATAAGGTTGATAAGTTAGAGACACTTATTTGCCTAGAGTCATTGTTAGCAGTTTGTTACCAGACCCTGGCATGGCTCGTGCATAATCAGACCATTCGCCATGAATGCCAACAGTTTGAGCAACACGCACAGCATCATCAAGAGGAGTTAAAAAAAATATTCCCGCTTTCCCCAAAAAGTGAAGCTGCTATAGAAAGTAAGGTAAATCATCATTTATTACACTTGAAACCTCCCTACTTGTCCCTGAGAGAACTCATCAATCTTGCCATTAACCTTACCGTTCTCAAAATGGATATTTATAAATATCTCTCCCATACGGTACCTGAACATCATGATGTCCTGAATAATTTACTTCAAGACAATGCTGAAGAGATGTATTTTTTACGCCAAGAAAGAAATTTTCATCGCAACCGTTTGGATACGTTTTTTAAAGTTCAATGAAATCCGAAAAAGACCCAGGGAGCCGCTAAATGAATACAAAAAAAACAATGCTAAGCCTGATCGTAATGCTAGGAGCAGGTGTTTTTTTTGCTATCAGTGCTTACGCGAATACCTGGTATGTTCGCGATGGCGGTGGCAGCCCTACTGAATGTACAGGCACAACCAATGCGGTTTATCCGGGTGTAGGGACTAATCAAGCGTGCGCGTTCGCGAGTCCTATGACGGTTTTGGGATATTGCACCGGTAATGAGAGCAACGCACCTCCATGTCAAGTGGGGGGACTCATGCAAAGCGGAGATACGCTTTATATTGATGGCGATAGTGATATTAACCCAGGCACTCAGGCGCAGTATGAAATCGGTTATGACGATACTGGAAGCGGGTTAACACCTGGCTGCAGCACATCCTATCCTTATTTTTGTGTGATGGGACCTGTTCCAGCCGGTATCAGTTCTTCTCAACCGACATCAATTATTGGAACAGGAACACATAAACCTCAATTATGGGGAACACAACGTACCTATAAGGTCCTTTGGGCAGACAATAATTATATTACACTTCAGTGGTTGGAGATAACTGATCATGATGCTTGTGCCTATAATGATCCGAAACAAGCTTGTAATTATGACGGGCCATATCCTTTTGGTCAATGGGCGCTGGATGGCTTATACATAGGAGGGAATGGATTAGTTTTAACAGATATTTATGAGCATGGGGTGGGAAGATACGGGATCAGCACAGACCAAATGGGAAGCGCGGTATTTACACGGGTATGGGCCATTGGGAATGGATTTGGAGGCATTAATGTCGGCAATTCAGGAACTACCTCTGTTACTGGCACACTGACATTTAATCAACCAATTGTTGAATGGAACGGATGTGTTGAAGCTTATCCAGTCATAGGGGGTGTCGACAACCCGTTAAATTATTCGAATTGTTTCGGGCAAGCCTCAGGTGGATATGGAGATGGCTTGGCTTTTGGGGCGACCGGAAGTAGCCCTTCTGGAAATTGGGTCCTTAAGGGGCCGGGATCAATAAGCTTTAACACTCAGGACGGGTTTGATATTTTACACGGGAATGCTGGTTTTGGAACAACACAAATTGATAAAATGCGTTTTGAAGGCAATGCCGGTCAACAAATGAAACTTAGCAGCCTTAATGATGATGTGACAAATAGTATCATTATTGGAGATTGTGGATGGTGGCAGGGAGCGATACAATCTTTATTTGGGGGGATGCAATACGGCGATGCATGTAGAGCGGGTGGTAGTGCCATTGTTTTTAATGTGACAAATTCAGGCAAATACACTTTCTTCAATAATACCATCCTTAGTAATGGCATAGCATTCGAAACTTCAGATGGGCCTAATACCGGATGTAATGCAAGTACCGCGGTTAATGTTAAAAATAATATAGTCTTCGGTGGCTACTCCTGGATTGACGATGCCGCACTTGATGGAGGCTCAGGAGGCAACTCCCAATCTACTTATTACTATAATGATGGCAATGATGGGAATGGTTCAGGAACTTGTGGTAATGTAATTTTTAATGAAGATTATAATATTGTTTATGGTACAAGTAATAACAATCAAGGTTGTATAGGATCTCATGATAAATGCGGGATATATCCTGGATTTGCCAGCACCATGCCTATGGGACAGCCCAATGGGCCGGCAAATACCTTTTATCAAGGTAACGCGGCAACAAGTTTGGTTTCATTAAGTCCCAGCAGTCCTGCCATAAATGCAGGTGTCACTGGGTTAACTTACTGGAATGACGGGAATGATTATCACAACGTAACAAGGGAAAATCCACCGTCTATAGGCGGACTGGAAGCAGGCACCTGTGCCGTGAATCCATATGGCTGCTTTTTTGACCCAGATTGCTGTTCTGGCAGTTGTTCCGATCTTTCTTGCTCGGTGCCAAAACCGGTGGTCAGTATAACAAACCCGACTAATGGCAATACTTTTACAGCTGGCACTAATGTGCCTGTCAATATCACGGCTGTAGAAAAGAATGGGGCTATTTCTAATATATCACTCTACGATGGAGTGGGTGCATTTTTAGGATCCAGCAAAACATCTCCGTATACCTATATTAATACCAATGTCCTTCCTGGTACGTACACATATAAGGCCGTAGGCACGGACACTTATGGAGTTTCAACGGAATCGAATCCTGTAACAGTTGCAGTTACATCTACACCGCCATCCTTGCCAATAGCTTCTATAACAAGCCCGGCAAATTTAAGTAGTGTTCCAGCAGGATCTAATATCACTATCACGACTAATGCTTCCGAAACTAATGGGACTATTACTAATATATCCCTTTACAATGGAGCAGGCATGTTATTAGGATCAAGCAGCGCGTCTCCTTATAGTTATGTTGATAAAAATGTACTTGCTGGGACCCATACCTATATTGCCAAAGCCAGCGATGCCATTGGTTCTTCGGTGATTTCAACGCCGGTAACAATAACAGTTATACCTCCACCATTACCAGTAGTTTCCATCATAAGTCCAGTCAGTGGAAGCAACTTTACACCTGGTTCTTATATTACGATTACAGCCACAGCCTCCGAATCCAATGGAACAGGGAATATTGGGACTATCAGTAAGGTGGCATTCTATAACGGGACAAACTTGCTGGGAACGGCAACAAGCAGTCCATACAGCTATACGTGGAATAATGTAGCGGCTGGGAATTATAGTTTAATTGCCATCGCGTATGATAATAACAATAACCAAACAACATCAAAAGCAGTTGCGGTGACTGTTTCTGGCCTGCCGGTTGTGAGTTTAGCCGGTAATAATTCTTTATATATAGCTCCAGCGAGTATTGTTCTTACAGCTAAGGCCTCGGAGGCCAATGGGACTATCAGTAAAGTGTCATTCTATAACGGGTCAAGCTTGCTTGGAACCGTCACGAATAGCCCCTATAAAATTACATGGATAAATGTTCCATTAGGAATATATAGTTTAACTGCCATCGCTTATGACAATAACAACAACCAAGCAAGCTCAGCAGCAGTTACTATGACTGTTCACGGCTTCCCGTCAGTAGTCTTATCCAGTAATAGTAACTCATTCACAGCTCCCGCGAATATTATTCTCACAGCTAAGGCCTCAGAGGTCAATGGGACAATCGGTAAAGTGGAATTCTATAATGGGTCAAGCTTACTTGGAACCGTAACGAATAGTCCCTACAGGATCATATGGATTAATGTTTCCCAAGGAACATATTATTTGAAAGCAAAAGGGACCGACAATACGGGAGTGACGTCAATATCCAATACAGTTACTGTTACGGTTAAATAATTCATTCAACCAAAGAAGGATAGTCTAGACTCATTTTATATATGCATAAAGTGAAATCCCCCCTTACGATTTTACGCCTGGCATTTAGCTTATTTAAATTTGAACATCAGCAAATCTTTTATCCCTTTATCATTGTCGTTTTTATCAATTTTTTAGTCCTCGAAATCCTGTATTTTTCACCTCGCTACCCGTTATCAATTCTTTTTGCACCCCTCATAAGCCGAATTTGGGGTGAAGGGTACCTGCATTACCCGATGGACCTGATGCTATTGCCTAAGCTGTTCTATTATACCCAAACGATTATTTTCTTATTTTTGAGCAGTTTTTTGATTGTCCTGATAGTAGATATGGTCGATGCCATTAACAATGAGAAACAGGTCAATTTCAAGGCTTCATTACGAAAATCCTTACCCGGGTATATTTATATAGTCTTATATTCTTTACTGTTCTTACTGTTATTCAAGGTCTTCGACCATGCCTATGACTTTTTGTTACAGCGCGCTATCAAAATACATTCGACGACCGGCATTTATTTTTGGATTAAAAAATTTGTATTTGACGCTGCACCATACGCTAAATTTATATATGGGATTTTTGCGACAGCATTGTTAATTTATATTCCTGTACTGGTCATATTAGAAAAAAAGAAATTAGTGGGTGCTTTTATCAGCAATTTTAAGGTATTATTCGGTTCTTTTTGGCTAACATTTACCTTTGTATTGATCCCAACTCTTTTTTATCTTCCGCTTTTATTGATATGGGATAATATTACTTTGCTGCTTGAAAAGACATCCCCTGATTTACAGGTTTTAGTCATCGCCTTAAGTATTTTTGTGACAACTGGCATCAATATTTTCATTTTTGCCGCCGCAACCACGTATTACCTTTATAAAAAAGAAAATCCATGAAAAAACTAATCTTAATACTATCAAGCATTTTGCTGTTGATTTATATGTTTCTTTTTCTTTTAAGTTTTCATGGCGAATATAGCGCCCAACGGGAACTTTGGGGGATCAATCAGAGTCTTGGGTTCATCGCCTCTCACCAAGAATCAATCCCGGATTACGCGATTAATCAACTGGCAAACAGGTATCGAACTTTTATCAGAAAATATAAGGGATCCATCTATGCCCAGCGCGCGCAACTGATGATAGGAAACCTTTACGCGTTAAGAAAGGATTACGCGCAAGCCCGTTTGGAATATCAAAAAGCCTCTGGCCCAGATGAAGAATTATCAGTGCAGGCCCAATTGGCCATTGCAAAAACTTATGAATTAGAAGGCCAATGGGACAAAGCAGATGAAACTTATGCCGATACCGTGGTATTTTATAAAAATATCGCAATTAAAAACCCAAAATCAAAGCTTGAATATAATGCTTTGAGGGTAATTGCCATATGCCAGCTTAATCAAAAAGACTTCTCCGGCACAGTCAAAACAATGGAGGAGATTATCATGAAATATCCTACAGGCAAGGCCTTAGAGGAGGCCATTAATACAATCAATTTATTATGTGTGACTAAATTGCATGACTACGACATGGCCATTAATATTTACCAGAAATTTATAGAAAAATACCCCAGCCATTCGGTTGATGGGCTCTTGAAGAAAATGATTAAATATTTACAATTATTAAAGGACAAGAAGTTGATCATTCAAGTATCTTCTGTAAAAAAAATAGACTAACCACAAGGAAAGGTAATAACATTTATGCCGGATTCTCTTCATAGTAGGATTTCAAAAAAGACAGCCAAAATAGCACTTATCGGTTTAGGTTATGTGGGACTGCCTTTGGCGGTGAGCTTCGCGCAAAAAGGTTTTAAAGTACTGGGTGTTGACACTAATGAGACCCGGGTCGATCGCATCAGAAATCTTGAAAGCTATATCGCGGATGTCACCAACCGTGATATCGGGCAGGTCATTAAACGCGGTTTTTTTTCAGTATCAACAGATTTTGCCTTATTGTCCCAGGCAGATGTGATCATCATTTGTGTGCCGACACCCTTAAAGCGTAAATACACACCGGATGTCTCTTATATCCTAAGCGCGATTAAAAGTGTAGCACGTTATCTAAAACGCGACAGCTTAGTCATTTTAGAAAGTACGACCTACCCGGGAACAACCGAAGAAGTGATCAAGCCTGAACTGGAAAAGAGCGGAATGCTCGCGGGTCGTGATTTTCATGTTGCCTTTTCCCCGGAACGCATTGACCCAGGCAATAAGGAGTTTAAAGTAACTTCTATGCCCAAAGTAGTTGGAGGGTTTACGCCTAAATGCACACAATTAGCCGCGTTGGTCTATAGTCAAATCACGAAGCATGTGCATGTGGTCAGTTCAACCAAAGTAGCTGAAATGACGAAGCTTGTTGAGAATTCTTTTCGCATTGTCAATATTGGCTGGATCAATGAAATCGCCCAATCTTGCCATAAAATGAATATTGATGTGTGGGAAGTGATCAAGGCGGCCAATACCAAGCCCTTTGGTTTTATGGCATTTTACCCGGGGCTGGGGGTGGGAGGTCATTGTATCCCTGAAGATCCTTTGTATTTATATTGGAAAGCCAAACGTTATGGGTTTAATTCAAGATTCATTAAATTGGCCGCGGATGTTAACGCGAATATGCCCGAATTTGTTGTTGGCCGTTTAAAGGAATTGATCAAGAACCCGCCAAAAGCAAAGCTACTGATAGTAGGCGTCACCTATAAGAAGAATGTGAAGGACTTAAGAAAATCCCCGCCATTGAAACTCATCGAATTACTGCAAAGCTTCGGGAGAGTGGATTATTATGATCCATTTGTACCGTATTTAAAATTAGGCGAGATCAATATGGAAAGTGTTGTTTTAAACGCGGCAACGATCAAGAAGTATGATGGTGTGGTGATTGCCGTTGACCATACAGACGTGGACTATGAACTTATTCGCCGGAATGCCAAATTTATTTTTGATGTCAAAAATATTTATTCAAACACCCGGGACAAAAAGATCGTGCGTTTATAATTCTAGCAGGTATTTGAGCATCACCAGACAGGCTTATTCGTTGATTTTATATCGCGGGATTTTGAGATCAAATTTAGAAGATAATTGATTGATCTCATCAATGATTTCTTGGTTATTTTGATTGTATTGCAGCTCTCCGATTAAATTATAAATCTTACGCATGGCCCATTCCTCAGCGATCGTCCGGTCTCCTTCGCGCCCATTATTTAAATTATCCTTGATGATATATTGTTTTATGTCCCCTTGAGAGTCCCCGCGCAGTTGAAATAAAAAATCTCCCTCATTAGTGAATCGTCCGTATAAGGTAAATTCAGATCCCTTGAAAAGGTCTGGCAACAGTTTGGGATAAATTTCGTTCTTATCCAGGCCGCTTGAATAATAACGTAGATTCATTAAGACAGGGTCTTTGATGTGATCGTACAATTGGACAATGCTGTCTACCGTGTTTAAAGGGACAAACTCGGCCCAGCCATGATTGGTGAAACTCAAAAAGTTCATCAGGTATTCATTGGAATATCCAGCGCCAAGGCCAAAAATAGAAACTCGGCCTTTGTTGACTTCACTGATTTTATTGATCAATTGCAAAGAATCAGTCACCCCTTGGGTCGGCTGGCCATCACTGACTAAAAAAAGATAGGCTGGTTTTATGCTATGAGGGGCGCTTACACTTTTAAGGATCGTATCGTAGAGATCTGTTGTTGAGCCTGATCTAAAATTACTTAAGAATTCTTCTGCTTGGCTGACATTGTCAGGTGTATTGGCAAGCGGCTCTTCATGCATATTGTATATTTGACTGGTAAAGACACTGATGTTAAATTTGTCATTATCACCAAGATCTTCCAGGCTTTTATTAATGCCTGCTTTGAATTGATCCAATAATTCATTGCCGATGCTATTAGAAGCATCTACTAAAAAAGTAATTTCTTTAGGTAAAGGAGGGAGACTTCCTGGTATTTCTTCCACTTTAATGCTTAGCTTAAAATATTTAACGCCATCCGAAGGATCCTGGTAGGTATAAAGCTCATAACCCAGAAAAGAATGAATATCTGTGCCGCTTCCATTTTGATCAAAAGGAAGATAAGGAGTTGCTCCTTGGGCATTTTGCAAGACTGAATCCAGAGAGGGCTTTATCGGTGTTTCTTGAATTTGATTGGAAATATCAGTAATAGGCATTACAGAAGAATCAACATCCGTTCTGTTGGCGACGGCCATATTCTTAAACACTTCCTGCGCGCTGATCAAGGTCTTTTGTGTGTCGCGTTCTGCGGGGCTGCGCAAAGCAGGAGCATTTTCCTTGACCATGGCCACCACATTCACATTAGAGACAATGGTTTTTTTGTTTGTACGAGGTGTGTTCTTCATTAAGAGCTTATTGGAAAGTTTTTGCCTTTTTTGTATGGTGTTGTTCATTCTTGTTATTTTCATTTCAGGGGCTATGCTCAGGTTTTTTTTCAGAGGGGATTGTCCTTCATTGCCCATGGAAGGGGAAAACGGCCTGGTATCAAGATGCACATGGATCAAGATAGGGGGACTTATCGGTTCTGAATTAGAAGTTTGGGTCAGTATCATATTAAAAGCAATGATCAGGAAGATGGTGTGGCATGCTAGCGAGAGACTGGTAGATAATAATTTTTTATTCATTTGAAGTCCTTGTTTTGCCCATTAAGCCCAGGCGTGTAATCAGGCCTTTTTTTGGCAAGATCCCAAACTTTGAGCATTCGTTGAGGGTCTTTTTTTTGCTGCCAATATTCCTTTAACCATAGATAATCTTCAATGGGCAAATCATTGGAAGGGAAATTATTCACAATGGTATCCAGCGCCACTGCTGCTTTGTCCTGATCATTCTTTTGCGCGTAGATCATTGCGCTATTTTTAAGGGACATTAAAGTAAGCTGTTGATCCGTGTTCTGGCTAATGATAATTCCATATAACTTAAGTGATTCTTCATTTTTGCCTGCTAATTGAAGATTGTAAGCAACTTGAAAAAGCGCTTCTCTTTGATATTGATAAGAGGGAGCGTTCACAAGAGTTTTTAATATGTTAATGGCTTGATCATATTCCTTATTTTTTGAGTACAGATCAGCCAAAGCAAAGATGAGCTCATAAAAATGCCCACCCTTAGGATAATTACTCTGGTATAATTCGGATGCTTTTATAGCCGCATCACGCATATGGGCATTTTTGTACATCAGAAAAGCGCTAAAAAGAGCATCTTGGCGCAAAGAATCGTCCTTGGCTTTATTGAAACATTCCATGAATAGTGAAGCTGATTGGTCATCTTGGGCCTGTGCCTGGCGGATATGGGCCTGATCACAGTAAATGCTCGCGTCATCAGGAAACGTTCTGGCGGTATCAGAAAGGACCTGCCAGGCTTTATCATAATCCTGAAGGCCTAAGTAAATTTGCCCTTTAATCCGTTGAAGGGAAACTTGGTTGTCGTTATCTGGAATAATTTGTTTATTAATGGTTTCAAGAGCATCATTAAATTGACCTTCGCTGGTAAGGACCTTTGCTTTTTGTAAAGCAGCATCACCTTTGACTTTCGGGCTCATGAGCGGTGAATTAATAAGTGCGTTGAGAATACTTAGAGCTTCATCATTTTGCTTCTGCTCAAGCAAGGCTTCAACAGCCAGAAGGTGGATAGGGCCATTGAGGGGATCATCAAAACCGTCCCTAAACCGTTGGTTATACTCAGAAATAACTTGGGAAGCTTGATCACTTTTTAAAAGGGCGATAAACCAATTGACGGCTGCGTCATGGCCCTCTGGAAGGCTCGGATAACCATCGACAATTTTTTTAAAGGTCAAGGCGGCCATCTCATATTGCCGGGCTTGTAAAAAGGTAAGTCCCTGTATTAAATCAATTTTTGCCCGCATTTCATTAGAATCACCGGCTTCGATAGCACTATTATAGAGTTCCCCGGCAAGGGCATTATTGCCAGCTTGGCCCAAGATTGATGCTAAACGTAAATAGGCTAGGCTGGTATATTCGCTATTAGATTTTTGCTTAATGACCATCTCAAAATTCTTGGCGGCTTCTTTTAAATTTCCTTTGTCCAGAAGAGCTGTCCCCAGGTAGAAATAAAATGTTTGCATCAAAGCAGGTGGTATGGAGCTGAGATCAAGGGAAGTGAATTTGGCAATGGCCGCATCTGTTTTTCCGTCAAGATAAAGGCATTGAGCTTCTCTTAATAATACAAGCCCCTTGTCCTTTCCATTGGGAAACTGATTTTCGTACTCTTGGTAAAATTCCAAAGCTTTTTGGGGGTCTTTTAAAAAAAAATGGCTGTCACCAGCACCAACATAGGCATTAGGTAATAGAGAACTGCGGGGAAATTGGCGGATAAAGTCTTCATAGATGGAGGCGGCGGATTGATATTGTGACTGGCTGAGCAATTGGGTCGCAAATTCAAGCTGC
>Ga0206802_1032_pt1 | contig 35141 bp, 32 predicted proteins | sample Alteio_BWOrgCont_63_FD_152902 | JGI IMG/M metagenome (GOLD analysis project Ga0206802, IMG submission 152902) | Enriched cells from forest soil in Barre Woods Harvard Forest LTER site, Petersham, Massachusetts, United States -... | ecosystem: Environmental > Terrestrial > Soil > Temperate forest >... | reverse complement strand
TTAATGATGGCCATCTTGCCTGCGGGTACGCGTATTGTCGTCAAGAAAGAAGTATTTTCCATGCCAATGATAGGAACGATTGCACGCAAGCTGGAATATTTTGGTGTGGATCGCATGGATTTTTCGCGTGGCCAGCAAGACACAAAACGCATTTTCGATGCATTGGCATCAGGTGCATCCATCATGATTTTTCCCGAAGGCACATTTGGTTATGCGGCAGGATTGCGTCCATTTCGTCTCGGAGCATTCAAGCTCGCAGCAGAATCTGGCGCGGCGATTTGTCCATTGGCGATTAAAGGCATGCGCATCGTCTGGCGCGCAGATGAAAAATTAATGCGCCCGAATCGCATTACCATTACAGTTTGTGATCTCATTAAACCCGCGGGAAAAGAATGGCAGGATGTCACTAATTTACGCAATGCTGTGCGTGCCGCGATTCTCGAATATTGCGGAGAGCCGTCGCTGGATTTTATTGCTGCACAAGTTGTAGCCACCAGCGACTGAGCGAACTAAAAAATTTAACCTTCCAGCATTGATCTGCTACACTTCCACTCCGGTCTAATCTAACAAAAGAAGGGTTTTTCATGAGTAATTTACAAGCTGTTACCGATGCTTCTTTTGAAGCAGATGTACTGGAATCCAACTCTCCTGTGATTGTTGATTTCTGGGCTGCCTGGTGTGCGCCATGCAAGGCATTGGCTCCGGTTTTTGAAGATGTTGCCAGCAAATATGAAGGTAAAGTCAAATTTGTGAAGATGGATGTGGATAGTAATCCTGCAACCGCAGCCAAATTTGGCGTGCGTGGTATTCCTACCATGATTCTTTTCAAGGAAGGTCAGGTAGTTGGTACGCAAAGTGGTTTTGATTCGAGCAGCAAGGCTAATTTAATGAAGTTAATTGATAGCCAGGTGTAAATCAAAATGCAGGTTGGGCTGAGTGATAACGACGCCTAACCTGCTCATAAACACTAGATATTCTCTAAAAACAATGATATTTTTATACGCGTAGTAACCTCCTTATTTTGTATATCCCCTGGCAAATCCCGAGTTACACAGAAGCAAACAAGAGATATACAAAGATTAATGTTTTAAAACAATCAACGTTCTTTATTTAGTAGGGTTTGAATTATTATGAATTTAACTGAGCTTAAGAAAAAAAGTGCGGCTGAATTAATTGATTTGGCTGACCAATATGGGCTGGAAAACATGGCCCGCTCACGCAAACAGGATATTATTTTCGCGATTCTGAAGGAACATGCAAAGCGTGGTGAAGATATTTATGGTGATGGTGTACTGGAAATTCTTCAGGATGGTTTTGGATTTTTGCGTTCCGCCGAAGGTTCTTATCTCGCAGGACCTGATGATATTTATGTTTCTCCCAGCCAGATTCGTCGTTTCAATTTACGTACTGGCGATACCATTTCTGGAAAAATTCGCCCACCAAAAGAAGGCGAGCGTTATTTTGCATTGCTCAAGGTAGATGAAATTAATTTTGAAGCACCAGAAAATGCAAAGAATAAAGTGTTATTTGAAAACCTGACGCCACTCTTTGCAGAAGAACGTCTGGTCATGCAATTAGGTAATGGCAGCACAGAAGATTTGACAGCGCGTGTTATTGATCTGGTTGCACCGTTTGGAAAAGGACAGCGTGGTTTAATTGTATCGCCGCCGAAAGCGGGTAAGACCATGATGTTGCAAAATATCGCACAATCCATCGCGCATAATCATCCAGAATGTTATCTCATCGTATTGCTGATTGATGAACGTCCAGAAGAAGTCACGGAAATGTCGCGTTCAGTAAAAGGTGAAGTGATTGCTAGTACCTTTGATGAGCCTGCAAATCGCCATGTTCAAGTAGCAGAAATGGTGATTGAAAAAGCGAAACGTCTGGTTGAGCACAAACGTGATGTTGTTATTTTGCTGGATTCCATCACGCGTCTTGCGCGTGCATATAACACTGTCGTGCCAGCTTCCGGAAAAGTATTGACAGGTGGTGTGGATTCCAATGCCTTGCAGCGTCCAAAACGTTTCTTTGGTGCAGCGCGTAATATTGAAGAAGGTGGTAGCTTGACCATTATTGCAACCGCGTTAATTGAAACCGGTTCCAAGATGGACGATGTCATTTATGAAGAATTCAAAGGCACAGGCAATATGGAAATCCATCTGGATCGTCGTATTGCTGAACGTCGTGTTTATCCTGCGATTAATATTAATCGTAGTGGCACACGTCGTGACGAGAAATTTCTGTCGAAAGACGAAATGCAGAAAATATGGATTTTGCGCAAGTTATTGCAGCCAATGGAAGAAAGCGCCACTGAGTTTCTCGCTGACAAGTTGAAAGGTACCAAAACCAACGATGAATTTTTTGATGCGATGAAGAAATTCTAATGAATTACTGGTTATTCAAATCAGAGCCTTCCTGTTTTAGCATTGATGATTTGCGCGCGCGCAACAAACAAATTTCCTGTTGGGATGGCGTGCGTAATTATCAGGTGCGCAACATGTTGCGTGATGAAATTAAAATTGGCGACAAAGCTTTTTTTTATCATTCCAGTTGCACTCCACCGGGTGTCGCTGGAATTGTTGAAGTTGTCAAAAATGGTTATCCCGATCATACCGCCTGGGATTTGCAATCCGATCATTTTGATCCAGGCAGTACACCGGAGAATCCACGCTGGTATATGGTGGATGTCAAGTTAGTAAAAAAATTTCCGCATTTCGTTTCGCTCGATGAAATCCGGCGTCAATCGCATCTCAAAAAAATGCTGATATTGCGCAAGGGAAATCGCTTGTCCATCACACCGGTCACCAAAGAAGAATGGCAAGTGATTACGGAGATGGGGAAGTAGGTTTAAAATAAATGCAGGTTTAGCTAAATATCAATCAGCATTAATCAATCATTAATGACTTTTTCTTTTTTCGAAAATTTAATTTCTTTCATTATTTTTTCAAGCCGATCAGTGGAAAATCCAGTGGTGCGTTGAATTATATCCAGGTTAACACCTTCCTCTATTAGAAGTTTTGCCATTTTGATCATGCTTCTTTCTAGCGCTACTTGTGGTCCAAGTTTTTCTGCATTAGTGATATAAGCCATTTTAGTAGCCTCCTCTAATTCATAAATTTCATTGAGGTATTCTAGCTCAAGCGGAGTAGACAATCCAATTAGCCAATCAATAAATTTATACAGGTTTAATACATTTTCTTTTGTAAATCCTTTTTTATACAATCGTTTGGTCAATTCAAACTTAACCTGTTTTCTTTCTTCATCAGGTTTGCGTTTGGTATCCAATGCAGCTAATTGAACCAGAATAACACTTGCAAAAGGATTGCTAGATAAATCAAGCTCTAATGTTTTGATGCGATAATCAATTAATTTCACTACAAGGTAGTCAGCGCGTAAATAGGATCCTGCCAAACCAACCTGATAAAATGCTGGACGCCAATTTTTGACTTCATCTGTCAGGATTGCGCAGCTAGCAATTGGTTTTTGGTACTTATCAAATATTCGATAAGCGTACGTGAACATGCGCTTGGGAAAATCATCTTCTGGTTTGCCTTGGACTTCAAGATGAACAAGCAGCCATTGTTCCTGTCCATCTTTTAGAAAAACTTTGAATAATTTATCAAGCAAGCGTTTTCCGGCATTTGCTCCTTTGGTAATTGCTTGTAATTCTTTATCCAGAGAATCCCAGGATTTATCCCAGTTAATAAGTCCATACAATTCAGGTAAACAATATTCAATAAAATCCTTGAAATATACATCAAGAATTTCCTTCCATGCTGCGTCTGAATTGTTGCGAATAATCATGCAATTTTTCCCTAATCTTTTGCCGCAAAAATATATCACAACATCTGACGTGTTAATATTCTCGCATGCGCATCATTTTTAATTTCAATATCCGGTTCTGATTTATGTAGTGAGTTGATGTCAGCATTGTTGCGGGAACTATTTTCATTAACAAGAAAATATCCGAACTCAACTTCCAGTCTGCTAATCGTATCTTTGAGATTGTTAATTGAATCCACATCCAGCTTGCTGCAGATTTCATAAAAGGTATTTTCCTTGAATGAACGACCATAAAAGAAATGATGAAGTAGCTGAAGATTTCCGGCGTAATTATCTTTACCATATTCAATCAGACATTTTAAAGCGTTTTTAATATCGCTAATTGCCATGGCAGTTGTACATAAAAATGGTTGGCAAGCTGGAATGGTTTGCGGTTTAAATCTTTTCTCCTGATTTTCCGCGAGCTTCGTCCATGTATTATCATTGCCAAGAATGATACTCAGCAAGCCATGCAGCTTTCGCAACAAAATTTCAGATTCCTGCAGAAAATGACATTGCCAGTTTTCAAATAAATCATTCACTTCATTTTGCTTGTTGATATCTACCTGTTTGTATAAAACAGCTGGCCGCGAATGTTTTTGAAATAGCTTTTTTGCATCGGCCTGAATTTTTTCATTCGCTGGAATATTCGCATCCATACGACATTCAACAAAAATAACAGGAAGATTTTCGGGAATGCTACTTAGTAATGTAGCTAATTTGTTTGCGCAAATCAGACCACTGTGTGCATTCACCATAAGAAAGACTCCATCCATTCCCTTAAATTGCCCAGCATAATTTTCTGCATTAAAAGATGGTTGTTTCAGTGTATGAAAAAAAATATCGGTGTCGATGTAATGCAACCGGCGTTTCACCTTGTTTAGATGATTTTCATGCCATTGGCAGCCTCTTGGTACATCGAGATTTGCATCATATGCCTGCATCAATTTTTCATGAGAGTTTTGCGTTATAAAATCATTTTGTGGGATGGAAGTTAACAGGTAATTGTAAGTGACAGTCGATCTATTTGTTATCATGAACTAACCTTATTTTGTGAGAATTACAATCAAGGGTCTGCATTTTTCATGCAGCCCTTGTATTATTTATTTGATTGATTATCTATCCTTGTCGCGCTTTCTTTTTTTACGTGCTGCTCCATCGCTAAAATTATCAAATTTCACGCGGCGTTTTTCGCCGAAGGAACTACCTTCCTTCTTGTGCGTAAATGGTTTTCCTTCCTTGCGATGACTGAATTCCTTGCGCGCTGGTCTTTCATCACCAAATTTTCTTTCCTTGCGATCAAATCTGTCGGATCTATCAGTAGTTCTCTCAGATCGTTCTGGTCTATCAGATCTTTCAGGTCTATCAGCTCGTTCAAAGCGTATTGATCTTCCTTCCTTAAATGATCTTTCGCTTCTTTCAAAACGCGGTTTCTTTTCAAATCGATCACCTGGTTTTCTGTCGCCTTCTTTTTTAAAGCGTTTACGAAAACCTTCGCCGCTTTCTGTTTTATTATCCCCATCGGCAAATTTTCTTTTGAATGGTTTTCTGTCGCTGCGGAAATCATTTTCACTCTTGTCTGAACGGAATTTTTTGCGCGGACGTTCGTCACCAGATCTTTCATCACGACTAAATCTTTCGTCACGACCTGATTTTTCGCCACGGCTAAATTTTTCACGATGACCAAATCTTTCGTCACGACCTGATCTTTCTCCGCGACCTGATCTTTCGCTACGACCTGATCTTTCACCGCGATCTGATCTTTCACCACGAGCTGGTCTTTCGTCGCGATCAAATCTTTCCTCACGCGACAAGCTGAGGATTTCATCTGACTGATATTTCTTCGGACTTTCAGGTGCATCCTGATATTGCAGTTGCATGCGTTGACCAATATAACGTTCAATGGATTTCAAATGTGGCATATCAGCAGGAGCAACAAAGGATATTGCCGTTCCTTTTTTACCAGCACGTCCGGTACGGCCAATGCGATGCACGTAATCTTCACAAAAACGTGGCAAATCATAATTAAATACATGCGTGATATCGCCAATATCAATTCCGCGCGCTGCCACATCGGTTGCAACCAGATACTGAATTTTACCGCGACGCAGTTGATCCAGGGTGCGATTGCGAACATTCTGACGCAAGTCACCATGCAGTGCTGCTGCTGCAAAACCATCATCACGTAATTCCATCGCGAGTTTGTCAGCATTCGATTTGGTGGCAGAAAAAATAATCGCCTTATAAATATTTTCATCATTAAGGAAATGTTTTAGCAAACGTGTTTTGTGATGCATATTGCTGGTTTTATACATTTCCTGATGAATTTGCGGTGATGCAATTTTTTCATGCGATAAATCAATGCGCACCGGAGATTTTAATAAATGTTTAACAGCATTCATTAATTTATTATCAAGGGTTGCACTAAATAATAAGGTTTGGCGCTGTGATGGTGTTAACTTTGCAATATATTGCACATCTTCAATAAAGCCCATGTCCAGCATGCGATCTGCTTCATCCAGCACCAGCATTTCCACATTCGATAAATCAACACGTTTTTGTTCCATGTGATCCATTAAACGGCCAGGTGTTGCAACAATAATATCCGCGCCTTTTTGCAGGTCTCTGATTTGATGATGATATGACATGCCGCCAACGAGACTGACAATATTAAAACGCAGGAATTTGCCATAAAGGTGTGCAGCTTTGGTAATTTGGGCAGCGAGTTCGCGTGTTGGTGTAAGAATAAGCACGCGGGTTTTTTTCGATGCGGGTTGCAAGCTTAAATGATGCAGCGCAGGTAAAACAAATGCTGCTGTTTTTCCCGTACCAGTCTGTGCTGAAACGACCACATCCCGTCCTTGCATGACTTCAGGAATCGATTTGGATTGAACCGGTGTTGGCGTTTCATAGCCACACAAGGTTATCGCCTTGGAAATATTTGGATCCAGATTAAATTGCGTAAACACGAATAAATTCCTCGTTAAATAAATCATAAAAAATAAAAGGCAAGCAAAGGGGTTTTATGTTCGGGGGTTTAGGTTCCCAGGGACATAACCCGGATAGCTGGCGTTGTTGGAGAGTTACTTGAACACTCTCATCGTTTGTTTCATCGCCAATCTAACCAGATCACTCACTTCAGGTTTAATCCACAGGAAAAAGAAGGGATAACGATATTGGTGATGATGTAACAATTCTCAAAGCCGGATATATCAACATTGTTTCACTTAAATTGCAAGTATTTTCAGATGATATTCAGGGTACTTCCCAAGTATAGACAATCTGGCTAAGATAGCAAAATTGTGCAAAAAATGTTGTCGAATCAAATGGAAATGAAGGCAACCGGTGTGTAATTATTACTGCCGTTAATCCATGCCAGGGATAGGCTCCTTAAAATTTTAATATTGAAAGGAGCATGTCATATGAGAAGTGGTGCATGGGAAAAATCATTCAAAAATCAGCAATTTGAAAATCATCAACATTGTTTGTTTACGCAACTTTCCAGCAAGGGAAAGCCAAAATCGCTATGTGTACGATTCATTAGCGCAGACAAGCGTCATTCTTCATTACAGCTTGCGATTGGATTTGCGGGAGAAAAGGAAGAATGTATAACAGCAATGAATAATATCAGGAATCAAATTCCAGGAATTAAGGAAAATGCCGAAGGAGTGTTGTTGCTGTCAATTGAAAATATTGAGAGTAAAACATTCATTGAAACCATGGATAAACTTTTTATTCTTTTATCCAAAACTGATCCGGATGAGCAGGAATATATTTCATTTGCCTGCATTGAAATGCTGTGTTTTTTGCAGTATCCATTCGATGGAAAAATACCTGTCTGGCAATATCATTTTGATCAGGAAAATTATCCATTTGCCTTGCAGATTTTACAAAAGCTTCAAAGCCATAATCATCATCAGTATCTTGTCAGTTTATGTCTGGATTTGCATGACAAGCTTGATACGGGGAAATTTGTTGGTGCATTCCAGTATGTCGATTTAGTGGAATGGTATCGCGCGATCAATGTGGAAAAATATATTTATATTGAGAAAGCAGATGCAATACTTGCAGGTTTATTGCAGCAGAAAGATCTCACACAAGATCAAAGATTGAAATACATGCAGCTTGCATTTGGTACTGAGAATCAGAAAGTGCGTGGTATGGCAATGGATCAGCTTGCGCATGCAAAGCCTGGAACTTTTCAGGGAGTGAAAATAGATGAGGATACGATTATTAATGGAGCGATCTATATGAGTGAGTTGAATGACCAGCTCGCAAGGTTCAAGGAAGAAAATAGGCAGATGAAACAGAGACTGCAAAAGCAGGGTTTTTTATCGGAGACGCCATTTAAGGATGTGACGAATAAAAAGGAAGTAAAACAAGAAAATACAGAAATCAAAACGTCAATTTCTAATACTTGTTCAATTCAATAAAAGAGGAAATGAAGATGGATCCACGGTGGATTAAAACAGAAAATGTGCTAGCTGGTGAAGATGTGGAAATCACCACATATACATGGGAAGGAAAAAAGAAGTTAACGGTTAATACGAACATGTACCTTTCTGGTTTTGTGTTTAATAAAAATAAAAACGATGATAAAGAGAAAATTTCCATTTATAACTCAGAGCATGATGCGTTTTATTATCATTATTATATAAATGACTTATGTCATAACCAGCGTAAAACCCTCGAAATCATTGCAACTTTTAATCGCATTACTGCATGGAATTTTTCAGAGCGTGGAAGTTTATGGGGTGTGTGCGTGGATTTTCTGTGTGATAACAAAGTTAAATTTAATTCCGTTAATAATGTCCCCGGTTATTCGCGACTGATGGGTTTGAATCGATATGATGAAGCATTTAATTTGATGTGTATCCTGCAAGATCATGGCGAGTATGAGCGCATCTGGGAAGCTTGCAGAATGATGGATAAATGGCTGGCAGAGCGCAAACCTCCAATCAGTTATATAAAGGAAAAATTCTTTAACGTGGAAAATATGATTGAGTGGTATAAGAAAATTGATCAGCAAAATCCACATTATCAGGATGCGCAAACGCGTTTATCAGTTCTTCAGTTATTATCTGATCGTGAAGTAAATAAAGTGGAAATATTGAAATCTGCAATTCGAAGCGAAGAGCAAGCACTGGTGGATGCTGCTTTACCATCGATGGATAATCAATCTCTCGCCGACGTGCTTTTATCATTGCAGAAGGAGAATACTACTCTAAAAAAAGAGAATTATGATTTGAAGGCCAGAGTTTCACAGAAAAATATGTTCAAAGAGAAAGCTGGGAATGGATATAACGCAGGATGTCAGAATACTGTGAGTGAAAATAAAGGTTATCGATATGCAGGGCTGTCAAAATTGTGATGTGTTTTCTGCGTTTGTGGGATGACAGCTCTCCGTACGACAGCTTGCACCATCACCACAGACCCAGCATCCCCAAATTCATGCGCGTGCAAAATCAAACGTCAGCACATCCGCAATATTTTCCTTCTCCATTGCGAGCATCATCAAGCGATCGATCCCAAGCGCAATACCTGAGCAATCTGGCAAGCCATGCGACAAGCCACCGAGAAATAACTCATCAATTGGCATATCGTTTAATTGCATCTGCTCACGAACCTTGCGATTATTTTCAAACCGCGCACGTTGTTCTTCCGCATGTTGCAACTCATGAAAACCATTCGCTAGTTCAATCCCGCGATAATACACTTCGAAACGTGAAGCAACGGGTGGATTGCTATTTTCCTGAATGCGTGCAAGTGCTGCTTGCGATGCCGGAAAATCATAAATGAAATACGGTCTATCTTCATTCATGCGTGGTTCAATATATTCAGACATCAGTAATTGTAACCACGTATCGCGATCTGAGATTTCATCAGCTACGGAAAGATTAATTGATTGCGCACAATTTTTTAAATCAGCAAGTGATGCGTGATGCGGATCAATTTGCAAATATTCCTGAAAAATTTCCGCATACGTTCTACGCAGTGCAGCAGGTTTTTTTAATAACAATTGTAATAATTCATCTGTCTCATTCATTAACGCATGATGATCGAAACCTGGTCGATACCATTCAATCATTGTGAATTCAGGATTATGATTGCGCCCTACTTCGCCTTGCCGAAATGCTTTTGTGATTTGAAAAATAGCGCCACTGCCAGCAGCAAGTAAGCGTTTCATCGCATATTCAGGTGAAGTTTGCAGATAATAACATTGCTGTTGCTGGCTGCCTTGTGCCTGAAAATAAGCAGGAATGCTTTGTATAAAAGGATCAGTCACGGAAGTGTGACACAGCACAGGCGTTTCCACTTCCAGCACATCGCGCGCAGCAAAAAAATGTCGGATGACATTTATCATGCTTGCGCGCTTAACCAGAGTGTCACGCGAGGCAGAGGGTTGCCAAAGTGATTTATTCTTTTGCGCGGGAAACATACTCGCCAGTTCTGGTATCGACTTTGATGATTTCGCCTTCCTGAATGAACAATGGAACGCGCACGACTGCACCACTTTCCAGTTTGGCAGGTTTGCCGCCGCTACCAGCAGTATCACCTTTCAGGCCAGGATCAGTTTCAACAATTTTAAGATTCACGAACATGGGTGGTACAACAAGAATCGGTACGTTATTCCATAATGTTAATTTGCATTCGGCCTGTTCTTTTAACCAGATTTTTGCATCAGCCACTTCTGCTTCATGCAATGCATATTGTTCATAGGTTTCAGTTGCCATGAAATGCCATTCATTGCCATCACCATATAAATATTGTGCATCGATTTCGATCACATCAGCGGAGGGAATGCTGTCACCAGATTTGTAAGTACGTTCAATCACGCGACCAGTTTTCAAGTTGCGATATCGCAAGCGATTAAACGCCTGACCTTTGCCTGGTTTGACAAATTCATTATCAACCACGACACAAGGATCATTGTCGATGATAAGTTTCATTCCACTTCTGATTTCATTTAAACCATACGAACTCATAAAGCATCACTCCTGAAATAGTTGCCGTATCATAGCTTTTGAAGAGCATAAAAACAAATTTGGAAATGGGTAAGCAGAAGGAAGCAGGTGATTCAAGAAAGCATTTGAGTGCGTATAGCAGGTGTGTGTATGCAGCAGGTGTGTGATGCGCAACAGGTGACAGGTGTGTTGGTGCGCAGCAGTTGTGTCACCCCGGAAAATACGCCGCCGCTGTCCTGGTTCAGTTAGCGGCTGTTATTCGGCGTATTTGTCCGGGGCCCGGTCTTTTAAGGTAATGTGAGGTTCTCTAATTAAAGTTAAAAACTCTCACTATCGCAAGAGACCGGGCCCCGGACAAATACGCCGAATAACAGCCGCTAACTGAACCAGGACAGCGGCGGCGTATTTTCCGGGGTGACACACCTGCTGCACACCAACACACCTGTCACCTGTTGCGCACACACACCTATTACATACACACAATTGCTACACGCACACTTCTGTACCCTTTATTACTGCCTAATTAACCGCTCATTCCTGTTTGCAATTACCTTCCTTGTTGAGCGATACGGATTAATATCCAGGCCGCCGCGGCGTGTATAACGACCATACACGGTTAATTCATCTGGTTTGCAATGTTTCATGATATCGGCAAAAATTCTTTCAACACACTGTTCATGAAATTCATTATGGTTGCGAAATGAAACCAGATATTTTAATAATCCCTCGCGATTAATTTTTTTCCCCTTGTAACTGATTTGCACGCTACCCCAATCAGGTTGATTGGTAACCAGGCAATTCGATTTCAGTAAATCTGAATATAAAACTTCTTCCACGATTTCATCATCAGTTGCGAGATAATTCGCATCAACTGTATATATCGTGCATTTCACATCAAGATCATCAATGCAGACACCTGCAAATTTTTCCTGTATCTGTGCAGTAGCAGCATCGAGTGTTTTGATCATCACCGTGACATTCGCATCAATAATTTTTTGCAAATCACGCTGAATGATTTTTTCAACTTCAGCGCCTGATTTAAATTTGCATTGATTGAATGAGTTGAAATACAGCTTTAATGATTTTGATTCCACGATAAAAGGCGAGCTGCAATCATAATAAATTTCTGCGATCGCAACGAGTGGCTTGCCTTTTTCATTCAACCAGGAAACTTCGTAATGGTTCCAGCAATCAAATCCTGTAAATGGTAATTGTTCTGGATCAATGCCAATTTCCCTGCGTTTTCCTGCGCGTGGTATGGCGTATAAACGATCCGGATTATACGTTTCATCATATTCCGATTTTTTACCGAGTTCTGAATCAATTGCTTCACTCTGATGTTTTTTCAGAATGGAATTATGCATGTTTTTATCTCCGCGGGATTTAAGTTTTTCAACCGGTTGAATTCTAGGCGTGGGAAAATGCTAATTCAAGCAGGATTTCAGGCTAGCTGGATTTAATCAATTATTTATTGTTTAATTTTATCAAAATCAACAATATAATTGTAATTTGTAAAATTTTATAATACGCATTTTCGACATATATGTCGAAATCAAGTATTGTAGGTAGTAAGAGGAAAGTGTAACAGCATAATCCCAGGGTACTTAAGTGGAAATCGTCAGAAATGTGGTAGAAACGCTGGATAGATACATATGAAATTGTTTGAGGTATATGCCGAATTAAAACAATTAAATATACCAGTCATCCAGACAAGCGATGTGGCAGCTTATTTTGATATAACTATTAATCATGCAAATAAATTATTATCAAGGATTGCAAATGCGAAACAAATTATTCACATCAGGCAAAGTGCATGGGTGTTTCCTGATGTTGATGCACTGACTTTGCCACAGTTTTTAACTGCAACTTTTCCTGCATATGTATCATTACAAACAGCATTGTATTTTCATAATATGATTTCTCAAATTCCAGATGTTATTTATGCTGTTTCTATTGCCCGAACCAGGTTTTATAAAACACCGATCGCCGATGTATCCATTCATCATATCCAACCTTCTTTTTTCTTCGGCTATGAAGAGAAAAGTGTTGATGGATTATTGAAAATTGCAACTCCGGAAAAAGCACTGATTGATATTTTTTATTTGAGTCAGGCTAAATCAGGATTTTTTAAATCGTTACCAGAAGTGGAATTGCCAAAAAGTTTTAAAGTTTCAACTGCAAGAAAAATGATAGATGCCATTCCTTCCGTCAGGAAAAAGACTCTGGTCAGGCGACTGTTTGAGAATTTTATTGAAAAAATTGGTAATTAAACACATAAAAAATAAGCAAATAGCACAAGCATAGATTTTTACAAAATATATTGTAAAAATGTGCTATTTTAGTATTATAACGGCATGAAATTTGCATATGATAAAAATAAATCCGAGACAAACAAAATTAAGCATGGTATTTCTTTGGAAGATGCCAAAGAGTTATGGCTTGTGCCAGCAGTGGAAATTGAAGCAAAAACAGTCGATGAGCCGCGATTTATGATTATTGGAAAGCTGAATGGAAAATTTTATTCATGTGTTTATACATTAAGAAATGATGTTATTCGTTTAATTTCTGCACGAAGGAGCAGAAAAACAGAAGAGGAAATATATTATGAAAACATCGAAACGTAAAAAAATTAAAGCTGCTGATTTTGATGCTGCTTTTGAAAAGGGTGATGTAAGCAATCATTTGAATATTAAGTCTGCTAAAGCACGATTTCCTACTCAACGTATTAGCATTGATTTTCCAAAAAATATCATTGAAGAGCTGGATATTGAGGCGGCCAAGATCGGTGTAACGCGTACTTCATTAATTAAAATCTGGGTAGCGCAACACTTGTCTAATCAGCATACAAACACATGATGACCCGCGAGGATTTATATTCATCCTCGCTTCATCTTCCCCATCGCGAGATTCACGAACAACAAAACAATCGCGACGAAAAGTGCGAGATACGCGTAATCGAGAAATGCAGTTTGATAAACCATCAGTTTTTCTGTTGTCGTCATGGCTTTTTCGGGCATGCTGGATAAAGTTGCAAGCCAGCCTGCGAATAATCCACCAAATCCTGTTGCTACAAACCAGATGCCCATCATCATGCCAATCAATTGCGGTGGCGCAAGCATGGTGACAGCAGATAAACCAATCGGCGATAACATGAGTTCGCCAATCGTTAACACAAGATAGGCGAGAAATATCCATAAGGGATTTATTAATCCATTTGCATTCGGAAACAATGTGCTCGCAGCGAGAATTAAAAAACACACACCCGCCATAAATATTCCCGCGACAAATTTAATTATCGGTGAAGGATTGCGCTGATTGCGTCCCAGTGTATGCCACGACCACGCAAATATGGGGCCGAGTAAAATAATGTAAATTGCTTCTGATGCGTAAAAGAAAGTGGTGGTGAGATGTAAACCAAAAATATTTTTATCTACTAATCGCTCAACATATAAATTCCCAGAATTAAAAATCTGCAGAAATAACATCCAGAAAATAATCGAGGATAATATCAGGATATCAAGCACAATCATGCGCGCGCGAAATTCTGGCGGTTGTTGCAAGGTGAGAACGATCAGAAAAACAAAGAGCACAACACCTGCGCCCGGCAATATCCACATTGCGAGCGTATCCATATGCAAAAGAAAACTCACAGCAATGATGGCGAGCAAACAATAAAATAATAATTGCCATTTTAATTGTGCATTGACCGGTTTCAGATTTTGCGCGGGTTTCAGGTATTTTAAGCCATAAAGATAAGTCAGTATGCCGATTATCATGCCGCAACCAGCAACAGCAAATGCAACCGGCCAGCCAAATGCTTCGCGAATATAACCAGAAAATCCCGAAAGAAATGCACCAATATTTATTCCAATATAAAAAAGTGTAAAGCCGGAATCACGTGCGGGATCATTGTTTGCATATTGCGTACCGAGCAAACTGGAAATATTTGGTTTTAATAAACCATTGCCGATAACAATGGTTGCAAGACCGAGTTCGAATAAAAAAGCTATTCTGAATAATGCCAGCATGAAATAACCGGCAATGAGAAAACATCCGCCCCAGAGAATTGCTGTTTTATAGCCAATTAATTTGTCCGCAAGAAAACCACCAATGAATGGAGCGATATAAACTAATCCAGTAAACACACCGGAAATGGTATAACTCAGTTGATCGGAATAACCATAAAATTGCGTGAGATAAAGAACGAGTAAACCCTGAACGACATAAAATCCAAATCGCTCCCACATTTCGGTGAGAAATAAAAATGGCAACGCTTTTGGGTGGTGAGATTTTTGTGTGTCAATGTCCATATATAAATTCCCTGATGGTTGAGCTTGTTGTATGTGCATGTAACATGAGTGCGCATGAAAGCAGGTGTGTCACCCCGGACAAATACGCCGAACAACAGCAGCTAACTGAACAAGAACAATAGCGGCGTATTTTCCGGGGTGACACACCTGTTGCATGCGCACACTCAACCAGCACATAACAACAAGCCATACATGTTATGTCATCCCACTGTGTCGCAGCAAGGCATCAATCGTTGGCTTGCGTCCGCGAAAAGCAACGAATGCAGTCATGGGATCAGGCACGCCACCGACTTCCAGTATGTTATGCATGAATGACAAACCCGTTGCGTGATCAAAAATACCATGTTCTTCAAACGCAGAATAAGCATCAGAGGATAATACTTCTGCCCATTTGTAACTGTAATATCCCGCAGCATAACCGCCTGCAAATATATGCGAAAAACTATTTTGAAAACGATTAAATGCAGGTGTTTCAATCACCGTCGTGTCCTTTCTTACCTGATCCAGTATTTGTTGAATGAAGTGAGGTTTGACAGGGTCATGATCAAGATGAATGAGAAAATCAAACAGGGAAAATTCCAGTTGCCGCACCATTTGCAATCCTGTCTGAAAATGTTTTGCTGCCAGCATTTTTTCATATAATTCTTTTGGTAATGCTTCGCCAGTTTGATAATGACCAGCAAATAAATCCAGCGATTCTTTTTCCCAGCAATAATTTTCCATGAATTGACTAGGGAATTCGACTGCATCCCACGGCACACCATTGATGCCAGAAACAGAAGGATAATCCACTTTCGATAACATGTGATGCAGGCAATGACCAAATTCATGAAATAAAGTATTCACTTCATCATGCGTCAGCAACGCTTCATGATCATCAACTGGTGGCATGAAATTACAGGTGAGATAAGCAACGGGTAATTGTACCTTGCCGTTTAAACGGCGACGCACGCGACATTCATCCATCCATGCGCCATCACGTTTGTGTTGTCGCGCATAGAGATCAATATAAAAACCTGCGCGTAATTGATTGTGTTCATCATAAACAGAAAGAAAACGTGCATCAGGATGCCAGACATCAATGCTATCTTCCTGTCTGACTCCAATGCCGTAAAGTTTTTTGACGAGAGAAAATAAACCTTGCAGGACTTTGGAAATGGGAAAATAAGGACGCAAATCTTCCTGTGAAAAATTAAAAAGTGATTGACGCAATTTTTCTGAATAATACGAAATATCCCATACTTCCAGATCATGCAAACCTTCTTTTGCTGCAAAGTTTTTAACTTCATCATATTCCTGTTGCGCAATGGGTTTGCTACGCGTGACAAGGTCTTGCAGGAAATTTAATACTTCATCCGGCGTTTTAGCCATTTTCGTCGCGAGTGAATAATCTGCAAAACTTGCAAAACCTAATAATTCAGCAGATTCCTGCCGATTTTTTAATAATGCATTCATGACCGGAGAATTATCCCATTTACCCGCATTCACACCTTGATCAGATGCGCGCGTGGAATAGGCTTCATATAACGTTTTGCGTAATTCACGATTATCAAGAAATTTCATTGCGGTCGAATAGGAGGGATAATCAAGCGTAAAGACATAACCATCCATACTGCGCTGTTTTGCATTATCAATCGCGAGTTTTATCGCTTGTTCCGGCAAGCCTGCCAATTTTTCCTTGTCAGTGATTGGCAAAATAAAAGCATGAGTTGCATCCAGCACATTTTCAGAAAATTTCGTCATCAGTTGACAGGTTTCCAATTGTAATTCTGCAATACGGGCTTTTTTATCAGCAGGTAAATTCACGCCAGCTAATTTGAAATCACGTATGTCATTTTCAATAATTTTTTGCTGAGCTGGAGAAAGCTGCGAAAATTGCGCGCTATTGGCGAGCGAGTTGATGGCATTAAACAAATCTGTATTTTGCGATAATTCTGTGTGATAAGCAGTGAGATGAGGCAGCGTTGCATTATAAGCAGTGCGCAGACTTTCCGTTTCCTTCACGCCATGCATATGTGAAATCGGCGACCAGAATTTGCCGAGTTCATCACTCATGTCTTCCAGTGGTTGCATGAGATTCGCCCAGGTGAAAGGCTGTGATTGCGCGAGTATGTCTTTTAATTTGCTACGATTGGTATTCAGAATGGCAACGGTATCTGCTTCAATTTTTGCAGGATCAATGGTGGTGAATACCGGCAAATTCGCCTGGTTAAAATGCTCTCTGTTCATGGTGGTCTCTCAATCTGGTTATAAATATTTTGGGTAATTTTTTGGTTTTGGGTTGGTTATTGCGAGGCGTTTTTCAGCGTGACGTAATTTAGGGCAGCAAGTGTTTGTGTGTATTCGCAAATAAAGCGCAGGAGGCCGGAGGCCGACGAGCCATTGCGAATATACACAAACACTTGCTGCCCTAAATTACGTCACGCTGAAAAACGCCTCGCAATAACCAACCCAAAACCAAAAAATTACCCAACAATTTTCCGGAACACTATAACATCTCCTCATGTATAATCACCCGTTCATAAGAAAATCTTTAGGCAAAATTAAATGCAAACCATCAACACTTTTCAGGGCTTGATTGCTGCCTTGCAGGATTATTGGGGCAAACAAGGCTGCGTGATCATGCAGCCAGTGGATATGGAAGTCGGTGCAGGTACTTTTCATACCGGCAGTTTTCTGGGCGCGATTGGCCCAGAACCCTGGCGTGCGGCTTATGTGCAACCCAGTCGCCGACCAACCGATGGCCGTTATGGCGAAAATCCCAATCGTGTGCAACGCCATCATCAATTCCAGGTCATCCTCAAACCTTCGCCGACTGATATCCAGGATTTATATCTGGATTCCTTGCGCATGCTGGGAGTGGATACGCTCCAGGATGATATTCGTTTTGTCGAGGATAATTGGGAATCACCAACCTTGGGTGCATGGGGATTAGGCTGGGAAGTGTGGTTAAACGGCATGGAAGTCACGCAATTCACTTATTTCCAGCAAGTCGGTGGTCTCGAATGTAAACCCATCACTGGTGAGATTACGTATGGACTTGAGCGTCTTTCGATGGCGCTTCAGGGTGTGGATAATATTTATGATCTCATCTGGTGTGAAACGCCGGACGGGAATCAAGTGACATATGGTGATGTTTGTCAGCAGGCAGAAGTGGAATTTTCCCGATATAACTTTGAAAAAGCGGATATCGAAACCTTATTCAATCATTTTGTTTTTTATGAAAAGGAAGCCTTGCGTCTGATCGAGGAAAAATTGCCATTGCCTGCTTATGAAATGGTATTAAAAGCCTCGCACACATTTAATTTGCTCGATGCAAGAGGTGCAATATCCGTCACGGAACGTCAGCATCATATCCTCAAGATTCGCAAGTTATCCAAGGCCGTTGCAGAAAGTTATTATCAGTCACGTGAAGCTTTGGGATTTCCGCTAATGAAAAATAATAATAAGGCTGCCTCATGAAGAAACAGGAAGATTTTCTCGTCGAAATACATACCGAAGAATTACCGCCAAAATCCTTGCTGAAACTCGCAGAAGCATTTTCCCAGCAAATGCGTGATCGATTACAAAAAGCAGATTTGCCATTTGAAGATATCAAATTTTTTGCGACACCACGTCGTCTGGCTATCTTCGTAAAGGATTTGGCAGCAGCGCAAAAAGATCAGCGCATTGAACGCAAAGGGCCTGCAAAAAATGCTGCATTTGATGCAGAGGGAAAACCAACACCAGCGTGTGCTGGTTTTGCACGTTCACTGGGAGTGGATCCTGCTGCATTAAAAACCATTAAAAATGCGCAAGGCGAATGGGTTGGCATGATTCAGGAAGTGCCAGGAAAAACCGTTGAAGAATTATTGCCAGCGATTGTCGAACAATCCTTGCAGGCTTTGCCGATTGCCAAACGCATGCGCTGGGCAGATAAGGAAACACAATTTGCGCGTCCGATTCACTCCATCATGATCTTGTATGGCGATCGCGTGATTGAAGCAAATATTCTAGGGTTTGCTACCGGACGCATGACGCGTGGCCACCGGTTTCATGCACCAGACTGGTTTACGATTATGCATGCAGCAGAATATGAATCCTTGCTGCGTGATGAAGCGCATGTGATCGCAGATTTCGAATCCAGACGTAGCGAAATAGCCAGTGCAGCGCGCGCTGCGGTTGAGCTCGCATTTCGTTTCAATGCAACAGTATTGATGGATCATGCCTTGCTCGATGAAGTCACGGGAATTGTGGAATGGCCGGTTGCACTCATCGGTCATTTCGATGAAGCATTTCTGGATTTGCCGCAGGAAGTGTTGATTTCATCCATGCAGGATCATCAGCGTTATTTTCCGATTATTGATAAGGAAAAAAAATTACTGCCGCATTTTGTGGTGATTAGCAATATACAAGGCAAACAACCTGAGCGTGTGATTCATGGTAATGAGCGTGTGTTACGCGCACGTTTGTCGGATGCTGCATTTTTTTATGCGACTGATAAAAAAGAAACGCTCGCAGCGCGCGTGGAAAAATTAAAAGGCATCGTATTTCAGGCGAAACTCGGCAGTTTGCATGATAGAGCATTGCGTATCAGTCAATTAGCGGGAATGATTGCAGAAAAAATATCAGCAAATGCTCAGCATGCAATGCAAGCAGGCATGCTGGCGAAAGCTGATCTCATGACAAACATGGTGGGTGAATTTCCTGAATTACAAGGCGTCATGGGTTGTTATTATGCGAAACATGATGGATTGTCTGATGACATTGCCATTGCCATACGCGAACATTATTTGCCGCGCTTTGCGGGGGATGAATTGCCAGCCACGGCAATGGGTGCAGCACTTGCTCTCGCAGACAGAATCGATACTTTGCTCGGCACATTTGGTATTAATGAAATACCAACGGGTGATAAAGACCCTTATGGATTACGCCGCGCAGCCGTTGGCATCATTCGTATTTTGCTGGAAAAAAATATCAATCTTGATCTGCAAGCTATCATCACGCAGGGGTTTGCGAATTATCAGATAACTTTGCCGAATACCAATGTGGTTGCTGATGTTCTCAATTATATACAGGAAAGAATGCGTTCCTATTATCAGGAACAAGGCGTAACTGCAGATGTATTTGCATCGGTTGCAGCACTCAATATTTATAATCCACTGGATATTGATGAACGCATCAAGGCTGTGCAGGCATTCAAACGGTTGCCGGAAGCAGAAACATTAAGTGTCGCCAATAAACGTGTCAGCAATATTCTTGCCAAATATGAAGATGTCATTGAAGCAAAATCCATTACTCCAGCTTATTTTGAAAATGATGCAGAACAGGAACTGGCACGACAACTGGAAGCAAAAAGTGCGGTGATTTCAGAACTATCTGGCTCAGGAAAATATGATCAGGTGTTATTGCAATTGGCAGAATTGCGCAAACCTGTCGATGATTTTTTTGATCAGGTCATGGTGATGACAGAAGACAAAACGCGTCGCGAAAATAGAATTTTATTGTTAAGCAAACTGCGTTCCCTGTTTTTGAAAGTGGCAGACATTGCACTTTTACAATGACGCTATATACTGTTTGATTAAATTCAAAGGGAGAATTTTCATGCAAGGACGTAAATTATTGCTGACAGTTTTAAGTAGCATAACAGCTTGTGTTATGGCATCTCCTGCCCTGTCTCTGGAATTATCTGCACCAGATGGCTGGTATGCAGAAGCAAACGCTGGTATCAGTCACGTATCCAACACAAACTTCAACATCTCAGCCAATAATGGTCTTTCCTATAACGTGAATGTTGGTTACAAAATCATGCCTTATCTTGGCATTGAAGCGGGTTATACCTGGTATAAGGAAAGTAAATTTACCTTTGAAGGTTTTACGATTGCAGATATTTCACATTATTCATTTGATGCCGCATTGAAAGGTATGTTACCAGTGGGATGTGGTGTGGAATTCTTCGGTAAATTGGGTGCCAGTCATATCCGTTCAAAAGCCACTCTCGCCAATGATGTGCTGATAGACATAGTTGGCAAAATTTCTGATTCTTCCGATGCAACCGGTGTTTTCGTCGGTCTTGGTGGTCAAATCAACATCATGCCGGAAATGAGTATCGATCTTCAGTGGCAGCGCGCGACAGGCAATAAAAATACCGGCAATATTGATTTATTCTCGATTGGTATCGCCTTTATTTTTGTTTGATATTTCATCCAGCCATTTGCGTAAATCTTCAATTTCCTCACCGCAAACAGAATGCGGAATATGATAACTGTGCCAGGAAACGGGATAACCAAGTTCCGTCAGAAAAGTTTTGGTGGCTAAGGCGAGTGTGAATGGAAGAATGGGATCATCCGTTCCGTGCGCCAGAAAAATAGGAATATTTTTATTACAGGCTGCAATTTTTTCTTTAAGCTCTTCCTTGCCTGGCAAGTAACCTGAAAGTGCAATAATTCCCGCGAGTGGTTTCGGATAACAAATACCTGTTGTCAGTGCAATCGCCGCACCTTGTGAAAAACCTGCAAGAAAAATATGGTCGCATGCAATACCGCGATCCATTTCCCGTGCAATTAATTTTTGAATATGTGCAATGGAGCGTGCAATACCTTCACTATCAATATCATTGAAGGAAAAAGTTTGAATGTCATACCACGCACGCATTTCATAACCATTGTTGATGGTGATGGGCATGATCGGTGCATGGGGAAAAATAAAACGGATAGCGGATGCGGTGCGTGTATTTAATTCTGTGGCAACCGGAACAAAATCATTACCATCTGCACCAAGACCGTGCAGCCAGATAATGCTGTATTTTGCTGGTAAATCAGGCTCAATTTCGATACACGATAAAATTTCTGCATTATTCATCATATGCTTAATCCGCTTGCTTAATAGAGATGAAAAATAACATAATATCCAATTGCGTCAAACCGAATTCATCGCTGCAATTACAAGGGGAATCTTAATGAACAAATCACTTAAAACCGTTCTCGGTGTCACGTTGCTGGAAATCATGCTGGTGCTCGCGGTCGCTGCCATGATCATCGTTATGTCAGTACGTTATTATCAATCTGCAAATGCAACACAACAAGGCAACAGTCTCATGCAGCAATTTACTGCCATTGCAGCAGCGGCAGATAGTCTTGCTCAGGCAACAGGTACTTATACGGGTGGCAACGTTGGCACAGCTACCATCAAGGGGATTGTTGGAACAGCTGGCATGACCACGCCATGGGGCGATCAGATTACCATTGGTACAGTTTCTGCCACTACATTTGTGGTGAGTGCTGCTACTACACCCGTTGCAGTTTGTCAGTTGTTAACCTCCAAGCTTCAGGCTGGTGGACACTGGAGTGGTCTGACTGCTTGTGGAACGACTGGTACAGCTACTTTCAGCGCTACATACACTGCCAACGTCTAGTTTTTTTTCAGACAAAAAAAGGCAGGAATTATCCTGCCTTTTTGTTATCCGGGAATATTTATCGCATGTCTATCCGAAATACTCGTTCCTCTTATGGAAGTGTTGCCATTCTGTTTCACTGGTTAATTTTTATTTTGGTCGCCATCATGATTCCGCTGGGATATTTCATGGGCGATATTCCTGATGAGGCGATGCGCGGTCAGGCATTTAATTTTCACAAGGTGTTGGGTGTTTGTATTCTGATATTGATGTTGATGCGTGTGTCATGGGCATTTTATAGCGTCAAACCAGGATTGCCATTTCAGACTCCTCTTTGGCAACGCGTTTCAGAACGTTGCGTGCATTTTCTTTTGTATGCTGGATTAATTGTCATGCCGTTATCAGGATTAATTGGTTCGGTTGCAGCAGGCAGGCCACCACATATTTATGGCATTAACATCGAATTACCGATTTCGCTCAACAAAGCAGTTGCCTCCTTTGCCTTCAAGGAAATCCATGAACCATTGGCGATTATTCTGATCGTGCTGATTTGCATTCATATCCTCGCCGCGCTTTATCATCACTTCATCAAGCGTGATGATATTTTGCGAAGAATGATGGGGAGCGAGAGGAAGTGGTGAGCAAACGGGTGTGTGTAAGCAACAGGTGTATGTAAGCAAACAGGTGTGTCATTCCCGCGAAGGCGGGAACCTATCCATGGGTTCCCGCCTTCGCGGGAATGACACACCTGTTGCAATACCAATAGCAGACCTGCTGATCACCATGACACACCTGCTGACAACCTCACCCCACTCTATCCTTACCCTTCATCGCCAGCTGATTTTTCCCAGCCAGTGGATTGTTGAATTCGCAGCGATCCATGCCGGCGGCGCAATGCATATAACCGCTGACTTCATACCAGAAATGTTTTTTGCCTAACGTCGGATGGAAATTTTCCTTGGCGAGATACGCTTCGAGATTGGAGCCGGTTTTGTCGATGTAATAGCAATGAATACTGCCATGCTCAGTTTTATTATTTACCCATTCCGCTAGCGCAAACTGATCGACCAATTTTTTATATTGAACTTCGCGTGCGCCAACGAGTATCGTGCCTTCTTCGCTATCATAAATTTTCCAGCCATTCAGCGAATTATTTTTTATATCCTTGACGCTGGGACATCTGTCCGCAAAGCTCATTTGACATAACAGCAGCGTGCAACCAATAGCCATTAACTGTTTGAACATGCGTCCTTGCTCCTTCCCTTAATGATTAATATCGATAGTGATCAGGTTTAAATGGTCCGTCAACGGAAATGTTCAGGTATTGCGCTTGTTCTTTGCTGAGTGTCGTCAGGTTCGCGCCCAATTTTTGCAAGTGCAATTTCGCGACCATTTCATCCAGTTGTTTTGGCAATACATACACGCCAACGGGATATTTTTGCGTATGTTGCCACAGTTCAATTTGCGCGAGCACCTGATTGGTGAATGATGTCGACATCACAAAACTCGGATGACCAGTAGCACAACCCAGATTGACGAGACGACCTTCTGCAAGCACGATCAGGCGTTTGCCATCAGGAAAAATCACGTGATCCACTTGAGGTTTGATATTTTCCCACTGATATTGTTTTAACGAGGCAATATCAATTTCAGAATCAAAATGACCAATATTGCAGACGATGGCTTCATTCGGCATGCGTTGCATATGTGCATGTGTAATGACATTCACATTGCCAGTTGCTGTTACAAAAATATTACCAATGCCCGCAACCGCATCCATGGTGACAACGCGATAACCTTCCATTGCTGCCTGCAATGCGCAAATGGGATCGATCTCAGTGACAAGCACCGTTGCGCCAAAGGAACGTAATGCTTGCGCACAACCTTTGCCAACTTCGCCATAACCACAAACCACTGCGATTTTACCTGCGATCATCACATCAGTGCCGCGTTTGATACCGTCTATCAGCGATTCGCGACAACCATATAAATTATCAAACTTCGATTTGGTGACAGAATCATTCACGTTAATCGCTGGAACTTTTAATTCACCATGCTTGTGCATTTCATAAAGACGATGCACGCCGGTTGTGGTTTCTTCAGAAAGACCTTTTACATCTTTGAGCAAATGTGGAAATTCCTGATGCATGAGCACGGTAAGATCACCACCATCATCAAGAATCATATTGGGATGCCACTGGTTTGGGCCTTCAATCGTTTGTTTGACACACTGCCAGTATTCTTCTTCTGTCTCACCTTTCCAGGCAAATACAGGAATACCTGCTTTTGCTATTGCTGCTGCGGCATGATCTTGTGTGGAAAAAATATTGCAGGATGACCAGCGAACTTCTGCACCTAATGCAATCAGTGTTTCGATCAGCACCGCTGTTTGCACGGTCATATGCAGACAACCTGCGATGCGCGCACCTTTCAGCGGTTGCTGGGTTTTATACATCTCGCGTAATGCCATCAATCCCGGCATTTCTGTTTCTGCAATGCTGATTTCCTTTCTACCCCATTCAGCGAGGCTTAAATCTGCTACTTTGAAATCTTCAGTTTGTATATTCATGGTATTTGTTACCTGCATCATAACCTCAGCTCGCATTACGTAAACCTGCTTCATGGCGCAGGATGTCAGCCTTATCTGTTTTTTCCCAGGTTGCATTCAAATCATCGCGACCAAAATGTCCGTAACTCGCAGTGGGTCGATAAATAGGATGCAATAAATCCAGCATTTTGATGATGCCATAAGGTCTTAAATCAAAATGTCGATTAATTAATTTGATGATTTCCGCTTCTGCAATTTTGCCGGTACCAAAGGTTTCGACATAAATGGCAGTCGGTTCTGCTATACCAATGGCATAGGAAATTTGTACTTCGCAGCGATCGGCAAGCCCTGCTGCCACAATGTTTTTGGCAACATAACGTGCTGCATATGCGGCTGAACGATCCACTTTCGATGGATCTTTTCCAGAGAAACAACCACCGCCATGACGTGCCATGCCACCATAGGTATCAACAATGATCTTGCGTCCGGTTAAACCGCAATCGCCCTGTGGTCCGCCAATGACAAAACGGCCGGTTGGATTGACGTAATATTTGGTGGATTTTAACCATTCATCTGGTAACACGGGTTTGATAATTTCTTCCACCACCGCTTCCACTAATGATGAGTGATTGATATCAGGATGATGTTGTGTGGATAACACTACGTTGGTAATCGCTGCTGGTCTGCCATTCACATAGCGGAACGTGATTTGTGACTTGGCATCAGGACGTAACCATGGAAGCACTTCTTCCTTGCGTAATTGTGCCTGACGACGCATTAATCGATGAGCGTAAGTGATGGGTGCTGGCATGAGTACATCGGTTTCATTGCTGGCATAACCAAACATTAAACCTTGATCGCCTGCGCCTTGTTCTTCTTTTTCTTTTCGGTCAACACCGACGGCGATATCAGGTGATTGCTTGCCGATAGCAGAAATAATCGCGCAGGAATTTGCATCGAAGCCGATTTCAGAACTGTTATAGCCAATGTCTGCAATGACGCCGCGGGAGATTTGTTCGATATCTACCCAGGCATTCGTCGAGATTTCACCACCAACAAACACCATGCCGGTTTTGACCAGCGTTTCACACGCGACGCGCGCGTGCTTGTCTTGTTCGATGATGGCGTCTAATACGGCATCGGAAATCTGGTCAGCGATTTTATCGGGATGGCCTTCTGAGACTGATTCAGAGGTAAACAGGAAGTCATTTTGCTGCATGTGTGCGTACCTGGGGTAAATAAAATTGCGCAATCATAGCATGTCTCGAGTGGTTTTTTGCTATCTTTTTTCGGAAAAATGTCTGTGAGTTTTGTGGTTGTGCAGCCTGTGCCATGGAGAGCTGATCTAGTGAGTGCAGAGAGTGTCCTGGTGAGTGCGGAGAGCTGTCATCCTGAGTGCAGCTCTTGTTTTTGCACGAAGGATCTCCTGATCAGGCAGCTGCTGGTCATGTATTGTTTCATCGCTCCAAACACGCCATCCATGGCGTTTAGCATTTCATCCTGAAATGCAGTCGCTTTGAAACAATACATGACCAGCAGCTGCCTGATCAGGAGATCCTTCGTGCAAAAACAAGAGCTGCACTCAGGATGACAGCTCTCCGCACTCACCAGGACACTCTCTGCACTCACTAGATCAGCTCTCCATGGCACAGGCTGCACAGCCACAAAACTCACAGACATTTTAAAAAAATATAGTTCCCGATTTCCAGACTTCACGACAACAGCAAATCATAAATCTTCTTGTGTATGCTCTCGACTTTGCTGATTTTTTCTGGTGCGACGAAGATCGTGTCATCACCAGAAACTGTACCGAGTATCCCAATGTTCTTGCGTGTCTGATCGAGTAAGCGAGCGACGAAATGCGCACAACCTGGCGCGGTTTTAATCACAATCAGGGCTTCATTGTGCGAAATGTTGAGGATGAGGTTTTTAAGCGGATCATTTGGCGAAATGGGAACAAGCTCCGTCGGCAAGCGATAAACCACTTGCTCACCTTCGCTCATTTTGATCGCACCCAGTTTATGCAGGATACGGGAAACTTTAACCTGGTTGACGCTAAATCCCTGTTTTTGCAAGGCGGTCTTGATTTCTTCCTGCGTGCCAACGGTTTTGGTTTCCAGCAATTGCTGAACAGCAATAATCAAATCTGCTTTGGTTTTGCGTTTGGTCATGCTTGCTCCAGCCTGCACATAAGCCAACGAGTATATTTGCACCGTTGCATTGAGTAAAGTAAGGTACGGTTTTTGCATGAAATGGGGATGTTGTTGTGTTAAAGCGTATTCGGGTTTTTAGCTTATTATCAATTTTAACGATTATATTTATTCTGGTTCAGGCGTATCTGTTTTATCGTCATTACAAAGTTTCGAGTCTGGTTGATTCATTGGCTGGAGCATCGATTGCGCTTGAATTGCTCCATCCCATCATCCTTTTGCCAATCGCGACATTCATTGTTTTGCAGATAACAGCTTATGTTTTATTTGTCACCTACATCTGGTTTATCACCATTTCATTCGCTGAATATTGCAGGTTAACTAATGGCGTTACAAAAATACTGGCGATCATTCTCTGGAGTCTCACCGTTTTTTTCTTGCTCGCCTACAATCATTATTATTTTCCTGATTCGATATTTTCACGCTCATTGTCGCAAATAACATTATTGCGCGAATATGGAAAATTTTTATTAATCGTTTCGGCCTCATTATTAACAAGCATGACCTTGCTGTCATGGCTACATTGTTTCCTGCGCAAACGTCATCGTGTTTGCGGCGGTATTTTATTAGCTATTCCATTGCTGATAATCAGTCACTCATTATTCGAAATGAAAATCGCTCCACATTTTAGCGCGCAAACGCAGCCAAATATTATTCTGATTGGTCTTGATTCCGTGCGTCCTGATTTCACTGGATTCTATGGTAATCAAATGGTGCACACACCAAACGTCGATAAATTTCTGCAGCAATCCGTCGCTTTTTCTGAAAGTTACACACCATTCGCACGTACTTTTCCAGCGTGGATGAGTATTTTGACGGGCAAATATCCATTGCATCATGGCGCACGCAATAATCTGATTGATACAGTTGATATCGTCAAACAGGAAACGCTTGCGAAAAAAATGCAGCAAGCAGGTTATGCAACTGTTTATGCGACCGATGAAAATCGATTCAGCAATATTACAAAAGATTATGGTTTTGATCGGGTAATTGGCGCGAAGATGGGTGCAAATGATTTTATATTAGCTGGTTTAAGTGATTTTCCCCTGGCAAATTTTCTTGTCAGTTTACCCATCGCACGTATTTTATTTCCTTATCATTATGCCAATCGTGCGGCGAGCATCACTTATCAACCCGATAAATTTTTACATCGCCTGCAACTTGGATTGGCAGATTTGCCAGACAATAAACCATTTTTTTTAAATATACATTTATGTATTTCGCATTGGCCGCATAAGTGGGCGGATAAGGGGCAAGCTGAAAGTCGGTATTTGCTGACACAATATATTCGCAGCGTAAACGCAGTGGATAAGCAATTTGCTGAAGTCATGCAGTTATTGCAGAGCGGAGGTTTTCTGGATAATGCATGGGTCATTGTGTTATCTGATCATGGAACAGCATTGGGATTGAAAGGCGATCGTATTATTGCCGAAGACAATTATCGTGGTGATAAAAATAAAATGAAGCTGGTACAAAAATTAAAACTAGCTTTATTGCCGCAGCAAAATCAATCTGCTGGTTACACTGTGCATACTGCATACGGACAGGGAACGAATATTTTAAGCCTCGCGCAAAATCATACGTTGCTGGCATTCCAGCATTTTCCACAGCCACTCACAGCGCGCAGAGTAAAATCATTTGTGTCACTGATTGATATCGCACCGACTATTTTCGACATTCTTGCACTTGCGCCGATGCAGAATATGGATGGCATTTCATTGCGTGAATATTTTTCCGCGCAGCGAAAAGAAAAAAAACAGCGAATATTTTTTATGGAAACGGGTGATAGTCTTTCTGCGATTGAGACAGATAAAATTTACATAGAAAAAGTTATCAGGCATCAAATTGGAATTTATGAAATTAATCCTGCAACAGGATTATTGAGCATGAATCCACTCGCATCGCAATCGATAATTAGAAACAAGCAATTAGCCATTTGGTCAGGTGAGTGGATATTGGCTTATTATCCTGCAACAAAACGCGACAAAAAAATTATTCCTGCTTATTACATTCTTGCCAATGTGAAGACAGGTAAATGGCTGGTTGAAAATGAATCTGGTCTTAATAGAAATAAAATAGCAAACAAGCTATTGAAACAATGGCATGAATTTTATATGGGTTGAGGGAGGCGCTCAATTCAATTAATATACATGCCACATTAATATAAGAATTGTATTCCGAGGTGTGGCGATGTTCCACTTTAATCTAAATGAAGCTCCCAATAGTGTGAAGATTGTATTCGTTGGAGATAGGGATGCTATCAGGAAAAATCTGAAATCCTTGTTTGGTCTCCATGCGGATTTATCAGAAACATTTCAGAGGAAACAACTTCCTGGAAAGCAATATCATATTGCGGATTCAATAGCTGTTCATCAGGAAACGAATGCTTACAAAATTCTTCTCGCAGCAACAAGAGGAGTATTATTTTTCAATGCTGCGCACGAGCAAGTCGATTTAGTTATAAGGTGTGCTCCAAAAGGTTGCAGGTTTGAGATAGTTAAACCGCAAAAGAGTCTTGAATTTTATCTCAATAAGGTTGGGATGACAGAAAAAGAAATTTACGATTTTGTATGTACGCGCATGAAATTATTTTTTCATGCATGTAATAAGCGGGACGCCAGTGTTTTTCCTGAAATGGAAATTTTTCCCCAGGATGTGAAATTTTATATAGCAAAACAACTGATGACATTTTTCCCCATTAAGCGCATTCCGATGGAAGTTGAATATACAAAATCCCTGGATTTTACTTTATAAAAAAAATTGAAAATGAAAATTGAACACAGGAAGAAAACCTGGTGAATTATTTAATAAATAAATTTAAGATGCTATTCACGATCGAGAAACAATTAAGGACATTTCCCATCAAATGTGAAGATGTTTTCAAGTGCGCTCCATTTTATCTCGTATATTTTTAGTGTCAGAACCTTTTAGCAAGCCTCGTAATTCTTTGATATCGCGTTTAGGCACAAGCTCCAGACACTCGCCATTCAGAACAAAAATAAACTGTTGTCCTGGTTTGATATATAATTGCTCGCGTATTTTTTTGGGAATGGTGATTTGAAATTTCGAAGAAATAGTTGCAATTAGCATAATTCTCACCTTGCAGCGATATAAGAATGGTAATAATACGCAATTAATATTTACTGATCAGCAACAAGAATAAGAACAAGAACAAGAAAGAACAAGAATGCAACAATCTTTTGGGAACGTTTAACGCAGAGCTTTCGGGCTTCCTGTCCTTGTTGAGGCATCCGTGGCGCAGCGCCCGGCATGGTGTTCAGGGCGTCTCGGCCAGGAGGCAAGGAGAGCCGAGGACAGGATGTCCGTCCCTGAACACCATGCCGGGCGCTGCGCCACGGATGCCTCAACAAGGACAGGAAGCCTACAGTGAAAGCGGACTTGGATATTTCTCAGGACACCAATGACACCGCATAACAGCTCTAGCGAGCCGGAATATTTTTCTGCGCAGAGCATCACCACATGGAATGGAACCCTCCACCAAATTCAGGTAAGATGCGCGGAAATCTACTTGACCCCGAGGGAATGCTATGCCAGAGCCTACGCGCCGCGACCGAGCCGATGCGATACGTTTTCTGAGTATTGATGCTGTTCAAAAGGCCAATTCCGGCCATCCAGGCATGCCGATGGGCATGGCAGATATTGCAGAAGTTCTCTGGAATGATCACCTGCAACATAATCCAGCCAACCCAGCCTGGTTAAACCGTGACCGATTCATCCTTTCCAATGGACATGGCGCCATGTTGCATTACGCCTTGCTGCACTTGACCGGTTACGATCTTACGATCGAAGACCTCAAGCAATTCCGCCAGCTTCATTCCAAAACACCAGGCCATCCAGAATATAGCGACACACCAGGCGTTGAAACCACGACCGGGCCATTAGGGCAGGGATTAGCCAATGCAATTGGCATGGCGATTGCGGAAAAACATATGGCTTCCATTTTCAATCGCCCAGAATTTCCCATCATCGATCATTACACTTACTGTTTCGTTGGCGATGGCTGTTTGATGGAAGGTATATCGCATGAAGTTTGTTCGCTTGCCGGTACGCTGGCATTAGGCAAACTCATTGTGCTTTACGACGACAATGATATTTCCATTGATGGCGAAGTACGCGGCTGGTTTCGGGATAATACGCCCGAACGTTTTGAAAGCTACGGCTGGCACGTGATACGCGATGTTGATGGACATGACGGTGATGCAATCCATCGTGCGCTCGCAGAAGCCAAATCCGTGACAGATAAAGCCAGCATCATTTGCTGCAAAACCACCATTGGCTGGGGTTCACCCAATCTCGCTGGCACAGCGGCGACACATGGCGCAGCACTTGGCGAAAAAGAAGTAGCAGCAGTGCGTACCCATCTTAATTGGCCGCACGAACCTTTCCATATTGATCAGACAATGTATGCTTCCTGGAATGCACGTCAGCAGGGCGAAGCACGTGAGCAGCAATGGAATGGTTTGTTCACACATTATCAGCAACGTTATCCCGAACTTGCACAGGAATTATTGCGTCGCATGCACAGTCGAATGCCTGACAACTGGCAGGAGCAAGCAGATGACCTGATCATGCAGATGAATGCAAAACAGCAATCGGTTGCCACGCGTAAGGCATCACAATTCTGTCTCGATAAATTTGCACCTTTACTGCCAGAAATGCTGGGCGGTTCTGCGGATCTGACCGAATCCAACTGTACCAACTGGCAAGATATGAAGTTATTTACCAGCGAGCAGCCAGAAGGTCGTTATATTCATTACGGCGTGCGTGAATTTGGCATGTCCGCGATCATGAATGGCATGGCTTTGTATCAAGGCATCCTGCCGTTTGGTGGTACCTTTCTGACATTTTCTGATTACGCGCGTAATGCCATACGTCTCGCTGCCATCATGCGTCAACGCGTGGTATTTGTTTATACGCATGATTCCATCGGGCTGGGTGAAGATGGCCCCACACATCAGCCGATTGAACATATCTCCAGCTTGCGTCTGATGCCGAATCTTTCCAGCTGGCGTCCTTGCGATACTGTCGAAACCGCTGTCGCATGGCGTGCAGCGATTGAGCGTCAGTCACCAACTTGTCTGATGTTGTCGCGTCAGGCATTGCCATTCCAGCAGCGTCAGGCAGAACAATTAGCATTGATTGCGCGTGGCGGCTATATTCTCGCGGATCATGCTGAGGGCGAGCATCCCGATGCGATTTTAATTGCAACCGGTTCAGAAGTCGCATTAGCCATGGATGCAGCCAGACAATTGCAAGCTGAGGAAATTTTTGTACGCGTAGTTTCGATGCCATCAACCGATACCTTTCTTGCGCAAGATGCCGCTTATCATCAGCAAGTCTTGCCACATGAAGTGGTAGCACGCGTTGCCATCGAAGCGGGTGCGACCGATTACTGGTATCGATTTGTAGGCTTGCAGGGGAAAGTAATGGGGATTGACAGGTTTGGTGCATCTGCACCAGCCAAAGAGGTATTCAGGGATTGTGGCATGACGGTTGAAAGGGTTGTATCCATGACTAAGGAAGTTATATATTCTGTCGCCGCGCTGCATCATAAACGTGAAAAATGTGCTTAATTTTTTGGGGGATAACCTATGACTATTCGTGTCGCGATTAACGGTTTTGGCCGTATTGGTCGCAATATTTTACGCGCTCATTATGAAAGAAAACTGCATCCAGAAATTCAGATTGTTGCCATCAATGATCTGGGAGATGTCAATACTAATGCTTATCTCATCAAGCATGATACGACCCACGGTTATTTTCTCGGTGAAGTGTCAGTTGCTGGTAATGAATTAATTGTTAATGGCGATAAAATTCGCTGCGTGGCTGAACGTGATCCAAAAAAATTGCCATGGAAGGAAATGAATATTGATGTGGTATTTGAATGCACGGGCTTTTTCACTTCAAAGGAAAAAGCGCATATGCATATTGAAGCTGGCGCCAAGAAAGTGATTATCTCCGCTCCGGCAACCGATGTAGATGCAACCATTGTGTATGGCGTGAATGACGATGTATTAAAAGCCAGCGATACGATAATTTCCAATGCTTCCTGCACCACCAATTGTCTTGCGAGTGTCGTCAAACCCTTGCATGCAGAAATTGGTCTGGTGAGTGGTTTGATGAATACCGTCCATGCTTTTACGAATGATCAAAGCCTGCTGGATGTCAGTCACAGTGATTTGCGTCGCGCACGCTCTGCGACACAATCCATCATTCCTACCAAAACCGGTGCAGCTTCTGCTGTTGGTTTAGTGTTGCCTGATCTCGATGGCAAGCTTGATGGATTTGCCGTACGTGTGCCAACCATCAATGTTTCCCTCGTTGATCTGACGTTTGAAGCAAAACGTAAAACTACCGTTGCTGAAGTGAATGACATCATCAAAAAAGCCGCGCATGGTGCAATGAAAGGCGTGCTGGCTTATAACGAAGACCCACTGGTTTCTGTCGATTTTAATCATAATTCTGCCTCTGCAATTTTTGATACTTTCGGTACAAAAGTGATTGGCAATCTGGTCAAAATACTTGCCTGGTATGATAACGAATGGGGTTTCTCCAATCGTATGCTGGATGTCGCGGCAGTTTTACAGAAAGTTTCCGCTCAACCCAAAATGAAAGCATCGTGAGGAAATAATCATGAACACTCCGATGTCAGAAGTGATGGAAGTAATTAATCGTTATGTTCCAAAAGGATTTACGCCCAAGGCTGGATTGATTTTGGGATCCGGCCTTTCTTCTTTGGCAGAACAAATGACCAATGTTGTCACCATTCCCTATCAGGCTATTCCCGGATTACACGCAGGCGGTGTTGCAGGGCATGCTTCCTTGCTGGCGATGGGATATCTGAATAATGTGCCGATTGTGTGTTTGCGCGGACGTTTGCATTTGTATGAAGGCACGGCTTATTCCTCCATTCGTACGCTGATACAAATCGTGCGTCATTTAGGCGCAAGTGTTTTAGTGCTGACCTGTGCAGCCGGTTCGCTGCTGCCAGAAGCAGGGCCAGGAGAAGTGATGCTGATTCGTGATCATATTAATTTTCATCCTGGCAATCCTTTGGTGGGACCCAATGATGAAAGCATCGGCCCACGATTCGTGAGCATGGATAATGCTTATGATCGCGGCTTGCGCGAAATTATGGAGACAGCTGCCAATAAACTGAATATCAAATTGCATCAGGGTGTTTATATTTCCACACTGGGCCCTTCCTTTGAAACGCCTGCTGAAATTCGCGCTTTCAAAATCTGGGGAGCGGATGCGGTTGGCATGTCGGTTGTGCCGGAAACCATTATTGCAAGACATGTTGGTTTACGTGTCGCATGCGTTGCAGCGATTACCAATCCTGCTGCTGGTATGGGAACAGAAGACATTACGCATGAAGGCACTTTGCATTATGGTGAAATCGCTGCACGCAAACTGGTAAAGCTGATACCGGAATTTTTACAGGAGATGCAGCATGCAGCTGGCTGATGCAGTCAAGGATGCAATAAAGAATTTGCAGCCAGTTGAAAAAAGCATTCCCCTGATGCAACGCATTCTGGGACTGATTGACTTAACCAGCCTGAATAACAACGATACGGAAGCGGGTATTGCTGCGTTTTGTGAAAAAGCGCAGCTCATGTTTGGCCATGTGGCAGCCGTTTGTGTTTATCCACGTTTCGTGCGACTGGTGGCAGCGCAATTTGCCAATACACCGGTCAAGACCGCGACAGTTGTAAATTTCCCGGAAGGTGATGCGTCACTGGAAACAGTATTACTGGAAATAGGTGCGGCGCTTGAAGATGGTGCTGAAGAAATTGATGTTGTATTTCCTTATGCACGTTACCTTGGCGGTGATGATGAATATGCGCGTAGTTTTATTGAAGCGTGCAAGGCAGCGTGCGGTGAGAAGGT
>Ga0206802_1031_pt1 | contig 35371 bp, 46 predicted proteins | sample Alteio_BWOrgCont_63_FD_152902 | JGI IMG/M metagenome (GOLD analysis project Ga0206802, IMG submission 152902) | Enriched cells from forest soil in Barre Woods Harvard Forest LTER site, Petersham, Massachusetts, United States -... | ecosystem: Environmental > Terrestrial > Soil > Temperate forest >... | reverse complement strand
GCGGTTTCTTCGATAAAAAACTGGGCGCGCAGTTGGGTTTCGCCGATCGCCTGGGCTCCACGCATTGCCTCATCATCGGCGACGATGAACTGCAAAAACAAGAAGCCACGCTGCGCGATCTGAAGTCCGGCGCGCAAACGCGCATTCCTCTGGCTGAACTTCCCGCGCGTCTCGCGGCCTTGTGAAAAAACATTCTCTGATCAGCCTTGGGTTGGCGCTGGCTGTCGCCTTGGGCGTTGGCGGCGCCGAAGCGTTGCGCGCGAGGTTTTATCTGCGGGAGCCCGCGGCGGCGGAACACTTACAGGATCATCGTTTTCTAAAACGCGTGGCGTCCGGGATGCAGCGTCTGGAATGGGCGCTCTATGACGCGCGCTTCAAGTGGCGCGGCGATCTCACGCCACATCCAGATATCGCCATCATCGCGATTCAGGATCAGGATCTTAAAGAAATCGGCGAATGGCCCTGGAGCCGGGCGCTGCATGCGCGGCTGATCCGGACGCTGGAAAAAACGCCGCCGAAAGCGCTGCTCTTCGATATTTTCTTCGTCGATCCTTTTACCGCCGATCCCAAAGGCGACAAAGCCCTGGCTGAGGCCACGCAGGACAATCCCTGGGTGGTGCATTCCATGTTTTTTAAATTGGATGCCAAGGATCAGATCCTGGGCCTCGACCGGCCGATGGAGCAGCTGTCCGACGCATTGCATGCTGTGGGCTATACCAACGCCGTTATTGACGAAGATGGAACGCTGCGGCGCGCCTTGCCCACGCTTTCTTTGGAGAGTCATCCGTTGCCGTTGTTGTCAGTCGTCGGCGCTAACTTGTATCGCGGACGCGCCTGGGATGCGCCAGAGCCGGACCTTCCTAAAGACGCCCGCGGGCGCGTGCTGATTAATTTCGTCGGGCCGGCCTGGACGTTTCATTATTATCGGTATGCGGATGTGTTGTCCGGCCGCGTGCCGCCGGAAACGTTTCAACATAAAGTGGTGCTCGTGGGATCCAACAGCACGGGTCTCTTTGACCATTACCCGACACCGACGTCGGAATTCATGCCGGGTCTGGAATTTCACGCCAATGTCTTGAATACCATCCTGACCCGGCGCTTCATGCGGCCCTGGCCGATCCGGTGGACATACTTTTTGATTGGTGGCATCGGCCTCTTGTGCGGTCTGGTATTTGCGCGGCTCTCTGCGGGCATGGGCGCGGTGCTTTTGCTGGCGCTGGCGGCGAGTCTCATCTGCGGTGCGCAATCTCTATTTACGCATCGCGGCTTGATGATGGATCTGGGGGGGCCGTTGCTGACGTTGATCTTGGGGTATGGCGTCGTGATCCTCTACCGTTTCTTCAGTGAAGAGCAGGAAAAGCGCTGGGTTAAAGCGGCCTTCGGCCAATACGTGTCGCCGAAAGTTTTGGATGTGCTGATGGAAGATCTGGGCCGCTTGAACTTGCTGGGGGAACGCCGGGATATTACGGTTTTATTCTCGGATGTGGCCGGCTTCACGACGCTGTCGGAACGCTTGAATCCGGATGAGCTGGTCATTCTGTTGAACCGCTACCTCTCCGCCATGACGGAAGTCATTTTTCTCTATGACGGCTATCTCAATAAATACATGGGCGACGGCATCATGGCGTTCTGGAACGCGCCGCTGAAGCAGGCCGATCATGCCGCGCGCGCCTGCCGCTGCGCGTTGCGCACGTTGGACCGGCTGCAGCGCTTGAACGATGAGCTGAAGGCCGAAGGGAAAAATCCGCTGCATCTGCGCATCGGGATTAATACGGGGCCTATGGTGGTTGGTGAAATGGGATCGAAGCAGAAAAAAGATTACACCGTGATGGGCGACCACGTGAACCTGGGCTCACGGCTCGAGGGGGCGAACAAGCCCTTTGGCACCCGCATCATGATCAGCGAGTTCACGTATGACGTCATTCGCGACCAGTTCGAAGTCCGCTATCTCGACCGTTTACGCGTTCCGGGGCGTGCCAAACCCGTCAAAACCTATGAACTTCTCTCGGAAAAGGGCAAACTCGCCCCCACCTGGGTCCAGGCCCTACCGCTGTATCATGAGGGCATCCATCTTTTTAACGACCGGAAGTATGAAGAGGCCCGTGCGAAATTCCTTGACGTTTTGACAATCGTCGGACAGGATAAGGTGTGCGAAACCTATATGCACCGCGCGGAGGACTTTGCCGCCAACCCGCCGGACAAGGAATGGGATGGGGTCTTTAATGTCACGACCAAATAAACCATGCTGATTTTCTGGCGCCTGGTCCTGGCGCATTTCATCGCCGACTTTACCCTGCAGACCAACAAAGTCGCGCAGTGGAAGCGCGTCAGCCGGTGGGGCATGGTCGTGCATGTGCTCTGCCATCCGCTGATGTATCTGGTGTTCTGCTGGAATTATCTGCCATGGCCGTGGGTGCGCTGGCATGGTCTCGCGCTGAATGGCTGGACGTGCATCGTGCTGATCATGCTCTTGCATTGGCTGGAAGATGAAGCGCGCGTGTGGTGCATCCACCATGGCACGCCGGACAACACGGCGTTTTTACTCTGGGACCAGGCGGTCCACCTGGGCTTTTTGCTCGCCTTCGCGCCGCTCCTGAACGGCACGCATGCCGAACCGTGGGTTATCATCGCCATCAGCGTGGTCCTGCTGGCCCACTTCACTTCCGTTTTGATTTTCTTCCTGGAAAACGACGTCTACGGCGCCTCCACCGTACTGGCGGATCACAAATACGCCTACATGATCGAACGCCTGATCCTGGCGGCGCTGCTCCTGCTTCCCGCGCCCTGGTTCGCCGCGTCCTTTCTATGGATGGCCGGCCTACTAGTCCAACGCATCCGCAGCCGTCTCAGTCGCACCTGGGTGCATCTCGCCATCACGCTCACCGTCGTTCTTATCGCGGGCTTCGGTCTGCGTTATCTCCTGCGCGGTTTGTGAAGTGGTGGAGCTGCCGGGAATTGCACCCGGGTCCAAAGTTAGCCTGATAGAGCCTCTACACGTTTAGTTCGCTCTTTGATCTCGATTCCGATTTGGCTGCGAACCGCTTTATCGGACTCCAGCCTTGAGGCTTTTCAACCCTTTCAACGAAGGCGCGCTGAAACGGTTTAGTCTGCTTAGTTGACACTTGATCTCTGCTCACAGACGAAGCCAGAGCAAGCGTCCCGGCTAAAAAGCCGGGAACTTAGCCGAGTTTAGGCGGCTAAGAGCATGTGCGGCATCATGTTTGACATGAAGCCACGCATCGCGGTTTCGCGGTTGCCAGTTGTGTTTTGGACGACTATTTACGAGGATTCGTCCAACCTCGACGTGCGACTGTCCATCCCGTCCAACCCTGTCGATCCTATTCAGCCCCGAAATGGTAAAGAACGTCAAGTGACCACTGTGCTCGGTGGGATTTGAACTCACGACCTCTTCCTTCGCAGTGTGAAGAGATAAGAATCCCACCAAATTTATCTACTTTCATTATAACACCACAATGCATTTTCAACACTAGATAAGAATATGAATTAGAAAAGGTGAGTGTTTTAGGAAAAGTTTCCGACGGAAGAATTTCATTGGAACTTGAGTAAAAATGGAGTAAATTCATACCTCCAAGTTAGATCTATGAGGAATTAAAAAACGTCAAATGCTTTCGTCCTACGAAATCCTAGGTATTTCTTCAAATGCGACTTTAGATGAAATCAAAGTGGCATATCGCCGTTTAAGTGTTAAAGCCCATCCTGATAAAAACAATGGTGATAAGGCAAGTGAAGCCTATTTCAAATTATTAAATGAAGCCTATGAAACCTGCTGCAAAAACTACAAGAAAAGTGATAGGCAAAGTTATGAGCCACCACGCAGACAATCCACACCTCCAAAGCAACAACCACCTTTTACGACCAAAGCAAAAGGTCCAATTCCGAAATGGAAATATAAATATAAAGCTCGTATTCTCTGGGGTATAGCTGCTGTTTATATTATTCTTGGAATACTATCACTACTAGATCAAGATAACCCTCAAAAAATAGCGCGGTATCAACAGCTAACTTCCTATGTGGGATTTAGCCTAGGTCAGTCAAAAGAGGATGTATTCTCCAAAAATGGTAAGCCACTACAAAAAGAGAATGATTTATGGACATATGACTTTTCAGATTTTATGGCTGCAATCCATTTCTCTGATACTGATACCGCAAATGCAATCTTGGTCTGGAACAAAACATATAAGCATTCCCAAAAAACAAATTTAAAGGTTGGCAAAAAGACGATTTCAATAGGAGATAAAATAGGGACTGTAATTAGGCTTATATCTCCAAATCCTCAAGATTTCACTGTTAGAAAAGTGGGTAATAGTGCGGTGGATTCTTATAAATTCGTTCGTTGGCATGTGATATGTCGATGTACATCGGGTGTAGTCCAAGCAATAATGATTTACAGCTAAAAAAACCCTGCAAAAGGGGAGGAAGCCTCTTGCAGGGTTTTGAAAGAGCGATAGCCTAGGATCGCTCAATAATGCAGAAGTAGCACAGGCTACCTCGCGCCCACGGTCTAAGACCTATGGGGTGATATGGGATTGATGGGCATATGCAGGTATCACCCTGTCATTATCGTTACGGTCTGATTAGAACCATCCAAGTCACCTATGCCTACCTTATTGGTTCACCCAAAATTTGTTTACTGGACCTCTTCGGTAACGCTCCGAATTCTCCACATTGCAGGTGTGGCGTGTCGCCTTTTATCACTGGAAGCCCAATAAATAAAATTATTTTTTGTCTTCAACTTCATCAATATCAAACTCATTCCCACATCGTAGGCAGACCTGAATCCAATAAAACTTCTTTTTAACCTTTCGCTTGATGGTTTTATGGCGTTTAGCTCCACACTCACACTTCATTTTTAAATTCCTTTGATTTTTCTACAGGCGGGAACTGCGGATACTTATTTACTTCTCTACGATGGGCTGGGGTTTTAGAATTTCGGCAACTTGAGCAAACTTACTCATGACTTGCTTATGTGCTTCTTCCATGTCTTCTTTGAGCTTTTTAATTTGTGCTTCTTTCAATGAATCCATTATTTTTTACCTCCAAATACTGAAATTAAGGCATTCATTGTTTCTGTAACCTTGGTAACTACATCGTTATATTTGGATGTGTTTTCTTGGCTCATTTTTAGCATGGTGTCCTGTTGGTCATTATTTCTACACCATAATTTGTAAATGATCCATACAAGCCCAATGTTAGAAAGAGCTGTAATTATCCAAGGAAGAGGGAGTTTTAGAAATACGTTTGTAAGCCAAGAAAGATCCATATTATTGTCCTAATAGTTGTTTGTATTGAGGGTCATTTTTGGAAAGCATGTTGTGCATCACACCTACCCCAGCTTGTGGACCTAATCGCTTCATAGCTCCAGTGAACATTTTCATCCACGTAGGGTTATCTGAAATTGCACTTGCCAGCTTTCCAGCTGAAATGCCAGCGATGGGACCTAAATTCTGTCGAATCTCTGTTCTCATAAGCATCAATGGGAGAAGGGTTACTAAAGCAGGAGCACCGAGCGCATGAGCACCAAAACCAGCGGCAGCTGCACCGCCAAGCACTGAATAATCAGGCTGTCTTGCTCCTGGCAGACTTTCTTTTGCCATTTGCAGAAGGTGGTATCTGGCAGATTCATTCAAGACGGAATTTTTTAAGTTTGGAAATGCTTCAGGAACTTTATTTGAAATCTGATCCATCAAGTTCATGGAAGCTTTATCTACTGCATTCGTCATAATGCCTAAAGACTTTTGATCCCATGCACTGTTTCCCAAAGAATAAAGTTTTTGTCTTAGAAGCGATAAATCCCCTAAGTTAAGGTCTGCTTTCCCTTGTAGTTCTGGAATGTTATCTATGAGGTTGGCAAGCTTGATGAGTGGCTTCCCTACCTGTTCCCTTGGGGCGAATTTAAAATAATCTGTATCGGTGATATTTTTGGTTATGTCCTTTACGGGAACTGTGACCTTTGAAGCTTCAGGATTTTGCATAACAGCTTTGATGGGAGAATTCATTGCATCTTTTGAATCCTGGATAGCTTGGTCTACGGTCTGCATCATGTCGTTCTTGTTGATGCTCCAAGGGAAATTTTCCCCTGCATATTTATCTGGTTGTGCTGGAGCAAGTGAGTCAAGCTGCTTACCAAAATAATTTCTTACATCATTCAACTGGGGTCCCTTAATAGGATCTTCAAGGGATTTGGCAGGAATTCTATCGGCAAGACTATAGCCACCATCCTTTTGTAACCAATCAGCTGCATCCTTTTCATTGATTCCAAAAAGTTGCGTTACTGCATTACGTCCAGCTGTTTTTCCACTTTCTACTAGTGGTGCTATGGTTTCTGCAATCTTTCTGCCAGCGGCACCAACACCTGCACCAAGACCGCCACCAAAAGCAGTTTGAATTGCGGCATTTTTAGGATTGCTCCAATCTGTACCCAATGCTGAAATTGCAGCGTTGCTGGCAAAATCACCAAGTGTGCTGCCAGCCAATGATTCAGGGGCTAGTGCTGCTTCACCTGTAATACCTGCAACCTTCCCTGTGCCGTAGGCAATGGGATGTTGCTTATATGCGTTGTCTAAAATGGCTTCCTGTTCTTGTGCTTCTTGGCTGAATGGTTTTCCTTCAGCCAATGCAGCACCTTCCGTATAAATAGGTTTAACGGTGCTTTCAACACCCCGACCCAAAGCCTCTAGCCCACTTATTGGCTGTGGTGCTGGTTGATCGGAGAAAAGTCTTGGATCTACAGGAGCGGCTTTATCAGAAAACAGAGAAGGATCTACGCTGTCTTCAAGCTGTTGAGATAGTGAGGCTGATAAATCATCAGGACTCATTGAATTTGTATCCATTGAAATTTTCCTTATTGGGCAGGATGGTACTGATTGGAAATAGGACTCCAAACGTATGTTTTGCCGTTGTAGTTGGTAGTGGGTCCGTAAGGTCCAGAAGCAGAACTTCCTGAACCAGCATTGCCACCCGTAGCTACTTTTTCCAACGTGTCATCTACTCCAGGTTCCATGAACTTGTTCACAAGACCTTGCCACAATCCAGTTTTATTTAAATCTTCAGCGGCTTGAACTGTTTGTCCTGTCTTGGAAACATTGATCTGTTGCTGTTTGAGCGCGGTATCAAGTTTTAGCTGTGTGTAAGCCTCAATAATTCGAGCCTTAGCATCTGCCATTGAAGCACTGGTTGAAAGAATAGGATTAAGAGTAGCAGCGGTAAGTCCCGTCATATCCTTGCCTGTAATTTTGGAAGCAATTTGTTGAGCTGCTTTACTTGAAACGCTGTTAGGATCTTTGTCGGCTGCTTCAGAACCAAGTTTAAATTGCTGTTCTTTTGCTTGTGCGCCTTCATTGAGCAGTTGATTGCCTTCAGCCCTTGATTGCTGATTACTTGCCGTATTCTTTTCGGAGAAATTTGTTGTTGGTCTTCCACCACCAGCTACTGCACCAAGTGCATCACCCAAAGTAGAAAGGCTGGAGCCAATAGCATTTCCCATCCCACCCTGTTTTTGCAAGAGAGCCTGGTATAACGCCATTTTATTTTCAGGAGTAAATTCACCTAAGATTTTTGAACCTGAATTCATTGCATCTTGTGTTGCATCACCAACTGGTGAGGGAGGAGTTACTGGTGCAATTGGGGCAGATTTTCGAGCACCACCCATAGACCTTGCAGCGTTAGCTGCTTGCATTGCAGCAATTTGATTAGGCGTAGGACCACCCTGGGGGTTTCCATTCCCTTGTGTATTGGGAATTGGATTACTCATCTCATTCTGTAATGCATTTTCCGTAGGGAGAGCTGGATTATTTATATAGGACAGTCCGTTAGGCATAGCGGGGGTCTTTACTGTGGAAGAGTCTGATGTATCAACATCAAATCCACCAACGGCTCCAACATCAGGCGTTCCATCGTCGTAATGGGGCATGTCCTTCCCATATTTGTCTTTTAAATAATTTGAAATATCACCCTTGGCTGGAACTTCACCACCGTCTGCATATCCACCTATGCAGCCACTACCATCACAATAGGTGTGCTGCCCTGAATTATGAAGTGCAGAAATTTCAGCGTGATCTTTATTAGCTTGAACCGACATATTAATTACCTCCACCCATAGATTCAGAACGATGCAAGCTCAATGCCTGTAGAACTTTCTTAATATCTTCTGGGTTAATTTTGACTGGATCTGGTGATTGACCTTTGAAGGAAAGCAGTCTTGAAACATCTAAAGGATGTGAGGCTACAACTGTGCGAGGGATTACGGCTTCCCCGCCACTAAGAAGAGCAAGCTGTTTGTCATTGCGTTGATCGTCACCAGGATATGGAGAATGTCCTTCGACTGGACCACCCTTTTCATAATTTGTGATCCCACCTGAAGAAAGCATTTGAGGATCTGTTGCACTGGTGGGAGTTTGGAGCATGTTATATTCCTGCCCAATCTCTGGACCAGTTTTGGGTGCGTCATCTCCACCGAATTTGTATTGAAGAGCTGGAATTAAAGCGAGAAGACCTAAGAGGTCTTTTTCGCTGATTGAATGTCCGTTATTGCCACCTGTGGTGAAAGAAATCCCACCGTGATTTTGTCCACCACCATTGACTACATCACCGCCTGGGCGATTGGTTACGACACCACCGCTTGCATACATTGGTGTAGTGACAGGTGCAGAGGTTGTGGGTTGAGCAAGGCTTAACTGACCAGTATTTCCTACGGGCAAAGATTGAGCCAAGATGCTGCCCGATGTAGACGAAGGAGCTGGTGTAGAGGATGTTCCAAGAGACTTTATAGCGTTCGTAAGATTTTGATTGTTGTAGTAGCTGGTCAAATCATTACCAAGTCCACCGAGAAGACCTGCTTGCTCTCCTGCTTGCATTTCTGTGCCAGTAGTTTCAGCACCAGCAAGGTTATTAGCTTCACCAGCGGCAGCTTCCTCTTTACTCAACGTATCTTGATAGACGGTTTGAGGGAGAGCGGCGTTGTATTCGGCTTGCTGATTGGCAATTTGATTGTTGTATTGGGCAATATCCTGGGCAAGCTGTAGGTTTGCAGCTTGAGCTTGATTTTGTGTTGAAGTATTTAAATTTTCTTGGGATTGCGTATTTTGAGCGTTGTATGAAAGAGCCGAATTTAAATCATTTTGTTCAGCCTGGGCTTGTGTCATGTTCTGACTTTCAATATTTCCACCCAACGTACCAGCATTTGTCAATGCTGCTAATGCGGCTGAATATTCCTGACCTTGGGCTGCGATACCCTGTTGATTGGCGTTGTAGGCATTGCGTCCAGCGGCAGAAAGTTCTGCGGATGTAGTAGCACCTGATGTGGCAACACCGCGTTCAGCGGCATTCTGCATAATCGCTTGCTGTTGGGCACTTTCATTTTGACCTAATGTAGCTTCAGTTTGCGCCAACTGTTCTTGCATCTGTGGTGTATTGCCACCCGACTCATAAATATCTTGGAGTTGAGAAAGTGCTCCCTGTTCTGCTTGCATACCTGTAGAAGGCATACTTTGCAGTTCTGTAATAAATTGCTGGGGATTTTCTAGAACCGTCTGGTACATCTGTGGCGTGATAACACCCTGTTGAACCAAAGGCTCCAGATTCAGCTGAAGTTCTTGGATTGTAGGGGTTTGGATGGATTGGATATTGTTCAGTGCAGCCGTGAGTTGGTTGATAGCATCTTGATCTGGATTGCCACCAAACATTCCACCGATAAGTCCACCGATAGCTGAACCAGCCATGGTGCCGACGGGACCGTAAATAGATCCGACCGCGCCACCTACTCCACTACCAATTGTTGAGTCTTGAGTATTTGTATTTGCCATATTATTTTTCCTTATACGTTCCCAAATCCACCGCCACTACTTCCCCCAGGTCCCGTGCCAGTTCCTGCACCAGGTCCTGTATTTATGGGACCGCCGCCACCTTCTGTAGGTGGGGTGGGATTTCCTGCATATTCATTGAGGTAATTTTGGAGTGCTTGCCAATCTGCCAAAGCTCCGTTTGGATCTGTTGCTGGAACGAAAGTTGGAGTGTCATTTCTAAATGCAGAATTTAAAGCGGCAGCAAGACCAGGCGCGTTAAACGTGGGTTGACCAGTAGGGGCTGTGAAATTTCCAGGGGCTGTTACTAAAGGCGTATAGCTTCCACCAGACAGTGCAGCCAAAGCATTTTCTAATGCAACGTCATTTGAAGTGGCGACTTGTCCAACGGATGTTGGAGGTGTGGGCAAGCTAGTTTCAGGGTTTTGTACAAACGTTTCCGCATTGGGCAATTGGTAAGCTTCTGGAGCGTCTGCTTGATTGAATTGAGCGATTGCTCCAAGTGCATCTACTAGATATGGGCTTACGCCATTTTGCAGTAAATTCCCTTCTGATATAGCTGTTGGGTTATTGTTGAATTCTTGATCGAAATTATTTACAGAATTGTCATAGCTTGCCACCCCACTAGCTGCGTTTGAAAGCTCTTGTTCTAGCGCATTGGTGGCAGACGTTTCCTGTCCTTGCAGTGCTGCATTAGCATCCTGCTGTGCAGCCGTTGCGCTTGCAATTGCATTTTGAGCAATTGGATTAGACGAGGTTTGAGCCTGTGACAATAAAGAATTTAAATTGTTCCATTGTCCTGCGGCATTCGTAATAGCTGAAATGCTGTCGGGATTTTGGTTTAAAAGAATGGTGTCCAGATTTGTGATGCCTGGAGTGATGCTGCTTCCTTCTAATGTTTGTGCAAGCTGTTGGGTGGAAGCAGGGGATGCAGCCGTTGCATAGGTTTGTGCGTTGGCATTAATAGCGTTATTAATATTTGCCCAATCGGATGTTCCCGTTGTATTTGTGGGGCTTGTGTACTGCGTAATATCTGTGGGACCTGTGTAGGTGTCGTTTAGCTGACCTTGGAAAGCTGTAACGTTTGCAGGATTTGAAGCTGCGGCAATTGGATTTGTGGATACCTCATTAATGAGGCTTGCATTTTCAGGTGTAGATGCTGCACCTACTGCGCTTTGAAAGTTTTGGTTTGTCTGGGCAATCTCATTTCCAATATTTGAATACTGGTTTTGAATATTAGCAGCGACATTCTGTCCCATCTGTGCGGCTTGGGGTGCATTATTTGAAAGGTAGCTATTGATGTTGTTCCAAGGAGACGAAGGCGCACTACCAGGAGCTTGAGTAGTACTTTGTGGACCACCGCTGGTCGTGGCGGCACCTTGGACACCAGACGTAGAACCAGGAAGAACGGGAATCCCGTTATTCTGTTGGACGGTGCTAGATCCTGTATTGCTTTGGGCACCTGAAGATTGTGGGTTGTCTTGATTTAGTAAAAGACTCATGGGATGTTCCTTTAAATGACGAAGAAGTTAAGACGGTAGGTTTGACCGACGATGAGACCAATAATATTGTCTATGGTGATAACGCCATTGTTGTAATGCCAGCGGATAGTGACGTTGGTTGTATCTAGTGTGGCGTTGGGGTTTGTGTTGACGATCTGCCCCAAGATGCAGTTATTTGGGAAATGTCTAATGGTGGGAGAGAAAGACGTATTCCCTATCAGTGTGGGCACATAAATGCTTGTTGCACCGCTGCCAGTGCTCCACGTCAACGTGTCTTGGACTGATACCTTCGTTGAGCTAAGAACGTTTACGATGACACTGTTAACAGTCGAGGATTGATACAGGATGTACCCAGGCTGCATTCCGACCGTGCTGCTTACCACCAAGGTGTTCCCGCTGGTGCTGCTTACCGTTAATGTTGTGCCAGTGTTAGCTATTGCTGCTGTTACCGTAATGCTTTGGGTATTATCAGCGTCAATATTTTGAATGCAGGTCAAATTTCCAGACAAAATGTTATAGGTGGGCTCGATGTTTTGGTTGATGTTGTTAATGAGCAAAGGCAGAAATGTGGGTGGATTGCTGCCATAGTTGCTAAGTTGCAGACGATTAATTGGAGGAAGCTGTGCCATTATCTGAACCTTGTGGAGACGATGTTGTATTCCCCAGCGATGCCTGTAAGTTCAAAATTGGTAAGAGCGGTGTTTGAGGTGACACCGATACCAAGCCAGTGACTCCATGCTTTGTTTAAAGGACAGAGGATGCGCGTAGGTTGTGCGCCATATGCCACTGATCCCCATTCATCAAATCCCCATGGGGCTTGACCCCATCCAAGCGCGACGGCTTCCACTTCAAAGGATTCGGGATAATCAGATAAGTCTGAAGAAATATTGACCGTAAGAAATGGTGCTGTGATATTTAGAAAGTTGAAGACAAGCGTTCCCCAATGTTTTAAATAAAGAGGAAATCCACCATGAGCGGGTGCGAATGTAACCTGGCATAGGATTGGCTCATATACGGCGGCAGCACCAGCATCCCAACCAATAATGTCTTCTACTTGGATTTGCGTCCCGCTGATAATGTTGGTAATTACCGAGGTGTTAGGAAAGTTTGGATTGTCGGCTCCAGAAATGGGCTGTGAAAGGCTCCATCCAATTGAACAATTAGCCGTGCTGGAAAGATTTACAAGATTGCCTGAAGAGCTAGTAATTGTGACAGGGAATGAAATATCAGCGAAATCAGCTACGGTGTTGGTCTTGCGTTCTTGCAAAACAAATCCGTCATCGCTATCACCCAAATACAATTTATTGTCTACAGGATTCATAAATCCTGATGTGCTATTGAACGTCCAGTGGGTCCAAGCTTCTGTAATGTAGTTATAGACGTAGGAATTGGTAGCAACGGTATCCGTGCTTTGATTCATCGTGTAGAACAGATATTTTCTGTCGGCTGGGTAAGCTATTCCGAAAGAGAGCGCGTTGAAGTTTGAAAATTGCTGAATGGGCAACAAAGAATCTTCAATTGGAAAGTCAATCAGTTGGGGTGCAGCCTGGGTTACAGAAACAAGTCCTTGATCGGTGTAAGCGTAAATGCTGTCATCCAAAACGACCAAGGATTCAGGAGCTAAGAGAATGGTGTCTGGGTATGTGGGAGTCACGGTTAAATCTCCCGTATTTCCATTACCTGGAGGTGTGCTACCCGTCATGCGGAAAATTCCATCCGCTTTGAAAATATAGAGAGCGTCTGTGAGTGCTCCTAGTCCTAAGATGGGTTGATCGGCGGCACCGATAGGGAAAGCATTTGGACCTTGGGGAACTGCTTCAGGCTGATTTAATTTTGAGACGTATAAAGTGGCTGGTTCATTTGAATTGATTGTTGCGTAGCTTGTGCCAGATGATGGGACAGGTGGAAGGAATGCACCGCCGCGTGTGGAAGTGACAGAGAACGCGGATACTCCAATGGTTTGACCTTGAATTAAGATCTGACCAGGCAGAGATGAAGGTGTGGAGATATAGTAGGCGTAGATTAATGAGTTGGATGGATCTTGATTGATACAAGCGACAAGGTTACGCGCTGATGCATCAATGTTGCTGCCGACCGTTCCGCTAGTAATAATTTTGAATGTTTCAGTGGCAGGATTTTGGGTGGTGGTTGATGCTGTGTAGGTAAGGGTTGTGGCTCCAACTTTGAAAGAAATTGTGTCCGATGCTTGAATACCGCTAGGACTTCCAATACTGTCTATGGTTAGGTAAAGCTGTTGACGAGTTGTGATGTTCGCGTAGAACATCATTCCCTTCCAGAAAGCGTTGTAGAGAGCTAATGGAGGAATGTCATTTGTTTGGTCTGGACCTTGTTCATTAATATCCGTGTAGATAAGTGCGCCACGCAAACTGTCGGGCAATTCATCTTCAAACGTGACGAACTTATTGGTTAGATTTGTTGATGTTAGATTTGCCTGTCCGCAAAGGCTGAAATTAGAGCCTGGAGGGACAGAAATTCCTGATGTGGTGGATGTTCCTGTTTGATCGCTTCTGTATAGCTGCCAGAAGTAGGTGGTTGTGAGTCCGCTAGGAATTGAAAATTGGACATTTACGTTATCCGATGTGCCTAAAGATCCTGTATTTGAAACGGTATAGATTTCAGAGGGGCTACCTAATAGAAGATTGTTGTTAGCATCGTAATAACCAAAAATTGTCTGGTAGGCAGCGTTGGATTGACCATTAAACCAGCCACTTCCTGAACCTGCTAAGGCTGCGGTTCCATCAAGCCCTTGAGGTACACCTGCTAAGTAGGGACTGTTCGTAACGGTGTCAATCTTGTAAATGCCGTTTGAAGAGGTGAAATAAAAGTTTTTATTTACACCTTCAACACCATGAATCTTATAGGCACCTGTTGGAGGAGAAAAAGAACCTGTGTAGGCAGACCAAGTTCCTGCGCCATCACTGTCATAGGCAATGGTGGTTCCATAATGGATTAGAAGCTTAGACTGGAAAGAATTTATCCAGTCGATATACTGACCAGGGGATAAGGTTATCTTTGTGCCGTAGTAATTGAATCCACGGCGGGACTTAATAATATTGAAAGCATCAATCACACAATTGTCTGCAAGCTCTAAGGCTCCAGGCGATTGTGGATTCAAGGGGTTTTCATTTGTGTGAAGACCCGAAATGTTGAGGTTTGTAATTAACATTAGTAGGCGTTGGGGTAGTTGCCCATATTCCCGCGACCGACACCAAAGACGGTGTTTTTGTTGTTGAGGATTTTGTCTTCACCTTCCATGCGAGGTTGAAGAGATTTGTAATTGACCTTCATCTGTTCATATTTCTTTTCAGCGTTTTGAAGTCCTGCGGTATCACCGAGAGCCTCCACGCATTTCATAGTGGCGAGTTGGTTTAGAAGTGGATATGCGTCATAAGGAATTTGGGCAATACATCCCTGCATTGAGGGAGATACCCACTGATTGATTGCAATGTTGGTTGGCAATGCGCTGAAGGTTAGAGTGCTGCCACTGATATTGGTGAGCTGAACGTCATCCCCAACGCTGTCAAATGGAGGGTAGCCGTTGTAGAAATCAAACGTCATTCCAACTACCCAGTTTGTAGGCACGTTGGTTAATACGGCAGTGTTTGCGGTTGCGTTAAAACTTTGAACTTGTCCGCATACAGATGAGGAAACTAAGCTGTTAGGTCTGCGCTCATAAACGATCTGGAGTTTGTAGCTATTGTTAAGCCCAAGGTTTGGAGGAAACAAAATAACGTTGTTGTTCTGAACGTAATAACCATTTGGAAAAAATGGAGAGCTGTAGGGAACATAATTGAGTTGAATGTCCTCTAGGCTTAACTGAACAAGCTCCAGTAAATTGTTATTTGGATCTAATAGGTTTACTTTTCGTGTGGTCATACCGATTGCGCGGTATGGGATAGCGTAGGTAACTACGTTTTGAATGATTGGCGTTGTGTAGACAGTCTCGAAATACTCCTCTCTTGCGCTTCTAATAAATAGGGTGAGATCACTCCTAAGTTCACTGTCTAGAAATGAAATAAAGTCCACCTGTTGGAAAAGAGAAGGTGTTAGAGGACCGCTGAAACGCCTTTGTACGTCTGAAACAAGATTGTCTACGGTAAAATCCAGTAAAGGATTGTTGAAAGCCATTAGGTAGGCTCCTTAAGGTGTGAATGTGATGGGGTTTTACTGCGGGGGTACTACAGGTGAGGAACGATCTTAGCCGAGAATATCCTTTAGATCTTCTGGAAGTTCTTCATCATCATGCATTTCAGGTTCCATCTCTTCCTCTGGTTTCCCATGGGGGTGCATTGTTATTTCAATAACCGTTGCGCCGTGAACTGGTGCCTTAGCATCAGGTGCAGGAGAAGCTTTCTTCATAATATCGTCGAAGTCTCCACCGTCCATTTCATCTATTAGTTGCTGCAAAAGTTTTGAATCCATTTCGTGATCTGACATTTGTGTGTCTCCTTAATTTAGTGATGCTTGTTTTTAAAATCCAAAAAGTTTGGTGAGAATTTGTGCCATTGGTTCAGGTCCACGGAGAGCGTAAATGGTTACGTAATTGCAAGTGCAACCAAATGTATTTGCCGATAATGTAAAAGCGTTACCGCTAATAAATTGGGCTGCTATTTTTAATGGAAAAGAGGCTTTTGAAGTATTGCAGTCATCGCAATATACCGTTGCAAGCCCTGTGGTGTAATCTACTATTGGTGAATCTGTATCTTCATTTTGGACGTGCAACATAGTTTCTCCTTAACTGTTATTATTTAAAACAGTAACATTGCAATTGCTTGAATTTGAGTTAGCGAACTTGACCTGCAAAACGTTACTTGCTCCACCAGAGACAACCTGATACGTTCTTGCTCCACCAGACCACCCCGCTGCATTTATTGATGAAATAACCGTTGGTGTAGTAGCAGAATTTGGGTAATGAATGAGGTCAGTTGCAACACCAACACCACCTGTATAAGCGATAAGAGCGAAATTGGTCCAATATAAACAATCTGCGATTGTGATAAATGAAGTATTAACACCTGCTGTATCTCGACTGGCTATTTGAAAACCACCATTATCTGAACTTACACTAAAAGAACCAATTGTTGCAGATGAAGTACCTGATGTTGTTAAACTTAAAGCTGCAATACCTGCGCTAGTAGGTTTAGCAAATACTGCAACAAGTGAACCTGCTGTATTAACAGCAGATGCGGCATATATAGAAACATTCGATGCGCTTGTGGTTGAATTTATATTTATATTAGCTACGGAATAAGATGCATTTGGAATTGTGCCAGCACTCGTTCTATTGTTACCGATATAAAATGTCTGACCACCTTCTACATAAGCATTCGTTGTCCCACCTAAAAGCTGTAAAGCAGAACTTGCTACGTTAAGACTTAAATTACCGCTTGTGTCCACATTTAATAACGATGTGGGAGTAAAGGAATTCCCAACGGTGAGCCCTGCATTTCCGTCAATTTCCAAAGATCCAGATGATTTACGAATTCTAAATGCAGATGTTGCATCGGCAATAACGCTTGAGCCATTAAAATGAGCATCAAAATATTGTTGGATGTTATCCGCTGCGAAGGTGAGAAGACCCCAATTTCCAGAACTACCAGATGAAATATTTAATTGATCACCAGAACCAGAACTATCTGATAATTTATAAAGTCCCGTTAGAGAGGCACCGCTTGCATCACTTAGAGTTGTTGAGCCTGAATAATATGAAAGGTGATTTGTTGTGCCGCTTGAGATTGTTCCGCTACCGCCTGGAGCCCATACCAAGGTTGCTGTGCTTCCATCCGTTTGTAAGAAGTAACCATTTGTTCCACGAGTAGAAGGCAGCGTATAAGTTTCTGCACTTGTTAACGGAGTAGAAAGGGTGATACTACCTGCACCGTTAGATACAGATATTTGATTTGTTGTCCCTGTTAATGTGCCGAGTGCTGGAATAGTTCCTGTGGAGCCAATGAGCAATTGACCGTTAGTAGGTGCAGATGTGGATGTGATTACACCACTCGAATTACTATAGAGCATAGTGCTATCGGTTAATGCGGCAAGCTTTGAAACGGCAATAGCGGCAGAGCTACTTACGTCGGCATTAACAATTAGGGAAGATGTCAATTGACCCGTTGTAACTGTGTTGTGAACGATGCCAGCCGTAGACAAAGATGAAAGGGTCAAACCCGAAAATGTTGGGCTAGAACCTGTTCCAATACCTTGAGGTGTAGATAACGTTACGGCACCAGTTGAAGCAGAGGCAATGATTTCATTAGCCGTTCCAGTAATTGAGGTGACTGGTCCCGCGCCTGAAGGTGAAATAATATTCCCGTTCCACAAAAGATTGTCGCTGCTATCTTTGGATAGAGCAATATTCCCGCTGTTGGCATTATTTCGGAAATCAATCGTATCGCTAGATGCAAGACGCAAAACACCAGCACTGGCAATATTAGAGGTGCTTGATTTGTAGTAGGGGCTGATGAGACCGAAACCATTTGCACTAAAATTAACGTCTGAAAGGATTGAGAAATTCCCGCCAGCTAATTGCAGGGTTGTAGAAGCTACCTGCGTAGCGAACTTGGTTGCATTATTGCCCCATCCCGTTTCCCCCGTTAGGGGATAAGGAATAGTTACTCCTGATACGACCACATTAATAGGCATAGTTTACTTCCTTAGATTCGATTGGTTGAATTACAAGCCTTGTGAGAGGGTAAGAGGGGCGGTTTGAGATCCACCTGTCAATAATCCTGATCCAGAAACTGATCCGTGGGCTGAAATAGCAATCGTAACTGCATTTCCGAGATTTCCAGGGACCAAGCAAGTAATCAAGGTCACACCAGAGCTAGAACTTGATGCGCTTACACATCCAACGATGAGAGTTGAAGTATCGGCATTAATTTTTGCCTGAAGGTTTAAAGCGGCTGCTGCATCTGACCCACCAATATTAAATTGCTGTGCTCCAGAAGCACCTGAAGTTTTGGCTGTGTACACACGACCATTTACGGTTACTGTGTCATTGTTTGCAATGGAGCTAAATGTAATGGTTCCAGTAGCAGCGACTGCACTTGCACTGTAAACCAAATATCCAGCACCACCACGAACAGAACCAGTTCCAATGCGTTGAATATAATCAGCAACATCTCGAATGGCATAAGATGCATCGCCTGTTCCATTTAAATTAGCTAGGGCTGCGTTATCTGTACTTACGACTACGACGTTAGCAATGTTGTTTGCCATTTGAGACTCCTTAAATTTTTTTAAATTGAAGGGGTTTTTGGTTTTTAACCAGGTCCATCACCCCAAACCTTTTTAAAACATTACAGCTTAGGCGTTTACGATGTTGTTGATCTGAACGAAACGGCATGGTGCAGTTTCTGCAAACAATGCTGTATCGGAGAATAAACGTGTTTCATAGCCCATTGAGGAAGCTAGAGGGAACAAATAATTCTCTGGATCGGGCATACCGTAGTTCCAAGCCATTTCAACTGACCCAATACGTTTTAGACGTTTGATGGGTACGATGTACGAAAGGTTGGGCTTACAGTAGCTGTGAACTTGAATTTCTAGTTTTCCATTGCTGGACCAGAAAGTAATGTTCTCTGCACCGTTTACGAATTCCTTACCGCTGTCTTCGATGTAGCGTCGATTTGCAGCTTCACCAGATACCAAGTTTCCATAAGTAAGAGGAGAAGTGACTACGACTGCATCTTCAACCAAGCCACGACCTACTGCGACGTTGACGGCTGTTTGAAGTTTACCGAAGGTGAGAGCTTTAGAACTTGCGGAATACTGAACACCATTCCATGCGGAATAGTTAGCAGCATTGATACCCCAAAGTGTTCCAGTGTTGGAAGCAATTTGATCAATACCAGAGAATTCAACCCCGTAGGCTCCATTCAAGTAAATCGTTAGATTTGTGCCTGAAAGTCCTTGTAGAGCTGTGGTCCCAGTTGTAGTACCTGTGACAAGCAAATTTCCTTGTGCGTAGTTGGATGTGGAAGGTGTAACGGTTGTTACGCTAAATACAGAATCTGCACCGCTAGAAACTAACGAGGTTCCATTGTAGAACTGGATCTGCATCCCTTCTGCGCCGACTGCGAAAATACCAGGTGCAAAGTCCTGAACTGTAATGGTTGTTGTTGTGCTGGAGGTGTTAGAGAAAGCAATTGTTCCAGTAGAACCAATGCCTGAACCACCGTAAAGAGAAGTGATTTCAATAAAACGAGCCATTTGGTTGTACATGTTCTTCGTCAAAATATCGAAGAACTCTTCGACTGCTTGTTCTGTGCTGGCTGAACGTGTCAATGCTTCAAGACCGAACTGTGCTCTTAGAAGAAAGAACTCCGAAGCGATTGATGCGTTTTGCATGTTGATAGCAACACTGTTGTTGAGGCTTAGAGGAAGTGTTGAAGTTGTATTACCAACGGTGAGACCTTGTTCACCTGATAAAAGCGTAGGTACGTTGAAAGTGCTACCTAATTTTTCTTTGGGTGAGAATTTGATGCGGCTAAATAGTGGTGCGTTGTCGGGAACAACTACATCAACCATTTTGCTGTAGCGGCTTTTAAATAAACCGTTAAGCGTAGAGTATGTATCTTGAGATGCCATATGTGACTCCTTGAATTTTTAAATCCGTTTTTATGTTGACCTTGAGGAAGGCTGTGATCGCTCACTTATTTCACGGGGTTATTTTCAGGAAGGTTAAAACTCGTCTCATTGCTGAGCTTGGAGTACTTTCTGTACTACGTCTTCATTAGCACTACTTCGTTTTTAGGGATTTATAGTAGAAGGGAACTTCAAATTGCTGGTGTGATTTACTTCTGACCCTTTTGCTGCGCCATAAAATCTTCCCAAGAAAGCTTTCGCTTTTCTTTGGCTTCCTTACGGACAGTGGGTTTAATAGTGGTGGTTTTTTCTTTTTTCTTGATGTTGTATTTTTCGACTAAATACTTTCGTACACGCTCAACTGTTTTTGGACCAAGAAATTTAACCAGCTGCTCGTCATCTTCTAGCGAATCCGCGTAATAGTTGTTGGATTCATAGTAGAGCTGTTCAATTGCTGAAGCAATGACCTGTGGGTTGTATGCTTGTTTGCGATTGGCTGCGGCTTGCATGAGTCGTGCAGTCTGGGCGACGGTGTATTTTGTCTTAGGAACCTTTGCTGATTTTAAAATCTCTGTAATTTGTGAATCCAAACGTTGTAATGCTGCTTTGTTGGCTGCATCCTGTTTGGCTTTATTCTCTTGTGCTTTGCGTCCCTCTTCAGCACGTTCTAGTTCAGCTGCGCGGTCGAGTTTCTTCTGAAGCTCTAATTGTTCTGGAGACATTTGCTGCTGTTGTATTCTTTTCCAAAGAATCTTTTCCATTGCTTCAACAAGCTTTGGATTCTTAATAATGTCTGGGTGTGACAAGAGATCTGTTGGATCACCTTTTGTAAGTGCTTCAACCATTGCTTGAGCCGTTTTCAAAGGCATATCAAACTTACGTTCTAATTCAGCGGCTTGCTGAAATTTCTTATCAGCTGCGGTAGCCTTCTGTTTCCAATTAATAATGTCTTGTTCAGACAATTCCTCTTCGCCAATCTTGAAACGTTTTGGTTCAACTTTAGGAGCATCCTTACTGACTGGTGCTTTAGAATCTGCTGGAGCTGGTGCAACTGCGGGTGCTGGTGTGCCTGGATTTCCTGCTGGTGTATTTGCCATATCTGTTAATTCTCCTCCGAATTATTTAATTCAACGTCCTGACGTATGCGGGAACGGCATTTAAAATTCCTGTGATGGTGAGAGCGTGACCGCTTCCTGGGGCTGTCCAGCTTACTTGTAGGTATGCGTAATCAATTGGACCACCAAGTTCAAGCAAACCGATTGTTGAAGTGCCAGAAACGGATAATGTTTTGCTGGTAGCGAAGGCAACAAAGTTCACATTATCGTTACTGATCTTAAGTGTGATCGTGGACGTGTCGCTTGATGCGAAAGTGCAGTTCAGCTGTAGCGAAGCGGCATAAACTTGATCCATGTTGTAAACAAAAGTGCCTGAAGATGTAGTGGCTGAAGCAATTGTTGTGGTTGATAGATAGGGTGGTGAGGTAAGTTGTGTCATTAGATAGATTTCCTTTGGGTTAAATTACAAACCACCAGTTTTGTTATTGAATGGTTGTTTGGTAAGAGGGTTTGTTGGCATTCGTGTAGCTGCTGCTTTTTGTTGGATCACTGCATTTGGTGCGCCTGTCCCAGGATTTTGACCTACAGCACCTTTGGGTTGAACGCCTTTTGGTTTGCGCTGTGGCATATTGGCTATTGGAGGTGCTGCTTCTCCAGGTTGTCCTGGGGCTGCTGGTCCATGATTCAAAACTGGTTGAACGAATAAGCCAGCTAAAATTGGATCTAACATTTTGAGAGCTTTTAGATGCAGCTGTTGATGAGCGTCATAGGCTTGCTTGATGTGTGGAATTTGTCTCATTTTTGGATCTGCCATAACAGGCTTATGACCTTTGAGATGGGTAACGTGATCGTCATCGGCATTTACTATGGGCACGTCGCCGTTCATAATCATTTCGTTCTCACCCTTGATCAAAAGAAGTTCTGCTTCATCACCCTCGTCTAGAATTTTAATATTTCCTGTCTTAACGACTTCTAGGTACATCTTGGGGTTGAGAATTTGACCTGCTTGGATTAGATCGGATGCCATTTGCATACGTCCTGCTGTCGTGGTGCTTAAAGGATTGATTTCTTCACACTCGACGCGATACACACCATCAATCTGATCGGCTGTGAATTGATCCAGATAGGATTGATTGGCAATACCTGAAATCATTGCAATGCGTGGGGTCTTTGAAAATTTCTTAACAATGTCGATGAGAGCACTACCAACGTCTTCAACCATCTTGGAATAGGCTTGCTGTGGGCTGCTGTTGAAATTAATGGACTGTGAGGCTACCAGTGCGAGAGCGGAACCGCTTGATAAGTTTGCTGGTGTCTGACCGCGCACAACTGCGTTTACGCCTGAAAGGGTTTCTAAATCCCCGCGCAACTGATTAATCATGTTGAATACTTCTGGGGGTGTTGCACAGAGCTGTAAAGCTTCTGGCTTCATGTTGTTGGTGACGGTAGGATCAAAGTCGATGATGCGTAGGGCACCACCAAGGCTTTGCCAGTTGATTGCGCTGCCTTTAGGCAAGAGGATGTTCTGGGTGCCGAACATCATTTCGTTGCTTAGCGCGGCTGTATATAAATCGTTGATTGCTTCTTGGACGGCTAAAAGTTCAAAACCTACGGTATATCCGTAAGCGGAACCAACTTGAACCATTGAAGCCATACGATGTAAAGGAATCTTTGAATACTGAAGCTCACCGTCATCAAGCCATGTGCCATCTTCTAAAAAGACAAACTCACGACCGTCTGGTACGGCTAAATCCTTTTTGTGGTAGAAGGTAAAATAAGGAACAACATCGGTATCCATCTCATTGATGGGATGTCCAAGACGTTTGTTTTTAATGAGGCTTGGGTTATTTGAAATGCCTAAGATCTTTTCGATCTTGTCTGGGTACATTGCTGCAAGCTGGTATCGGTTTTTCCATTTACGGACGATGATCCAATCCAGTTTTTCCCAGCTATCTACAGCTGTGTCAAAGAAAATATCTAGTGGGCTGATTACATTTATTTCTACGTCACCCTCATGCATCATGTGACCGTTTGCAGGATTGGGCATGGTTTCTTCGCCTAGATGTTCATTCCACTTCACTTCAATAATCCCGCTGCCGAACATGAAGGAATAAAGCGTTGCTGTCTTAAACTGACTTTCTAAATCCTTTTCCTTGAGCCAGTAATTCAAAAGACCGTCGGCAATCTTGCATTGAGCGAGAGATTTGTAATCCGTGTTGATGGGTTTTGCTTTTAAGGCTGGACGTTGGTTAGTGACTGAAATAACCAAGTGCTCTAGGATGTTCTGATAGTGGTTGATGAAAATCTTTGTGAATTGACCTTTTGTTCCAGCGGCAAGTACACGACCTAGCGACAACTGACCGTAGTAGTAATTCATGTAGCTTCTGCGGTAGAGCGCGTACCTTCCTTGCTGCAATTGGAAGTTGCTGAAATCATCGGTAAGAGCGACTAAATCAATGGCTAAGTCATCGGCATCTTCATTGCCGATGTACTCATTCATTCGTGCCATAAACTTGTCATTGGGAAGCATTGGTGAGGACGTATCGGCTGCTGGAATAGAAATTCCTGCATCACTAGAGGCAGAGATAGCCTGTGGATTGGGGGAAGCTGGTAACATTAGGGAGACCTTTTACGACGAGTTTTTTATTTAGGAAGGATTGTTTCGAGGGTGTCTACGCTGCTCCATCCGAGGATGGATTTCATGCGCTGAATATCCGTCTTAATTGACTGAAGTTCTAAGGTAACGTCGCGCTCTTGTTTCTTTTCGAGCACTTCTACGCGGGAGAGAATATTTTCTAGAAGATCCGTGTAACGGACATCACGTTCATTTTGTTTAGAAATAAACGCTTGCACTTGTGATGTGGTCATTTTGTCTGGGAATTTACGATCTAGCCAACTGGCAACGGCAAATAGAACCTTTTTCATTAGAGAAGCCCCTGTTCCTGCATGAGCCAGGACATTGCTTTATTCTCACTGCCATAGCGGGTGTCATCCGTATAGATTTCAAATTCCTCAAGCACTTGACCTTTGTAAACGCGAATGCCAATTGGATGCCAAAGACCATGGCTCCCACGGCGCAACGTGACGAATAGTTCTGATTCTGTTTTCTTTAAAATCAATGTGGGTGCAGTGTCATCTACGACCGAATCTTTTACTTCTTCTTTTTTAAACATTCTTTAATTCCTCCAGAAATTTGTGATGGGAGATCCCGTAAGTAACGCCGAATCTTTTCTAACCTTGTAGGTGGTTTCAGCTGTTCAATTGCAACGCCTGTATCTTTTAAATATTCCTTAATGTCGGTTGAGTATTTGGCAGATGAGAGAAGTTCAATTGGCGGCTTTATTTCTTCAGCGATGCGTTTGAAGGTGTCATTATCCATTCTGCTTTTCCACCAGGTTGTCTTTAACTACTTGCTTGGCTGTTTCCAATTCTTCCAGGCTGATTAGGTTATTCTTGTCAAACAACATGTTGAGTGCGCCGATATAAATGCCTTGAGCTGCTACAACGTTTTTTAAATTGTTTACTTCATTTTCAAAAGTGCGGCATTTCACAATTAGCTCTTCAAGTTTTTCCTCAACCTTTTTTTCTCTGTCATCCTTGAATACATAGGTCATTTTTAAATTCCTCCGAATTTAGATCGCTTACTCAAATGGGGTTTCTTTTCTGGCTGTGGAACATCAGGCACTTTTTGCTCTTTAACTGCTTTGCCTTTTGGTGCGGGTTTAATTGTGACGCTGGCAAACTTGCCTTTGATGCCGTCATGAAAATATTTGCCTGGGGATGGTGAGGCAATCAAATCCGTAAAGCTCTGTGGGTACACCATGATGTACTGCTCGACATGACCATTTAAAAATTCAATCGTGAGACGTAGGTTTGTCTGGTCATAAGAAGCAGTGCTTAGGTAACTGCTCTTTAATGGGATAACTTGGTTCTGACCTTGGGTAACTGGAGGAATATCTGAAGGGACATCAGCCATTAGAATGTCTCCCCAGCGGGAATTTTCATCCAGTCTTCGATGGGCAAGACGGCTTCACTTATTTCAACCCACACCCCATCTTTATTGAGAACCTTTTTCTTGTCCGTGTTGTAGACCAGGACAAATTGTCTGTCGTCATGCCTTTCTTCTAAATAATTAAGGTTGGAAACCTGTTCACCGCATTCCGTACAAAAGAAAGCAGCTGAATTGAGTAATGCTTTTAATTTGTGGGTGTGTAATATCCTGGCTGTAATCATTATCCTCTCACTAGATCTGCAACGAAATAAGCTATCTGCGTTCCGTCCCTGTAGCACCACAAGTACCCGCCACCATACGTCAAAACAAAATGGTGTTTGTAATACATCCCGCACTTGCAGCACTTGGTGACAGCACGTTCAACGGGGAGACGTTTGTTGTTGATGGGAACCAGCTTGGCTCCTAAAGGAATATCAGGCACAGCCATTACTGGTTCTCTTCCTGCAAGCAACTTGGTTTCTTATTAAGTAAATGGTCCAGCTTGTCCAACTTAAGCTGCCTCTGGTAATCTAAATTGGCTTTCTGCTTTTCAATAAAATGGGTTTGTTCGTGGCTATATTTGGCTTTGCTGGAGACATTCATTTTGCAGTCGTGACATTTGTTTAGCATCGGCATTTTCCTTTTGGGTGAATAGGTACTCCAGATATTCCAGGTTGTCTTTAAAATAGTGGGTGCATTTACAGCCTTTGACGTTGCACTGCCCAAGTTCCAAACATTTACCTTCCCCGAAATACATGTGGGCAATATTGAAGTGGTCACATACCTTGCAGCGCATTAGAAACTTCCGTTTAGATCTTTTAAATTACGCATGGGATCAAACAGGTTGTGAACGCCAAAAGCTTTTTCTAATTGGACCTGTTTGGTCTTCTCATCAAGACCTGGGTAGAACATGGTGTTGGGATCAAATTTAAATTCAGGTGGGATGGGATTTTCATTCCAAGCCACATTGCGTATGGCATAGATCAATGCCATTAGCTCATCAAAGTGGGTTCCAAATTGATCCTTATCTAGTTTCTCTCCCACCTCATCCCATATGGCACTTTCTAAATGACTGATTAGGTATTTGCATTCAGGCGACACTAAAAGCTGTCCTCTATTCACCAATTCCCTAAACTCATTCACCATGGCTCTTAGAGATTTCTTGCGAACGCCGAAAAATTGAAAAGGTTGGTATTTGTTTAGCTCATTCAGAAAGATTGGATCTGCACTATCCCCCACCATCCTGTGTGCCTTCCATCCCTTACCCCATAGGGCATCGGCTTTGGCTTGGATAGCCTGGGTGATAATGTCTGACCTTACCTGCTTTTCCTTAAACCTAAGTTCACCCTCAACCTGTATAAGGTTCTCCCTGAAATAGTGGGTGAATAACACAATGCCTGTAGCATCTCGATAGCCTGAATCCAGCCCTAGGTAGTGACGGTAGAACTGATAAACCTCTGGTTGGGGGGTGACTGCCTTATATTTACTTGCCCACTCTGGTATGACCTGCTTGCTTTCATCTATGACCCATTGGCAAAAGAACTCACGCTTTGCATTGATGGAATCTATACCGCCCAACTCATCAATAAATTTATTTTGAATGTCTAATGGGTAGTGGCTATCCCTGATCGTGTATTCGGAGTAGGTACCCTCTACCTTGGCTTTCTGGCAATATTTATAAAAGGGATGATTGTTTCCTTCACGGCTAGGGGTAGAGAACATTATCAGGTGCCCCCGCCTAGCTAATAATGTTGGGATTAAAATTGCGTCTACAATGTTGTCTAGGTTCTTAATTGAGCCAGCTTCATCAATGAGCACAAGATCGAAGCTGAAGGATTGCAACGTTTCATATGAGCTACCAGTACCCTTGGCTAAACCCGCGAAAATAATTTTAGATCCATTTCCAAAGACCATCTGGGTATCGGTGAGTTTTGGACGTAGGGTAGGGGGGCAACTAGCGAAAACAGTTTGAAAAAGCTGCTGGATATATAAAGACAAGGCTCCGACTGTCGGAGCTACAAACCCTATTAACGTATCTGGATTCTTAATGCATAGCTCACTAGCGATGAATAAACCTAAAGTACTCTTACCTAGTTTACGGCTGCTGCAAACGGTGCTTGTTGTACTCTTAAACCTATTAGCTTTCCAGTTGTGATAGATCTTCTTTTGGGATTCGTTTAAAAGGAATTCAATATCCCCGCGTTCCCATAGCTCACTGTTTCTACGTTGTTCTAATTCCTTATTAAGATCCTCTTTCGTAATGTCATTCATTTAGCTGTAATGTTTACCCCGTAGCAAACTAGTAGAACGGATTGATTTATAGACTTTTTATAATTGAGGCTAGAGAGAACATTTCCTAGGTTCAGTAATGCTCTAAATGAATGGCGGCTAAAACTTATTGTTATCTACTACTGTTTTAATCTAGCGGTGAAAGACTTAAAGAATTACTCTAGATTTACTCAATGTAATAAGGTTAATTAGAATCTTATTGAAGGTGGCTAGAATGACCTATAACAAGATTAAGCTAGTTAGATATGAAACAGATAGAATAATTGAACCTAGATTAACTCTGTGCGTCTGGATTGATTATAGGAGCATCATTAGAGATTGATTTAACGCTATCATTCTTATCTACTGTATTAAGTAGCTTAATTAGCTCTTCAGTAGGCAAACCCTTAAGGTATTCTTCTTTAGATTGGTTCACGTTCTCATTGATGCTATGAACCTCTTTGACGGGCTTAGATTCGGCGTAGGATTGAAGCTCAAATAAGATAGTTATCTTCTCTTTTGCCGTCGTAGAATCAGCTTTGAATATTTTAATCAGCTCTTCGATAGGATTAATACCCTGTTCCGCTAGAATCTCTTTGCATTTCTTGATAGAGACCTTTCCAGCTGGTCTACCTTTAGGATTAGCTGGAGCCATACCTTTAACCCAGTTGGGATTAGCCATAAATTAAATACCTCATATATATTACATTATTAGAACAATCTATAACACACTTATCTAGTCGTATACTTAACTACTTGCCTGGTCTAATCTGTTACAAGTGCCATTCTAAGCACTACACGCCATATTTAACCTAGTTATAAGCTATTACATAATAGATAAGTTTACTTTACTAGTTAATGTATCAATGTTACATATCTAGTGTAGTAGATTAGTCTATGTAACTAGGAGCCTACTCAATGAAAACATCTAATAGAAATTGCCGTGAGCTGGTTAATCGGTTTGAGACCTTTAAAGCTTCTCATCTATTCAGTGAACGTTCAGAAAATCTTTATGTGGTTTATTCCTATGGCTATCACTTTCCTATGTGGATAGCGGTTATCAATCCTGTTTCATCCGTTGCTAAGTGGTACGGTAATAAAGACAAATATTCTGTTTCTACCTCTCGTCATGCTTCGCAGTCTAGACCGTCTGGGGAGATTGAATACCTCTCTACCGATGGAATGAAAGCAATCTTATTTAGTCAACGGGAAGCGGCTTAAATGCTTTTGCACATCTTGAAAGTGGGGCTGTGTGTTATTGCATGGTCCCTAATTATCGGGTTTGTGCTGGCAATCTTCGACGAGTATTTTTAATAGGAGAAAATAATATGCGAACCATTGAAACCATTGTTTATAAATTTGATGAATTGTCCGACGCTGCAAAGGAACGCGCTAGGGATTGGTATAGAGAATTTGCCCTAGATTATGAGTGGTGGGAATTCACCTATGAAGACGCGGAACGTATCGGGCTCAAAATATCTGAATTCGATACCTACCACGGAAACATAAAAGGGAACCTTCTAAAATCCGTTGGTGAAGTGTGCGGCTTAATCTTACAAGAGCATGGTAAAGATACCGACACTTACAAGCTTGCACAAACCTATTACGCACGGAAACGCACGGCTCATCCTTATGACGTGGAAGACTTCACGCATGATCTACTTGAAGAATACCTTTCAATGCTACGGCAAGAAGTGGACTATCAATTAAGCACTGAATGCGTCGATGAGTCCATACGGGCTAATGAGTATGAATTTACAGAAAGTGGCAAACCATCATGAGCATTGACCCTATTATGAAAATCTGCGAAAAGTTCCACCTTGTGGCTGGTATGCCGTTCCTTCTTAAAGAACTGTATCACCTTGGGAAACACACCCTAGTACATGGGCGGCAATGGCTGAAGCTAAAATAAAAACCTCAAAACTATAATGCAAAGTAGTTATATAGGGAATACCCTTGGCTTAGACTGGCTGGGGGTTTTTCTTTTCATAAAGGAATTCTAAATAATCCAGATTGTCCGTCACGTAGGGGTGATCACCTTCATATGGTTGACTTAAGATGCATCCCAAAAATGTTTTGTGGCATATTATGCAGGGTCTTCCATCATCATCAAAGTAAGCCATACGTTACGACTTCTTTAAAAACTCTAGCAGTTCAGCGGCTAAGGCTTTAGGGTCTTTAGGTTCTGATGCTGGGGTGACAGTATCAAAAGATACGATAAGCTTTAGCAGTTCAAGCTTAAGCCCCTCACTCTCTGTAGAGCGGTAAAGCGTGATAGCTTCATCCTTAGGGTTAAATCGGGCTGTAGTGGGATCTAGGACCATTTTTGTAGGCACGATTATTTTGACCCCTCAATAGGGGCGACTGTAGCCAAAATGTCATTTTCCAAAACGATTTCTGTTTGCTGGGCTACTGCTGGTGCAGCCGTATTAAGAGCGGCTGATAAAGTTTTAATCTCTGCATCTAGGTTCTTGATCGTACTTTCTAAGAAGTTGACCCCATCAACTACTTTAAGGCTTGCACCACCTGGAATCATGGCAACAAGCAAAATATCATGGATCTGTGCTAACTGCTCACGTACATTAGTCTTCTCTAGCAGCTCTTGTGAGTTGGTCATTCGTTTCCTCCAAAATTTATGTCCCTCTACACATATGTTTGGTTGTCAAGTCTAAAAGATGAGTTGTAGTTGAGATAAACTTATCTACATAAAATAATTTGTAACAATTTCGTAAATATTAAGTAGATAAGAATAAAAAAGTATAATATTTCCGCGCTATAACGTAAGGCGCACAAGTTTAAGGCTTGACAGCACTCCCCTTTAGCAGAAGTGCCTCACTAAATCTATATCTAAACAATATGTTGGTGGCGAAAAACACATTATCGTGTTATATATGTAATACAAGGAGAAATACAATGAGTTGGTCTAAAACAAAACCACATTATTATAAATGGATCATTCCCACTACACACCAAGTGGATGAGAGTGACGTATCGAAAGGTGTATACAAGCGGATGAACAAAATAGAGAAGAAGGCATTCAACACGTATTACAAGGCTTTAGACGCTCTTGGGATTCATTATGAGAATATGTGTCAAGCTCAAGTGGTTAGGGTGTCAATTCCTAAGATAAACGCTACTGTAGAGGCTTCTGTAGTGGACATCAAAGCGAATAAGCAGATTCTAATGTGGGGTAAGGAACTGAAAGCTTACCTACCCTTGGATAAGTGGACACCCGTAGACAATACACCTGCCGATTGGAAAGAGCAGCTTAGAGCCATTAAGCCACCTGTTAAAAAATCAAAGAAGAGTAAGAAGTTTGATCCTTATGCTGCTGGTAAAGGTCAAAGATATACAGAAGAAGGTCTAAGGATGATTGAAGAGCAAAGGCAAAATAGACTTGCAATGAATAACGTATCAGCCGTTGAAGTTGACCCAAAGACGGAAAGCTAAACGCAAAGCGTTAATCTTTGTTGGTGTTATAGATGTTGAAGTTTATATCTATTATCTATAAGGGCATTTCTAAGACGGTAGCATCTAACATATATCTAAAAGCATCTAACAAAATCAGCCAAAGCATCTAACAAAAAGCACAGCATCTAACATTAGATTTCTTTAACAACACAGGTAATCTTGAATTCTAAGACGGTAATGTGCTTCAAGAAAACATCTTAACTAGTTAGACTTGAATTCAAAAAAGGAGAAACAAACAATGGACACAACACCTGAACAAAAGCACCAGTGGTACGTCAAGAACAAAGAAGTTCTTAAAAAGCGCAGACAAACAAAAACACTACATACCCCAAAAGGATATTTGTGCTTTGTGTGGAAATATTATGACGGCAAGTTTCTAAATGAAGGCAGAGTATTTCCAATACCTAGAAAAATGTGGATTGAATATTGGATTTCAAACATCTTATTTCAAGCAGCTTTCACAGATTGGAAGATGACTGGCTTCAAGTATGAAGAAAAACCTTGCATCACCAAGACGCATAAAGAAGCTGCATATGTATTGCAGGACATGGTTATCAAGCCATATAGCCAAATTAAATAAGTAGTTAAGTTTAGACTTGACAGCCTACCCCATTAGTGAGCCCTCACTAATCTGTAATTCAAGGAAAGTAAAGAAATGACATGTAGCTATTGTGAACGTGACGTAAAAGAACAACTAAAAAAGAATTTGTGCAAAGAGTGCTTGGGTATCCAGAACGATATTCAGAAAGAAAAAAATAAATGGCACTTCATCGCTGGCAAAAATTCTACCCATCAAGAAAGTGGTGATTAAAAAATGACGAGGATATTTTATGAAAGGAACAAAAAAGAAAAAACTTATAGTGATGTTGCAAGAGTTGTTCACACCTCTAGAGTCTGAAATAAATCCAAACACTGCCGAACTAGATATTTCCTACTTCCAGCGGATGCAGAAAATCCGTGATGGGTGGGCAGACAATGAAGATAGCTATCTGGATGACTACGGCATTCTGCAAACCAAAAACGCTTCCAAGGAATATTTATCGAAAGAATCATGGTTTGAAAATTCCAACTCCATTGAGCGTCACGCTGACAGATGCACCTTGAATGATGCGGTCGATGTTGAGAAGAATAAAAATAAAAAGGTCGTGGACCTGCTTGATGTTCTTATCGCAATTGATGAGATGGAAAATACAGTCATGGGCGAAGCTCTTAAGTACGGGCTTAAGCGTGATTTGCGAAAGAACCTTGATCTTAAGGCATTGGCAACGTTGAGCCCTGATGAAGCAGATATTTACTCAAGGTGGATGGGTGGTAAAAGCCAAACCGAGATAGCCAAAGAAAGAGGCACAAGCAGACAGGCTGCTTGGGATAGCTTTAAACGTATCACCGTAAAGCTATCTGGTGGGGGTGCGCTCTAATGTTTACCTGGGACCTTTATATAGATGAGTGGAACCGTGGAATATTAAGAATTAATGACTACACCCGCTGTTTAGAACTTGGACAGGTTATTAAGGGAACCAACAATAAGTTTTTTAAGGTGTCGGATCTTAAAGAGCTTGCCAACAACAACCAACTCACTCTAGAGCCAGCTACAAACCTTGAATACCTAGAGTCACGCTGGGAACAAAAGGAGATGCATGTATGAAAAACCTTTTGTTAATCATGCTGTTAGCGGTATCAATCCCACAAGTAAGTAATGCTTCAGCCAGTGTATGGCATTACGGAATAGGTGCAAGCGTAGTAAAGCATCCCTGACCTTCCCCCCGAAAACAGTAGTGGTAGGATTTGGAGGTTCCTGGAATTGAAAGGAGCCACAAATGGCACGCAAACGGTATACGGAAGAACAAATTGTCGCAATCTTGAAGGAAGGACAAACCGGGGTATCGGTTTCGGAATTGTCCCGGAAATACGGGATCTCTGACGCGTCGTACTACACCTGGAAAACCAAATACGCCGGTCTTGAAACGAGCGATCTGCGCCGACTGCGGCAGCTGGAAGACGAAAACCGGCGGCTGAAGCACATGGTTGCCGAACAGGCGCTGGATATCCAGGCACTGAAGGCCGTGGCCTCAAAAAACTGGTAAAGCCCAAAGCGAAACGCAACGCCATTCAATGGATGGTGGAACGCTTTGGGCGAAAACGGACCCGTGGGTGTCGATTGCTGGGGATGAGCTGGACGAGCTACGCGTATGTCTCGCGGCGTCCAGAGGACAGCGATTTACGGCAACGGATTCGTCAGATTGCCGAAGAAAAACGGTACTTCGGATGCCCACGGATTTATGTGCGGCTCAGGCGGCAGGGTTGGATGATGAATTACAAGAAGGTGGAACGTATCTACGGCGAAGAAAAGCTGTCATTGCGTCGACGGAAACGGAAGAAGTGCGTATCCGGGCTTCGGCTGGATATTCAACGTCCGACGCGAGCTGGGCAATGTTATGCGATGGACTTTGTGCATGACCGACTGGCGACAGGACGACGATTCAAAGTGTTGACGATGGTGGATCCGTTCACGCGGGAATGCCCGGCACTGGAAGTCGATACGTCGATCAATGGATTACGGGTGACTCAAGTTCTGGATCGAATCTTTGACAGCCGGCCTTTGCCGGAAACGATCATCGTGGACAACGGCCCTGAATTCTCGGGCAAGGTATTGGACGAATGGGCATTTCGTAAAGGCGTCAAACTGCACTTCATACAACCCGGGAAGCCGGTGCAGAATGCCTTCTGCGAAAGCTTCAACGGGAAATTCAGGTATGAATTCCTCGATGCGTATTGGTTTTTGTCGCTGTCGGAAGCGCGGCAAAAATGCGAAGCGCATCGGCAGGAATACAATAACGAGCGGGAGCACAGCAGCTTGAACGACTTAACGCCGATGGAATTTATTCAGCAGCTTAAAACGACGGAACAAACAACGGATAATGAACAGAAACTCCAGATCTAATCACTACTAAGATTGGGGGAAGGTCATCCCTGGTATTGGGCATTTGGGGCTGCATTGCTTGGTGGCACCATTTACTTGCTAGTCCATCACAATCATTCTGACAACACACAACAACCTACACCTGGATTTAAATTAAGACCAGGTGGCGACGTAGTAATCGGAGGAACAAACTAATGTACTCATCAAGAGAAGAAATAACAGCTGAAAAAATAATTTTGCAAATCACAATCCAAACCAATAAACGTGGTGGTGCAACAAGGAAAGACGCGCTTGAGTTTGTGGATAAGGAAATGAATGCAATTAAAAATCATGCCATTAATTATTTTGGCGCGGCTCAACGCCTAGGACCTATAACCGATAGGCAAATGTTTTTAGATCAATTCCTATCAGTGCTGGCTGATTTGCATAAGGACCTCAAGATGTTTGTTGTACGGCTTTATGCTGATAAAGACGGGGTGGCACTCTAATGGATAGGCGCGATGAGAATTTAACCGATGAAGAATTTCTAGGGTTTCTAGATTCAAGTGACGATATGGAGGTGTTAGATGAAAAAGAATTCCAAAGTTAATAAGGCTAAAAAGAATTTAGAAAAGATCCTAGCTGACGCTAAGGTGGATCTTGTTAAGAGCGTTATCAAGGGCGATATGCAAGAGTCCAAGATATTAAGAGAAATCAAAAAACTCGAAAGGGTTTATAAATATTTAAATAAAGAGGATAAATAACATGTGTGGAATCGGTACGTGCAGCAATTGCCAGTTCAATGCAGCTATGCAGAATCAAAGTATGTATCAGCAAAGCCTTCAAAATGCCCAAGCAAGCCAAAATATTACAAGTGGTTCCGCGTTGGGAAATTATTTAGGTGGCTATTCATCAGGTCAAACGTTAGGCGGCTATGTATGGTATTCCAATGGATACACCTATCCAAATATTCTTTTCCTAAGTGAAGATGGTTGCAGAGAAAGAATCAGTGCTTTTCTAGAAGGCAAACGGTCAAAGGAAGAGGTAATAACGTACTTAAAGATGTGCCTTTATGAGAAAGAAATTGATACTCTCCAATATCTTGAGTATGTGAATGAAGTCGAAGAAAAGGATGGGGCTAGTTGTGCAGCACCCGCACTATGATTTGACCCAAGCCACTCGTGAGCATTTTAAACAACCCATTGATACGTTCTGGAGGTAACGTGCATGAAACTACTAGCTGGATTAAAACTCCTATAGCCAAATTCTTCCACTCCCTAATGTTTTGAGATTCAGCTTGCTCTACAAGGTAGTCGATTTGCTTTTGTAGGTGTTGGGTCTGTTCTGTAGATAGGGTTTTTGACTCAATCAAATATATTCTTATCTGTTCTAGTTTGACTTGCAGCTTTTGCTTCTCGTCGCTTGTGAAAGCTCTGTTTTCATCATCAAATTGATCTGATAAATTGGAAGCCTGTAGTTCTTGAGAAATAGAAGCCCACAAGTCAGGAGCTTTTATTTCATCTTTAAGAAATATGAGCCACTCTCTCACATTGATTGTGCGGAGCCCCCAACTTCCTGGATAGCCATATTCAACACGAGCATTTCTTCCAGGTGAAAATTCGCTCCAATCGGTTCCTTCGCTATAATCAAAACGGAAGTAATAGGACGATGTGTGTTCTAAAATGGAGATGATGGTGTTGCGTTCCCGTCTGCTTTCAGCGGTAGTCCAATGAAATTCATTCGCATTTAACCCAGTCGTC
>Ga0206802_1030_pt1 | contig 36062 bp, 44 predicted proteins | sample Alteio_BWOrgCont_63_FD_152902 | JGI IMG/M metagenome (GOLD analysis project Ga0206802, IMG submission 152902) | Enriched cells from forest soil in Barre Woods Harvard Forest LTER site, Petersham, Massachusetts, United States -... | ecosystem: Environmental > Terrestrial > Soil > Temperate forest >... | reverse complement strand
GGATCGGGTCTCCTTTTTCCGGATTCTCGACCAATTCATTTTGCAGTTCAGCCAGATCTTCGTGAGCTTTCAAAGCATCGATTTTGCTGGAAAAGGTTTTCAATTCTTCAAATTGCACAAAGATTAATATACGTGTAACACGTATCTTTCGTCAAGAGGTTTTGGCCTAAAAATGAAATTTTCAAAGCAATGGTTTCTGGAGGCATCTTTGGGGGCGTCCGGAATTTTTACAAATGCCAGCCCCTTCGACCCATAATGAGTTGCGAGGGTAATTCAAGTCCACTACCGACTTCTTCCGTCTAGGCCGGACTTTACCCTTAGACTAAATAATAGGGTCCCGAATACCGCCGAGGCTAGATTCGCCTTTGCCAGTAACTTTCGTGCCGCGCCGCGTGAATTACAGCCGCAACTATGACAGTTCGTTCTTCTTCGAGCGCTTCGTAAACGACACGATAAGGGAACCGCTCAGGGTAACGCCACCGGATGTTCTTGATTGGATGACGGCGGCAACTCAAGAACGGATTATCGGCTAGCGCATCCCATATCTGAAAAACTTCTTCCATGAATTCAAGACCAAGACCGGACTGTTGCGATTCATACCAAGCCACAGCCTTAGCCATGTCCTGTTCGACTTCAGGACGGACAACGACTTTCCAACTCATCAAGCGAATCGCGAGCGGAGTCTAGTTCTCATTTCGTCTAAAGGGATCGCAGAATCCGGGGCGAGGCGATGGTCCGCCAAACGTCGTTCAGTCTCAGCTTCTTCCTCGGCGGACAACATGGGTTCATCCAAATCCAAAGCACGGCGGATTACTAATTGCCGATCCGCGACGCTCAGGCCGGGCAATTCGGAGATTATTTCGGTGAGGCTCATGCTCATAAACTAAAAAACTGCTCTACCTGACGCGTAAAAGGATGGAGTTGTGAAATCGATTAAACCACACCCGGGTCGCCCGTAAAATAGTGAAATTTCAAGGCTAATTGGATTGGGGTCAATTTTGGGGGCACTCATGATTTTTATCAATTCTGATCTTCGAATTTTCCGGCGACTTAGGAGAAGAATTCGAGCCCACTAGCATTCCGAGAATATCCTGAAACACCCCAAAACCCGTCGGCCAAATATTTTTAGGCGCATTAATTTTATTCAATTTATCGGCATACAGTCACAAAGTTGATGTTCCAACTTCGAAACGGCATTAGATTCGAATCGTTTTAAATGGAATTTTCGAGGAGGCCTGACTTGCGCTATTTCAAAAAATGGATCGTTACTCCCGTCCAATTGACCGGTTTGGTTGCTGCGGCCCTCACTCTTTGGGGTTGTAATACAAGTCCAACCGCTTCAATAGGAAGCGACTGGACATTGCAGAGATCAGGAATGTCGCGGGCGCTGTCCGCTGTTGCATGGACCGGAAGCCAATTGGTGGCCGTGGGGGACAGTGGCACCATCATGACATCACCCGATGGGACGACTTGGACAACCCAGACTTCGGGGACTGCAAGTTCATTGTTTTCGGTAATTTGGGCGGACAGCCAACTCGTTACAGTTGGGAATGGCGGCACTATTTTGACATCGCCCAATGGAATAACATGGACGGCAAGGAGCTCAGGGACAACGAGTATTCTTTCCTCCGTGACCTGGACAGGGACCCAATGGGTCGCCGTGGGCTGGCCGGAAGGAAATGCCAGCATTATTCTGACCTCGCCTAACGGCGCGACCTGGACTCAGAGGACTTCTGGAACGACTATTGCGCTGGAATCCGTGACCTGGACGGGGAGCCAATTGGTGGCGGTTGGAGGTCTCAGCATTCACTATTCGACAGGAGATTCAAATAGTTTTAAAAATGTCATTCTGACCTCCCCAGACGGCGTTAACTGGGCTTCTCAGTCTTCAGGAATAACGTCTCCTCTTCGGGCCGTAATTTGGTCGGGGACACAACTGGTGGTTGTGGGAGGGGAAAATCCGGTTTTCCCGGGAGATTCAGTAACGAATGGCGTCATTCTAACCTCGCCGGATGGAGTAAACTGGACATCCCGGATTTCCGGGGCTATAACACCTCTTTCCTCCGTGACCTGGACAGGCAAGGAATTTTTTGCCGTTGGAACGGCGCCTTTGGTTTACGGGGACAGTCTGGAAAGCAGCGCTATTCTAACCTCGCCTGATGGGGTAACCTGGTCGCCACAAGATCAGACCATGCCTGAATATCTCTTTAACGTGACTTGGGCAGATGGCAAACTTGTGGGTTTTGGAAACTCCGGAAATCTGTCCACCTACGTAACCACGGGGCATGACGGGGCGATCTTTACCCTCCTGACCTCTCCCTAGGCAAAATCATTCATCGGCGGGATTGTTCTTCGGTTTCTTCCGATCAATATCGTGCCGTTTCTTCGGTGGCTGCAATATTGCGCACCGCCAATTGGGAAATAAATCGTCTTCACAAGGCCCAAAAAGGATTGGATTGAACCCGTACACTTTTGTGTACGAAAAATATCGGGTTGGCGAGTTATCGGATTCAAGATGAGGTATCGTTCCCACAGTGGAGGCAAGAGGCAAAGTTTACTCCTCTGATGGAGTGGCTATGGTAAAAGTCTCAGGAGTTCATGGCCTCGATTTTTCAACCCATAAACCAACCACGGAGGTTCATCATGGAACGATCCAACGCAGCTCAAAAACGAAAAAACCACCTGCTTTTCTCAATAACCGTTCTGGCCGGATTGACGTTAACGCCAGCGGCCATTAACATCACCAATTCAGGAGACACGTTTAGCCCCGATTCGGTCATGATAAAGACAACGGATACGGTGATTTTCACGCTGGCTTCCATACATAATGTTCAGGAAGTCAGCCAGGCCACCTACAACGCGAACGGAACCACGCCCCTCACACCAGGACCAGCATTTTCCACTCCCTACGGGGGAGGAAAGGTGATCGGTGCGGCAGCGGGGACCCATTATTTCGTCTGTCAAACCCACGCCTCCATGGGCATGAAGGGTCAACTTGTCGTGCAATCGGTCACCGCCACGAATCCTGTTGCCAAGAACTTGAGCACTTTCACTTTCCAAATCGCGGGCTTTGAACCGATCGCGTTCAATATGCCCCTGGCCTCTGCGCGGATTACCATTGTGGACGTTCAAGGCCGGACCGTATGGTCCATGGCCGTGCGAAACGGAGTTCAAAATTTGTCCTGGAACGGAAAATTGTCCGATGGCAATTACGTTGCCGCAGGCGCCTATTTCGTGCAGTTAACCGCTTTGGACGCGGCACAGAAACCCATCGCCACGATGACCCAAACCCTTGTACAAATGCACTAAAGCACTAAAGAGCTCTTAAGTTCCCTCAAAGTCCTGTTTCACGCCTTCGGTGAGCAGGACTTTTAAAATCTCTAAACAGTCCTTTTCTTTCTAAGTCGCATTGCAATGTCTTGAAAGGAATGAACTTTTCCTTCCTCGATTTGCCGGTTGCCCAGTGCCAGAATTTTCAGCAATGCGAGAGATTCCTGAGTTTCATCGAAAGTTTGAACATCTTGTATAACGGCTTTGGCTTCTCCATTTTGCGTAATGACGATGGGTTTGCGATGTTCAGCTAGTTCTTTAAATACCTCGGCAGCATGCGCCTTGAAATAACCGACAGGCTTTATTCGGGTAGCATCTTTCATAAGACTTAGTTTAACCCCTTTTTGCGCCGATGGACTCGGCATAATTTAAGGTCTTTTTTGAGGATAGAACCCAAAGATTGCCTTGCGAGTTTCCCAATAGGAATCCGTCTGCTGTAAAGTTGGCCGAAGGCATTTGGGTAACGTCTTCCGAATGGAATCTCCATTTTACCGCAATGGGTGTCATTTGAATTTTTATTAACTGAATCTGGACAAAATCGGTTCAGAGGGTAGGGTTATACCCCACAGCCATTTCCCCGCTACGCGGCTATCTAGGGCAACGCGCCATTTTCGGAGGGGATCCCTATGGGAGAAAAAGCTGTTCTAGACGGAGAGAGTGTCACCGAGGTCCGGGGCGAAGAGGCCCTCCTCAAAACGGGGGCACTGCAGAGCGCGATCTTTAACAGCGCGAACTTCTCCAGCATCGCCACCGATGAGAAGGGCGTCATCCAATTGTTCAACGTGGGGGCCGAGCGCATGCTGGGCTACGCCGCTGAAGATGTACTGGACAAAATTACGCCGGCGGACATCTCCGACCCCCAGGAGGTCATCGCGCGCGCCAAGGCGCTTAGTTTGGAGCTCGGAACCCCGATTACCCCGGGTTTCGAAGCTCTAGTGTTCAAGGCCTCGCGTGGCATCGAGGACATCTATGAGCTGACCTACATTCGAAAAGACGGCAGCCGCTTTCCGGCGGTCGTGTCGGTCACGGCGCTGCGGGACGGTGATGGAAAAGGTGCCATTATCGGCTACCTGCTCATTGGTACCGACAACACCGCGCGCAAGCAGGCGGAAGAGGCGCTGCTTAAAGCCGGCGCCCTGCAGAGCGCGATTTTCAACAGCGCGAATTTCTCCAGCATCGCCACGGACGCCAAGGGCGTCATTCAGATCTTCAACGTGGGGGCCGAGCGCATGCTGGGCTACACGGCCTCAGAGGTGATGAACAAGATCACCCCAGCCGACATTTCGGATCCTCAGGAAGTGATCGCGCGCGCCAGCGCGCTCAGTCTGGAGCTCGGAACTCCCATTACCCCGGGTTTCGAGGCTTTGGTGTTCAAGGCCTCGCGCGGCATCGAGGATATCTACGAGCTGACCTACATCCGGAAAGACGGCAGCCGCTTTCCCGCCATCGTTTCCATCACGGCGCTGCGGGACGATCAGGGAGCCATCATCGGATATCTGCTCATCGGCACGGACAACACCGCGCGCAAGCAGGTGGAAGCGGATCAGAAGCAGCTGGATCAGCGCCTGCGCGACCAACAGTTCTACACCCGCTCCCTCATCGAATCGAACATCGACGCGCTCATCACCACCAATCCTTCCGGCATCATCACCGACGTCAACAAGCAGATGGAGGCGCTCACGGGCTGCACGCGCGACGAACTCATCGGCGCGCCCTTCAAGAACTATTTCACCGACCCGGAGCTGGCCGAGACCACCATCAAGCTGGTCTTAAGCGAAAAGAAGGTCACGGACTCCGAACTGACGGCCCGTGCCCGGGACGGCAAGGAAACGGTGGTGTCCTACAACGCCACCACCTTCTACGACCGGGACCGGAAGCTGCAGGGGGTGTTCGCCGCCGCCCGCGACGTCACGGAGCGCAAGCGCCTGGATCAGGTGCTGCGGGAGCAGAACATCGAGCTGGAAAGCTCCAAGTCGGTGGCAGAAAAGGCCAACCTCGCCAAATCGGACTTCCTTTCCAGCATGAGCCACGAACTGCGCTCGCCGCTCAACGCCATTCTGGGGTTTGCCCAGCTGATGGAATCGGACACGCCGCCGCCCACGGCGGGGCAGAAGGCCAGTATCGACCAAATCCTCCAGGCGGGATGGTATTTGCTGGAGCTCATCAATGAAATCCTGGACCTTGCCGTCATCGAGTCCGGGAGGCTGATGCTGTCCCTGGAGCCGGTGCTGCTGGCCGAAGTCATGGTGGAGTGCCAGGACATGGTGGCGCCCCACGCGCTGAAACACGGCGTCAAGACGACCTTCCAGACCTGCGATGCTTCCATTATTGTGCACGCCGATCGCACCCGCTTAAAGCAGGTGCTCATCAACCTGCTGTCCAATGCCATCAAATACAACCGGACGGGCGGGACGGTCACGGTGGACTGCACGGTACAGGAAAACAAAAACATCCGCATCACCGTCGCGGACACGGGAGCGGGCCTGTCTCCGGAAAAACTGGCACAGCTGTTTCAGTCCTTCAACCGCCTGGGGCAGGAGGCGGGGGGAGAGGAAGGCACGGGCATCGGCCTGGTTGTCAGCAAGCGGCTGGTGGAATTGATGAACGGCGTCATCGGAGTGGAAAGCACGGTCGGCGTGGGAAGCGTGTTTTGGATCGAACTGCTGGCGACGGAGGCCGCGCAGATTGGCGGCAAGACGGCCCTGCCCCTGGAGCCCGCCCGGCCGGAACCGGTGGACGGGGCCCGGCTGCGCACGCTCTTGTACGTGGAGGACAACCCCGCGAACATGAAACTCATCGAGCATCTCATCGCGCGCCGCTCCGACATGCGTCTCTTGAGCGCGGTGGAGGCGCACGCCGGCATCGAAATCGCGCGCCGGGCGCAGCCGGAGGTCATTCTGATGGACATCAACCTGCCGGGCATCAGCGGTTTCGACGCCCTGAAAATCCTGCGCGACGATCCGGTCACGGCGCATATCCCCGTCATCGCCCTCAGCGCCAACGCCATGACGCGGGACGTGGAGAGGGGCATGAAGGCGGGTTTCTTCCGGTATCTGACCAAGCCCGTCAAGGTGAATGAATTCATGGACGCCCTCGAGGGGGCCATGGAAATCGCCGAATCGCTTGCCCGTCTGGACGACGTGTAGAACTTCCAAAAGAGCGAGCGAAACATGGTTGCCTCAGCCGATATCCTGAACGCCCGCATCCTGATTGTCGACGATCAGGCCGCCAACGTGCTGCTGCTGGTGCGCATGCTGCAGGGCGCGGGCTATACGTCTGTCACCTCCACGGAGGATCCCTTTACGGTCTTCGAGCTGCATACCGCCAACCACTATGATTTGATCCTGCTCGATTTGCAGATGCCGGGCATGGACGGGTTCCAGGTCATCGACGGCCTCCAGGGCATTGAACCGGACGGTTATGCTCCGGTGCTTGTCATCACCGCCCAGCCGGGGCACAAACTGCGCGCCCTGCAGGCCGGCGCGAAGGATTTCGTGAGCAAGCCTTTTGACCTGCCCGAGGTGCTGGCACGCGTTCACAACATGTTGGAAGTGCGCCTGCTGCATGGTGAACTGGATGCCTCCAACAAGGCGCTGGAGCAAAAGGTGCAGGAGGTGGAGGCCAGCCACGAGCTTATTCGCCGCCAGAGCGAAGAGGTCCAGGGCCTTTACGACGCGGTCATAGCGGAGCAGAAGCGATCCTTCGAGCTCACTGCCCAGCCGGGCGCAATGGTGGGTGTGGAAAAGGAGGAGCGCCTCGCGACGCCCCTGTTTCGAAGCTTAAGGCTGCGTCATCCCTGGCTGCAGCTGAATCTCTTGACGGTGTTCGCGGCCGGGGGCGTGGTCCTCATCTTCCACGGAATCATTGAACGCGTGGTGGTATTGGCGATGTTCCTGCCGGTGCTGGCCGGCCAGTCGGGCAATACGGGCTACCAGACGCTGGCAGTCACGTTGCGCGGAATTTCCCTGGGTGAACTGAAGAAGGGCAGGGAAAAGGTTCTCGTCCTGAAGGAGGCACTGCTGGGTTTGCTGAACGGCGCCCTGGTGGGTCTTGCGGCGGCCATCGTCATGTACGTGGTCGCGGACCTTCAACGATTGCCCACGGCATTCATGCTCAGCATCGTAGTGTTTATCGCGATGACCGGCAGCTGTATTTTCAGCGGCATCTTCGGCGCTATCCTGCCGCTCATTTTGAAGAAACTCGGCGCCGACCCCGCCGCCGCCTCCAGCATTTTCCTCACCACCGCCACGGACATGGTGAGCATGGGAATGCTGCTGGGACTGGCGACGATTCTGGTGAAGTGAAGAAATCTCCGCTAAGCGTCTCACGGTAAAAAACTCGTCAGTCCTATGTCATGGTTGCGTCATTTACGTAACCCGCTCGCGCCATCAGGTAACCAGTTGTAACTAGTCGTTATTAACAATTATGTAATTCGAATTTATAGGTTCGCTCCGCTTGATTTGATGGATAGCGGGTTGTAGGTTCCTCATACGCCACCGACGAGTAATGTTTACTTCGCTTGAATGGCCGGGCAATAGGAGGCCCATACAATGAAAAAGCTGCTTATCATCACCGCCGTTCTGTCCTTTATCGCCGTCACCGGCGCCGTTGCGGGAACGACGGCCCATCACGGCCATCATGCGGGGCATCACCAAAAGAAATAACCCCGCGCTTGAACCTCGATTAGGACCGCGCGATGTAACTAATGCGGCCTAATCAATGAACGGCCACCCATTAAGAGGGTGGCCGTTCCCCTTTTAACGAAATGATCCGACATGGAAATGAATTCGCTCTCAATGGAAGACGGCACAAAAAACGAAAAAGGGGATTCAAGCGGTGTGGGATCCCTTCGGCATGGCGCTGCATGGTATCGCCGGAACGCCAAGCCCGTTCCTTTCGACGAAAGCAAGGAAGAATGGATTCCCTTGAGACCCCTTAGGGGCGACTATGATTTTTCCAGTAGGGCTTACGAAACGAATGTCTATTGAATTTGACCGTCACGGCTTCATGCGTATTGAGTCGGTACTGTTATGGCTCGTCGTGTGTCAGGCTCCGTATTATTGGGAAAAGAGAAGGTTTCGGGTCCATTCGTCAACGAGTTTGGAAACCTCACCTTCAAAGTCATGACGAATCGGTTTTGCATGATATCCGAAGGAGACGTTTTATTCCATAGGTTCGGTAGATTGATTCGAGATGCTTTGAATTTAGGCTACTTAATCCGGAAATTATTGTTCAACATGGGCCCCTTCATCAGCTGACAGCTAAGACATGGTCACGAATACGAGCTATTAATTTCGCTTTCCTCTTTGGAACCAATTCATGTTCCCAAATTCTTAGCACCCTCCATCCTCTCTTTCGTAATTCGCGAGTCACCTTCCGATCTCGAGAGCGATTCTTTTGAAACTTGGCGTCCCAATATTCTTGGTTCGATCCAGGACGTCGGTAGCATTTTGGACAGCCGTGCCAGAAACATCCATCCACGAAAATGCAGATGCGCTCTTTCTTGAAGACAAAGTCGGGTTTTCCAAAAATAGGTTGATTGCGACGCCAACCTTTGATGCCATGAGCCCTTAAAAGTTTAAGAAGTTGGATCTCCGTAGTTTGATTTCCAAGGGAGCGGATCGCCGCCATATTGCCGCTTCGCTGAGCCTTAGAAATCGTATCGGTCATTTGAGTTAGGCTAAAATTGGGTACTCGATCAAAGCGTATGTCCTTTTGGATGGCCGTAGGAAAATTCCATTGGTCCTAACTTCTCTATCCAATTGAGAACAAACATTTTTTATTTGTGTGTTAGTTTTTTCTCGATTTAAACCATTAAGTATTTGTTCAATGTGCATGGGTTTTCCGGCTTTCTGCAATATGGTTTGAATTTCGCGCAATAGCCCCCGTAATTCCCTTGGTCTACCATCTTCTGCGACGCCCTTAGGCAAATTAGCCTTCGAATGGAGTTTGTGGTTATCCTCCATTCCCGCCAAATAGGCGCGGGCTTCTGCAACCTTAAATTCAATGGCCTTTTGTTCGCCTTCAAGCTCGGCGAGCTCTTCACGCTTTTTTTCGATGCGCTTTTCTGCCTCAGACTTGCCCATTTTGAGAACATAAATTGACAACAAATAGACGTCAATTGGACAACAAAAAAATCTGTTTCTCACCGCTTCAATTTTAGCTATACTTTTGAGCACTACAAAAATAAAAGTATGGTTAAAAACAAGAATTTTCATAGATTTTGGCTTATTCTAAAAAGGAAAGGCCTGTTTAATTAACTGTCTTATGGCCACCTCTACCACAAAATCAAAGGTTAGTCAACCATCGAAATCATTTTTGGCAACAGTAATTATGGGTAGCTAGAATGAAATTTTCTCTTGGAGAATTGTTTTGTGGTGCGGGTGGGGTTGCCCTTGGCGCGAAAAATGCCTCGTTTACTTATAAAGGAGCCGAATTCTCGATTAATCATAAGTGGGCAAATGATTATGACAGGGATGCTTGCGAGACATACGCAAAGAATATTTGTGCTGGTGACGCTAGTTCAGTCATATGTAAAGACGTGAGGAAATTAGACATTAGTAAGCTGCCTAAAATTGATGCATTTGCTTTCGGGTTCCCTTGTAACGATTTTTCTGTAGTTGGAGAACAAAAAGGAATCGAAGGAGTTTTTGGCGCGCTGTATTCTTACGGAGTGAAGGTGATAAAAAAATATCAGCCTCGCTGGTTTTTAGCTGAAAATGTGGGTGGTCTAAGAAACTCGGATGATGGATCTGCTTTCCAAACTATACTCGAAGATTTAATGGACGCCGGATATACTGTGACAGCGCATCTCTATAAATTTGAAGAATATCTGGTGCCTCAAGCAAGGCGCAGGATTATTATTGTCGGAATAAGAAACGATTTGGGGGTCAGATTTAAAGTCCCAATTTTAAAAAATTCAAAAATCATCACGGCAAAAGAAGCGATCGAAAACCCGCCAATAAAAAATGACGCCTTTAACAATGAATTAACCAAACAGTCGGGCAAGGTTATTGAGAGGCTGAAATATATTAAGGCGGACGAAAACGCTTTCACTGCTAACCTTCCCGAGCATCTTAAACTTAATGTGGTTGGCGCACAAATAAGCCAAATCTACAAGCGGCTTCATCCCAATAAACCCTCTTATACAGTCACGGGGAGTGGCGGCGGTGGAACGCATGTTTACCACTGGAAAGAAGATCGGGCGTTAACTAACAGGGAGCGGGCGAGGCTTCAAACATTTCCAGACGATTTTGTTTTTTGCGGAGCGAAGGAAAGTGTAAGAAAACAGATTGGAATGGCAGTCCCCCCAAAAGGGATTCAAGTAATTTTCGAAGCCATTCTTAAAACATTTGCCGGTATTCCTTACGATTTTACAGAGCCGAACATTGTTGTTCGACAGAATAGCTCTGTTTTAAAATGAGTTTGATTGGCTCAAAATTATTTGAAAAGACTCTAATCGAACCCTTAGAAAAAGGTGCCAATAAGCTGTATGTTGTGGCAGGGTATGCAACTGCTGTAATGGTGATGAGACATATTGAATTTGCGCTGAATAAAAACAAAAAATTTAAATTTTCAATAAATCTTATTGTAGGAATGTGTCCAGAAGATGGAATCGAAAGAACAAACCACAAAGCACTAAAAAATTTACAGTCAAAATTCGGGGTCGAATTCTCTTGTAATTATGTGGTGGCTAGACCGGCGGTACACTCAAAGGTTTATGCTTGGTTTAAAGATGACCATCCAATTGCCGGATTTGTTGGTTCTGCCAATTACACAAAAAATGCCTTTAGCCCTTCGAGGAGGGAGGTGCTAATTGAGCACTCTCCAGATTCTTGTAAGCGATATTATGACGATTTAATTGGGGAGACCGCTAACTGTGAGGACGAAAGAATACCCGATTTGGTAGTCGTTTTTGACAGAGTTTACATTAGAAATGGATTACGCGAGGAAGGTATAGGAGAAGCGGAAACCGCAATACCTTACAATATTGATGATTTGCAAAAAGTGGCTCTCCCTCTAGTTGATAGAAGGGGGGAAGTCCCAAAGCGGTCCGGCTTGAATTGGGGGCAACGAGATGGTAGGGAGCGTAATCAGGCGTACATAAATATCCCAGCCGATATTGGTCGATCAGATTTCTTTCCAAAAATACGTGAACAATTCATGGTGGTAACGGATGATGACAAACAGATGGTATGTGTGAGGGCGCAGCAGAATGCAAAAGGGATACACACCACGTTCAACAATTCCTTATTGGGCGAATATTTTAGATATCGCCTTGGGCTCAGTAATGGACAATTTATCGTGAAGGAAGACTTGTGGAAATATGGAAGAACTGATGTGACTTTTGCTAAAATAGATGACGAAAACTACTACATGGATTTTTCAGTCAGATAGCTTTATAGACGGCAGAATTTTTGCCCAAGAGTGTTTTAAGAATCCGTATTGCGGGGGAGTAAATCACTTGCTTTTAGAAGGCGGAAGTGAAAGAACTTGACATAAAGCCCAGGCCTTTCGGTTGACAAAACATTTCTTCGGGAATTTTGCAATGGCCACCTGAATCGTTTTTGTATCGATTCGGGTGGCTGGTTTTATGTTGGAAACGAATTAGATCTATTCCTCAATGTTTTTCCTCGAAAACAAACGCAATATCGCGATTCTAGCGCATGTCGATGCGGGCAAAACCACAGTGTCTGAGCGCCTGCTCTATTTCAGCGATGCCATTTCCGGCACCGGTGAAGTTGACGAAGGCCTCGCCACCATGGACTATCTGCTGGAGGAAAAGAAGCGCGGCATCACCATTGAAGCCGGTATTGCATCCTATGACTGGAAGGGTGTTCACACCACTTTTGTCGACACCCCTGGCCACGTTGATTTTGGTGTTGAAGTGGACTTCGCTCTCCAATCCGTGGAAGGCGTTGTGCTCGTCATTTCTGGTTTGAGCGGCGTTGAGTCCCAAACCCTTGCAGGTTGGGAAAAAATTCAGCGAAACAAAAATAGGCCTCTGCTTTTCATCAACAAGTTGGACCTTCCTGGAGCTGATTACACCAAAGCCTTAGAGCAGATTCGGGTTTTATTCCAAGTGCGGCCGGTGGTTCTTGTCTTCCCTGTTTACCATGATGGGAAAATCCATGGCGTCGTGGATATTCTCCATCAGGTGGCACTGTTTCGTGCGGCAGAAAGTCCCCGTCGCTTAATCAAAGGCGAAATCCCCCATCTATATAGGGAAGAGTACGAGCGCTTCCGCCGCGACTTGGTGGATTTCGCATCCCAGTATAACGATAATGTGCTCGAATCCTACCTGAGTGGAGCGGAAATCGAATCTAGCGCCCTCATGGAGGGCTTAAAAAAAGGCCTGGCCCAGAATGAGGGGGTTCCTGTTTTTATGGGGTCAGCCCTCAAAAACGTCGGAATTCGTCAACTTTTGAATGGAATCAATCAGCTTCTGCCCCCGCCCGCCATCCCTAAGGATGCAGAAGACACACTGGGGTTTGTCATCAAGATTCGCTGGTACCCTGGGGTCGGGCGGATTTATCTGGCAAAACTGTTCTCCAAACCGACCTCAGAACACCTTGAGAGCGCTCGGTTTTACCGGGTCTTCGCTGAACGCCTGGAAGAAACCCACGAAGCCGAGGCTGGCGATCTCCTGGCCATTCAAACCGAGCGCAACTTTACAGTAGGGCAGTTCCTTCGACCATTGACCGGAGAGAGCGTTTCCCGCAAAGGCTACCGGCCTCTTTTGCAAACCCGCCTCGAACTGGTGGACCTGGAAGACAATGCCCGCGTGAATCAGGTTCTCACGGAGCTCACCGATGTCGATCCTTCCATACAGATTGAACCTGATTTAGTGACGGGTGGGTGGATCCTTCGGGCCGTGGGTGAATTGCAGCTGGATGTGTTTTATAACCGTCTTAAGAATGAACACGACTGCAACGTGCGCGTCGGCGCTCCCACAGTCCGTTATCTCGAGAAATTAAAAGCACCGCATGCAGGATTAACCAATGAGGCCACGGGTTTTGGCGTGGAAGCGAAGATTTCGCTCGATGCAAACCCGCAGAAAAATTCTCAAACAGGTGACGAAAATAAAATCGTGTTCTCGTGCGACCTCAAGCCCATCGAGGAAGAAGTTCTGCGCGACTGCTTCGACGCCTTCTGCTCCCAGGGAGTTTGCGGCCTGGGTGAAATCGCCGGCTTGGAAGTGAATGTCCGGGAACTCACGGCTTCCGCAAGCCCCATCCCGCCGCCGCTTCTGGCCAAAGTTTTCAACGACTGCCTGAAACTCAACCTGAACCCCCCCGATTTTGAGGTTTTTGAGCCCATCATGAAGCTCGAAATCATCGTTCCGGAGGAGTATTGCGGGGCGGTGCTGTCCGATTTGGCTTCCCGAAATGCCGTCATCCGGAAGATCGACACCGACGGGCGTAACTCGATAATCTTCCTTGAGATACCCTTGGAGAACACTTTCGGCTATACTACTTTACTCCGCTCCCTATCGAAGGGGTTGGGCGTTTTCGTGCTGACTTACGAGAAGCACGGCGTCAAAAAGCGGAGCTAAAAAGCCTCCCCGGCACATTCGATAGAAGAACATACACGAGTACAAAACGGGCCGAATCCCCTAGGGTGGAGGAAGCCGTTAGAACTCAAACAGGAGTTGCGATAGAATCATGGCAAAGGCCAAATTTGAGCGGACAAAACCGCACGTGAACGTTGGGACGATAGGACACGTCGATCATGGCAAGACGTCCCTCACCGCCGCCATCACCACCGTGCTTGCGAAAACCGGCGGCGCCGTCGCCAAGTCCTACGGTGAAATCGACAACGCTCCCGAAGAGCGCGAGCGCGGAATCACCATCAACACTTCGCACGTCGAGTACGAGACGGCCAACCGTCACTACGCCCACGTCGACTGTCCCGGCCACGCCGACTATGTCAAGAACATGGTCACCGGCGCCGCCCAGATGGACGGAGCCATTCTTGTGGTCTCCGCCGCTGACGGACCCATGCCCCAGACCCGCGAGCACATCCTGCTGGCCCGCCAGGTGGGAGTGCCCTACATCGTCGTGTTCATGAACAAGGTGGACATGGTCGACGACGCCGAACTCCTCGAGCTCGTCGAAATCGAAATTCGCGACCTTCTTAATAAGTACAGCTTCCCCGGCGACAAGACCCCCATCATCAAGGGTTCCGCCGTCAAGGCCCTCGAGGGCGACCAGAGCGAAATCGGTCAGCCCTCCATCCTGCGCCTCATGGAAGCCGTGGACACCTGGATCCCGAATCCTGTCCGCATCATCGACAAGCCGTTCCTCATGAGCGTCGAAGACGTCTTCACCATCACCGGGCGCGGCACCGTCGCCACCGGCCGCGTGGAGCAGGGCAAAATCAAGGTTTCCGAGGAAGTCGAGCGCGTCGGCCTCGGCGAGAGCAAGAAGTTCATCGTCACGGGCGTGGAAATGTTCCGCAAGTTACTCGACGAAGCCCAGGCCGGCGACAACGTCGGTCTCCTTCTCCGCGGCGCGGAAAAGACGGACATCGAGCGCGGCCAGGTGCTGGCCAAGCCGGGTTCCATCACCCCGCACACGAAATTCAAGGCGGAGGTCTACATCCTGTCCAAGGACGAGGGGGGTCGCCACACGCCGTTTTTCCAGGGCTACCGTCCCCAGTTTTATTTCCGCACCACGGACGTGACCGGTTCGGTCACCCTTCCCGAGGGCGTGGAGATGGTGATGCCGGGAGACAACATCGCCATGACGGTGGAGCTCATCGCTCCCATCGCCATGACCAAGGACTTGCGTTTCGCCATCCGCGAGGGTGGAAAGACCGTCGGTGCGGGCGTCGTAACGGAGATTATTCTGTAAGAAACAAACAAAGGTCGGGCCTTGAGCCCGGCCTGTTCTGTGAAATCGGCAAACGGATAGGGCTAAGAGAGCTAGAGAGCAAAGAAGGTCGCTGTGGCAGGAGAAAGAATCAGAATTCGGCTCAAATCCTTCGATCATCGCATGATCGATCGTTCAACGGCTGACATCGTACGCACCGCCCGCAACACGGGCGCGAAAATCGTGGGGCCCATCCCATTGCCGACGAAGAAGCGCATCTATACGGTGATTCGGTCGCCGCATATCGACAAGACTTCCCGCGAGCAGTTCGAGACCCGGACTCACAAGCGTCTCATCGATATCATCGATTCGACCCCGCAAACCATCGATTCCCTGATGAAACTTGACCTTCCCGCGGGCGTGGAAGTGGAAATCAAGGTTTAATCATGATCGGACTCATCGGCAAAAAACTGGGCATGACCCAAATCTTCACCGCGGACGGCCAGCCCGTTCCGGTCACCATCATTGAAGTGCTTCCCTCCACGGTCATGGACATCAAGACCCTGGAAAAGGACGGCTACAAGGCCATCAAGGTCTCCGCCGGAAGCCCCCGCAAGGAAAAAAGCTTGACTCTCGCGGACGTCGGCCAGTTCAAGAAGGCCGGCATCGCCCCCACGCGCTGGATAGCGGAGTTCCGCATCGAGAGCGACAAGGATTTGGCGGAGTGGGAAGTCGGCAAGGTGTTTAACGTCACCCTTCTCGAAGGCGAGAAGCGGGTCACCGTCGTGGGCATCAGCAAGGGCCGCGGTTTCGCGGGTACCATCAAGCGCCACAAGTTCAGCCGCGGACCCTCGACGCACGGTTCCAAGAACGTGCGCGCCCCGGGTTCTATGGGCGCCCACTCCTATCCCGCCCGCGTGTTCCCCGGCAAAAAGCTCGGCGGTCACATGGGCGTCGAGCAAAAAACCGTCAAGAATTTGGAGCTCGTCAAGATCGATGCGGAGAACAATCTCCTCTTCATCAAAGGCGCGGTTCCCGGTGCCTCCAACGGCAAGATCATCGTGAGGAAACAACATGGCTAAGGCGAAATTGCATGCGCCTGACGGCGCCTACAAGCAGGAAGTCGACTTGCCCGCCTCCCACTTCGATCAGGAAGTGAACGAACCGGTCATGTTCCAGGCGGCCTACATCCATCTCGGAAACCAGCGCCAGGGCACGCACAAGACCAAGGGCCGTTCGGAAGTTTCCGGCGGCGGCAGAAAGCCCTGGAAGCAAAAGGGAACCGGCCGCGCACGTCAGGGTTCCAACACCGCCCCCAACTGGGCGCGCGGCGGCAAGGCCCACGGCCCGATTCCCCACAAGTACACCAAGGATTTGCCCAAGAAGATGAAGCAGAAGGCCTTCATCTCCGCGCTGAGCCTCAAGGCCCGCGAGAGCAACGTCTACGTTTTTGAGGGTGTCGGAATCACCGAACCCAAGACCAAGCAGCTGGCCGCCATTCTGGCCAAGGCCAAACTGTCCGGGGTCAAGAACCTCATCGTGGTCGACAAGCCCGAAACCCATTTGCTCCTGGCCGTCCGCAACCTGCCCGACACCCGGGTGGAGCGGGTGCAGGACATTCACACCTACGAACTCCTCAATTCCGACAACGTCATCTTCACCGCCTCGGCGCTGAAGCTGCTTGTCGAGGTCCGGGGATAAGGGGCACTGGAATGAAATCACTCAAGAGTATTCTCGGCCTTCCCATCCTTTCGGAGAAATCCCTGGCCGGCCGCGCCGTGGCCAACCAGTACGTGTTCAAGGTTCCCCCTTCCACGAACAAGTCCGAGATTAAAAAAGCCATCGAAGAGCGCTTCGAGGTGAAGGTGGTCTCCGTGAACACCCTCAACTCCCAGGGCAAGATGAAGCAGACGCGCGGCATCATGGGCCGCCGCACCGCATGGAAAAAAGCCGTGATCCGCCTGCGCCAGGGCGACGTCATCAAGGAACTCGAGTAGTCCGGAGAAGATGAAATGCCTTTAAAGACTTACCGGCCGCTCACCGAGACCCAGCGTTACAAGCAAACGCCGGATTTCGCCGAGCTCACGACCGACAAACCGCACAAGGCCCTGACCGAGGGCATCAGCGAAAAAGCGGGACGCAACAACCGCGGCATCATCACCATGCGCCGCCGCGGATCCGGCCACAAGCGCCGCTACCGCATCATCGACTTCAAGCGCGACCGCGCCGGAATTCCGGCCGTCGTCGAAACCGTGGAATACGATCCGAACCGCAGCGGGTACATCGCCCTTCTGAAATACGAGGACGGCCAGCGCCGCTACATCGTGGCGCCCGAGGGCATCAAGGTCGGCGCCACCATCGTTTCCAAGACGGACGCCCTCCTCGAATCCGGCAACGTGGTGCCCCTGTCCCGCCTGCCGCTCAACTCCTTTGTCCACAACATCGAACTGCGCCCCGGCAAGGGCGCGCAGATTGCCCGCGCCGCCGGCACCCAGGCCGAAGTTGTGGCGCGCGACGGCGACTACGTCCATTTGAAGCTTCCCTCCGGCGAAATCCGCCGCGTCCATCAGGACTGCCGCGTGACCTTGGGCCGCGTCAGCAATCCCGATCACAACAAAGTGGTGAGCGGTTCCGCCGGGCGTTCGCGCTGGCTGGGCAAGCGCCCCAAAGTGCGCGGCGTGGCTATGAATCCCGTCGACCATCCCATGGGCGGCGGCGAAGGCCGCACCTCCGGTGGCGGTCATCCTGTGTCGCCCTGGGGCAAAAAAGCCAAAGGCAAGAAGACCCGCAACAACAAACGGACCGATCGCTTCATCGTCAAGCATCGTCCGAAGAACGTGTAAAGGATTTGACCCATGCCTCGTTCGCTTAAAAAAGGCGCCTTCGCTGACTCCCACCTCATCAAGAAGGTGGAGGCCATGAGCAAGGCCGGCAAGAAGACCGCCATCAAGACCTGGAGCCGCCGCTCCACGATTACGCCGGGCTTCGTCGGTCAGACCATCGCCATTCACAACGGCAAGAATTTCATTCCCGTGTTCATCACGGAAAACATGGTGGGGCACAAGCTGGGCGAGTTCTCGGCCACCCGCACCTTCCGCGGACACGCGAAATCCGAAAAGGCAGCCCCGGCTCAGGCCGCAGCCGCCCCGAAGAAATAAGCAGTAGACAAGCTGAGCAGAGAATAAGGAATTAGGAGTCCATCGTCATGGAAGCAACGGCTAAAGCCAAGTATCTCCGGTCCTCGACCAACCGCATGCGCCAGGTGGCCGACATGGTCCGCGGCAAGTCCGTGGACACGGCCTCCGCCATCCTGTTCGGCATGGGGCCGCGCAAGAAGTCGGCGCGCATGGTGGAAAAGGTCCTGAAGGCCGCCCTTTCGAACTGGCAGGTCAAGCAGGGCAGCGGAAGCCGCGGCGGAGCCCTCAAGGTGAAGTCGATTACCGTGGACGCCGGACCGCTTGTGAAGCGCATCCAGCCGCGCGCGCAAGGCCGCGCGTTTCGGATTGAAAAAAAATTAAGCCACCTCACGGTGGTTGTCTCGGATTAGTGGAGGTATAGCGCGTGGGACAGAAAACCCATCCAATCGGGTTCCGGCTTGGAGTCATCAAGACCTGGAATTCGCGTTGGTATGCAGAAAAGAATTTCGCCGATCTTCTGTATGAAGACATGGTGCTGCGCCGTTATCTGCGCAAGCGCCTCGGCCATGCCAGCCTTTCCAACGTCGGCATCGAGCGCACCGTCCGCGAAGTGACCATCAACCTCTTCACCGCCCGTCCCGGCGTCGTCATCGGCAAAAAGGGCGAGGAAGTGGAGCGTTTGCGCGGCGAGCTCCAGCATCTGACCGGCAAAGAGATTTACATCAACATCCGTGAAATCAAGCGTCCCGAAGTCGACGCCCAGCTCGTGGCCGAGAACATCGCCCGCCAGCTGGAAAAACGCGTGGCCTTCCGCCGCGCCATGAAGAAATCCGTCTCCAGCGCCATGCGCCTGGGAGCCCTCGGCATCAAGATTCAGTGCGGCGGCCGTCTCGGCGGCGCGGAAATCGCGCGCGTCGAAAAGACCCGCGAAGGCCGCATCCCGCTGCAGACTTTGCGCGCCGACATCGACTACGCCCAGGCCCGTGCGGAAACCACCTACGGCACCATCGGCATCAAGGTCTGGATCTTCAAGGGCGAAATCCTGAAGAAGGACGAGATCAATTCCCAGCATGAGGGAGAGAGGACCTAACCCATGCTGAGTCCGAAAAAAGTCAAGTGGCGCAAAATGCAAAAAGGCAAGATGAAGGGTACCGCCCCGCGCGGCACCACCTTGGCCTTTGGTGATTACGGAATCCAGGCCCTCGAATCGGCCTGGGTCTCCAACCGTCAAATTGAGGCGGCCCGTATCGCGATGACGCGCAAAATCAAGCGCGGCGGTCAGGTGTGGATTCGGATTTTTCCGGACAAGCCCTTTACCAAGAAGCCGGCGGAAACCCGCATGGGATCGGGCAAGGGCAACGTCGAAGGCTGGGTGGCCGTGGTGCTGGCCGGCCGCGTGCTGTTTGAAATGGGCGGCGTGGACAAGGCGCTGGCGTACGAGGCCCTGACGGTGGCCGCGCAGAAGCTACCGATACGCTGCAAGATTGTGGAGGTTACGACCGATGCCTACTAAGCCCGTGGAATACAGGGAAATGGCGGCCGATTCTTTGGAAGCCAAGATTAAAGAGATGGAAGCCCAGTTCTTCAACAACCAGATGCAGGCGGGCATGGGGAAACTGGAAAACACCGCCGGTTTGCGGCACTTGAGGCGCGACATCGCGCGGGCCCGCACCGTGCTCTCCGAGAAGGCGCGCACGCCCAGCACGTCTGTATAGGGCTTATAGGACCGCTAGGAAGTTAAAGGAAACTATGACGGATAAAACTGTGGAAACCGTGGAAACTGTGGAGCGCGACAACGCGCGCAAGGTGCGCACCGGCATCGTGGTGAGCGACAAGATGGACAAGACCATCACCGTCGCCGTGATCAACCGCAAGCCGCACCCCTTGTACCAGAAGACGGTGCACAACACCGTGAAGTTCAAGGCGCACGACGAAAAGAACGACGCCCATGAGGGCGACACCGTGGAAATCGCGGAAACGCGTCCCCTGAGCAAGAGCAAGCGCTGGCGGCTGTTGCGGGTGGTGGAGCGGAAGAAGTAAAGAGTTTAAAGCCATCGGGTTGCAGAGAACTAGAGGACTGGAATGATTCAGCAGCAGACAAAGCTCAACGTGGCCGACAATTCGGGCGCAAAACAGGTGCAGTGCATCAAGGTGCTCGGCGGCACGCGCCGCCGGTATGCCACCTTGGGGGACATCATCGTGGTGGCCGTCAAGGATGCCACGCCCACGGGCCAGGTCAAGAAGGGCAGCGTTCAGAAAGCCGTGGTGGTCCGCACCATCCGCGAAGTGAAGCGCAAGGACGGCTCTTCGGTCCGCTTCGGCGACAACGCCGTGGTCATCGTCAACGACGCCAAGGAACCCAAGGGATCCCGCATCTTTGGCCCCGTGGCCCGCGAGCTGCGCGAGCGCCAGTTCATGAAAATCGTGTCCCTGGCTCCGGAGGTAGTATAACATGAGCTGGAACCTGAAGAAACACGACATGGTCAAGGTCATCTCGGGCAAGGCCTCGGGCAAGACCGGAAAAATCGTTCGCGTCATCAAGGACAAGAACCGCGTCATCGTCGAGGGCGTGAACCTCGGCAAGAAACATCAGCGTCCCACCCAGAAGGATCAAAAGGGCGGCATCGTGGACAAGGAAGCCCCCATCCACATCTCCAACCTCATGCTCCTCAGCAAATCCAACGACCCTGTGAAAGTCTCCCGCCGCGAGGTGGATGGCAAGCGCGTGCGCGTTGAGAAAAAGACCGGAAAGGCCGTGGACTAGGACATCATCATGGCGACATTCAAAGAAAAATACCGCAAGGAAATCATCCCCGCCCTCGTTACGGAGCTGGGCCTCAAGAATCCGATGGAAGTCCCCCGTTTGGAGAAGATCGTTCTCAACATGGGCGTGGGCGAAGCCTCGGGCAACCAGCGCCTCATCGAAGAGGCCGTGGGGACCTTGACCAACATCACCGGCCAGAAGGCCATCGTGACGCGGGCCAAGAAAGCCATCTCGAACTTCAAGCTCAAGGAGAACATGCCCATCGGCGCCAAGGTCACCTTGCACGGCGATCGCATGTGGGAATTCCTCGAGCGCCTGGTGGCCATCGCGCTGCCGCGCGTGCGCGACTTCCGCGGCATCCCGCGGCGCGGCTTCGACGGACGCGGCAACTACACGCTGGGCGTCAAGGAACAGATCATCTTTCTTGAGGTGAACTACGACAAAATCACCCAGATGCTGGGCATGGACGTCACCTTCGTGACCAGCGCCAAGACCGACGAGGGCTGCCGCGCCTTGCTGACCGCTCTCGGAATGCCGTTCCGCAAGCTGGAAAAGAAAACCTAAAGCCGGAAGCGCTAGAGAACCCGGGAAATAAGAAACAAGGAAACAAGATGGCCAAGCGTTCAATGATTGAGAAACAGAAACGGACCCCCAAGTTCAAGGTCCAGGCTTACAACCGCTGCCGCCGCTGCGGACGCTCGCGCGCCTTCATGCGGAAGTTCGGACTCTGCCGCATCTGTTTCCGTGAACTGGCGCTCCAGGGAGACATTCCCGGCGTGACCAAGGCATCGTGGTAAGACCGGTAAGATTAGGCTAGGACCGAAAAAGGAAATACGTGAAATGAGTTCAATCAACGATCCCATCAGCGACATGCTCACCCGCATACGCAACGCCTCCATGGCGGGCCTGCGCGTGGTGGAAATGCCGGCGTCCATTTTGCGCCGCGAAATCGCCAAGATTCTGGTGAAGCAGAACTTCGTCGAGAAGTTCATCATCATAGAGGACGGCAAACAGGGCTGGATGAAAATCCTCCTGCGCTACACCGAGGGGCAGCCCGCCATCCAGGGGCTGGTGCGCATCAGCACCCCGGGTCGCCGCACCTATTTGGGTTCGGGCAGTCTGCCCAAGGTCAAAAACGGACTTGGAATCGCCATCATCTCAACCTCCAAGGGAGTGTTGACCGATTATGAATGCCGCGCGCAGCGCGTCGGCGGCGAAATCCTGTGCAAGGTTTGGTGAGGTAACTATGTCCAGAGTCGGAAAATCTCCCGTCAAGATTCCCACAGGCGTGAAGATCAACATCCAGGGAAAATTCGTGCAGGCCGAGGGCCCCAAGGGCAAGCTCGCGTGCACCGTGCATGAGCGCATCGCCATCGAAAAAGAGGGCGACACTTTGGTCTTAAAGCGCGGTTCGGAATCCAAGACCGACAAGGCGCTGCACGGCACCTCGCGCGCCATCCTGAACAACGTCATCACCGGCGTCAGCAAGGGCTGGAGCAAGGAACTCGAAATTCGCGGCGTGGGTTATCGCGGAGAGCAAAAAGGAAAAGGCGTGAACCTGCTCCTGGGGTTTTCCCATCCGGTTCTCTACACCCCGCCCACCGGAATCACCGTCAAGATGGACGGAAATCTCAAAATCGTCGTGGAAGGCGTGGATCGCCAGGCCGTGGGCCAGGTGGCCGCCACTTTGCGCGGGTTCCGTCCGCCGGAACCCTACAAGGGCAAGGGCGTCCGCTACCTGAACGAGCAGGTCATTCAGAAGGAAGTCAAGAAGACCTAAGGTCTTTGAGACTCAAGAAAACTTAAGGAAACAAAGAACATGTTTGCCGACAAAGCCAAAGTCAGAGTCAAGACGCGCAAGGCCCGCCACGAGCGGATCCGCAAGCGCGTGGCGGGCACCACCGAGCACCCGCGCCTGTGCGTGCGCCGGAGCCTCAACCATATTTACGCCCAAATCGTCGACGACGAGAACGGCAACTCGCTGGTTCAGATTTCCTCGCTGGCCCCGGAAATCCGCGGCAACGCGGGAGAAAAGGCCAAGCTGGATCTTTCCAAGGAAGTGGGCCGTCTCATCGCCCAAAAGGCGCTGGAAAAAGGCATTAAAAGCGTGGTCTTCGACCGCGGCGGGTATCTCTATCATGGCCGGGTGAAAGCCGTGGCCGAAGCCGCGCGCGAAGCCGGCCTGGAATTTTAAGAGGAGTTCGATGGAAACTGAAAGCAAAGAATTCCAGGAAAAGGTCGTGGCGATTAACCGCTGCGCCAAGGTGGTGAAGGGCGGACGCCGCTTCAGCTTCAATTCCCTCGTGGTGGTCGGCAACGGCAAGGGGCGCGTGGGCATCGGCTCGGGCAAGGCCAACGAAGTCGCCGAAGCCATCCGCAAGGCCACCGAGAGCGCGCACAAGAACCTGGTGGACGTCATCATCCGCAACAAGACCATCCCGCACGATATCTTCGCCACCTACGGGGCGGCCAAGCTTTACATGCGCCCCGCGTCGCCGGGTACCGGCGTTATTGCGGGCGGTGCCGCGCGCGCCGTGCTGGAGCTCGCGGGCATCCATGACGTGCTCACCAAGAGCATCGGCTCCAGCAATCCCCACAACGTGGTCAAGGCGACTTTGCGCGGGCTCACGGAACAGCGCTCGCGCAAGGAATTCTCCGCGCTCCGCCAGATTCCGGTCGCTCATTAAAAAAAGTTTAAGAGTCTAAAGAGTAAGAGGCAGGCTTCAATGCAAAACGTGAAAATAACCCAGGTGCGCAGTTCGCTCCGCTGCATTCAGGATCAGGTCCGCACCTTGAAGGCGCTGGGTCTGCGCGGCGTGCGCAAGAGCGTGGTGCTCAAGAAATCCCCCACCTTGGACGGCATGATCCGCGTGGTGGCCCATCTGGTGAAGGTGGAGGAAGTGAAATGAAACTCAATCAACTGCGCGCGCCCAAGGGCGCCATGAAAAAGCGCTTCAAAAAAGGCCGTGGCGAAGGCTCGGGTCTCGGCAAAACCGCGGGACGCGGCGGCAAAGGCCAGACGGCGCGCAAAAGCGGCGGCATTCCCGCCGGCTTCGAAGGCGGCCAGAACCCGTTTCAGCGCCGCGTGCCCAAGCGCGGATTCAACTCGCATTTCGCGGAAGTCCAGGTCGTCAACATCGGCGAACTCGACAAGCGCTTTAACGGCACCGTGACTCCCGAAGACATGCTGAAGGCCGGCTTCATCGGCCGCAAGGACTTGGAAGTCAAGGTGCTCGGCAAGGGAAAACTGACCAAGGCTTTGCACGTCAAAGCCAACCGCTTCAGCGAAGCGGCTAAAGCGGCCCTGGAAGCGGCCGGCGGCAAGGCCGAGGTAATCTAAAAGTGCAAGCACTGCTGGGATTTCTAAACGTCTTTCGGATCAAGGAACTTCGGGACCGGATCTTCTTCACGCTCGGACTGCTCGCGGTCTACCGGGTTGGAAGCTTCATTCCCCTTCCGGGAATAAACAACCAGGCGATTACGGAATTCTTCAGCAAGGACAGCAACAATCTTTTCGGCCTCTACAACACCTTCGTGGGCGGCGCCCTGCAGCGCGCCTCGGTGTTTTCCCTGGGCATCATGCCCTACATCTCGGCGTCCATCATCATCCAGATCATGGGTTCGGTCATTCCCAGCATCCAGGCCCTGCAGAAGCAGGGTCAGGAAGGCCGCAACAAGCTCAACCAGTGGACGCGTTATTTGACGATTTTGCTCAGCTTCTTCCAGGGCTTCGGCGTCGGCAACTGGCTCTTCAGCCAGGCCACTTCCACCGGCGAGAGCCTGGTGGTGTTCGGCATGAGCCGCATGGGCTTCGGCCTTTTGGCGGCCCTGACCTTGGCCGCGGGAACCATGTTCATCCTCTGGCTCGGCGAACAGATCACCGCGCGCGGCATCGGCAACGGCGTCTCGCTCATCATCTTCATCGGCATCATGTCCCGCATGCCCGCCTCCATCTTCAACGAAGCCCAGCTGGTGCTGACCGGCGAGCGCAGCATCCCCATGCTGGTGGTGATTCTGCTCATTGTGCTGGCCATCATCATGTTCATCATCTTCATCGACCAGGGCACGCGGCGCATTCCCCTGCAAAGTCCCAAGCGCGTGGTGGGCCGCAAGGTCATGGGCGGCCAGAGCAGCTTCCTGCCCTTCAAGGTCAACACCGCGGGCGTCATGCCGGTGATTTTTGCCTCGGCCATTCTCTTTGTGCCCATGCAGCTGGCCACCTGGATGCCCAACTGGAGCGCGGCCCAGACGTTCGGCGCGGCCTTCCTTCCCGGGCATTGGGTCTATTCACTGACCTACACCTTGCTCATCGTGTTCTTCGCGTATTTCTATACCGCCATCATTTACAATCCCAAGGAAATTGCCGACAATCTCAAGAAGTCGGGCGGGTTCATACCGGGCGTGCGTCCGGGACGCCGCACCGCCGAGTACATCGATCAAATTTTGACCCGCGTCGTGCTTCCGGGCGCCATCTTTCTGGCCATCATCAGCGTGGTGCCGCTCCACCTGAAGGCCGTGTTCAACCTTTCGTTTTACATCGGCGGAACCTCGGTGCTTATCGCCATCGGCGTGGCGCTCGACACCTTGCGCCAGTTTCAAACGCATTTACAGAGCCAACACTACGAGGGCTTTCTTCGCCGTGGCAAGATTCGCGGTCGGAGAGGGTATTGAGTGTCTAAACAGGATGGGATTCAAGTTGAAGGACGGGTCGTGGAGGCCTTACCCAACGCCATGTTCAAAGTGGAGCTGGATAACGGGCATGTCATTCTCGCGCACATCAGCGGCAAAATGCGGAAGAACTACATCCGTATTTTACCGAATGACCGTGTGTTGTTAGAATTGTCCCCCTACGATTTGACCCGCGGCCGTATCACCTATCGTCATAAATGACAAGGGGTTGGAGAAGATTATGAAAGTCCGAGCATCGGTAAAGCCGCGCTGCGAGCATTGCAAGATTGTCCGCCGCAAAGGCGCCGTCCGCGTTATTTGCAAGAAAAACCCCCGCCACAAGCAGCGGCAGGGTTAACAGCACGAATTTAGGAGTACAGAAGCACCATGGCACGTATTGCAGGCGTTGACATCCCCAACAACAAGCGGAGCGAAATCGCTCTCAGCTACATCTACGGCATCGGCCGGAAGAGCGCTTTGCTCATTCTTAAAAAAGCCGGCGTGGATCCTGCCAAGAAGGCCGGCGATCTGAGCGACGACGACATCGGCAAACTGCGCCGCGTCATCGAAGGCGGTTACCAGGTGGAAGGCGATTTGCGCGCCCAGGTGGCCATCAACATCAAGCGTTTGGCCGACATCGGCTCGTATCGCGGCCTCCGGCACCGCAAGGGCCTGCCCGTTCGCGGCCAGCGGACCAAAACCAATGCACGCACGCGCAAGGGTCCCCGTAAGACCATCGCGAACAAGAAGAAATAAAGGAACCCATGGCAGAATCAACAGGCAAGCCGGCCGAGAAGGCTGAAAAGTCCGACAAAGCCGAAAAGGCTGAGAAGACGGACAAAGTCGACAAAGCTGAAAAAGGCGAAAAAACAACGGGAAAACCCGCGGCAACCGGCGCAGCCGCCGGAGCGGGCGATGATGCCGCCGCCAAGGATGGCGAAGCCAAAGCCAAGGTCAAGAAGGTCAAGCGCAAGATTGACGTTCAGGGCCTTTGCACCGTCAAGGCGACTTTCAACAACACCATCGTCGCCATCAGCGACACGCGCGGCAACGTGGTTTCCTGGGGATCCCCCGGCAAGGTCGGTTTCAAGGGTTCCCGCAAGAGCACTCCCTTCGCCGCGCAGGTGGCGGCGGAGTCGGCCGCGACTTTGGCTTACGAAATGGGCATGCGCAAGCTCGACGTGCGCGTCAAAGGCGCCGGCGCGGGCCGCGAATCGGCCATCCGCGCGCTCAAGGCCGCCGGCATGGACGTTCTGTCCATCAAGGACGTGACCGGAGTTCCTCACAACGGCTGCCGCCCCAAGAAGCGGCGCCGGGTCTAAGAAGTTTTTGAGTTTTCGGTTTTCTGATTTTTTGGTTTTTCTGGTTTTTTAAAAGGGAGGAGTCAATCCCATGAAGTGGAAAGCGTTACACATGCCGAAAGGCATCGTCAAGGAAAAGGGCGAACCCAAGTACGGCAAGTTCGTGGTGGAGCCGCTGGAAAGAGGCTGGGGCGTGACGCTGGGCAATGCCCTGCGCCGCGTGCTGATGTCGAGTCTGCAGGGTGCGGCGGTCGTGTCCGCCCGCTTCGAGGGTGCGAGCCACGAGTTCTCCACGCTGGAGGGCGTGAAGGAAGACGTCGCCGAGATCATCCTCAACCTGAAGCGCCTGCGCGTCAAGCTGCTTTCCGATGAGGACGCCACGCTGCGCATCGACGTTTCCGGCGAAGGCATCGTGCGCGCCGAGCACATCGAGGGCAATCCCGCCGTGAAGATCCTCAATCCGGATCTGCACATCGCGACTTTGAGCAAGACCGGCAGCCTCACGGTGGAGCTGCGCGTGTCCGACGGCCGCGGCTACGTGGGTTCCGAGGAACTCAAGCGCGAAGACGATCCGCTGGGAGTCATTCCCATCGACGCGGATTTCAGCCCCGTCACCAAGGTTTCCTACGAGGTGACCGACACCCGCGTGGGCCAGCGCACGGATTTCAACCGCCTGGAAATCGAGATCTGGACTGACGGCAGTCTGGAGCCCGAGGATGCCATGGCCTATGCCGCCAAGCTGCTGGTGGATCACGTCGAAATGCTCATCAACTTCGAGGGCGATCTCGAGTCTCCCGAGGAAGTGGTGCGCGACGAAGAGCGCGATCGCGTCAAGGGCCTGCTCAAGATGCGCGTCGACGAGCTCGAGCTTTCGGTGCGCTCCAGCAACTGCCTGCGCTGCGCCAATATTCACACCCTTTCCGACCTGGTGCGCAACCAGGAGTCCGAGATGCTGAAGTACAAGAACTTCGGCCGCAAGTCGCTGGTCGAGCTCAACGAAGTGCTGAGCAACATCGGCCTCCGCTTCGGCATGGACGTGGACTACTATCTCGGAGACGACCGGTAATATCGCGAAGCCTTAGAGTGCAGTCCGCTGCACGCTAAGGCCTCGACTAGAGGAATTATTATGAGACACGGAGTTAAAACCAACCGGCTGAACCGCCCCGCGGAACACCGGCACAGCATGCTGAACAATCTGGCCACCTCGGTGCTCCTTCAGGGGCTCAAGACCGAGCCCATGGAACGCGGCATCGTCACCACTATCGCCAAGGCCAAGGTTGTGCGCGGCCTCGTCGAGCGCCTGATCACCTACGCGAAGAAGGGCGACCTTGCGGCGCGCCGTGAAGCGGCCCGCTTCGTCAAGGATCCCGCGGTGCTTCAGGGATTGTTTTCCGACCTGGGCGGGCGTTATGCCAAGCGTCCCGGCGGATACACCCGCGTGCTCAAGCTCGCGGAACGCCGCCGCGGCGACAGCTCGGAACTGGCTTTAATCACCTTGGTGGAGGACGAAATCACTCCCCGCAAGCCGAAGAAGTCGGCCGGGAAAGCCAAGTCTACCAACGCCAAGGCCAAGCAGCCCAAGAAAAAGAAGGTGAATATCACCCAGAGCGAAGCCAAAGTCCAGTCCGCGGCCGCCGAAGGCGCCGCCGAGGACGCTTCGGAAGCTCCTGCCGCGGAATAAACGGCTCCCGAGAATTTTAAAAGAGGCTTGACCCGATGGGGTTGAGCCTCTTTTTTTGGTACGCCCGGCATGGGCGACATCTTGAGGGTGTAAGTCCCTCGGCAAGCAGACCCTTGCGAGCCAAGCGAAGCGCAACTGCGGAAGGGCGACCGACCGTGGGGAGGCAGCGCAGAGCGAAAACACGGGCCGACGAACAGAAACTGGATATGAGGCGACATCCTCCGGGGCGAGCGGGCCAAAAACCGCGAAGCTCGAAGGGTCAAAGGGTGATGACGTAGATCCAGCGGTCGCGTGTGGAAGGATGTTGCTCTTATCCGGGGAGATCTCGCCTTATGCCCGAAAGGGCGACGCCCCTCCCGGCGGTGCGAGAAGTCAGCAGCGGCCGTAGTAGTCGTGAGACGAAGGGCTAAACGGAAGGGAGGAGTGAACGACCGAAACTCTCGAAGGAGTCATGCCGCAGATGTCCTGTAAAAGGGAGCTCACTGAAGAAGACAAGGGTGAAGCCCAAAGTCACTCCGGTAGTGTGGAAACTCCGACGGCGGGGAGCGGAATAGGGCACTCGGGAGGCGAAGCATCAATGGAGGCGGTGGTCGCACGCGACAACCTCTTCAAGGCGTTTCACCGTGTGAAGCAGAACAAGGGAAGTCCCGGGGTGGACGGGATGACGGTGGGGGAATTGGACGCTTATCTGCGGGAACACTGGGTGGCTATCCGGGAGCAGTTGCTCATGGGGTGCTATCAGCCCAGTCCCGTGAAGAGGGCCAACATCCCCAAGAGTAGCGGCGGAATGCGGGAACTCGGCATTCCCACCGTGCTCGACCGGTTCATCCAACACGCCGTCCTGCAAGTTCTTGGACCCCTCTTCGACCCCACCTTCTCAAACAGCAACTACGGCTTCCGTCCCGGCAAAAGCGCGCACCAGGCCGTCCTGGCCGCGCGCGACCTTGTCGCAGGGGGCCGCCGTTTCGTTGTGGACATGGACCTTGAGAAATTCTTCGACAGGGTCAACCACGACGTATTGATGGGGCGGCTGGAGAAGCGGGTAAAGGACAAAAGGATACTGGGGCTCGTTCGCCGTTACCTCGAAGCGGGCGTCCTGCTCCAAGGGGTGGCGATGGAACGGCACGAGGGAACCCCGCAAGGAGGACCTCTCTCGCCGCTTTTGGCCAATGTGTTATTGGACGAAGTGGACAAGGTGCTGGAGAAACGCGGACACAGGTTCGTTCGCTATGCGGACGACTGCAACGTGTACGTGGCGTCGCAGAGAGCGGGGCAGCGCGTCATGGCGCTTCTGCGCAGACTCTACGGCAACCTCAGGCTCAAGGTCAACGAGTCCAAGAGCGCGGTGGACAAAGCGGTGCGCCGCAAGATACTGGGTTACTCGATGTGGTGGGGACCGAAAGGAACCGCGAAACTTCGGGTGGCACCCAAGGCGAAAGAGGCGATGATGCAGAAGGTCCGGGACATCACCGGACGCAGCAAGGGCCAAAGCATTCAGAAGGTGGCGGAGGACCTTAGGCAGTTCCTCGTCGGATGGAAGAACTACTTCTCTCTGGCGGAAACTCCGAGAATCTTCCTTGAACTGGATGGATGGATAAGGCACCGGCTGCGACAAATCCACCTGAGGCAATGGAAACGCGGGCCCACAATCTATCGGGAACTTACAGCCCGGGGTGTCCCGGACTGGCAAGCCCGAGCGATTGCCGCCAACTCTCACCGATGGTGGCGCAACTCGGCCAAAAACCTCAATGGCGCTCTGCCGAACAAATACTTCGACAGTTTGGGAGTTCCCAAGCTGGCGGGGTAGCCTAATCTCTCCGAACCGCCGTATGCGGACCCGCACGTGCGGTGGTGTGGCAGGGGCGCGCGGGGATAACCCTGCGCCCCTATGCCGATCCTCTTAAAATCGGGCAAAAACGCCAAAAGCACTCCAAACTCTAAACGTTTGACAAGGAGCGCAAAATTCGCTTAATCTTGCCCTTTCACGGTATATTTTTGGCCTAAAGCTGAAATTTATCAACACGCGGATGTTTTTTTTATGGCGTTTTTTCGCTAAAAAAGTTTTGGGTCATGTTTATCAACAACTATCCACAAGACTGGGAATCCTTTTACCGAGTTCGACTTTCTGTTAAAAAACGCCTTTCCCTTTCGGTTACCTTAAGATCCATGACGCGGGAACGCTCTTCCACCCTGACTTCGGCCATAAACGACAAGCTGTCGCTATTACCGCCCACGCCCGGGGTCTACCTGATGAAGGACGCTTTGGGAGAAATCATCTATATCGGCAAGGCCGTGAACCTTCGCAACCGGGTGAGGGGTTATTTCACCGGACCCGCCGCCGACAACCATCTGGCTTCTTCGGTCCTGCGCTCCGCGGCCAAGGACATGGAGTGGATCGTCACCACCACCGAGGTCGAGGCGCTCATCCTTGAGGCGAACCTCATCCGCAAACACACGCCGCGCTACAACGTTGACCTCAAGGATGACAAGCATTACCCCTACATTCGGGTGACGCTGTCGGAGCCTTTTCCAAGGTTTCTGATCACCCGGCAGGCGGAAAAAAAAGGCAAAGATCTCTACTTCGGCCCTTACACCAACGCGCGCGCGATGCGAAACATTCTCCAGTTTCTGAACAAGACTTTCCGCATCCGCGACTGCGATTTGAAGCTTCCCTCCGCCGAGCCCCTTCGGCCCTGCCTCAGCTACCACATCGGCCGCTGCGACGCCCCGTGCGCGCATTTCATCGGCGAGGCGGATTACCGCAGGCTGGTGGACGAGGCCGTCCTCCTTCTGCGCGGCCGCAGCAAACAGCTGCACGACGATTTGGAAAGGGCCATGCGTAAGGCGGCCACCGATCAGAATTACGAAGAGGCCGCCCGCATCCGCGATCAGCTGCGCGATCTTGAGGCCGTGCAGGAGCGGCAGCGCGTGGATCTCGGATCGGATCAGGACTCAAAGGATCTCATCGCCGTGCAGCGCGCGGGCAAGGTCGGAAGCATCGTGGTGCTCGAGGCGCGTGACGGGTTCTTGTCGGACCGCAAGCAGTTCGAGGTCAGCATTCCGCTGGAGCAGGACGAAAGCGCGGTGGTCACGGAATTTTTGAAGTCTTATTACCTAGCCCGCAAGCAGGGAGAAATTCCCCGCGAAATCCTGCTGTCGCATGCGCCTCTGGAAGAGGAGCACATGGAGTCATTGCTGCGGGAGTTGCGCGGAGCCCCGGTCACCATCGAAGTTCCCCAGCGCGGCGAAAAACGCAAGCAGCTGGATCTGTCGCTGGCAAATGCCGCCATGCAGCTGACCGAATATCTGGCACGCCGGGAAAAACGAGATCGCAGAAATTACATGGTCACCGCCCTGCAGGAGGATTTGGGGCTGTCCTCCTCTCCGGCACGCATCGAGGGTTTCGACATCTCGCACCTTTCCGGGACGGACACCGTGGCCTCGCAGGTCGTGTTCGTCGACGGAAAGCCCAGCAAAAAAGACTACCGCCACTACAACGTGAAGACGGTGGAGGGCATCGACGATTTCTCTTCCATGCGGGAAATCGTTTCGCGGCGGCTGCGCCGGCTGAATGAAGAGCCTGAAGAGGGCAGGGAAAAACAACCCGTGCCCGATCTGATTCTCATTGACGGGGGGAAGGGGCAGCTCCACGCCGCGCAGGAAGCGCTCAAGGAGCACGGCCGCGAGGACATTCCCATCCTGGGGTTGGCCAAGCGCCTGGAGGAGGTCTTTATGCCGGGCCTCGAGGAATCCTTACTTTTGCCCAAGACCTCGGCCGCCCTGCGCCTTTTGCAGCAGGTTCGGGACGAGGCCCATCGCTTCGCCATCACCTTCCAGCGCAGCAAGCGCAAGGTCCATCTGTCCGAATCCTGGCTGGACGAAGTGCCGGGCATCGGCGATAAAACCAAATTCAAATTGATCCGCGCCTTCAAGTCGCCCCTCAAGGTCAAGGATGCGTCCGCGGAGGAACTCGCCGCCGTGGTCGGAAAATCGGTGGCGGCAAAGCTTTTGCAATACCGCGAGATTGAAGAAAAGCCAATTGAGCAAATAGAAAAACCCGCAAATCCTATTATTTGATCCATGCCCGCCATCGCCGCCGCCATAGCCGTGGAGGGTCTTTTCAAGACCTACCGCAACAACAACATCAAGGCCGTCGCCGGCGTTTCCCTGAGCGTTGAACAGGGTGAAATCTTCGGTTTGCTCGGACCCAACGGGGCCGGCAAAAGCACCACGGTGCGGATTCTGGCCACCTTGACACGCCCCGACAGCGGCACGGTTCAGGTTGCCGGATGCAACGCGCTCGAAGCCCCCCACGACGTGCGCCGCCGCATCGGCTATGTGGCCCAGGCTTCGGGAGTGGACAAATGGGCCACGGGGCGCGAGAACCTGACCTTGCAGGCGCAGCTCGAACGCGTTCCGGCTTCGCGCATCGCGGGTCGCGTTGATGAGATCCTGAAATGGCTGGATTTGGAAAAGGCCGCCGACCGCGTGGTGAAAACCTATTCCGGCGGCATGAAGCGCCGCCTTGATTTGGGCATCGGCCTCGTGCATGAACCGCAGGTGCTTTTTCTGGACGAGCCCACCACAGGGCTGGATCCGGAAACACGGGCGGCTTTGTGGAGGGGCTTGCGGCGTCTGAAGGAGGAACGAAAACTGACCGTCCTTCTCACCACTCATTATCTGGAAGAGGCCGATCAGCTGTGTGATCGCCTTGCCATCATCGATCAGGGCCAGGTGGTGGTGACCGGCACGCCGGCGGAGCTTAAGGGAAAGATTCAGGGGGATACCGCCGTTCTGGAACTGAGCGGAGACGCGCAGCGCGGAGAGGAACTGCTTAAAGGTCTTGAGGGAGTCATCGAGGTTCGGCGCCACGAGAACACCTTAATCGTCCGGACCGCCAAGGGTGCGCAGGCCTTGCCCGTGTTTATCACGGCGCTCGAAGGCGGAGGTCTTCCCGTGCGTTCGGCGACCTTGAGCCGTCCTTCCCTGGACGACGTCTATTTGCATTACACGGGTCATCGCTTCGATGCCGCGGAGAAGCCCGCATGAACGTCTTTCTCGCCGATACGCTTCACCTCCTGCTGCGGCACATCCGCACCACCATCCGCATTCCCATCTGGATAGCAGTTACGCTTATCCAGCCAGTCATCTGGCTCACGCTTTACGGGCAGCTCTTCCGACGCGTGGTGGAAATTCCCGGCTTCGCGGCCGGCTCCTACATCCAGTTTCTGACGCCTGGCATCGTCATCATGACCGCGCTGTTCGGTTCGGCCTGGTCCGGCATGGGCATCATCGAGGATTTGACCGACGGGGTCATGGATAGGCTGTTGGCCACGCCGGTGAACCGCGGCGCCCTCATCACGGCCCGCGTGCTTCACGCCGGCCTGACGGTGCTGGTGCAGTCCCTGCTTATTCTCGGTTTCGGTTTTCTGCTCGGCGCGCGCATTTCCGGCGGAGTTCCGGGGTTCTTCGTCATCCTGATATTGGCTTCCTTGCTGGGGTGCGGGTTTTCCGCCCTTTCCAATGGACTGGCTTTGGTGACGCGGCGGGAGGAAACCTTAATCGCGATCATCAATTTTTTCGGACTGCCGCTGACCTTTCTTTCCACCGCTTTCATGGCGGCTAACTTAATGCCAGGATGGATTCGCAGTTTTGCCCGGGGCAATCCCGTGAACTGGGCCGTGGACGCGGCGCGCGGCGCGATGCTGGGTCAAGATTGGGACGGGGTCTTGTGGCGCATGCTCTTCCTGCTCGCCTTCGCCCTCGTTTCGATTGCGCTGGCCACTCAGGCGTTCCGCGCCTATCGGCGTTCCGCCTAGCCCCGCAGGTTCAAGTCCAAGATTCGGATTTCAGTTGGGCGGGAGATAGAGCTGAATTTGGCCGAGAAATTTCCCGCCGGGCAACTCGAATCCTTTGTGGTTCAGGTTATAAGACAGGTTTGAATAATTTCGGGTGCCGGACTCAACGGACTTGCGGTAAATCAAAACCGCATTTCTCGTGGTGTCATAAGTGCCCGTAAAGTTCAGAGACGTATCCACGACAATCGCGGTTCCCACCTTAATAACTGTTTTCGCAGTAAACCCATTAGGCGGAGCATAAGTATTGTAGCTTGAATCATATGCGGTGCAACTTTGATTGGGGCTCGTAAGCTCACAGCCATAAAATCCATTACTTTCCGAATCCGAATTTATAGTAACCACGTTCAGGGGCACAATGGTTTGAAGTAGCGGTTGGCCGTCTGTTCTTGATGGGCCGTACAGTCCTACATAATAAACCAAATTGTCCAAATTATTCCCCGATACGATATCTCTAGCATTAAAACTCAGAACTGTATTCGTTGTGAAGTATCCCGTGCCGCTAGAGGTGTCTTTTACCGTGTCGACACCGGCGGCGGTAATGACAATACGGTTCACTTTCAGCGCTTGAGTGGATGAATCGTAATTGTTGACGATTAAAAGGCTTTCGGGTACGTCGACAGTGAACTTATCTGTTGCGGTGTCCAAATTGGCTGACGAAATCGTTGTGTCAAAATTAGGTGATGTCAAGGTCGTGGAATCTTTTGCTAGAAGGGTGTCCTCTAACTTTCCGCTTTGAATCATCGCGGAGAATATGGAATCGCCCTGCGCGGACTGGTGTTGGATGTATTCATAAAAAGTGTTCTCGTTGTCGCTGTAGGCGTAGAACAATCCGGAATCATTGGCGTAGGGGTAGTAGCAGTTACCCAGGCTGTCCCCAATCAATTTTGGAGTAAAGCCGGGGATGTAATATGCGGGATTCCGGGTATAAACCACCAAATTGCTGTCCTCGCACTGCCATATGTTCAAAGAGGGAATGGTGGCTTCCTGGTACCCGGCCGGGACATCGGATGAATTTTCCGTTGTGTTGCAGGCTATAAAGAAAAGGATTCCGGCTGCGGCAATCAACCTTAAAAACACCATGGTCCACTCCTCACATTAGGCGTGTAATTGGAGATTCAAGACAAGGAAGCACAAAAAGTACAAGGTTTACGGGAATCACAACGCCATCCCATACACGAATGTGTTATGGATCCGGATTGTTACGGTCAATTAATGTAACAGAGAGGTGCTTTGCTTTATCCAGGCTCGGCCGGATAAAGGCCTAATCGCAGTAGAACTTGGTGCTGCCGGCGGGGATCTGTTCCGGATACTTGCCGTCGAAACAGGCCGCGCAATAGCTTCCCCCGCCGTGCGGAACCACGGAGAGCAAACCCTTGATGCTGAGATACTCCAGGGAGTCCGCGCCCAAAAGCTTGCGGGTTTCCTCCTTGGTCATGTTGCTGGCGATGAGTTCGGTCTTGGAGGGGAAATCCATCCCGTAATAGCAGGGATTGATGACGGGGGGAGAGCT
>Ga0206802_1029_pt1 | contig 36530 bp, 31 predicted proteins | sample Alteio_BWOrgCont_63_FD_152902 | JGI IMG/M metagenome (GOLD analysis project Ga0206802, IMG submission 152902) | Enriched cells from forest soil in Barre Woods Harvard Forest LTER site, Petersham, Massachusetts, United States -... | ecosystem: Environmental > Terrestrial > Soil > Temperate forest >... | reverse complement strand
AAAGGATTACTCAAATTACTCGCTCGAGGGAGCCGACCTCAAAGGAGGCATTAAGGAACTGCGACACGGCTACGGGCTGAAACATCTCAAATCGTATTATGGGACAAAACCCGATGCCAGATTCAGTCAAAGCCCGCTGTTAAAGTGGCATCTCAAAGTCTATATACAGCTATGCGATCGCGCCTTGAAGTTATAGCAACGTTCAACGAGATGGAAAAAGCGGAGGCTGCACAAGCCAAACTCGCTCATGCTGGCATCGAGGCCCGCATCTTTGACGAATCCAAAAGCCAATTGATCAGCGCCCAATCCAAACCCCTCGCGTGTGAAAAGGTCCTGGTTTGGGAGGAAGATATGGCAAAAGCGCGCCATTTCTTGCAGTCATCCGACGCCCGCGATTACCTGCTCGTGGACGAGGTGCGGTGCGCCCATTGCGGCTCTCCTCGCGTCAGGTATGCTCCATTGGTGAGCCAATCAAACAGCGCTTCCGCGCTCGGGTTGGCAGACGCGATTGCGCATCTGTTTGACCGGACATTGTATTGCAGTGACTGTCATTACAAGTGGTCCTTCAAGGAAAGCATCGGGGCGCTCCCTGTCGGCCGGCCTGAAGTGGGTAGGATGTCTGCCAGCCACAGCACCCCATGACTCTCGAAGAGGCAACCACCTCAGGGTTGCGGGAAGACGCTGTAAATGGCTAGGAACTTGGGAATAATGAATTTCCCTCCTATTGCTTCAACACCGTGGCTTCGCCTAATAAAAACTTTTCCACGGTTTAGGGCTTAGAAAGGCCTTTCACGTCCTTCGCAGTAACTTGGCCTCGTGCCGGGAGCCAGCCCAAGCGTTATTCGGAGAGGTCGGACGACTACGTAGCTGCCGGGACGCTCCGCTCCGGGCCTCTTCAGATGTCACTTAAAGTCTTCGCACTAAAGTATTTCTCACTAGATGCCGATAGAAGAAGGTCAGCCTGTCTTTCGAGCTTGCTGATATGGAAAGGGGTCCAATTTCCATTTCATGAAGTCAATTATGAACGCAACTCGACATCAGGAGACGGTGGTTGGAGCGATGGGATCACCCAAGGAAATTTGCATCTTACATTTGGAGGATTCGGACCTGGATGCTGAACTCATTCTTCTCGTCCTTAGGAGCGAGGGATTGAACTGTTCGATTACTCGCGCCCGACGCAAAGCTGAGTTCGAAGAAGCGGTGACCAATGGGTCCTTCGATGTGATACTCTGTGACCACAATCTTCCTGGCTACAACGGATTTACCGCCCTCGCATTTGCCAAACAACATCAACCCATGGTGCCGGTCATCACTCTTTCAGGATCGCTCGATGACGCCCAAGCGGTAGAAAGTCTGAAACGAGGGGCCACGGATTACATTCTAAAGGAACGCCTGGCCCGTCTGATTCCAGCCATTCGGCGCGCTTTAGATGAATCGGAAGAACGCAAAAGGAAAGAAGCGGCGGAATTGCGTATTCGTGAACAGGCCAACATGCTTAACCTGACCCGCGACGCCATCATTGTCAGGGACATGGAGGGCCGCGTGGTGTATTGGTACGCTGGGGCGGAACGGCTGCTGGGATGGACGGCCGAGGAGGCCATCGGCCAGGAGTTTGTTCCTTTTTTGGGAGCGGAGGAAGCCGTTATGGAAACGGCGGAAAAAATGCTGCTGCAATCCGGCGGCTGGCTCGGCGAATTGCGGTTCAAAGGAAAGGCCGGCGAAGAAATCATCGTGCAAAGCAGTTGGAGCGTGCTTCGGGGAAAGGATGGCCAACCGCAGCGAATCCTAACCATTAACAGCGATGTGACAGAAAAGAAAAAGCTGGAAATCGTCCTCCACCGGGCGCAACGCATGGATAGCATTGGCGCGCTGGCCGGCGGCATCGCGCATGATCTCAACAATGCTCTGGCCCCGGTCTTTATGTGCAGTGAATTGCTTGACACTTGCGAGGAGGCGGAGACGCGCCATCAATATGTGACCATGATCCTGACCAGCGCGACCAGAGCCAAAGGGATGGTGAAACAGATTCTAAGTTTTACGCGCGGGCGCGGCGGGCGCTTTGGTCCCGTTGCGATCAGCGAGCTTGTGCGGGAAATGGAAAAGATGGTGCGCGACACTTTTCCGAAAACCATTTCCATTTCGGTCGACCGGGGAGTCCAAAATTCATGGACGATTCAAGGCGATGCCACCGAACTTCATCAGATCCTTCTCAACCTCTGCGTTAATGCGCGGGACGCGATGCCATCCGGTGGAAAACTCAGCCTTGCGCTGCAAAATGAGAACTTAAATGTTTCACTGGCGGCGAGTTTGAAGATTCTGCCGGGACCTTACGTCCGGCTCTCGGTGGCGGACACGGGAACAGGCATTCCCCCGGAAGTTTTGCCGCGCATTTTTGAACCCTTCTTTACCACTAAACCGGCGGAAAAGGGAACTGGGCTTGGTTTGGCCACGGTCATGGGCATCATCAAGCATTACGGTGGCGGCATCGACATCAAGACCGAGCCAGGAAAAGGAACGGAGTTCAGCGTTTACCTTCCTGCCCTGCCCAATGCGGAAAAAGCGGGTGAAAGGAAAGAACTGGCTTCGTTGCCCGTCGGCCGGGGTGAACTCATTCTCATTATTGAAGACGAAGACGCGGTTTGCGAATTGACCAAGACCAGCCTGGAGAATTTCGGATATCAAGTCGTGGTGGCGCGCAACGGGGTGGAGGGACTGGCCCGCTTTGGCGAACACAGTGAAGCGGTGCGCGTGGTGGTGACGGACACCGATATGCCTGAGATGAACGGGTTGGTGGCGGTCCGCAAAATTCGCGAGATGAAACCAGAGCTGCCGGTGATTCTCGCCAGCGGTTCCAAGCATGAGTCCGAAGAATTGGCGCGACTCGAAGCCGAAGGCATGACAAATCTGGGCAAGCCTTACACCCTCGAGCAACTTCTGGTGGGGGTTGCGACGGCCATCAACCATGACTAGCCCCGAGACGACCTCGCCCCTCGCGAACGTGCTGGTGGTGGACGATATCCGGGAAAACGTTGACCTCCTGTCACGGTTGTTAAACAAGCGTGGCTACGCTGTCCTGAGCGCCCAGAATGGCCAGGAAGCATTGCAGGCCGCCAGAGCGGCGGTGCCGGATATCATTCTATTGGACATCAATATGCCGGGCATTTCCGGGTATGAGGTCGCGGCAGAGTGCAAAAAAGATCCGCGCTTGTCGGAAATTCCCATCATTTTCCTCAGTTCTCTCGACGACGCCAGCGACAAGGTGCGCGCCTTTGCGGCGGGAGGAGTGGATTATGTCACCAAACCGTTCCAATTCCCCGAAGTCGATGCGCGCATCACGACGCACTTGAATCTTCGACGCCTCCAAAAAGAACTCGCGGCCAGAAATTTCGAAATGGAGCAGACCAACGGCGAATTGCGCCGCATTGGCGAACTGCGCGACAATTTGACGGTCGCCTCAAAGTTTGGGATGTGGTGGACGTATTACCAACAGTTCGATTGCCTGTCCGTCGAGGCCGAGTGCCGCCATTCGGCGCTTGATTTTCTTCACGCGTTCGACCAATTGGTTCAACGCGACGTGAAGATCGCCGCTTACTTCGCCAACCGCCCCGCCGAAAAGACCCTGGCCCATCTGCGCGAGTGGGCCAACGACGCCGCCACGACCGTTCCGTCGAATGGTTCGCTCAACTTGAGCAACGTCCTGCTATTCTTGACCATTTTCCGCAGCCGGATTGAAAGCCAGATTGCAGCCGGTTCTTCCAATACGGACCAGATGGTGCATCCGGACATCGCGCGCCGGTTGGAGAGCTATTTGAAGTGGCGCGGCCATTTTCCGCGCCGCAAAACCAAGGAGAATTTACAGGAGCTGATGGAACGGGCGTGTGGCTCCGCGACCATCATCGTGGTCGGCGACATTCGCCGGTCCCAAGATCTCATGACCTACGCGCTGAACGAGCAGGACTTCTCACGGCGGATGGTGGAGTTTATTTCGCAAACGCGCGCGGTGCTCGACCGGCACGGCGGCTTTTTCGACAAATTCACCGGAGATGGCTTCCTCGTCTATTTCAACGAGGCGATTTGTGAATCGTACGGTATGAATTACCTCGAAAGCTTTCTGGGGTTTGTTCGGGAATTCACCGCATTTAGCAGCAACCATTTCCGGGAGTGGATCAAGTTCGTGAGGAAAATCCCCGGGCAAGCTGTAGGCCTGGCGGTGGGCGCTGATCTTGGGAGAGTTTCGTTCCAAAGCCTGGACTACCATGTGGTGGCCGTAAGCCAATCCATTGTTTGGGCGTCACGCATGGCCTCGGCCGCCAAGGCGGAGGAAGTACTCATGAATAATCTCCTGTACCAGGCCCTGCGCCAGCGCGAGGACCTGGCTTTTGACGGCCGGGAGGCTTCCACCAAAGCGGGGGAAAGCTTCATGGCTTGGAAGTTGAAATTTGCGGCCTCTCAAGCTCAGTCGTAAACTCGCAGTAGAGCTCCGGATATCATACTATTAGGCATCAATATGACGGGCATTTCCGGCTATGAGGCCGCGGCAGAGTGCACGAAAGGTCTGGGCTTGTCGGAGATTCCAATCATTTTCCTCAGTTCTCTCGACGACGCCGTCGATAAGGCGCGCGCCTTTGCGACGCGAGGGGTGGATTATGTCACCAAACCGTTCCGATTCCCAGAAGTCGATGCGAATGTCTCGGCGACGAAGGGCTCGCCGACGACCTGCGGGAAGGTCTCCAGAATCTTGAATTGGCCATTGGCCTTGGTTTCACCAATGTAAATATTCTTGGTGCAATGATGATTGGCTTGAACGGTAATCTTGCCGCCGGGACCTTCGAAGCTGATATCACCTGATTCGAGCACGCTACGCACAGCATCCACGTCAAAGGTGCCGGCTTTTTCGACAGCTTTCTTCCAAAGATAGACGCCGCTGTAAGAAAGAACAATTGGACTGTCGACCGCTCGCTTTTCTTTGATTACACCCGGGTAGCTCTCAGTTTTCAGCCAACTGTACCACTTCTTGAGGAAGGTTTTGTTGGCCGGTGTTTTGAGCGACATGAAATAACTCCAGCAACCGAGTTCACCAACAAGCTTCTTGGTTGGCAAGCTGCGGAGCTCGTCTTCCGCCAAGCTGAATGAAATCACTGGACAGTCCACCGACTTCAAACCTGCGGCCACGATTTTCTTGAAAAAGGGGACGTTCGAGGTGCCATTGATCGTGTTGATCACGCAGGCGTCACCGGAAGCGGCAAATCCTTTTATTTCTGTGGCAATCTGCTGGAAATCAGTGTGGTCAAAGGGAACGTATTTGCCTGCGCTAACGACCCTTCCGGAATCATCCTTGCGGAAGCCGCCACCGATGTTTTCGGGCGGAACGCCATGCAAGAGCAGATACATGCAAAGGATCAAATTTGTAGTTTGCGGATAAACGTAATCGGTCCCGATCAGGTAGAATTTTTTCTTGCCTTGGGCGAGCAGGAAATTCACCGCCGGGATGGCCTGCTGGTTGAACGTTTCGGCGACGTAGAAGATATTCTTGGACAATTCTTCACCCTCATATTGGACGGGATAGAAAAGCAATCCGTTCTGCTTCTCAAAAACCGGCTGCACGGATTTACGGCTCACCGAAGTCCAGCAGCCAAAGGTCACAGCCACCTTTTCATAAACCAAGAGTTCCCTGGCTTTTTCGGCAAACAATGGCCAATTGGAGGCGCCGTCAACAATGACTGGGTCAATTTTGTATGATTTGTCGCCCACCTTGATGCCGCCCGCATTGTTGATTTCATCAAAGGCAAACAACAAAACGTCGCGCAAGGACGTTTCACTGATGGCCATGGTTCCACTTAATGAGTGGAGCACTCCCACCTTGACAGTATCTTGAGCTTTCAAATCTGCTTGCGAGACGCGCTTCCGGCAGAGTTTCAGCAGGGTTGATTCGGTCAGGTTGAGCGGACGGCTTCGCGAATACACGAGTCCCCAAGTGCGCTCAAAAACCTTGGGTCCATATGGCAGGGCAACCACCGCATGACTTTCCAATTCCTTTGCGATGCACCAGCCCGGCAGGAAACTCATGGCCAGTGTGCGCTCCACCAGTTCCTTGATGATCCCCAGATCTTCAATTTCGCCGGCAATGTTCAGCTTGATTTTTTGCCTCACCATAAAATCCTCCACTTGTTTCCGTTGGTGAATTGAGTTCTTGATCAAGAAACAGGGATATTTGCTGAACTCATCCCGAACCGCGCCATTATTGACCGCGAGGGGGTGCCCGGATTTAACTATCAGGTGAAACGGATCGGTCATGACTGGAAAAAAATCTACGGCATCATTGACCGCAGGTTTCTCGGTCAAGATGACGTCGACGTGACAATTTTCCAGCAGGCTGAACGACTCATCAGGGTCAAATGATCTGACTTGCAGCGAGACGCTCGGACATTCCTTGTGAAACCTCAACAAGACCGGTCCGAGAAAAACGGAAAGAAAAACCGTCTCCGCCGCCACTCGCAATCGCCTGGTCCCCCATTTGTTCAGATGGGTTAGCGTCATGCGAGCTTGATCAAGTTCATCGAGAGCGCGGAGCGCGTGGTATAATAATGCTTCGCCAGCCTCGGTCAGGGTGGTTTTTTTGCCTGCCTTGGTGAAAAGTCGACACCCTACATCCTCTTCCAGCGCACTCATGGCATGGTGCACGGCCGAGGGTGTCAGGTAGAGCTGCCGCGCCGTCTCCGTGTAGCTCTCGGTTTTAGCGAGCAGCGCAAAGGCCGTCAACTGTCTGCTATCCAGCGTTTCATTCATGAATTTCATTCAAGGATGTTTCTCATTGCTTTCAATTATTCCACGCCCATCCGACATCGTTTAGCAACAACAAATGAGGTTTGAACCAGCACGAAATCGGCTGCTAATCCACTTTTTGTCCAGCCTGTTCAATAATCGACAGCCGAGATGGCTTTTCAAAGCTTGCATGGAATTGCTGGTGGCCAAATGGATGGAAAAATGTTCAATCCCAGTGCCGATAAAACTGCTTGTCCTGGCCGAGTTAATCCGGGCGTTTACTTGCTGCGAATCAAGGAGGCTTTGACTTTTGTGAATTGCATTCACCATTTATTTTAATATTATTCAAAATGCTTTAGGCATCCGGCCGCCGTTTGGCATTAACAATGCTGAAACCCAAACGTGGCGAGATTTTTAAACCGAATAACCTCATTGACAAGCAAAGGCCGGGCCGTCCAAGCCAGTCCTTTTGCATGTGAACTTCGGTCGTCCGCCCACTTTAACGAATCGAGACTAAAACACACACAATATGCACCCCAACAAGCGAAGAATGATTCTGGCTGCTTTGAGCGCAGTCGTAGGAACCATGGTCGCGGGCGGTTTCTCCGCTCACGCGCAATCTGATACCACTGGCTCATCCACCTCAAGCAAACTGGAACAGGAAAACCAGGAACTGCGCCAGAGGCTGGATAAACTGGAACACATCCTCGAAAAAGAGGGCTTGAAGCCAAGCGAAAACGGAATGGCGTCCACGCCTGCTGTTTCAGCCATGTCATCTGTGAACATCAGTGGATTCGTCGAGGCCTCTTATTTTTCCGATGTGGCTGACTCCCGCGACAACCATCCGGCGGGCTACCTCTGGAACACCTCGCTCAATTCTTTTACATTGAATAAGATCAAGCTGACTTTGGCCAGCCCCGGGGTTGACAAGGACAAATGGGATGCAGCCTATCGCGCCTCGTTTATCTGGGGTTCAGACGCGCCCATTGTGGATACCGGCAGCACGGCAGGTGGTGTGGCGGCGGGTAATGGCTTCTCGTGGGTTCGCGAAGCCTACATTGAGGTCAATGCACCCATTGGAACCGGTTTGGACCTTCGAGCAGGTGATCTCATCTCGCTTCTGAACTACGAGTCTGGAGACGGCGGGGCCGTGAACGACAATTTTTCACAATCTTATGCTTGGTACTGGACCGGCAACCCTCCCAATGTCGGAATCCAAGCCGGCTATGATGTCAACGATTGGCTCGGTATTAAGCTTCGTCTGCAGAACGGGCTGTATTCCGGCCCGGTTTCCATCGGCGGCAAGACCTTCATCGGCGGCCTTTATATTAAGCCCATCAAAAACTTGTGGGTGGATGTCCTGGGTTTTACCGGGCATCAGGATATTAGCGCTCCGCCTGTTGCTCCTGGTGGCTGGGACATTGCGGGCGGTTCGATCCTGGCTGGTTATACTTTGAATACAAACTGGAACCTCGCCATTGGCAACGAAGATGACTACTTTCATTATTCCATCCCGGGCGGCGCTTCCGGCGACTTTTGGTCAGTGGCTGGCTGGCTCGGGGTAGACATGTGCCCCAAAGTGCGCCTTGCCCTGCGGGCAGAATATCTGTGCGACCCGAGCGGGTTCGGCACCTACTTCAATTCGCCACCGCCTGGAGCTGACGCCGCGTTCCCCGGCGCGTTCCCCGGCGAAGGTCAGGATTTGGAAGAAGTGACACTGACGCTGGATTACAAACCGGTGCCGATGGTTAAAATCCAGCCGGAAATTCGGTGGAATCACTGCAACTACGCGAGCGGATTTGGCCTGGATGGAAAGAAAGACCAGATCATCGTCGGCATGGGCGTCTCGTATCTATTTTAACCAACCCAATCAAAAAAAAGAAAATAAACCAACAGTCTTATGAAAAACCACTTATCTAAATGGCTAGGAGCGTCAGTCGCCGTTCTCTTGGCTTTCAATGCCATGGCGGCTGACACAGTTAAAGTCGGAATTCTACACTCATTGAGCGGCACTATGGCGATCAGCGAAACTTCGCTGCGCGACATATTGCTGTTCGCCTTCGACGAAATCAACAAGACGGGCGGGGTCAAAATCGGCGGCAAATCCTACATGATTGAGCCGGTCATTGTGGATGGCGCTTCCAACTGGCCGTTGTTTGCCGAAAAGGCCAAACAACTTCTGGAGGAAGACAAATGCGCTGTCGTCTTTGGCTGCTGGACTTCGGTCAGCCGCAAGTCCGTCCTGCCAGTTTTTGAAAAGGACAACGGGATGCTTTTCTATCCCGTGCAGTATGAAGGCGAAGAATTGTCGAAGAATATCTTCTATACCGCCGAGGCGGTTAACCAACAGGCCACCCCTGCGGTGGACTACCTTTTGGCGCAGGGCAAGAAGAAGTTCTATCTGATCGGCACCGATTACGTCTATCCGCAAACAACCAACCTGATCCTCTACAAGTATCTGCTTCTGCACGGAGTTTCCTTGGATAGCATCGGGGGCGGCTTGCGCAAGGACGATTCCGGCAAAGTGATCTCTGCCGGCAAATATACGCCCTTCGGTCATACCGACTATCAACAAATCGTGGCTGAAATCAAACAATTCGCCGCTGGCGGCGATGCCTGCGTGATCAATACCATCAACGGCGATTCCAACGTGCCGTTCTTCAAGGAAGTCGCCGCCGCCGGTTTGACTCCCGCTGATTGCCCGGTGGTTTCATTTAGTTTGGCCGAGGATGAACTGCGCGCCCTGCCCACCAAAGATCTCGTGGGCGAGCTGGGTTGCTGGACTTATTTCATGTCCATCAAATCCAAAGAAAACAAGGCGTTCCTGAAGCGTTGGGATGATTGGCTTAAGACCGAAGATCACCCGGGCGTCGTCAAAGAAAAGCGCGCGGTGGATAGCCCGATGGTTCTCTCCTACGACGGCGTCTATCTCTGGAAAGCGGCCGTGGAGAAAGCAGGCACCTTTGAGGTGGAAAAAGTACGCGAAACCCTTGAGTCCGGTTCGATCAGTTTCGATGGACCTGGCGGCAAAACCACCATGCAAAAAAACCATCATACCATCAAGAACGTCTATATCGGAGACACCCGTGCCGACGGTCAGTTCAAGATCCTCAAGACCTTCGACGGCATTGCTGGCGAGCCGTTTCTGTTGAAGGGCCTTGACGAGAAGCTCGCAGCCATGAAATAAATGGCTGGCGAGTGTCTGCCCAAAAAGATTGTTCCTTGCGAATAGGGGGGCGGAGCGGATGCTCCGCCCCTCGTTTGTTAATGAATCTAGCACCGAAATTTTTAGTTTGGTTCTTGAGCGGGGGCATCTTGCTGGGATGCTTTTCAGCCGGCGCGGACTCGACGCCCGATTCTGTTATCCGCCAAAAACTGGTTCAAACCGTTTTGAGCCAGGGCCAGGATCAACAGAAACTCCTCAACGAACTGGCGGAATCAGGCGCCAAAGTGGTGCATGACGTCCTGACGGCATGGACGCGGGATGGAGTCTATCTGTATGATGGCCCGGACGGTTCCAAAATTCCCATCCTCTTGGACGACCAATTGGACGGCGAGGGCAAGGCTCGCGGCATTCGTATTATTGACGGTCAATTCGTCAAGGATGCGAGCGGCAAGGAGCTTCGCTTTGCTTCCGCAGATTTGAATAACGCCGAAACGGACATGCGGTTGCGCTCCAGCATCCAACAATCCATGGACACGCTGGCCCTCGCGGCAGCCAATCCCGAAGAACGCAACTCGGCGGTGCTCAAACTCGGCAACTCGCAGAAACCCCGATATATTCCCATTCTCCAAGCCCGCTTGGCCAAGGAAACAAGTGCTTATGTTCGCCGCAGCATCGATGAGGGTATTGCTTTGCTGCAATTGGCTGATCCTGATCCCAAGGTGGAAATAACCGCCGTCCAACACTTGGCCGAACTTAAATCCATCGGTTCCGTGGACAATATCAAAAGCCTGATGAACAAAAAGGATTGTCCGGGCGAAGTGGTTAAGGCCTGCCACAGCGCCGTCAGTGTCATAGAAAACCATATTGCATTCGTCAATGTCATCGGGACGATATTTCACGGGCTGAGCCTTGGCTCGATCCTTCTAGTAGTTGCGCTGGGATTGGCCATTACCTTTGGCTTGATGGGCATCATCAACATGGCCCACGGCGAGATGATTGCCGTTGGGGCTTACACCTGTTACGTAGTGCAGAATATTTTCGGGACGGGCTTTGGATTTTCCATCACCCTGCCCTTCAGCTTTGGCGGCAAAATGCTTAGTTTCGGACTCCACATTCCGGGCTTTAACGCGACCGGATTGTGGTATGAAAGCTATTTTCTGTTTGCCATTCCTCTGAGCTTTATCATGGCGGCGCTCGCCGGACTTTTCATCGAACGGACCGTCATTCGATTCCTCTACCGCCGCCCGTTGGAGTCGTTGCTGGCGACTTGGGGCATCTCGCTGGCCATGCAGCAGCTTTTCCGCATGGTTTTTGGCGCCAATAATGTCCAGGTCAATTCCCCTTCCTGGCTCTTGGGTCATTTTTCGATGAACGACGTGACGTTCGATTACAACCGTGTATTCGTCATCGCTTTTGCCATTGTCATCGTAGTTGGGACCTGGCTTTTGCTGACCAAAACACCATTGGGATTGCTTATTCGGGCCGTCATGCAGAACCGCGCCATGGCGTCTTCACTAGGCGTCCGCACCGCGCGTGTCAATATGATGACGTTCGCTTTTGGTTCGGGTCTGGCGGGTTTGGCGGGTGCGTTTCTTTCTCAAATCGGCAATGTTGGCCCAAGCCTGGGCCAGACTTATATTGTTGATAGTTTTATGACCGTCGTTCTGGGCGGGGTCGGCAGCATTGTGGGAACCGTCTGCTCCGCCTTCGGCATCGGCACCTTCGATGAGGTTTTGCAGCAAACCACAGGTTCGCCCGTGACCGGCAAAATTGTGGTCTTGGTCGGGATCATTTTATTTTTACAATGGAAACCCGGCGGGCTTTTTGCCAGCCGCAGCCGCAGTCTGGATTGAACTGGAGTATGCGACCGATCAACTCAAAAATGGAAAAATGGGGGTTGGTGGTGGTGGCCCTAGTCATGGTGGTGGTCTTGCCCTCTTTGAATGCCTTCACTCCGGTGGCCAGTTTCCTGCACATTAGCGACTTTAGCATCAATCTTTATGGCAAGTACCTTTGCTACGCCATTTTGGCCATCAGCGTGGACTTGCTCTGGGGTTACACTGGGATGTTGAGTTTGGGCCAGGCCCTATTTTTCACCCTCGGCGGCTATATGATGGGGATGTATTTGATGCGTATGATCGGCACTTTGGGCCAATACCATCAGCCCATTCCAGACTTTTTGGTTTTCCTGGGCTGGAGCGCCCTGCCAACCTTCTGGAAGCCTTTCTCCAGTTTTCCATTCGCCATCCTGATGGCCTTCCTCCTGCCGGGTGTTCTGGCGGCCCTGTTTGGTTTTCTTGCCTTCCGCTCCCGCATTCGAGGCGTTTATTTTTCGATTCTCACGCAAGCCCTGACGTACGCGGCCTGCCTTTTGTTCTTTCGCAATAGCCTCCTTTTGGGCGGCAATAATGGGTTTACTGATTTTAAATTCATTCTAGGCTACGATCTTCGTTCCCCCGCCACGCAACGAGCCCTTTACATTGTGACCGCCTTCGCGCTGGTGTTGGTCTACCTCTGCTGCCGATGGTTGTGCCAAACCAAATTCGGCCTGATCCAGCAAGCGATCCGTGACAGCGAGAATCGCGTGCTTTTCAGCGGCTATGCCGCGAGCTATTACAAGCTGTTCGTGTTCGTCCTGTGCGCCTTTATCGCTTCGTTGGGTGGAATTCTCTATGTCCCGCAAGTGGGTATCATCAATCCCAGCGAAATGGGCACGGACAAGTCGCTGGAAGCCGTGGTTTGGGTCGCCGTCGGCGGTCGTGGCACCTTGATCGGACCCGTCATCGGAGCGATATTCATCAACGCTCTCAAAAGCTGGACCACGCGCGCCTATCCTGATTTGTGGCTGCTGATTTTGGGCGTGCTTTTCATCCTGGTGACGGTCTTCATGCCCAAAGGCATCGTGGGCCTTCCGGAGCAATTCCGCTCCCTGCGCGCCCGTTTCCGTCCCAAGTCTGTTCCTCCCGAATCCACAACGCCATCTGAACCCAAACCCGAACTGGCCAAAACCAAATGAGCATGGGAGGCAAACCATTTGTTTTGATGCTCGAAGGCGTCAACAAGACCTTCGACGGCTTCAAAGCCATTTCCAATTTGAATTTCTACATGGACGAAGGGGAGTTGCGGGTCATTATCGGACCCAACGGGGCCGGCAAGAGCACGATGATGGACCTCATTACCGGGCGCACTCAGCCAGACACAGGAAAAATCGAATTTGGGGCCGACACCGACCTTACCCGGCTCAACGAATATCAAATCAATCGTCTGGGCATTGGCCGCAAATTTCAAACGCCTTCGGTCTATATTTATCACACTGTTTTTGACAACCTCCTCCTTTCCTTAAAAGGGCCGCGCGGTGTTTTTTCGGCCTTGTTCCATCGCACCACTCCATCGGAGCGAGAGCGCATCAGCGAAGTCCTCAAGACCGTTGGATTGGCCGACCGCGCCGATTCGAAGGCAGGCTCGCTGAGCCACGGACAGAAGCAATGGCTCGAAATCGGCATGTTGATTGCCCAAGATCCAAAACTTCTGCTGGTGGACGAACCGGCCGCAGGCATGACGGACGAGGAGACGCACAAGACGGGCGAGTTGCTTATGAGCCTGGCGGGAAAACACAGCGTTATTGTCATCGAGCATGACATGGTTTTCGTGCGGCAGATCGCCCGCAAAGTCACCGTCTTGCACCAAGGCACCGTGCTGTGCGAAGGAACCGTGGATCAGGTGCAGAGCAACGAACGGGTCATCGAGGTCTACCTAGGCCGGAAAAAGAAGGCGGAACACTAATGCTTGAAGTCGCTGGCATAACTGTCTCCTACGAAGGCTCCCGCATTCTGCGCGGCGTCAATCTAACCGTGCCCGACCGCAGCTTGGTTTGCCTCATGGGCCGCAACGGCGTCGGCAAAACCACCACGCTCAAATCCATCATCGGCCTGACCAAAATGGATGCCGGCACGATCAAATTCGGCGGCAAGGAGCTGGCCGGGCTTCCCCCCGACGACCGCGCCCGGCTTGGATTGGCCTACGTCCCGCAAGGCAGGGATATTTTTCCAAATCTGACCGTTTGGGAGAATTTGAAAATCAGCCTCGTCATTCACGGCACCAAGGCCAACGGCGAACTGGATCGCGTGCTGGAATTGTTTCCTGTGCTCAAGGAGATGCTCCAACGCAAGGGCGGCGTCCTGAGCGGCGGCCAACAGCAGCAGTTGGCCATCGCCCGCGCTCTCTTGACCAGCCCTTCGATCCTGTTGCTGGACGAGCCAACTGAAGGCATTCAACCCAATATCATTGATCTCATCGGCGACACGCTGCTCAAAATCAAAAAGGAGGGAAAGATCAGCATTCTCCTGGTTGAACAATATCTGGATTTTTGCCTTGGCGTCGGCGACAGTTTTTACATTATGGATCGCGGCGCGGTGGTGGCCGAGGGGCCGATCGCGCATTTGAATGATGCCATCGTCAAGGAACATTTGACCGTGTGATATTCGACTCAGCCAAAGCACGCCTGGACGTGGATGTTGTCGCCGGGCGCAGCGCAGCGACCTCAGCCTGCGCTTCCAATCCTATGAAACTCCTGATTCCGCGGCCTCGCGGCGGTTGCGTCTGGGCCTGCCTCGGGAGTTTCGGCGGCGGCTTTGTGGCGGGCGATGAAACTAGTATTGATGTTCGCTTGGGGGCCAACGCCCGTTGCTTCCTTACCACCCAGGCCTCGACCAAGATCTACCGCAACCCCAGCCAGCGCCCTTGTGGCCACACGTTGCGCGCCCGATTGGAGGCCGGCTCTTTGCTTGTGCTTGCCCCCGACCCCATCCAATCTTTCGCCGGTTCGACCTACACCCAGCGGCAGGAGTTTAATTTGCAACCCGGGGCCAGCCTTGTTTTGCTGGATTGGTTTTGTTCCGGTCGCGCCGCCCGGCGCGAACGCTGGTCTTTCACGCGATTGCAAAGCCGGAACGAGATTTTTCTCGATGAGGAGCGGTTATTGACGGATTCGTTGCTGCTCGATCAAGCGCATGGTCCGCTCGACAGTGCCAATCGCATGGGCCGATTCAATTGCCTGGCGCTGCTTGTCATAACCGGCCCGATGGTGGCCGCTGTTGCCACGCAAATACTGACGGAGGTTGAATCGCTGCCCGTGACCCGGCGGGCCGAACTCGTCGTCAGCGCCAGTGCCCTACGCCACGGTGTGGTGATGCGGATCGCGGGCGAAAGTGGCGAGGAAGTCAGCCGCGAAGTCCGTCGGCGCCTAGTGTTCGCGGCGGAACTTTTGGGTGACGATCCGTGGGCGCGCAAGTGGTGAGATTTTCTTTATGCACCTGAATCCGCGCGAAATTGACAAATTGATCCTGCATCAAGTTGGTTTTCTGGCGCAAAAGCGCCTCGCTCGCGGATTGCGCCTGAATCATCCCGAAGCCGTCGCCTTGATCGCCACGCAATTGCTCGAATTCATTCGCGACGGCAAGAGCGTCGCGGAGTTGATGAACCTTGGCCGCCAATTCCTCGGACGCAACCAGGTGATGGACGGTGTGCCTTCCATGATCACCGAAGTGCAAGTCGAAGGCACCTTCGCCGATGGCACGAAACTGGTTACTGTGCATCATCCCATCGCTTCCGAGAACGGAAGTTTGGCGCTCGCTTTGCACGGCAGTTTTCTGCCCGTGCCGGACATTGCCTTGTTCCCATCCACGGCGGCCGATTTCGAGCCAGGCGCTTGCGTCGCGCCGGAGGGCGAACTGGAAATAAACGCTGGGCGCAAGTCAGTCACTTTGCCCGTGACCAATTTAGGCGATCGCCCCGTTCAAGTGGGCAGCCACTATCATTTTATCGAGACCAATGCTTCGCTAAAATTCGACCGCGCCCTCGCCTACGGCAAACGCCTCGATATTCCGGCTGGGACCGCCGTCCGTTTTGAGCCGGGTGAAACCAAAACCGTGCCTCTGGTGGAAATCGCTGGCGCGCGCGTTATCCGCGGCGGCAACAATCTGGCCGACGGCCCCGTTTCGGAAGCGGGCCAAAAATCCGCCTTGAAACGCGTTTCCCAACAGGGATTCGCCCATCAACCATCCTGACACGCCATGCCGCACAAAATGAAGCGCCGGCATTACGCCGAGATGTTCGGCCCGACGACTGGCGACCGCGTCCGCTTGGGCGACACGTCACTCATCTTGGAAGTTGAGCGCGATTATACGGTCTATGGAGACGAATGTAAATTTGGCGGCGGCAAGACCATTCGCGAAGGTCAGGGACAAGCCGCCGGGGTTCCTCAGGCGGACGCATTGGATTGTGTCATTACCAACGCCCTTGTGGTGGATTATTCCGGCATTTACAAGGCCGACATTGGCATCAAACACGGACTGATTTCTGGCGTCGGGAAGGCCGGGAATCCGGATGTCATGGCAGGCGTGACCAGCGGCATGGTTGTCGGCGTGACGACCGAAGTCATCGCGGGCGAAGGACTTATCGTCACGGCCGGCGGGTTGGACACCCACATTCACTTTATCTGTCCGCAGCAGGCTTACGAAGCCATCGCTGCGGGCCTGACGACCATGGTGGGCGGCGGCACCGGACCGGCCACCGGCACTTGCGCGACCACCTGCACCCCGGGGGCATTTTATCTGCAGCGAATGCTCCAATCCACGGACGCCTTGCCGCTCAATTTCGGCTTCACCGGCAAGGGAAACACGGCCATGCCAGCCGGTTTACCCGAACAGATTTTAGGCGGAGCAATCGGCCTCAAATTACACGAAGATTGGGGCACGACGCCTGCCGCCATTGATTGCTGCCTGCGGGTGGCTGACGAACACGACGTGCAGGTTACCATTCACACGGACACGTTGAACGAATCCGGCTTTGTCGAGGCAACCATCGCTGCCATCAATGGACGCACGATTCACACTTACCATTCTGAAGGCGCTGGTGGCGGGCACGCGCCGGACATTATCCGCATCTGCGGCGAAGCCCACGTGCTGCCCAGTTCCACTAATCCAACCCGACCTTACACTGTCAATACGATTGATGAGCACCTTGACATGCTCATGGTCTGCCACCATCTCGATCCCAGTCTGCCCGAGGATGTCGCTTTCGCCGAAAGCCGCATCCGCGGTGAAACCATCGCAGCCGAGGATATTCTCCATGATTTGGGAGCGATCAGCATGATGAGTTCGGATTCCCAAGCCATGGGCCGCATCGGGGAGGTCATCACTCGTACCTGGCAAACGGCGGACAAAATGAAACAACAGCGGGGGGCGCTGCCGGGCGAAAAGCCAGGCGCCGACAACCTGCGGATCAAACGCTACATTTCCAAATACACCATCAATCCCGCTCTAGCACATGGCATGGCGCACTGCATCGGTTCGTTGGAGGTGGGCAAGCTGGCTGATCTCGTTCTTTGGAAACCGGCCTTTTTCGGGGTGAAACCGGAGATGGTGATCAAAGGCGGATTCATCGCGTGGTCGCAAATGGGCGACCCCAACGCTTCCATCCCCACGCCTCAGCCTGTCATAATGCGCCCGATGTTTGGCGCTTTCGGCGCCGCTGCCGGACGCTCTTCCATCGCTTTTGTCAGCCGCCTTTGCCGCGACCAGGGCGTCGCCGCCAGCTACGGTTTGACCAAACACATCGAAGCTGTCCAAGGCTGCCGTCAACTGGGCAAGAAGGATATGAAATGGAACGATGCGACACCGCGCATCACCGTGGACCCGGAGACTTACGAAGTGACTGCCGACGGCCAGCCGCTCGTGTGTGCGCCAGCCAAAATCCTGCCGCTGGCCCAACGGTATTCCTTGTTTTGAAATCGCGCCTGCATTCCGACGATGTTGAGTCTGTCCGGGAGGACGACGATTGGTTGATATGGCAACTCGCCGATTCGGCATTTCCCGCAGGGGGATTTGCCCATAGCGCCGGATTAGAGGCGGCCTGGCAACACGGCGAAGTCCGCAGTCGTTCGGAATTGGCGGCGATCCTGGAAACGAGCCTGCGGCAGCTCGGCCATGCAAGCCTACCATTTTTTAATGCCGCGCATGACGAACCAGGCGAACTCGGAGCGCTCGACCAGGATTGCGATGCCTTTCTCACCAATCATGTGGCTAATCGCGCAAGCCGGTTGCAAGGAAGGGCTTTTCTGGCCTCGGCAGAAAGAATTTTTCCTGGACGGCAAATCAAACCTCCTAATTTTGGACATTTTGCGCCGATTTTCGGAGCGGCCATGCGATCTCTCGGCCTGCAGAGAATTCGCGCGGCACGACTCTTTTTTTTTCTGCATCTGCGCGGCCTGGTGGCCGCCGCGATTCGACTTGGCATCATCGGTCCAATGGAAGGACAAGCCTTGCAGCATCGCCTCAGCCCAGTGGCCGAAGAAATTCTGACGCAATGCAACACTACGCGCGCCGCGGATGCCACCCAAACTTCACCCCTTATGGAAATCTGGCAGGAATCGCAAGACAGGCTTTATTCCCGCCTCTTTCAAAGTTAGAATTATGAGCGTGCATACTCACAGCCATGAGCACGGCCACGATCACAGTCATGAGCACTTGGATCATCCCGGCCATTTTCACGAACGCGAACAGCCTTTGGCGCGCGATTTCCACCAGCGCGCATTCACCATTGGTGTCGGAGGGCCGGTGGGCAGCGGCAAGACGGCTTTGATGCTGGCTCTCTGCCAGCGTTTGCGCGCGCAATATAATATCGCCGCCGTCACCAACGACATCTTCACGAAGGAAGACGGTGAATTTCTTATCCGCCACCAAGCTCTGGAGGCCGAACGCATTCGTGCCGTCGAAACCGGCGGCTGTCCCCACGCCGCCATTCGCGAGGACATCTCCGCCAATTTGCTGGCCTTGGAGGAATTGCAGCAACAGTTCCACCCGCAATTTTTGCTTTTGGAATCCGGCGGCGATAACCTGGCCGCCCACTTCAGCCGCGAGCTGGCGGATTACACCATTTATGTGATTGACGTGGCGGGCGGCGACAAGATTCCACGCAAAGGCGGCCCCGGCATCACCCAGTCCGATCTGCTGGTTATCAATAAGACTGATTTGGCGGCGGCAGTCGGGGCGGACTTGGCTGTGATGGAGCGCGATGCCCGCAAGATGCGAGGTTCAGGCCCTTTTATATTCGCGCAGATCAGGCACGGCCCTGGTGTGGATCAAATTGTAAGCCATGTCATTCATGCGTGGCAACATGCCTGCGAGGTTCCTCATGCGCATGAACAGGAGCGCAAGAAGAGTTAACCCGAATTAGAATGCTTGGCCAGGTATGCGCGCCAGCCGCCAAATGGTGTGATTTCGCGCTGGCCCTCACATAACATCGGTTCCGCGATAACCCCCAAAACCGTAGATCCGTCCGCCAATTTCACTTTGCCGATGCTCAAGCCAGGAGGCTCTTGCAGGAGAATCTCGGCCAAACCTCCCGGCGGCACCGCCCAAACTTCCACCGCCACCGCCGCTCCGCCCTTCCGCGTGCGAACCATCGCGGGGTGGCAGTCGTCGATGGACCAAAGCCGGTAGGAAGGCTCGGTGGTGGTTTCGCGCACAAATGTTGCGCCTGCGGCCAGGAGGTTTGGGTTCAATGCCAAACCTCTCATCAAAGTGCCGTTGACGGCGAGAAGAACTCTGTCCATGCCGGTTTCAGGGAATTGTTCCATTATTTTCCACGACAAATTGCGCGGGCTTTTCGTAAATCGCCAAAACCAAGCACCCCTCTTCGCTCATGATGCTATGCCGTGTCCCGGGCCGATGGACCATGAGGCCGCCCGCGTTCAAGCGGCCGTTACCGTCGGACTGCGACCCGCTCAGGATAAAAATGTGCTCAAAGCCGCGATGTTCATGCAGGGGCACCGACGCCCCGGGTTGGAAGCGAATCAAGGCTGCCGAGTGACCTTGGTCGTCGTCACGATAAAGCCAGTGAATGTCCACCCCAGGATGAAAGGGTTCCCAGGCCAAACCATTTTGAAGCGCGGCGTGCTCACAGAGATTTGGAAAAATCAGCGAACCCTGATCGCGTTCCTGCCTGTGGGCGGACGCAGGCCAGGCTGAAGAGTTAGTTGTCATCGTCCGCGCAACATACGGGTTTCGCCTTTGCCTGTTAAGCAAATTCGGGTGCGAGCCGTCTTATGCGGCCAAGGTTTCTCCGTGAGGGTCCGCCGGCATTTCCACCGGTTTGGGCGCCACGACCACGAACTTCGAGCAGCCCAATAAAATTACGGATACTATAACGTAACTGGCCGCCACCACTGGCGTTTGCGCGATCCCAATTCTTTCGCCGTGCATAAAGCCGAAGAAGGTCAAGATCGCACCCGCGAAGGCAAAGCCCGAGGCCTTTTTGAAATTGCGATCAATGATGCAGACAGCCGTCGCTCCCAGGATAAGCCCCCCCCAGAATCGCGCCGCCACCTAGGATTTGCAGCCCGTGGTAGAGAACGCCCTCAGTTTTCATTTTGGCCACAAGCGCCTCCATTTGGTCGTGGCTCAATCCGCCCACAATAACTCCGGCGGCTGAGAGAGTGCCGTTGATCTGGCTGATCGCCCAACTCGCAAGGTTTGGGATCAGAGCCAACATGATCGCTGGCGCATGGCTCTTGGGAGTTTCCTGGAAAGCTTGCGATCCAATGAGCATTCCGATGTAGAGAAGAATGGGCAGAATGGCGACAGTGGGAATCAAAGCGAGCATCAGAGAAATGGTGCCCATCCAGCAGAGAACGATCACCGTCAGACCGGTGGCTGCGGAATAACCGATGCGGCCTCCCATCGCCTTCCAGCCGGGATGCCCAATGTAAACGGCGTTGATAAACGGGTTGCCCATGAGGCAGCCGATCAGGCTAATGACGCCATCGGCTGTCAGCACGCGGGTGGTCGGAAAGCTGTCCCCGGCCACTGCGGCGCTCTCGACGTTATCAATGGCTTCGACGAGATCGTAAATTCCAAACGGGATCGCAGTCACCAAAATTACGCCGAGAAACTGGAAGCCGGAAAAGACATGATCAAAGGCCGGGAGTGGAATGCGAAAACCGAAGTTAGTGAATGAATCCTTCAAGCCCGCCAAACTCATCCCGCCGTAACTCGATCCGAACGCGGTGGAACCCCAAGCGATAACGCATCCGACCGCGATGGCCACCAGGCCCGCCGGAATTCCCCGGTAGCGCACTCCGCCGAACCAGCTTAGCAGAATGATGGCGAAGCAAGCGAATCCTATCAAAGGAGTCATAAACATTTCCAAAGCCGGGCGCATCGAAATGAAGGTGATGGATACTCCGGCCAGCGTTCCCAGCAAGGCCGCGCGCGGCGTTATCTTTCTTATGACAGGAGCGACAAAGCCGCCAACCATGAGCACAAAGCTTTGGATAAACACCCATGTCAAACCTGCTTCCCAACCTTTCACCGGGTCGCCGGTTTTGAGGCTGATTGGCAGCATGATAACAAAGGTGACGACAAACATGTGCGGCACACTGATGCCCGAAGGCAAGGCGCAGACATCGGAACGGCCGGTTTTTTGGGCCAGCTTCCACGCCAGCCAGGCGTAGTAAAGCGTGGAGAGGCACAACATCAACCCGGTGGCGGGCAGGATGCGGCTAAAAACGAGGTTGTCCGGCATTTTCAACACAAACCGCAAAAGGCCGGTCAGCGTGAGCAGATTGACAAGGATATTCGTGCCAAAGCCGAAGAAAGCGTTCCAATCTCCGGGCACCCACATTTTTGGTTTTGTCGTCATGGTTTTGTTTTTTGGTTAAGTTTTCAGCGCAGCGCAGCCATTACTTTGGCGGAGGTTGAGACCCACCCGAAAATGCCGCCCTGCGCCTTGATCATTTTCAATCCCATCTCCTGAAATTCCGGGAAATAAGAGCCGACACAGTCAGCCGGTACCAGGCAATCGTAGCCCCGATCATTGGCTTCGCGAACCGTGGTATTGACACAAACTTCCGTGGTGACACCAGTGACGATGAGCTGCTTGATTCCGCGATTTTGCAGGATGCCATGCAGATCAGTGCCCCAAAAGGCGCCCTTGCCCGGTTTGTCAATCACAGGCTCTCCATGCCTGGGATAAAGTTCCGGAATGATATCGTGGCCGGGTTCGCCACGGACCAGAATGCGCCCCATGGGGCCGGGATCGCCAATGCCCCGCAAGCCGCGGCCACGCACGCGTTTGGTCTCAGGAAGGTCGGCTAGGTCGGACCGGTGGCCTTCCCGGGTGTGAATGACCTGCAATCCCTTGCGGCGCCATTTCGCCAACAGCTTTTTGTTGGGTTCGATGGATTGACGCAGTTGAGATACGTCGTTGCCCAGCATTTCGCCGAAACCGCCGGGTTCCAGGAAATCGCGTTGCATATCAATAATGAGCAACGCGACCGCCGCAGGTTGAAAGTCAAAAGGGTAAGGCTCCGCGTCAATCGTTAGTTTTTTGCTCGTCGCCATAGGTTCAGTGTCCTGCCATGTGATGGCCGATGGTTTTGATGTCCGCCTGCGCAGGCGTCGTTTCGTGCACAAACGTCCCGTGCGAGATGACCAACAGCCGGTCGGCCAGGGCCAGCAATTCGTCCAAATCCTCGCTTACCAGCAAAACCGCCACGCCGCGATTGCGCGCCTCGGTGATTTGGCCGTGGATGGATTCCACCGCGGCAAAGTCGAGTCCAAAACAGGGGTTCGCGGCGACCAAAACCTTGGCCGCTCCAGGCCCCAGTTCGCGCGCCAGCACGGCCCGTTGCACATTGCCTCCGGAGAGGTCGCCAATGGGTGTTTCGGGGGAACGGGTTTTTACCGAGAAACGCGTGATCAGGCCGCTTGCAAAGCTGCGAATGGCTTTGCGGTTGATCAGGCATTTGGCCCGCGAGAGAGGCGGGCGGTCGAAATTGCGGAAGCCAATATTCTCCGCTACGCTCATTTGCGGCACACAGCCATTGCGGAGCGGTTCTTCAGGCAGCAAAAAAACTTTGTGGTCAAAGGACTCCTGACGCGTGGCGCCATATCGCTTATCATGCACCCGGACCTCGCCGCCGGTGGCCGGGCGCTGCCCGGCGATGACCTCCACCAACTCGCGCTGACCATTGCCGGACACTCCGGCGATGCCCACGATTTCGCCTTCATGCACCGAGAGATTGACGCCTTCCACGGCCGGCACGCCGCTGTCCTTATTGGCACGCAAATCCTTCAATTCCAGCGCGATCGGGCCGCGTTCGCGCGCGGTTTTAGCCACCACTTTGGCTTCGCGCTGACCGCCCATCATCATGGCCGCCATTTCGTCGGCGGTGAGGTCTTTGACTTTGCCTCCGCCGGCCAGTTTGCCCCGGCGGAGCACGGTGACGTCATCGCAAAATCCGAACACCTCGCGGAACTTGTGCGTGATCAGAAGCACGCTCAGATCGCCTGCCTTGACTTTTTCCTTAACAAGGCCGAGCACTTCATCCGCTTCGACCGGGGTTAGAACGGAAGTAGGTTCGTCCAGGATCAGAAAACGGCTGTCCAGGTAAAGCTGTTTGAGGATTTCAACTTTCTGCTTCTGGCCGGCGGCCAGCTCGGAAGCGGGCATGTCAAGATCAATTTGAAAAGGCGCGGTTTCCATGAAATGGCGCAAGCGGTCCATTTCCTTTTTCCAATTGATGACCGAAGGCATATCGGGGCGACTGAGGAGAAGGTTCTCCGCGACGGTCATGGCGGGCACAAGCGTAAAATGTTGATAGACCATGCCGATGCCGTATTGACAGGCGTGGAATGGACTGGTGATTTCCACGGAATGGTTCTGCACGAGGATATCGCCCTCGGTGGCCGAATGAAATCCCATGATGCACTTGACCAGAGTGCTTTTGCCCGCGCCATTTTCGCCGATCAGGGCATGAAATGTTCCTGCCGGAACCTTGAGTGAAACCTTGTCGTTGGCTACAAAGGAACCGAATTTTTTGGTCACGTTGACCAGCTCAATGTCGAACGGTTTGCTTTGACGCGGCGGAGCGGGAGAAGTCATACGATGGCCTTGATGAACGCGGCGGCTTTGGCCACTGCGCCAAAAACTCCGCCCTGCATTTTAACCATTTTGATCGCGGCCAGATGATTTCCGAGGTCGGTTGCGCCGGTGCAATCGGAGAGCAGCAGGCACTCGAAACCTCGATCATTGGCTTCGCGCATCGTCGTATGGACGCAAACATCAGTGGTGATGCCGGCCAAAGCGATGTTCTGAATGCCTTTGCGGCGGAGCAACAAGTCCAGATCGGTGGCGTAAAACGAGCCTTTGCCCGGCTTGTCCAGCACGGTTTCGCCCGGTTGCGGAGCGAGTTCGGGGATGATTTCCCAACCCGGTTCGCCGCGCACCAGGATTTTTCCGCAAGGACCGGCGTCGCCAATGCCCGCGCCGATGCGGCGGCTGCGCCACTGCTTGTTTTCGGGCAGATCGGCCAAGTCAGGCCGATGACCTTCGCGTGTGTGCATGATGTGGTAGCCCAGCTTGCGCGCGGCCTTGAGGACGCGCTGGATCGGGCCGATGGGAGCGCGAGTCAGCGAAAGATCGTAGCCCATCTTATCCACGTAACCGCCCTCGCCGCAAAAATCGGTCTGCATATCAATGACCAGCACGACGGTATTTTCGGGGCGCAAGTCGCCGTTATAGGGCCAGGGATAGGGGTCGGCTTGGACATGGCGAGTCACAGTGCTCATGAGGATGTTCCGAGTGCGCCGGGCGAGCCAACCAGGGTTCTTTTGGTGGTACAAGTCGCGATCATGACTAACAAGGTAAGGATATACGGCGATGCGTTCCACAAATAATAGCCGGTGCTGATGCCGACGGCTTGGAGCGAAGGGCCGATGGATTGCGCGCCGCCAAACAGGAGAGAGGCCCATAAGCATTGCACGGGATTCCAACGGGCGAAGATGACCAGCGCGACTGCCATCAATCCTTGGCCGCTCGAGATTCTCTCCGTCCAGGCGCCCGGATAAAAAAGCGAGAGGTGCGCGCCGCCAATCCCACCCAACGCACTCCCGACCATGATGGAAAGAAAGCGGGTACGACCGACCGAGATGCCCATGGCGCGCGCGGCAGCAGGCGCATCACCCACCGCGCGCACATGCATGCCCCAGCGGGTCGAGCGAAAAAACCAGTGCATGACGAACGCCACCACCACACCAAAAACAAAGAGAGGACTGATGCTCAAAGCAGCGCGGATTTGGGGAACGCTGCTCCAAAATCCAAGGGGAATGCCGGGCAATTGAGGCGCGGTGGGTTCGATGTACGGCTTACCCATGTAAAAAGCCAAGCCGCTGCCGAAGATGAGCATCGCGACGCCGGCGGCAATATCGTTGACCTTGGGACGCGAAACCAGGAATGCGTGAATCATGCCCAGCAGAGCGCCCGCTCCGGCCGCCGCGCCGACGCCGATCAACGAGCTGCCGGTCTTATAAGAAATGGCATAGGCGGTCATTGCCCCCATTAACAACACGCCTTCCAAACCAAGATTGATCTTGCCGCTTTTCTCAGTGAGACATTCGCCGAGGCTGACCAGAAGAAAAGGCGTCCCGCCGCGGATCGAACCCGCCAGAACGCCGATGACCACGCCCCACCAACCTATGGACCCATGATTCATGCGCCAGGCTCCTTGAAGAATTTTATCCGTCCATAAAGCGATTCGCTATACAGAATGGAAATGAAAATAAACCCTTGCAACAGCAGGATGGTGGCGTCGGGCAAGGTGAATTCCCTTTGCAAAATACCGCCGCTGGCCAGGATGCCGCCGAGCAACGTCGCCACCAAGATGATCGGCAGCCCGCGATGCCGGGCCACGAACGAGACCAGAATACCCGCATAACCATATCCAGCCGCCAAAGATTCGTTGGCGCGGCCTTGGACGGCGGCAACCTCAACCATCCCGGCAATGCCCGCCGCCGCGCCCCCCAAAAAGCAAGTAATCAAGCCGATGCGCGCGACAGGCAAGCCCGCCATGCGCGCGGCGCGAATATTGCCCCCAATCATGCGCGCTTTGAACCCAAAAGTAGTGTGCTCCATCAAAACCCAAGCTATCAAACAGACAATGATCCCGAAAATCAGTCCGTAATGGACGTTGGTGTTCCCGATGTTGGGTAGCATCTTCTCGTCGGGAATGGGAAAGCTGGAGGGCTTGTTGAGGCTGCTGGGATCGCGCATGGGACCGTTGACCAAATGATTCATCAGCGCGATGGCAATGTAGTTCATCAGCAGGCTGCTGATCGTCTCGTTGACACCGCGCTTGTAATAAAGCAAGCCGACCAAGGTGATCCATAGTCCGCCGCCAGCCATGCCGGCCATCAGCATCACTGCGATGACCACCGGCATGGAAGCGGATTGCACGGCCAGCCCGGCAGCCGTGGCCACCACACCACCGACGACTAATGCGCCTTCATTGCCTATAACCATCATTCCAAGGCGCGCGGGCAAGGCCGTGCAAAGAGCGGTCAACATCAACGGCGCCGTCCGCACCAAAGTGTTCTGAAAGGAGTACCAACTGCCGAAAGCCGCTTTGAAAATGGCCGCATATACCTTGAATGCGTCGCGACCCTGAAAGGCGCAAAAAATGCCGAACATAACCAGGGCCGCCACCACCGCCCCGCTGGGGATGACCACCGCTTCGAGAGCCGGCCGCCAGCGCAACGGCGTTTTCGGCGCCACCTCGGGGGTCCGTGTCTCGGCCACGGCGCTCATGATCGGTGTGTCTTGGGCGGAAGACATGGCGTTCGCTGGTGGTTCAAGGCGCGGCGACAGGCTCGCAGGTGGCCACAAATCGCATCAGCCACCGGAGGAACCAGCAGCTCTGCACACGATGCCTTGGACCACCCGCGAGAAGCCGTCAGGTTGTTTGGGTTTATGCTCAATGCGTCAACGAGGTTAGCTTTTGGTGCTGCCAATGACTCCCTCAACCAACCAACCCATTTTTTCCAATTCGATGTCCTGTTGTTTATATTCTTGTCCACCGGGAAGAATGGATTTGCCGGAGTTATCCATGAGCGGACCTTTGAAAATCACCATGCTGCCGTCCATGAATTTCGCCTTGGCCGCCTCGGCATCCTTCTTGGCATCGCCGCTGACGGCGGGACCGTAATCGGAGCACTTGACAAAGCCTTCCTTCAAACCGCCACGGATGAGGTGAGGGATGGTTCCGGCGGCCAGAGTTTTGCCATCCTTGACCATTTGAGCGTAATCAGAATAAACCTTGGACCAATTCCATTCCGCCCCGGTCAGATAACCTTTGGGAGCGAGTTTGGAACCGTTGGCGTGGTAACCGCATACATAGATGCCGCGCCGCTCGGCTGTTTCCAAAATGACTTTCGGGCTATCTACGTGGCAAGTCAGCACATCCACTCCTTGGTCTATCAAACTGCTGGCGGCCTCGGCCTCTTTGACCGGCATCGACCAATCGCCGGTGAAAATGACCTGCACCGTGGCCTTGGGATTGACACTGCGCGCACCCAAGGTGAACGCATTAATGTTGCGCAACACTTGCGGAATGGGCTTGGCGGCGATAAATCCGAGCTTGCCGGATTTAGTAGAATGTCCCGCCACGATGCCGGAAATATAAACGGCTTCGTCAATGTAGCCGAAATAACTGCCGACATTTTTGGGATGCTTGCCCTCAGTATACATGCCGCCGCAATGCAGGAATTGCACCTTGGGATATTGCTTGGCCACTTTAAGAATATGCGGATCGAAGTAGCCGAAGGAAGTGGGGAACAGAATTTGCGCCCCGTCCTGGTTAATCATGTTGCGCATGGTTTCTTGCACGGAGGTCGTTTCTGGCACGCTGGCTTCTTCGACAGCTTTGACCCACGTCATCTTCTGCACGCCCGCGCAGCCTTCCGAGTGGGCTTGATTGTATCCGTAGTCGTCCTTGGGGCCGACGTAGATAAAGCCCATGACGACTTTGTCTTCGGCTGTGGCGGATGAAACCAGGGATATCATGACGCCCACGGCAGCCAAGATTGTTGAACATTTGCGTAATAATTTCATAACAGATAATCGTATTGGTGCTTCGAATTCCTAGGACGGCTTAGAAAAAGAGCGAGACTCCGCCGTATCCCTGCAACGTGTCGCGGGTGGGCCTTTCAACACAGTTAAATTGGTTCAAGTTGACAAGGTTGTCGTCCACAAAATACATAAACTTGACTCCCATGAAGAAATTCCAATGGCCGAAACCCGCCGGCATGAATTTCATGGGAAATGTTGCCTTCGTGCCAATTTCCCAAAGTCCCACAAAAGAGCTCGCGGCATAATAATCCCCGTAGAATCGTTCGTCTGGAATAAGCATGCGGCACGGGGCCTCCAATTTGATCCCGTCTTTAAACGTGTAGGATGGGTCTATGCCCAAATCAAAGTAAAAACTTGAATTAGGGTCGGCGTCTTTGGCGCCTTTGCGCGCTCCGCCTGGATTAATAGTATAGGGGAGATCCGCGTCGGTGGCTTTTTTTGCCAATTCCTGCCAGAAAATGAGGGACGGGTGCAAGGCCCAGGCGCCTAGGTAGGGGGCGTCGTTGAAACTGAGTTTGGTCTCCAAATGTTGGGAATAGCCGATGTCCAAAATTTGCATGCCGAATGCGGTGTAGGTGACACCCAGCGTGAAATTTTTGGCGAAGGTTGTGCTCAGCCCGGCAATGGGATCAATTTCAACAAAGTCGGTTTTGGGATGGCTCCCATAGGGCGGGTTGACAGAAACGCCCGCGCTGGTGAAGTCGGCCCACGCTCCGCCATCAAAGTCGAAGCTGTTAATGAAGCCGTCGGCCTTGTAAAGGTTCACGAGAGTCAGCAGCAACGGTTGAAAGGTCAGGCCCGTGTTATCCACGATCATGCCTCTGGGGGTGACATATTCGCTAGTAAAATTCAGATTCACCAATTCATTGACGCGAGAAGGGGCATCGTCGGCCCGGCTCAAGGGCGCGGCCATCAGGGCAGCGGCGAGCGCCGCGGCCAATTTTTTTGTGTTGTTGTAGTTCATTTCAGTGTCGTTGTATTTGTTTGGATTCTGGTTTGCGTTTTCTCGGAACGCACAGTCCTTAGCTATCCGTGTGCCAACCTGAACCAACACTGAAAACCATTGATTTTACTGGCTTTTATTATCTTCCTGACTTCGTGACTCCCCGTCCGTCACTGTTTCAATTGTCGCCCTTGAAACACTTGCGACACTTTTTCATCCGCGCGCCGGCCGCGTTTCTTCTTGCGCGAGCTTGCGATAAATCCGTGTGCGATGCACTCCCAGCAGGCGAGCCGCGTCGGCGATATTTCCACCCGTCTCTTTCAACGCGCGCTGAATCAACGCATCCTCCGCCTCAGCCAGATTGAGCGGCAGCGCGATCCCGGCGTCGGAGCGTATTGCGCTCACGGCGGCCGGCTGCGCTACGCGGCTCATGAATCGCAAATGCCTTGGCTGGATGGCCGTCTCGCCACATTCAATGAGAGCGCGCTCGATGATGTTGCGAAGTTCGCGGACATTGCCGGGAAACTCATACGCTTTCAAAGCCTCCAACGCGTCGTGGTTTAAGAGCGGCGTCTTCATGCCCATCTCGGCCGAGAAGATCCGCAAAAAATGATGGGCCAGCAGAGCAATATCCTCTGGCCGTTCGCGCAAGGGCGGCGCGCACACTGTGTAACGCGCGAGGCGGAAATATAGATCCTGCCGAAACGCTGCGTCGGCGATGCGCTCGGTCAATTTCGCGTTGCTGGCGGCGATCACGCGCACGTCCACTTTGACTGGCTCGGACATGCCCACCGGCGTCACCAGCGAATCTTCCAAGACGCGTAGTAATTTGGCCTGTAGAGGGAGCGCCATGTCGCCGATTTCATCGAGAAAAATCGTGCCGCCGCTGGCCATTTCAAAAAATCCCTTCCGCGTGCTGACGGCTCCGGTGAACGCGCCTTTGGCATGTCCGAATAACATGGATTCGGCCAACTCGGCCGGGATGGCGGCGCAATTGACCGCCACGAAAGGCGCCTTGGCCCGAGCGCCGCCGAAGTGGATGGCGCGGGCAATAAGTTCCTTGCCTGTGCCGCTTTCCCCGGTGATCAGCACGCTCGTGTTGGAAAAATGGTGCAGCCGGGAAATATCCTCGACGATTTTTTGCATTTGCTGGCTGCCGCCGATCAGACCGTCCAGGTTCCACCGCGAAGATTCCATGTCCGAGATGACGGCCAATTTGGCGTCGGCCTGTTGCAAGGCCGATTCGGCCTGGCGGCGCTTCTCCATTTCAGCCGTCAGCTCGGCCGTGCGGGCTTCCAGGGCGCGGTTCTTCTCCAGCAACTCGCGCCGCAAACGGCTCAGGCGCAAATGTGTATTGACACGACTGACCACTTCCGCGGTCTCAAAAGGTTTGACAATGTAATCAACGCCGCCGGCAGCAAAGCCGGCCACAATATGCTCCGTCTCGCCGCGCGCTGTGATGAAGACGACAGGAATTTCCTTGGTTGCTTCGAGTTGTTTGAGCTGGCGGCAGGTTTCAAAACCATCCATTCCGGGCATGATAATATCAAGGATGATCAAATCCGGTTGCGCCCGCTCCGCCAGGCGCAGAGCCGTCGCGCCATCGGATACAGCCAGTATCTCAAAGCCTTTTGGCTCCAACGTGGCGGCCAAAACGGACAGATTGGCTGGAGTGTCATCCACCAATAAGAGTCTCTCCGGTATGATTGATTTAGGGTTGGAGGAATCCATGATCGGGAGGAATGCTTGGCGCGGAAGAGACCGTGGTGACAGCCCGCGCCATTAAACGAAGAATAGAATGCATGTCGTAACTGCGCATCAAGTAGCGGATATGCTCGGCTAATTGGCCCGCTTCCGGTTCGAGCTGGCGCAATTCCTGGAGGCATGATTTAAGGGCCGTTGTGCTATGCAATTCAGCCGCCGTCACCAGCCGGGCGCAAAGTTCTTCCGGCAGCCGCACGGGCGGCCCGTCCCATGGGGACAGCGCCTCCAAACTTCCTCCGAAGGTGGGCGATTTCTCCAACTCAACCCCCAGATGTTTGCGGAGACATTCCTGCACCTGTTCGGCCGCGATCGGTTTCGTGAGAAAATCCACACAGCCCGCCTCGTGCGCCTCGTCCCGCCGGTACGAGAGCGCCGCCGCGCTGTTGGCCACAATTTTCGGGTGATCGGCGCATGGGTCCGACAGCAACGCGCGCGCCGTCGCGATGCCGTCCATGTCCGGCATGATTAAATCCAGAAAAACGATGTCCGGCTTGTTCTTGCGCGCCAGCGCCAAACCATCTTTGCCACTGCCGGCGGCGACGACTTCGCACCCGGCCATTTCCAGCATCCCGGCCAGCACTTCCCTGTTCTCCTTCCGGTCGTCAATCACCAGGGCGCGGACACGCACACCCGCTTTGAGCCGCCTTTGGCCGAACGCCGCCGCCTCCACTGCCTCGTCCCCTTGCGCCGGGACCAGCGGGATCGTGAAGTAGAACCGCGAGCCAATGCCGCGCTCCGAATGCAACTGAAGCAAGCCACCCAGCAATTCTACTTGACGTTGCGCAATAGCCAAACCCAGGCCCGTCCCACCCCGGTGGGCCGCGTCGCGCCCCTGATGGAACGGCTTGAATATATCGGCCTGTTCTTCTTCGGGAATACCGAGGCCGGTATCAATCACCTCGAACAGCCAGCGGCCGTCTTTTTGCGCGCTGATGCCCAGGTAGATTTCGCCCGCCCCGGTGAACTTCATCGCGTTGCCCAGCAAATTGATCAATACTTGGCGCAACTTCCCTTCGTCCCCGTGCAGCCGTTGGGGACCGGAACCTGAGACAACGCGAAATCCGATTTTCTTTTGGGCGCACAGAGGCTGGAAGGTGGCCCGCAAGCTCGAAATCAGCGCAGTCACATCAAAGTCAACCGGGTTCAAATCCATCCGCCCCGCCTCGATCTTGGAAAGGTCGAGGATTTCATTGATCAAACCGAGCAAATGACGTCCGCTGGCGCTAATGCCCGCGATGGAATCGCGTTGTTCGGCAGTCAACTGAAGGTCGTGTTGGAGGAGTTGCGCGTAGCCCAGGATGGCGTTGAGCGGGGTGCGAATTTCATGACTCATGCTGGCCAGAAAGTCCGACTTGGCCTGATTGGCCGCCGCCGCCGCCTTTTCCGCCTTTTGCCGCACGGCAATCTCCTCTTGCAAGGCTGCGTTGGCCGCCGCCGACTCTTCCTCCCGTCTCAATTCCCGATAGAAATGCGACGTGACCAGGATCGTCAGCGCCAATCCGCCAGCCAAAACCAAGAGCCATTGGCCCCGCGATTGCGCACTGCTAAATAGCGCCGTAGGCCGGAATTCTAAAGTCCAGCGGCGCCCGGCCATTTCGAAATCGGCGCGTCCTGCAAACGGCGCGGGCTTAATCCCCTTTGAGAACTCGCCCCCATCATAAATCGCCTCGTGCGCCGATTCATCCACCAGGCGCGCCTCAATGCCTTTGTGTTCCATTTCATGGATGGCCCCCGCCACCAAGTCATCCACCCGGAAGACGGCCACCGCGAAGCCGGCCAATTTATCCCGGCGCTCGGCTAGAGTGGGCGCCGTCAAGGCCCGATAAACCGGCAGTAAAACCAGCAACCCAGTCTGCCTCCCCGATTCCTGCACCAAGTGCAATGGCGCGGTGGCCACGGGCTGGCCACTGTCACGCGCCTGGTCCAATGCCAATCGGCGCGATTTGTCAGAACCGAGATCGTATCCCACCGCGCTCTCGTTCCCTGGGCGCGGCTCCACGTAATAGACCGGCATGTATTCCGGCCTCCGGGCCGCGGGCACGGATTGCCCGGCGGGATTGAATTCACGAAAGGAAAAGTCCGGAAGGCCATCCGTGCGCGCCGTGGATTCGTAGGTATTCCTCGCACTAAGAGGAACGCGGGGGACCCATTCCAAGGCCAGCAATTCCGGTTGTCGGGATAGTCCTTGCCGGACGAATGAAGTGAATTCAGCGCGGTGGATGTTGCCTTGAGTTTCGAAGAGCGACGCCACCGAATAGAGAATTTCCATGGAGCGCAAGGCCTTGGTTTGCAATTTCCCCACTGCCGCCTCCGCGATTTCCTTGCAGTTCTGTTCCAGCGCTCTTTGTTCCCAACCACGAATCAGCCCCGCCGCCAGTAGAGACACCATCACGCCCGCGCAAAAAGCAGTTGGCACGATGGCTCGGTGCCACGTCGCCGCACGGAACAAACCGGTGAACCCGCCACCGGAGCGGGGGGCATCGCTCGCGCGGCTTAGCAAGAACATTCAGGACTTAATAGCACAACTCATGCCGCCGTCATTAACCGGCCTTTCAGTCCCAAATTCGTGACAAAGACTAGCCAACGCGGCCAAAAATCACCTTCCTGTTCTCAGGTCATCATTCTGTCTCATCAAAACGGGCTGCGGCTTTCAAGGGGGTGGACGCTTCCGTGGTCAAAAACCTTTTGTCCTTCACTAATTTTTTATTTTTTAGCCGTTACCAGCCGTTACTAAAACCGATGGAGGGCATTCCTGCATGGAGATGCCTGAATTCCACGCGCCACCCAAGTCCGTTTGGTCACCAAGGCGTCAGGCTCGAGAAAAACGCAACCTGCAAGAAGGCGTAAGTAGGCGTAAGTAGCCGTAATTCCCTGCCATCCCGAGGCCGCCACTTTCGGCTTCAGGAACGGTCTAGGCGTAAGTCACTCAGGCAGGATTCAGGAACTTTTGAGCGCAAAAACACGCAAAAACAGCACGAATACCGTTGATGATGCGCCTCTTGGCGGTTGTTCACGAGGGGTGGAGCCTGCCCGCAAGTCACCGTAAGCCCAAAGTACCCGTAAGTGACCCTTGGGCATGGCAGAGGCATCTAAATTCCACCGCGCCGGGATTGTGAACGGGAGAACCAACAGAGCGCAATGCGGCCTAGCCGCAACTCAATTTGCACCACGAAGGACCCGAAGGGTGCGCGACAGAATTCTTCGCATACGAGGTAGGGACGCCTCGCCGAGGCGTCCGGGCGTCTCGGCGAGACGCCCCTACCAAGTGAAGAATTCTGTCTCACGCCCGGACCCGAAGAGCACGAAGGAAAGCTTATACGAAACTTCGTGCTCTTCGTGTCCTTCCTGGTGAGATCATCTTCACCGAATTGAGCGAATTTGTGATGTTGCACCTAAAACTTCTGTTGGTTTGCAACGAGTTACAATAATTTAGATGCGTTGGCCCTGGACCCTTGGGCACCGCAAGATTGCGGCCTGCGACCGCAAGAATCCGGCCAGACCAAGCCATTCACCATTATCGTTAACGGGATTTGACGACTCTCCGGCTACCGTGTCAGCCATAGCTTTAGCGACGGCGGATAACCACTGGCCATTATCCCTAATGTCAAAGAGCAGGTGCGCCAACCTTGGCCCGCCACAGACTTGGCGACGGGCGGCGCGCTCGAACTGGATATTCTAACACGTAAGTATGGGAATGCAAATACAGGTTAACTCGAGTTGTTCTTCGCTGTTTTCGGTGGAATGGCAGACGAAATTGAGGATCATCTCTTTCGTTGCATCAATCCCAACGGGATTGAATCTCTCAGCCCAGCGTTGCGAGGCACGAGCTACGCTGGGTGAGAGAACGTATTCATCCGAACCCTGAAAGGGTTTCGTCAAGATCGTAAATTATTATGATGCAATAATTTACGGGTTGTTTGCGATCTCGCATTTGACCCAGAGTAGCCCTCTAGGAATCGGGCAACCCTGGGCTAAATGATTCAATCCCGGTGGGATTGAAGAACTGGCCGCGTGGAGCTAAATGTAGAGCCGATTCTTTCATTCCATCGAAAACAGCAAAGAACCACTCGAGTGAGTGGCTCAGAAGGGGCCAAGGAATAATCCTGGGGCAAGGCTGTGAGCGCCGCACCAGGAAAGCGATAACTACATATATGCACCCCAGCGGTGCGCTGGAGGGCCTTGCTTGGGTTGAGTTCCGCCACCCTTCCAGGGCGCAAGACCCATGGGATGGGATCCGGGGACGGCGACCGCTCTCGCGGTCTTGTCCCCGGCTAATGTCCAACGTCCCTTCGGGACGAAACGGCCGGTCGGCGCGGCGCGCCGACCCTGCCACAAACAGACTTTGTCGCGCAGATGGTTAATCGGCGAAACGACGCCTGCTTTGAAAAGTTGGATGGCCAGCAGATGGTCAATCCGCGATACAGCCGACTGCCAGTCGGCGCTACGGGCGCATCCGAGCGATTATTTGGTGGGTTGCCAAAAGCTGATTTGCGCCCCTTAAAAAACAAGAGGAGGATTTTGTCGTGACAACCGCGAAAATGAGTTTATATTGCGCGGTTCCTGGCCGACCCTGTCGTCTAGCGGTTAGGACACTGCCCTTTCACGGCGGTAGCAGGGGTTCGATTCCCCTCAGGGTCGCCAATTTTCTTAAGTCATATAATATCAATGTGTTACAATAGTTCAAGCCGATAAAACTTGGCCAAGCTATATGTAAAACATATGTAGTCCGGCTCAAGAATCCACCATTGCTCAAGGCGCTTCACTGTTGTGTTTATGGGGCCTTTTAATCGCCTGCCGGAAATTGCGGACACGGCCCGCGTGGCCCACCAACTTGGAAATAGCGCCGTTGTGGTCGAACGCCATTACAGGCAATCGACCCGGCCTCAAATCGCGGCGGAATGGTTTGCCATCCGGCGTCAAATCGCTTGCCGTGGCCTTGCTAGTGACGCGGGCGGTGACGTGAATTTGCCGATGGCCCAAATGTGCGTCAAGATGGCCCAAAACAGGGTAGATAAACTCTCATGTGCGTTTTAAAAGAATCTCTATCTTTGTTCAAAGTGTGAACGACAACATGCAGGTTAAAAGGCTCCATTCATAAATTATGAAGAAAAATTTGCTTTCGTTTCATCTGGTTTCCTCTTTGGGTCTGGCGTCGATTTTGGCGGCTGTGTTCGCAAGCACCTCAAGTACACATGCTCAAAATATCATTGATAATTTACCTTTCTATTCTAATGATACGTTTGGGAGTTCCGTCGATGCGCAAGTATTCACGATGCCGGCCACCACCAGTGGCGATATTAGCGGCGTCACGCTGGCCTTGAGCACCGGTCCTGATGGGGGGAATGGAGTAATCGACCTCTACAGCGTAACGTCTGGCGCGCCAAACAGTCTGCTGGCCACGCTTGGAACCATTTCCTCGACATCCTTAGGGTCTCAAGACATCAACGTCAGTCTTGCTTCGTCAAGTGTTCTCCTCAGTGCCGGAACTTCTTACGCAATTGTCTTGGAGAACACTTCTGGCAATTTAGACTGGAACAGAACTGAACCAATTGGTTCTGGGGGGACTGGGAGTATTGGCGATAGTTTTTACTACCAATCTAGCGATGCAACTTGGGAAAACATACAAGCCGTTCCTATTTTTGGTTCTGACATCTTTCAAATGGAGGTTACTACAGTTACCCCGGTTCCTGAGCCTGCAACCGTCATCACTGGCGCGTTAGTGCTGCTTCCTTTCGGATTGAGCACCGTTCGACAGCTACGCAAGAAATTGCAGGCGGCTTAAGCGATTCGATTTTTCCAATCCGCAAGAGGCGTAGGCTTTTGGCGAGCGCCTTTTTCGTTCTATGCACCCCGGTTTCACCGCAAAACAAGTAAACGCGTCTGTGGCAATTGTCTGATTAAAGGAATAGAATCGCCTCTCTCTGTTTTCGC
>Ga0206802_1028_pt1 | contig 36712 bp, 46 predicted proteins | sample Alteio_BWOrgCont_63_FD_152902 | JGI IMG/M metagenome (GOLD analysis project Ga0206802, IMG submission 152902) | Enriched cells from forest soil in Barre Woods Harvard Forest LTER site, Petersham, Massachusetts, United States -... | ecosystem: Environmental > Terrestrial > Soil > Temperate forest >... | reverse complement strand
CCGTATTGCTGGAGCCGTATCCCGAAGCCAGAAATACAAACCAAATGCCCGGCCGCACTGATGGCAATAAACTAGTCATTCTTCCTTTAGGACCTTATAAAGGAGGGGATTTGGTCAAGGCCCGCATTATCACCGCCACCCCTCATGCCCTTAAAGGCCAGCCTGTTTAATTTGATAATGGATCATTAAGCTTTTCTTGATAAATTCACTGATTAGGTATATATTTATTGATTATGTTAAAGACCCAAATCACAGCCGTACAACTTTACGAAAAGCTCAAAAATATCAAGCTTGGGGCTTCCGTGTGCCAGTATTCCTTAAAAAAGTGTGAGGAATTGGTGCCCATCATCAATGAGATCAATGAGCTAAAGGAAGAAAAGAATGCCGTTATCCTGGCGCATTCCTATATCAGTCCGGAAATCATCTATGGCGTTTCAGACTTTGTCGGTGATTCCTATAAATTAAGCAAAGATGCCTTAAGTACTACAGCCAAAACCATTGTTTTTGTGGCAGTGCGATTTATGGGGGAGACGGCTAAGATCCTCAATCCTGAAAAAGAAGTGTTGATTCCCGCCGCCTTAGACGGCTGTTCGCTGGCAGATTCTATTAACGCCCAAAACGTAAAGGATTTACGCCGCCAGTATCCTGACTATACATTTGTTTGTTATATCAATACGTCCGCCCAGGTCAAGGCCGAGTGCGATGTAACCGTCACATCTGCGAATGTGTACAAGGTGGCCAAAGATATCCCCAATGACAAGATTTATTTTCTGCCTGATAAATTCATGGGGCAGAATTTAAAGAATTATATGGAGCGTCAGGGGATCAAAAAGGACATCAAATTTTACAGCGGCACCTGTTATGTCCATGAAGATTACGGCATGGATGATATCCTTAAAGTAAAACTTGAGTATCCCGATGCCAAGATTGTCAGCCATCCTGAATGTAATTCTGCCATCATCGATAATTCTGATTTTGTCGGCAGTACGGAACAGATGTTGGGTTATATGAAAGAAACCAGCTCCAAGCAATTTTTGATGCTGACGGAATGCGGGCTTTCCGCCCGCCTGCAGTCAGAATTCCCTGACAAGCAATTGGTTGGCTCTTGCACCATGTGCAAATTTATGAAATCCAACACACTTGAAGATATTTTACGCGCTCTTAAAAACCCATTACCTAAGGACAGGGTCATCTTAGATGAGCCTACACGCCTGCGCGCCCTAAAAACCATCGAGGCTATGTTCCATTACGCGTAGAATAAGATTCTTCGCTTTCAGCTCAGAGTGACTATGCCCCCACAATACGTCGAAACCCAATATTTTACTTTTGCCCAAGCGCCCAATGAGCTGATTCTAAAAAGCGGCGTTAAATTCGGGCCTGTGACCTTGGCCTATGAAACCTACGGCAAATTAAACGTGGACAAAAGCAACGCTATTTTGATCTTTCATGCCTTGACGGGTGACGCTCACGCGGCAGGTTGGCATAAAGACGCTAAAAATCCCGGTTGGTGGGACCCCATGATCGGCCCTGGTAAAGCTTTTGATACGGATAAATATTTTATTATCTGTGCCAATGTGCTAGGAGGGTGCAAAGGATCAACCGGGCCATCTTCAATCAATCCAGCTACCGGCAAACCCTATGGTTTAAGTTTTCCAGTCATCACCATTGAAGACATGGTGGTTGCACAGAAATATTTGATAGATCATTTAGGAATCAAGAAATTATTAGCAGCTTCAGGCGGATCCATGGGAGGTTTGATGGCTCTCGAGTGGTCAGTGCGATTTCCAGACACGCTTCAATCAGCCATCCTGATCGCGACCAACTACAAACATACAGCTCAGCAAATTGCCCTGCATGAAGTGGCCCGTCAGGCGATCATGTCTGACCCTAACTGGAATAAGGGTGATTATTACGGTCGTGAATTACCGGCGCAGGGGATGTCGGTTTCCCGGATGATCGGCCATATAACTTATATGTCTGAAAAATCGATGGAAGAAAAATTTGGACGTAAATTACAAGGTAAAGAAAAGGTTGGCTATGATTTTTCCCATGATTTTGAGGTGGAATCGTATCTTAAATACCGGGGAGCCAGCTTCGTGCAGCGCTTTGATGCTAATAGCTATTTGTATTTATCCAAGGCCCTGGATTATTTTGACCTTTCAGAAGATACCGACCTAGTTAAAGCATTTAAATGCATGAAAACAAAATTCTTAATTATCACATTTACATCCGACTGGCTTTATCCTTCATATCAATCCAAAGACATTGTCAAAGCCATGAAGGCCAATGATGTCGACGTTTCATTCATTGAAATTAATACCAGCTACGGTCATGATTCATTTTTGGTGGAAATAGATGGCCAGTCAAAATTAGTATCTCATTTCTTGAATAATGTGGCTAAAGAATAATGGAAAACATCCGCGTCGACCATAAGTATATTCTTCAATTAATCGAGCCTAATAGCCGCGTGCTGGACTTAGGCTGCGGTGACGGAGAGCTTTTGTCTTTAGTCATGAAACAAAAAAAGTGCCGTGCTGCCGGAATTGAAATTGATGAGAAGGCCATCTATAAATGCGTTGAACGGGGTGTGAGTGTTTCTCATGGAGATATTGATTCCGGCTTGGCTGATTACTCTGACAAAAGTTTTGATTATGTGATCTTGAATGAAAGCTTGCAGGAAGTATTGAATCCTGAAAAAGTAATTGCCGAAGCCTTAAGGGTCGGCAAAAAAGCGATTGTTGGAATACCCAATTTTTGTAATTTAAACGCCCGGCTGCAGATTTTCTTTTTAGGCCGGGTGCCGGTGACCCAGGGCCTGCCTTATAAATGGTACAATACGCCGAACTTGCGTTTTTTGAGCATCAAGGATTTTCGTGATTTTTGCAGGGAGCGCTCCATTATTATTGAGCGTGAATGCGCCATTGCCGATCAAAAAGAAATGCCGTTCGCCCGTAATCTTTTTGCTGACACTTCTATTTTTCTTATTCATAAATAAAGTTTAATGAGGTAAAAATTATGAAATATCTAGAAGAATCCGTAAGGCCTTGGGGTAAGTATCAAAAATTCTATCAAGAAGACGGTGTTTGGGTCAAACGTGTGGAGGTCAACCCTAAAGGACGCCTCAGCCTGCAAAAACATCAATACCGTTCTGAAAAATGGATTGTGGTTCATGGAAAGGGATTAGTGATTGTAGATGAGCAAGAAATCCCTGTGAGTCCAGGCAGTGTGGTGGACGTGCCGCTCGGGGCAGTGCATCGCATTGGGAATCCCTATGAGCAGCCTTTAGTGTTCATTGAGGTGGCCTGTGGTGAGTATCTGGAAGAAGATGATATATTGCGTATTCAGGATGATTATGTCCGCCCCTAGAAAGGACCATCAATGAGCAATTATTTAAATATGCCCTGTTCTCTCGACGGCGTAAAGATTAAATCTAAGGATAACTGTAATGAGTAAATACCTAATAACTGGAGGCGCCGGCTTTATTGGCTCAAGTATTGCCGAGCATTTAATCAAAGAAGGCCATATGGTCAGGGTCTTAGATAATTTTTATTCAGGGAAAGAAGAAAATTTAGATTTTTCTTCAGGATTAGGCAAAGATAAATTCGAACTTATCCGTGGAGACATTACTAATCCTTCAGATTGTGATAAAGCCTGTCATGGCATGGATTATGTGCTACATCAGGCGGCATTGCGCTCTGTTCCTAAATCACTTGTTGATCCATTAAGTTATAATAAAGTTAATATCGATGGCATTTTGTACATGTTGCAAGCGGCATCCAAACATAAAATTAAACGTTTTGTTTTTGCCTCATCAAGTTCCATTTATGGGAATACCACTAATTTCCCACAGAAAGAAGATCACCTGCCGCTGTTGATTTCACCCTATGCCTTAAGCAAGCTCACCGGTGAATACTATTGCCGTATTTTTTCTGAATTTTTTGCGGTTGAAACAGTGGCTCTGCGTTATTTTAATGTTTTCGGGTCCAAACAGGCGCTTGATGATGAGTATGCAGTTGTTGTCCCCAAATTTATCCATTGTATTTTACACGATCAAGCGCCGCCGATATTCGGGACAGGATTACAATCCAGAGATTTTACTTATATTGAAAATGTCATTTCTGCCAACATCCTTTCAGCTACAACACCCGGCATTAAACATGAAGTTTTTAATGTGGCCAATGGAAAAGATAATACGGTTTTAGAATTAGTAAACGCCTTGAACCGTATTATCGGCAAAAACATCCAGCCCAAATTACTGCCCGTACGGGCAGGGGATGTGTTTAGGACAAGTGCTGACATATCCAAGATCCGAGAGAAAATTAAATATCAGCCGTTGGTCAGCTTTGAGGAAGGATTAAAACGTACGGTTGAGTATTTTAAGGAAAAGTGGCGCTCGTCATAATGAGTGCCCGTCAAGAGGGTCTTCACCTTTAGAATGACAATTAAACAAGCTTTTTATGAGACCCGTCGCAAAATGGTTTGTTGGCAGAAGTTTTACAGCCGCACCATGCAACTTGCTTTTCCTCAGCGATTTCTACAAACACAGGACGCATACCAGTGGGCCCATGTGAGCCGTCGCAAAACGGTTGATTTTTGGACTCGCCGCAGCTACACCAAACATAACGGCCTGGTTTGACAGTGATGATAAAGGGGTGATTGTTAGCATTCATCGTTTAGAAATAACCCTTTTATTAGGATTTGCTGAGCACTTGGATAGGCTGGCCTAAAGCCTGAATTTGACCGACGAATACGCATTGAGAAAAATTATTGTCATACATATAAACCCGGCCATTGGTTTGATCTAAGAATCCCAAACGGTCACTACTGGTCATAAATGGCACGACACCCGCGTAGCTTTTATTTTGAGCTTTACATTGCATCGTTGCCACCAGGCTAAAACTTAAAGCTGTAATGATGATCACTAAAAAGACTGTTATCTTATTCATAGATTTCTCCCGGGTTAGTGTTATAATTTTATCTTTATTTTAACAAATTTATGGGAATTATATGCCCGCCGTTTCTCTAGATTATACATTAAAGAAACGGCACATTTCTATAATAAAATTGGGTAATTCTAATGAAGAAATATGACTTTATAATTATCGGTTCAGGTATTATCGGCTTGACGATCGCGCATGCCATCAAGGCGCGAAAAGCAGACGCCAGCATTTTGATTTTGGATAAAGAATCAGGGGAAGCGCAGCATGCTTCAGGCCGCAATAGCGGTGTCTTGCATTCAGGTTTTTACTATACAGCGGATAGCCTTAAGGCCAAATTCACTGTTGAAGGCAGCCGTGCCATGAAAGCCTATGTGAATTCCAAAGGCTTGGCCATCAATCAATGCGGTAAATTAGTGATTGCCCAGGATGACTATGAATTAGGGCAGCTAAATGAGCTTTTTCGTCGTGGTAAACGCAATGGTTCCAATGTCCTTCTGGTTGATGATGCCCAAGCCTTTGATATAGACCCCAACGCAAAAACTTACAAACGCGCGTTATATTCTCCGGACACCGCCAGCATCGATCCAAAAGAAGTATGTGCTGCTATCAAGGAGGATTTACGGGATGTTGGCGTTGAGTTTTCTTATTACACGAAATATTTAGGCCATTCAATAGACATAGTTAAAACAACCGTGGGTGAATTCCAGGCCGGCAAGATCATTAATTGCGCCGGGCTTTATGCTGATCGTGTCGCCCAGGATTTTGGCTTTGGCACAAAATACACCATGATTCCCTTTAAAGGGCTTTATTTAAAATACACCAAGAATAAAACAGATATCAATGTCAATATTTACCCCGTGCCAAATTTAAAAAATCCTTTCCTGGGAGTTCACTTTACCCGTACGGTGACCGGGGACATAAAAATCGGGCCGACTGCCATCCCTGCTTTTTGGCGCGAGAATTATGATTCCAAAAATAATTTTTCATTCAATGAAATGTCCGAGGTATTATTTTACGAGTCTAAATTATACCTGACCAACGCTTTTAATTTCCGTTCCCTGGCGCACGAGGAAGCCCATAAATACAATAAGGAATATTTTATTTCCCTGGCCCAGTCCATGGTCAAATACATTGACCCCAAAGGATTCACCGAATGGACAAAGCCCGGCATCCGCGCGCAACTTTTAGACAAACAAACGCTGAGCCTTGTCCAGGATTTTGTGGTAGAAGGGGACAATAAAAGCGTCCATGTCCTTAACGCCGTATCCCCAGCCTTCACCTGTTCCTTCCCGTTTTCGAAATATGTGGTAGATGAGTATGTTTTCAATTGATAATTTCCATACCCCTCGTTGTTAGGATATAATGACCCCATGAATTTACCTATTAAAATAGCTTCTCGCTCAAGCCCTTTAGCTTTGGCCCAAATCGATGAGATCATCCAGGATTTGAAGGCCCTGGGCAGGGTGTTTGAGTTTGAATCTATTAAATTTGAAACTACCGGGGACAAGGATAAAACCACCGCGCTGACGAATAGCAGTGATGGCTTTTTCACCGATGCCATTGATTGTGCCATTCTTAAAGCCCAAGCAGACATCGCTATCCATAGCGCTAAAGACTTGCCGCAAAATTTACATGAAGGTTTAAAGATTTTCGCGTTAACTCAAGGAATGGATGACCGCGATGCCTGGGTTTCTTGTTTTCATTGGAAAGATTTGCCCCCAAAGGCAAAGGTTGGTACCAGTAGTGTTTTGCGCCAGCAACAAATCCTTCAGATGCGTCCTGATCTGACCATCGTTCAAATCCGTGGTACCATTAACGAACGTATCCAATTGATCAAAGAATCTAAAGTAGACGGCATTGTGGTAGCTGCATGTGCTCTTAAACGATTAGGGCTGGAATCAGAAATTAAAGATATTTTCCCTTGGGAAGGCATGCCACTGCAAGGCCAGTTAGCGGTGGTAGGCCGTTACAATGACCATGAATTAGCGGATTTATTTAGTATCATCGATGTGCGTCGGAAATATGGTAAGGTTACATTAGTCGGCGCCGGACCAGGTGATCCTGAGTTAATAACTCTTAAGGGAATTAAAGCCCTCGAAGCATCTGATTGTGTAATTTATGATTATTTAGTTGATGCCAGCCTTTTAAAATACGCGCCGCAAGCAGAGCATATATACGCAGGAAAACGCAAGGGAGAACATTCTCTCTCACAAGAAAATCTATCACGATTGCTTAAAGAAAAATCTTTTGCCGGTAAGAATGTGGTTCGCCTTAAAGGCGGTGATCCTTTTATTTTTGGCCGGGGAGCAGATGAAGTGCAATACCTGCGTTCCTATCATATCGAAGTTGATATTATTCCCGGCATCAGTTCAGCAATAGGCATTCCGTCCTCTTTAGGTATTCCTCTAACAGCCAGAGGGATAGCTTCATCCGTTGCTTTTTTAAGCGGTCATGAGGAAGATGAAGATAAAGAACATCCCAAGCCAGTGCAAATTCCTCAAGCAGACACTCTTGTTTTCTTCATGGGTCTGACTAAATTAAATATCATCGTTGAGTCTTTACAAAAATCCGGGTGGCCCCAGCAAACGCCCATGATGATCATTGCCAATGGCACGAAACCTCAGGAACAAATAGTCAGAGGTACTCTTTTGACAATTCAAGATTTAGTCAAAAGTCAGAATATAAAACCCCCGGCGTTAATTGTAGTTGGAAAAACCATCGATTTATATAAACCAACGATTAAAAAGACGTTTTTGCATTGTGGCACACATCCCGATCTGTATAGGCAAATGGGGAAGATTTTGCACTGGCCCATGATTGAGATTAAACCTGTGTCGATGAGTGAGGCCCAACAAAAAGATTTACTGAAGGCATTCGAGTCCGCAGACATTATTGTATTAACCAGTTGGTACGCGGCAGATTGTTTTTTAAGAGAAATTCATAAGTGTCAAAAGGCCCAATTACTTCGACTTCGTAAAAACGGGTCATTGCGAGAAGTGCTTCTCAACGCAGCGTTTTTTAGCGACGAAGCAATCTTTGCTGTCATTGGCCGCCGCACCGCAAAGGCCTTAGAAGCGTATAATATTCATCCAACAGTTGTGTCCCAAGAAGAGACCGCCGAAGGGCTGCTCAAGGCCATAACTCAGCATGTGGACGTGCGAGGTAAACGCATTTTGTTTCCCCGTTCATCTTTGCCGAATCCTTTTTTAAAAGAAGCACTGATTGCCCGTGGAGCCCTTGTTACAGAGATTACCATTTACGAAAACACCAAACCTGCCAAACGGGATTTGCCGTCTGTGAATGTTGATGGTGTGATTTTTACAAGCCCTTCAACGGTGCAGAATTTCTTGACAGATTATGGTACAATACCAGTTTCCTGGCAAATCATGGCCAAAGGGCCGGTGACTTTAAAAACATTACAAGAAGCAGGGTATAATCATGCCGCATCGTTATCGTAGATTACGAATCACTCCAGCCATTAGGAATTTTGTCCGTGAAACAAATTTGACGGCGTATGATTTGCTTCAGCCTTTTTTTGTCATCGATGGCAAGAATAAAAAAGAAGCCATCGCGAGCATGCCAGGCATATATCGTTTTTCCGTTGATTTATTGCTCAAAGAGATCGATGCCTACACCCGTTTAGGCGGCAGAGGGGGCGTATTTTTTGGCGTATCCCATCATAAAGATAATAGCGGCAAATATGCCTATGCCTCAAGCTCTCCTGTTATCGCGGCCATCAAAGCGATAAAAAAATATTTCCCTGATTTTTTAGTGGTGACGGATGTGTGTTTATGCGCCTATATGAGCCATGGCCATTGCGGTATTGTCGAAGGTCAAAAAATCAGCAATGACAAAACATTACCAATCCTCGCTAAAATGGCTTTGGCGCACGCCCAAGCGGGGGCTGATATGGTGGCTCCATCGGATATGATGGACTTTCGGGTGGCTGCCATACGCCAGGCCCTTAATAAAGATTTTCAAGACGTTGGTATTTTATCTTACGCGGTTAAATATGCTTCAGCGTATTACGGCCCTTTTCGTGATGCCGCGCATTGTGCGCCAGGATTTGGTGATCGCAAAACATATCAAATGGACCCAGCCAACAGCCGTGAAGCCTTAAAAGAAGCCAGGCGGGATGTCCAGGAGGGTGCGGATATGGTCATGGTCAAGCCGGTTTTAGCCTATTTAGACATTGTGTCTAACCTGCGACGGGAATTAAATGTGCCTATTGTTGGGTTTAACGTCAGCGGGGAATATAGCATGGTCAAAGCAGCAGCCCAAAATGGTTGGGTCGATGAAAAGTCTATTGTGCTGGAAACCTTAACTTCTATTAAACGCGCTGGTGCGGATATTATTATTTCTTACCACGCTCATGATGCCCTCAAATGGCTTCGATGAATGCAGCTCAAAAAGTATTGGTAGGCGGCGTTAACAGCCCCGTGCGCGCATTTCATGCCGTGGGTGGAAATCCTTTGCTCATGGAGCGGGGCTCTGCCAACAAACTTTTTGATATCAATGGCCATTCCTATACAGATTATTGCTTATCTTGGGGGGCATTGATTTTAGGCCATGCCCATCAAGAGGTGGTTAAGGCAGTGCAAAGTGCTGTCAAAAAAGGTGTCAGTTTTGGCACCACCACCAAACCTGAAATCGAAATCGCCCAATTTATTGCCAAGCATGTGCCGTCGGTAGATATGGTACGTTTTGTCAATTCTGGCACAGAAGCCACGATGAGTGCCATCCGTCTTGCCCGCGGATTTACCAAGCGCGATAAAATTATTAAATTTGACGGTTGTTATCATGGGCATAGTGATGATCTTTTAGCCATGGCAGGTTCAGGTGTTGCTTTCCTGGCTGCCTCATCAAGCCAGGGAATACCTGCCGCGCATATTCAAGATACTTTAAGCCTGCCTTTTAATGACATACAAAAATTGACCAACACCATCGAACGTCATCACAAGGATATTGCCTGTGTTATTTTAGAGCCGGTGGCCGGGAATATGGGCGTCATTAATCCCAATAAAGATTTTCTTAAAATTTTACGGACTTTGACTAAAAAATATAATATTGTGCTGATATTTGATGAAGTGATGTGCGGTTTTCGCACCAATTTAGGTTGTGCCCAGACTGATTTAGGCATTATTCCTGACATGACCTGCCTAGGGAAAATTATAGGTGGCGGATTTCCGGTAGGGGCCTATGGCGGAAGACGCGATATTATGAAACATTTGTCACCATTAGGCGAAATTTATCAAGCCGGAACATTTTCAGGAAGCCCAATTGTCATGCAAGCAGGTTTAGCGACTTTAAAGAATCTTACCCCGCAGATTTATAAAAGTCTTAATAAAATCTGCGATGAATTTGTCACTAAGACTAACAGCCTATTGAGAACTGCTAATACCAACGCTCATCTGGTCAATTATAAAAGCATGATCAGCATCCGTTTTCGTAAAGAGCCTGTCTATAATTACGTTGACGCTAAAAATGCTTCGTCAGACAAGATCTATGCCAAATTATTTCACCATTTTCTAAAAAACGGCATTTATTGGCCGCCGGCAGACCTGGAATCTTTTTTTGTGTCAGGCAAACATACGACCAAAGATTTAAACCATTTATCTGAACAAATCGTAAAGTTCTTTGATGCGAAATTTTAAGTTGATTTTAGAGTACGATGGGACGGGATTTTGTGGATGGCAAACTCAGGCTACAGGTTTGCGCACCATCCAAAACCATCTTGAAGAAAAGCTGGAGAGGATTTTTAAAAAGAAAATCCACTGCCAGGCATCCGGACGTACAGATAGCGGGGTGCATGCCCTGGGGCAAGTGGTCCATTTTAAAGCGGATACCGACATAAAGCCGTCGTTAATTCACAAGGCCTTGAATTCTTTTTTAGACAGGGATTTATCTGTCGTTAAGGTGTTGGAAGTCCCGTTAAATTTTCACGCGCAGAAGGATGTTAAAAATAAAACGTACCGGTACACGATATTAAACCGTCCTTACCCATCGGCATTATGGAGGGACCGCGCCTTTTTTTATCCTCATAAGTTAAATCTGTCTGCCATGCGCAAAGCGGCAAAAGATTTAAAAGGGACCCATGATTTTAAATCTTTTCAATCTGCGTCACAGCGCTCAAGGATCAAGAATACGGTAAGGACTGTGCAAAAATTAAGTATCATTAAAGAAGGGGACTTGATTCACATTTCAATCGCTTCTGATGGGTTTTTATATAAGATGGTCCGTAATATTACCGGCACTTTAATTGCCGTTGGAAGCGGACGAGTGCCCCCAAGCAGTGTGTTAAAATTACTTAAATCCAAAGAGCGCGTATTAGTGCCCAGGACAGCGCCGCCGTATGGGCTTTGTTTAATCTCAGTTCGTTATTAAATGTGCAATTTCCCCTCCCTTGGTGGGGGAGGGGTTAGGGGAGGGGGATTTTTATGGAAATTGAAACACATCACGTGGAATCTCACGATTCCTTTGGGAAAATGATTGGAATACAGACAGCGCTTCTAGCCATGTTTTTGAGTATTTTCAGCATTCTTTCCCATCAAACCAATACAGAATCCATTATTTTAGTTAATCAATCCAGCGACCAATGGTCGTATTATCAAGCCAAAAAAATCCGGGATTACCAATTAGAATTGAATGTTAAATTGCTCCAACTAATGGCCCCCAATAATGAGCAAACAGTAAAAACGATCTCTCAATATTCCCAGCAGGAAAGCAAATACCAAAAAGAAATAGCGGATATTAAAGCTGAAGCGGAAAAGAAAGTAAAAGAGGGTGAGCTTGCCCACCAGAAGACCGGCTATTTTGAACTCGCGGAAGGATTGCTTGAAATTGCCATGATACTCAGTTCTCTTTATTTTCTTTCCCATAAAAAACTTTTTCCAATCTTAGGGCTATTCTTGGGTGTATCAGGTATACTTATAGGAGGATTAGGTTTATTACTGCATCCTTAAGTTAATATTGAAAGGAATCTATGCCATTTCAACCTGGAAGTAACGATCAACGCGGCCAGCCGCGTGTCAGCCTGGAGTTACCCGCGACCATCAGCGTTGGTTCACAAATATCCATCAAAGGGCATCTCAAAGACCTTTCTTTGAGCAGCGCTTTTATCAGGATCAAAAACAGTATTTATCTGAATGTTAATGATGAAATTGGGATCACCATTCAATGCTCACCCAATGATGCAAGTGAGCTGATCCAGGGAGTGGCCCATATTTCCAGGATCGTGCCAGGAGAGGGATTTGCTGTTTATTTTACCAAAATAGATGAAGACTCCATAAAGCTCATTAAGAAATTCCTTGAGAAGGTAGAAATTTAATTGCAGATGGATCAAATCCAAAAAGGTTTATACGAACATTATAAAGGCAAGCGTTATGAAGTGATCGATTTGGCGATACATACCGAGACACTTGAACCAATGGTAATTTACAAAGCACTCTACAAAGGAGATTTTCCACCAGGGACCCTTTGGGTGAGGCCCCTGGCCATGTTTAAAGAAAATGTAACGGTGGATGGCAAGCTCGTCCCCAGATTTCGTCCTTTGTCTGTCTAAAATTTCCCTATGAAAACCAGAAAAGATTTATGCGATTGGATTGTTGAGGCCTTAAAAGATTTGAAAGGCTCTGCCATGATCATTAAGGTCCGTGAACATATATGGGAACACCATAAGGACGACCTGGTCAACAGCGGGAACCTGCATTTCACCTGGCATGAGGACATTCTTTGGGCCGCAACGCAATTACGGGAAAAAGGTGTCTTAAAAAAAGCCAAGTCTACATCAAAAAGCGTTTGGGAGTTAGTTTAGTGGATATTAAGAATGTGGCTTTTTACGCGTTTTTCAAACCCGCTTTTAATCTTGAGGCTACCCGGGATGCTTTACGCCATCGTATGGGAGAGCTTAAGATCAAAGGGAGTATCCTGCTGGGGGTTGAGGGTATTAACTGTTCCATTTCCGGCATCACAGAAAATATGGATACATTCTTACAATTTCTTTTTGAAACCACCGGCATTGCAAATCCGCCATTAAAAATAAGCTATAGCAAAGAGATCCCTTTTAAGCGTTCTATAGTTAAGGTCAAACCATTTATCGTTCCGACGCCTGGTCTGACGCCGCTAGATTTAACGGTAGATACCGCTCCCTACGTTTCTCCTGAAGAATTTCATCAATGGATCAAAGATAATAAAAAAATGGTCCTATTGGACACGCGTAACGATTTTGAATACCAGGTCGGCCGTTTTAAGGATTCGCTCCATTTGGGGACGAAGCATTTTGCTGACTTTGAAGAAGACCTTCAAAAAGTTCCTCAAGAATGGCAAAGCATGCCTGTTGTCACCTTTTGTACCGGCGGTATCCGCTGTGAAAAAGCAGCACCCCTGATGCTTAAAAAAGGTTTTCAAGAAGTCTATCAGCTTGATGGAGGGATTTTGAATTACTTTAAAAAAGTCGGCCGCGGCTATTTTGAAGGTGAATGTTTTGTTTTTGATGAACGCATAGCCCTGGATGAAGAACTAAATCCCATAGTATTTGACAAACAGGATCCGATGTAGTACATTGTATTACAGGAGGGCTAACAATGTCAGTTTCTAAATTGATCAATGTCCGGGTATCTGCCACGCTTCAAAAGGAATTGCAGGCTCTCAGCCGCAGTGAACATATTCCTATAAGCGATCTTGTCCGTGATTCTTTGAGAGAATTCCTGGCAGTACGTAAATTCCGAAAGCTAAGCAAAGACGTTAAAAGCTATGCCAGAAAAGCAGGTTTTGTTACGGATGATGATATTTTAGGACTTAAAACGTGAAAGTCGTTCTTGACTCGAACGTACTTGTCGCCGCGTTTGCAACCCATGGGATCTGTCATGACCTTTTTGAGCATTGCTTAAGAAACACTACTATTATTTGCAGTGATTTTATATCAGATGAAGTCCAACGGATTTTGATCCATAAAATTAAAATTCCTGCCCAAAAGACCTTGGAAATCATCCATTATTTAGAGAAGCAAACCCAATGGATCATTCCCGAAGGTCAGATTGTAGAGCAGCTTCGGGACCCTAATGATCAGACGATCCTTGCCACCGCTTTAAGCGGAGGAGCGGATTATTTAATTACTGGCGATAAGGACTTGCTTGTTTTAAAAAAGTTTAAAAAAACCGTAATCATATCACCCAGGGATTTTTGGATTAATAGTCAATCAAAAAAAGGGGACTAAATTAATGAAATATCTATCAAAAGGACTGACTTTTCTATTCTTACTTAGCGTTACCTCGTTGGCCCATGCTGATACAAAGGTTTATTTTTCTCCTAATGGCGGCTGTCAAGAAGCAGTCCTGGCTGAGATAAAGAAGGCCCATGCTTCGATTGATATAGCGATGTATTCCTTGACCTCAAGGGAAATAGCCCAAGCGATAGTCGCGGCCAAAGACCGTCATGTAAAAATCAAGATCACCTTAGATGCCGGCCAAATAAAAGACCATTATTCAAAATGCAGGTACCTGATCGGTAAAGGCGTTAATGTTAAATTCCATATGGGCCCAGGTTTGATGCATGATAAATTTGCCGTGATTGATGACGAAGCGGTCTTAACAGGTTCATTTAACTGGACCATCACCGCTGATAAAAAAAATGCCGAAAATTTATTAGAAATAACGGATAGTGGTATTGCCCAGAAGTATACGAAACAATTCAAACATTTATGGGCTCAAAGCGGGGAAGGTGGTTTTAAAGAGCCTCCGTCATCCGATCAGACGAATTAGAGCATTTTTATGTCAGATGATAATATTTGGCCGCTCCATACACCCGTCAAACACAAAAAAGTGGGGTATATTGGCTGGATCCACGCGACAACCACAATGAAAGATGTTTTCACCGGTGATGTATCGGTTAAATGGCAATGCACCATTCGTGTGGATGGAAGCTCGCCAATGAAAGCGGCTCCACCAGATGACCTGCAGTGGATAGAATCACAAGCCCCTTTTCCCGATTACGTGATGTATAGCGGATCAGTTTCTGATAAAAATTATTTACAAGAAACACGCTTGCACGCCCTTGGCTACCAGATTTCAGATTTAAATTCCCAGGAACGCTGGGATATATTGAAATTCGTGGCCATTCCCATGTTAGGTGCCAAGGAAGTAGTCAGGACGATCATGGCCGTTATTTCTTCCAGGATTGCCCGCCCTGCCAATGCCGATAAATTCCGTCATGCGATTAGAGAATGGAACAGGGATTTAAATTCAATTGCGCTTCATTGTAAGGGAGCTGATGATGAAGAATCCCTTCGTTCTTCCATTTCCTATATTCAACGTAAATTATTAGATATTAAGATGATTGAAGAAAAAAATGTGTTAAACTAAGAAATAAGGTAACCGTCCATTTGATAGGGGAGGGGTTATGAAGATTAAGATTATTATGCTTTTAATGTTAGGGATAAGCATGGCAAGCTCGTGTTTTGCTCAATCCAGGGAGCCTTCTTTAGGTAGCGAATCCTCCTCTACAGGGGTCTGGCCTTCTGTGGGAAGCGATTCCTCAGCTGGATACGGGTCTGGAGACCATGGGAATGTGTCTTAAAATCACTTAAAATCGTCCCGTAACTTGAAATTTCCGATTTTATCAGGTACACTTTAATAAGATGAGAGTTCCACCCCCATCATAAGTCTGCCCGCTCATCCGAAGCAGACCACATCCAATTCCAATAATTGAGATCAATGGGGGTGTTTATGGACCAGCCAGAAGAATTTAAAGTTCTTATCATTGATGATGACCCTGATGTCAGGGAGCGGTTAGAGAATATTCTAGAGCGCAGGGGATATTCTGTTTTAGTCGCGGAAAACGGTTTAGTTGGTTTAGAGGTAGCAAAGAAAACCGCGATCGATGTTATTTTCTGTGATATTGTCATGCCTAAAATGGATGGCCTTGAATTTTTAAATAAGATCCATGAATACACCCTAAGGCCTGAAATCATCATGGTGACCGGTCTCCCGTCCGTAGAATGGCTTGCTGAGTGCATTGATAAAAATGCCGTTGAGTTTATGGCCAAACCTTTGACAGTTCAGGATGTGCTTAGTAGCCTAAACAGGGCGAAAAAACGCCTTCAGGAGAAAAAAGATACATTCAATGCCGCGTTAAAAAGAATGAATTTTAGTCATCTTTTGTAATAGATTTGCTGCTAAAGACAGTAAACTTAACCCCACATCTAATAAATGATTATTTTTGTTAATTTGCTTACAAGCGGGAGACTTGCATGAAAAAACCTTTGAAAAATGAAGTGGATATGCTGAATTTGATCAATAAGATGCACTCCCAGCTTCTTGAGCTCGATAAGAAAGTGGATACCTTAATCCATCGATCTTTAACAGAGACAAAATCATCACTCAAGCCTGCAGTCAATATTGCTCCTGTGCCGGCAAAGCCCCGTGATCACAATAACGCAAGGATAATGCACACGGCCATTTGCGCTGATTGCAAAAAAGAATGCACCATTCCCTTTAAGCCCAGTGGAGACAGGCCGGTCTATTGCAAAGATTGTTTTTCCCGCCGCAAGGTTATCAGCATGTCAGGGATGAAGATTGCTGAAAATCCAAAAGAGCCGCTAGCCGCGCCAGTTACTAAGAATATTGATATTCCGAAACAAAAAGATAAAACAAAGAAAAAAACTGTTACAATAAAGAAAACTATAGTTAAAAAGAAGCCTGTTCCCAAGAAGAAATAAAGCATGGGTTTCGAGGGATATATCATAAGGAGAAGTAAAGATGATAGAAAATGACACATTGGTCAAGCATAAAATATTAGGCTATGAAGGCCTTATTGACGGACAGACGCGCATGAAGTTGATATTTACCGGAGAACGCGCCTGCGAGTATCAATACCGGATAAAAGTCTTGGGCCAAGATAAGCGTTTTATCGCTCCTGAAGAAGATTTGGTAATTGGTAATAAAGATAAAGAAAAAGAGATGCAAAGCAAGTTCAGAAAGTCCAGGCTCAAAGCCAGGGTAAAGCTTGTCCCCAAATAATTGTCTTCAATTTTAGGGATCTGTTGAGGATGCGCGGAAATTTTTATAAGATTCTTTTGTTTATCTGCATGGGAATGGCCGCTGGAAATTCATTCGCGACTTCCCCCAACAGTTTAATATCATCAAATTTCTTTAGTGACAATGCCGATGGAACCCGGACCTTACGGCACCATGTGCCTAAAGAGGTAGCGGCATCTTCTTTAATATCCCACGCTGACCGCAATCAAACGCTTAATCTACGCGTGATATTGCCATTGCAAAATCAAGCGCAGTTGAGCAGCTTACTTAAAAGCATTTATGATCCTGCCAGTCCGCTTTATCATCATTATATAACTCCCATACAATTCACCCAGCAATTTGGGGCATCTCAAACAGATATTATTAGCGTCAGGGAATTTCTAAAATCTCAAGGATTGTCGGTTGCAAGCCGATTATCTAATGGATTCATAATGAACGTGTCAGGGCCGGTAAAAGCAGTTGAGCAAGCTTTCAATTTACATATTAATAATTATCAAAAAAGTGACAAAACAATTTTTTATGCGCCTGACGCTGACCCTACAATTCCAGCACCGGTCGTCGGGAAAATATTCGCGATTAATGGATTAAATAACGTGGTTAGAATCAAATCTCACGCCCATCAGATTGCGGCAAGCCCTCAAATAGGCACAGGCCCAAAGAACTTCCTTGCTCCCGCGGATATTTATAAAGCGTATAATCTCAATGGGATTTCATCCAATGGTTCAGGCCAGACGGTAGCTCTTTTCGAATTAGACGGGTATACCTCTTCTGATATCACCGCGTATGAAGCTCAGTTTAATCTTCCCAATGTTCCAATACAAAACGAACTTATAGATGGTTTTAGCGGGCTGCCGGATTTAAGCGGAACCGGTTACTACGAGGTGACCTTAGATATCGAAATATTAACAGGGATTGCTCCGGGTCTTGGCAATATCCTGGTTTATGAAGCAGGAAATACAGAATCAGGATGGATGGATGAATGGGGCCAAATAGCCGCGGACAATACAGCAAAAGTAATTAGTTGTTCATGGGGACTGCCGGAAGTTTTATCCGCTGACATAGCCTTTGATTATTCAATTTTTCAGCAACTGGCAGCCCAGGGCCAGGAAGTGTTTGTAGCCTCAGGAGATGAAGGCGCTTACGATGGTTTGAATACTTTAACAGCCGATGAACCTGCTGCCCAGCCTTATGTGACAGGGGTGGGAATCAGCGCGTTAAGAATTAATAGCGATGGCACTTATAAGAGTGAAATAGCTTCTACATATAGCGGTGGCGGGGTCAGCGCCTATGAGGCTATTCCAAGTTATCAGCAAGGGATGATTGCGCCAGCAACGTTGGGGTCAAATACCATGCGTAATGTGCCGGACCTTGCCTTGACCGCCGATATTTCCACAGGGTATTCCTTTTATATTTCCGGTGTTTGGGAAGGATTTTGGGGTTCTAGTATAGCGGCACCTATTTGGGCTGGCTTTAATGCCATTGTCAATCAAGGCTTGGCCAATGCCGGGCAAAGTACTCTTGGATTTATTAATCCTACGCTGTATGCAATTGCGCAAAGCAGTGCCTACACAAATGATTTTCACGATATTGTTGGCGGGGTAAGTAATGACAGGGTTTCAGGATCTCCCTATTATCCAGCAGTAAGCGGATACGATGACGCGACCGGTCTAGGCTCTTTTAACGGTGCGAATTTATATAATGATATTGTTTTATTAAAATCAGTGCAAACGATAACAGCCAGCGCGTCAACAAACGGCACCATTAGCCCGTTGGGGAATATCGCCGTTAAGTACGGTTCGAATCAAACTTTTGTTGTTACTCCTAATTTGGGGTATTTCATCAATCAATTGTTAGTTGATGGGGTAGTAGTGTCGGCTGCCTCTATGGATACTAATGCTTATTCATATACCTTTAATAATGTCACAACAGCACACGCGATAAGTGCCAGTTTTGGGGCAATACCACTTCCGTCGGTACCCACCGGCATCAAAATTTCCGCGGGCAATGCCCAGGTGACCTTGTCTTGGGGGGCTGCCACAGGTGCTTTAACCTACAATGTAAAAAGGGCGAATGTCAGTGGCGGTCCATACACAACCATCAGCAATACAGCCCTTACAAGTTATACAGACACAACGGTCACTAACAACAGTCTTTACTATTATGTTATTTCGGCACTAAATTCAGCAGGGGAGAGTAAAAATTCTACCCAGGTCAACGCAAAGCCGCTCTTGCCAAAGCCCGCTGGCCTAAAGGCAAGCGCGGGTAATGACCAGGTGATATTGTCCTGGAGTGCTGTCACCGGTGCCGCGTCTTATAATATAAAAAGAGCTTCTGTCAGTGGTGGTCCGTATACCACCGTCGCTAATGCGGCCGTTACAAACTATACAGACACAACAGTCACTAACGGCAACATTTATTATTATGTCGTTTCCGCGGTAAGTCCTGATATGGAAAGTGCCAATTCTTCACAGATTAGCATGGCACCCGCTCTTCCTAAACCCACCGGCCTAAAGGCAATTCCGGGCAATGACGTCGTGACATTGTCCTGGAGTACCGTTACAGGTGCCGCATCCTACAATGTCAAAAGAGCAACTGTCAGCGGCGGGCCGTATATTACTATTGCCACCAATGTGCTTAACCAAACCTATAAGGACATAACAGTTACTAATGGCATTGTCTATTATTACGTTGTCTCCGCGGTAGGCCCTGACATGCTGGAGAGTGCCAACTCCATACAGACCAATATAAAGCCGGTACTTCCCAATCCCTATGGTCAAAAAGCAAGTGCGGCCAATGGCCAGGTGGTATTCTCATGGAATGCTGTTACAGGTGCCACGTCTTACAATGTCAAAAGAGCGACTGTCAGCGGCGGGCCGTACACCACGATTGCCAGTGTGACTGTTACAAAATATACGGACACCAGTGTCACTGTCGGCAGTGTTTATTATTATGTTGTTTCCGCAGTAAGCCCTGACATGGAAAGTGCTAATTCCCCGCAGGTCCAGGTGCTTGCAACATAGTTTATGTGCCACCATTGCTGGCACCAAATTCTTATTGAAAGGTTTATGATGAATAAAATTCTTCTAAGTATTCTTATTATCGTGATAACATTTTTTATTATCCTAGGGATTATCGGTTTGTTTTATCTGGGGCCCATTGTCAAATTAGGCATCGAGCAGGTCGGGCCACAGATAACCAAGGTTTCCGTTGATGTTGATGGGGCCAGCGTATCTCTTTTATCCGGATCCGCTTCCATCAAAGGCTTGGTTGTTGGAAACCCACCAGGTTACAGAAGCCCGCAAGCCATTAAAGTAGGGAACATAAGTGTCAGCTTGGATCCATTTTCAGTAACATCCAGTAAAGTTATGATTCATTCTGTCCGTGTTGATTCTCCGGAGATTGCTTTTGAAGCCGGTCTGGGCGGAAACAATTTGAGTAAAATTTTAAGCAATGTTAACTCATTTATTAAAAATCCTAGCGGCCCCGCGCCTAAAATTGAAATAGATGATTTTGTTATTTCAGGTGCCCGTGTCAGTGTCAATATTGCAGGGGTTGTCAGCAAGGTTGTGCCTTTGCCAGATATTCATCTGACTGATTTAGGTAAAAACAGCAATGGCTTGACCCCCGTGGAACTGACCCGGGCCGTTCTTAGCGCTATACTTACAGGCACTCTTAAGGTGGTTGCAGGTTCAGCAGGCAGTATAAGCCAAACGGTAAGCAGTATAACCAGTTCTTTGGGGAGTTTATTTGGGAAATAGTTTAAGATGGTCCATATTATGTTGTTTCTTCGGTAAGCCCTGACATGGAAAGCGCCAATTCCCGTATTAAAACGCTTTCAATATTGGCCATCATTGGGTTAGGGTTCATTGTCTATTCTAATAGTTTTTTCTGTTCTTTTCACTTCGATGATGATGTTTATGTAATCAATGATTTTGCCATAAGAAACATCCACAACCTGCTCGATATTGGGAAGGTCTGTCCTTGCCGTTTTATCACCTTTCTGTCCTTAGCCCTTAACTATCATTTCAATGGGCTTAATGTCTTTGGGTACCATCTTTTTAACATCGCTGTCCATTTGGGAACAAGCATTTTAGTCTGGTGGCTGATCCTATTGACTTTTTCCACCCCCGTGATCAAAAAAGAAAAAATTGCCCGCCACAAAAACAGCATTGCTCTATTGGCAGCCTTGATATATGTGAGCCATCCGGTACAAATCGAGGCTGTGACCTATATTTGGCAGCGGGCTGCTTCTATGACGGCTTTCTTTTATCTGCTGTCTTTAAGCCTCTATGTTAAATCAAGATTATTCCAGGATGAAAAATTCCCCGGTGCTAAAAAGTATTATATTTGTTCTATCATCACAGCCGTGGCAGCGATGTTTACAAAGGAGAATGCCATAACCCTGCCGCTGATGATTTTACTTTATGAGTTTAGCTTTTTGAAAACTAAAAAAGGCATCGACTGGGGCCAGTTATACCCGTTCTGGATGATTCTTTTTATTATTCCTCTGACAATGTCGTTGACTAGAACCAGCAGGGTGGGAGAAATCCAATCTATTGTATCCGGACCCCACGGCATATCCCCGATCCATTATTTCTTTACTCAATTGCGGGTCATCATCACCTATATGAGATTGACTGTTTTACCCATTAATTTGAATTTGGATTACGATTATCCCATTTTTAGAAGCTTTTTTGAAATTCCCGTCTTAACAAGTTTTATATTCTTAACGGCCATCCTTTATTTTGCCCAACGTTTGTTCTCAAAATACCGGCTGATTTCTTTTTCTATATTCTGGTTTTTTCTGACGCTCTTGCCTGAATCAAGTATTTTACCGCAAACAGATGTCATTTTTGAACACAGGCTCTATTTACCAATGGTGGGGTATTGTATATTTTTAGTCAGCGGCGCGTACTATGGGACTGAACTATTTTATCGTCATTCTGAGCCCTTCGCTTCGCTCGAGGGCAGGCTGCGCGAAGAATCTAAAGGCGCCTTAAGATCCTTCGTTTCACTCAGGATGACAATGTTAGTGCTCTCAACCATCATTGCCTTTAACTCTGTCTTGACTTATCAACGGAACAAAATTTGGAAAAATGAAATTGTTTTATGGGCGGATGTCATTCAAAAATCTCCTCATAAAGCCAGGCCGTATATCAATCACGGCTGGGCGTTTTACAATCAAGGTGATTTTACGAGCAGCATGGCTGATTACAATAAAGCCATTACCATAAGCCCTGAATTAATATACCCCTACGATGACAGGGGCCTTATCTATGCCAGGCAAGGCAGCCTATTAAAGGCCATTGCCGAGTATACTAAAGCCATTAAAATTAGTCCTTACTATCCAAAAGTCTATTACCATCGAGCCCTTGCCTATTTCATGCAGAAAAATTACCCTCAAGCCCTGTCAGATTATAATAAAGCCATTGAACTTGATGGCGAATATGTGGATGCCTATAATGACCGTGCCCAACTTTACGCGAGCCAAGGCAATTTGACTCAAGCCATCGCTGATTATAAGAAATCTATAAAAATAGATCCTAACCAACCAAACATTATTGCTAAATTTTAATTATGAAATTATTTCCCGTACATGATTTTCAGTTGAAAAATTTTAGGGAATTCGGGGTAGTATTCACCTTGAGGACCTATAAATCCGCTACCTGATCGTTTGATAATAACGGCCGTGTAGCTTCCATCATTATTAGGGACATTAACTGTAAATTCATCAGGTGGCGGTAGCGGCGTGGAAAGTGGTGGTGCGGACGCAACAACAGGAGCTGACAGATATAATGGCCCATCAACATATGCTGGTTCGATGGGGGCATAATCAGCATACCCAACATAATGATCTCGATCAATGTAGGCTGAATAAGGATGGTCCCGACCGCTGCCATGATAATTCCAATCCCCATCACCGGTGTAATCATGCCAAGCAAAACAAGTCGTTGGGCATATTATTGGCAAATAAAAACCTATGAATAGGAAGATTCTTTTAATATTGTTTAACATAATGACCTCTTAAAAGTGTATTTTATATTATCAGAAATTCTAATACTAGCTATAATAAAGCTATACATCCTAACCAAGCAATATCGAGTGTCTCATGAATAGATGTTTAGTGCTTAACATGGATTACACCTTCTTAGGCGTCTGCGACTGGAAAGACGCCATCTGTGCTGTATATTCTAATAAAGTTTTTGTGGAGGAGAGCTATGAGACCCAAGTGCGCTCCACCTCTATGGAAATGCATATACCGGCTGTTATCAGGCTTAGGAAGTACGTACGTGTTCTCTACGAGAGGATAGGTTCCGTATCCTATACCAAAAAGAATGTTCATCTTCGTGACGCGTATATTTGCCAGTACTGTTCCAAGAGGTGTAAAAACAGTGAAGCGACCATCGATCATATTATCCCTGATTCCAAGGGTGGTGCGGATTCCTGGGAGAACACGGTGACCTGTTGCAAGACCTGTAATATTATGAAAAACAACATGACATTGGCACAATCCGGTTTAAAATTGATCAAGCCTCCGACCAGGCCCAGAAAATTCAAGGAAATTGTCAGGATAAAACTTGGTGAACTCCACGACCTTTGGTTGAAATACCTAAACTAATTACAAAAATTCCTTTCGAAACGGACACCTTGAACGTCTAACATGTCCCTAAAACACTTAAAAACATTAGCTCTAATTGCATTATTCGTCATTGCCTCCCACATTTACGCCCAGGCGGCCAGGACGGATCTGACTATTATTCAGGGTTCAAACAAACATAGCCTCACTGAAAACGATTTTCGACAACTTCAGTTAGACTCGATTGTAGTGCTTGACCCTGTTTACAAGAAACATAAGCGCTACGCGGGTTATTGGCTTTCAGATATTTTGGCTTTAGCTGGAGTGCATCCTGACCCTAATGCTGTCTGGACCTTCAAGGCTTTGGATGGCTATAAGACCAGCATAGCCCTTGCGGATGTCCTGCAATCCGGCGCTAAAGCCTTTGTTGCCATCGCGGACCTGGACAAGGAAGAAGGATGGGAGAAGATACAGCAGGGGAAGGAATGGATATCTCCAGGGCCGTATTATTTAGTCTGGCAAACACCGATGGTTGATGTAACGCCCGATATTAAATTGCCCTGGCCTTATCAGATGATTGAAATTTCAATCGATAAATCTAATGAATCCCAACAAAAGCTTTTTCCGGACAGCAATGACAAAAGTGAATCAGTCACTCGCGGGTATAAGGTTTTTAAACAAAATTGTGTATCCTGTCATTCATTGAATTTAGAAGGGGGAGTGCTCGGGCCTGAATTGAATGTGCCGAAGAATATCCTGGAGTATGAAAATAGAGCGTTTTTAAAAGAATTCATAGGGTCCCCAAGTTCTTTTAGGGCCAGGAGTAAAATGCCTGATTTTAAGGGCATATTATCTGATCAAGAAATAAATGACGTGCTTGATTATTTGGCTTGGATAGGAAAGCACAAATAATCGGGACGCATTGAATTATTCTTAACTTAAAAAGAACGAAAGAGGTAAAAATGCAAAAAAAATTATCAATAATGTTTCTATTAATTTCATTAATTGTCCCGATGAGTGCTTTTGCTGATGTCAATATGAAGCCCAATACACCGGGGGAATGGCGCGATTATCTGCGTTTTCGAAGAGACCAAACCCTGGATGAACTTTATAAATTGCAACCTCAAGCCCGTCATGAGGTCGAGAATGCCAAAGGATACGCTACCTTCACAAGTTTAAATGTGAATCTGATATTTGCAAGTATGACGGCAGGGCGCGGCATCCTTCATGAAAACGGAATTTTCGGCGGCAAAGACACCTTTATGCGCATGGCGCAGGGTGGTTTGGGTTTAGGATTTGGGGTCAAAGATTTTCGTGCCGTGTTTATTTTTGATGATAAAGACGTCATGGATCGATTCATCGATAGTGGTTGGAGTTTTGGCGGAGAGTCCGATGCTGCCTTTAAAGGGGGAGATACCGGTGCTGCCATGAGTGGCGCTCTTGCCATCGCACCTGGACTCAGGATTTACCAGCTAACCCAAAGCGGCCTAGCCCTTCAAGCCACCGTGCACGGCACAAAATACTGGAAAGATAATTACGTTAATGACGGTAATTAAAAAAAATGTACCATGGCTGTACACCATGGGCGAGAGAAAAAGTAGAGAACCTTTATTGTTATTTGAAGCCTATGGACAGAAAGGAGTCATGAAGCAAAATAAGTTGATCAGGAAGCGCTGTGTTTGCAGGTATCCAGTTATTTATTGTCATACTGATTAAGGTAACGTATAATTTTTTAATAATCCTTCCCCCAAGGATTTTACATAAATTTCCCCTAAGAATGAATCTTTAAGGTCACAAATTACGACCTTTATTTGCAACTAAATATAGTTGCATAAATCGAGGAAGGTGGTATACTTTAAATGAGTACAATAGAGAAGTTAATTACTCGATTTATGACCAAACCCAGAGATTTTTCCTGGGAAGAGTTGACAAGACTCTTAAGTTATTTTGATTATGAAGTAATGGCTGGGAGTGGTTCTAGAAGAAAATTTATACATAATTATCGTCAACCAATTATATTACATGAACCGCACCCGAGAAGAATATTAAAAATGTATCAAATTAAATACGTTTATGAAATATTAAAAGAGGAGAATATTCTATGATTGATATGATGGAATATAAAGGATACTACGGTTCTGTCCATTATAGTGATGAGGACCGTTGTTTTTATGGAAAAATTGAGCATATTAGGGGTTTAGTTAGTTATGAGGGGCACGATGTTATTTCTATAAGAAAATCTTTTGAAGATAGTGTCAATGATTATCTCTCAACTTGTAAAATCCTTAACAAGACCCCTGAAAAGCCCTTTAAAGGATCATTTAATGTTAGAACAGGCCCTGAACTCCATAGAAAAGCCTATATATATGCTCAAGTAAAGAAAATGAATCTTAATAACGTGATCATTAAAGCATTAGAAAGCTATCTTTCTAAGGGCCCCAAATTAGCTTAGAGTTTGATATTCCAATTATAAAATATCAGGTTACGCTGTTATGGCTGAATACAATGTCGGTGACAAGGTTATGCTTAAAGATGATGGCCAGCTTTATACGGTGGTTGGTGTACGAACCGAAGATCATACGGTGCTTTTTGATTTAGAAAAAGGTAATGAACGGGGTTTAGTCAAGTTGACAGTGTTGCGCAGCCATATAGAGGTGCAAAAACTCTATAAACCAAAATTCCCACAAACTATTGTCTACAAAGCTAAGTAAAAAATGAAAGGAAAGGCTATGAATGACTCAAAATCAAATAAGTTTATCGCTTTTTATTGCATACCGGCATCAGTGATGGCAGATTGGGCCAAGACTGATCCTAATTCCAGAAAGGCCGCTGAAGATAAAATGAAAGCAGAATGGCAAAAATGGATGAGCGAGCATGCGAAGGCTGTTAAAGTGACAGAGGCTTGCGGCAAGACTAAAAAGGTTACAGCCAGCGGCATATCTGACACCAGGAATGATATTTGTTTGTATTCGTTCATCGAAGCTGAATCGCATGAGGCTGCGGCGAAGGCTTTCGAGAATCATCCACACTTGCAAATCCCGCAATCGTCTATAGAAGTGATGGCGGTCAGGGCGATGTGATGAATCAACTATAAGACAGTACGCCCAATCTACGTTATATTAAATCCATCCCGTAATATTCAAGACGCGCATTTTTATCTTATTTTTGTACTAATTTGTGCCTTTTATCTTTATTATGATTACATAGAAAATACTAGGTCAAAATTTTGATTCAGAGCTTTACGTACAATCGAGCGCTGCCAATAATTACGTACACCCTATTGGGTAAATTTTATAAGGTAGTTAAAAATGGGAGATGATGATGGCAAAAATATTTTTAGTAGAAGATGACCTGAATTTGGCTGAATTGACTAAGATTGCTCTTGTTAAAAACGGGTATGAGGTCGAGGTTTTTCATGAAGCGCCTGAAGCTATTGAAGAAGCAAAAAAGTCTAAAGTAGATCTGATTCTGATGGACATTATGCTGCCGGAGCTTGGCGGAGAAGAAGCAGTCAGGGAATTAAGGGACGACCCAAGATCAAGGTATATTCCCGTAATATTTTTGACGGGACTTATTTCTAGTGTGGAAGGAAATATTGAAAGAACAGGAATAATGGTCGATGGTGTTAACTATAAAACATTAGGTAAGCCCTATGAAATTGATCAGTTGTTAGAAGCAGTGAAAAGCGTCGTAAAAGTGTGAGGCATCGATATGAATAAAGAAATCCAAGTTTTATTCTTAGATGATGAAGAAAGCATTCTAGATGGCCTTCAGAGGCTTTTTCATAAGGAACCCTACGGGATTATCACGACAACTAGCGCAGAGCAGGCCAAAGAGATCCTCGGCAAAGAAAAAATAAAAGTCCTAGTGAGTGATCAACGAATGCCGCAAATTGAGGGGGTCAAATTTTTAAGAGAAATGAAGCAGTCTTACCCTAATGTTATTAGGATCCTCTTTACAGGATACACAGATTTCTCAGCCGCGGAGGAAGCCATTAATGTGGGGGAAGTTTATCGTTTTATCAGTAAACCATGGAAAACGATGGAATTATTATCGACCATTCGTCAATGCATCGAACATTACGATTTGGTTACTTCTGCTAAAGCCCATGAAGAAGAACTCGAAGGTGCCAATAAAAAATTAAAAGTGATGTATGAAGCGCAAAAAGAATTTACCTCGACTGTTTCCCATGAATTACGTACCCCGCTCGCTTCAATCAAGATGGCTATTGATTTGATAAGTCAGGAAATGGTAGGGACAATTAACAGTGACCAAAAAGACATTTTAGGCCGGGCCAAGCAGGAAACAGACCGTTTAAAAAGGCTGATCGATGATATATTGGATTTGACCAAGATCGAGGCTGACAAGTTGAAGATGAATTGTGCGATGAATGATATTCATCGGGTGATAACTCAAGTTGTCGATGCCCAAAAAGATGTTGCTAAAAGCCATGGGCTATACTTAAAAACTGAATTTGACTCTAAAATTCCGCTGGTAGCTTTTGACAGTGACCGCATGGTCCAGGTTTTAAATAATCTTTTAAGCAATGCGATTAAATTTACTAAGCTCGGAGGGATTACGGTCAAAACACAGGATAAATCTTTGGAAAACCACATTTTTGTCAGTGTTATTGATACAGGCAAAGGGATTGCGGAAGGTGATATGTCGAAACTATTTCAGAAATTTCAACAAATAGAGTCGGCGCAGGAAAATGAATCAGGGGGAACGGGTCTAGGTTTGGCCATTTGTTATAATATCATTACCCGTCATGGAGGGAAAATTTGGGCTGAATCTAAATTTGGTGAAGGAACAAAATTTAATTTTACACTTCCTATTGAGCAACCGGTGGCAGCGTCATGAATGACCAGCATATTCAACAAAAAACCATCTTATTGATTGATAATGAAATCAATTTACAACATTTGATCAAGGTCGCTTTAAAAGCCAAAAAGTATATCGTCGAAACAGCCAACAACGGTCTTGAGGGTCTAAAAAAATTGGATACTCTAAAACCGGATTTGATTATTCTGGATATAAATATGCCCACAATGGGTGGATTGGAATTTTATCAAAAGGTTTGTTATGGTACAGACAAACCCAAATATCCGGTGTTGGTTTTGACCGCCCGTGCCAATATGGAGCAGATATTCAAACAATTGAATATTGATGGGTTTATGATCAAGCCTTTTGAAATTACAGATTTACTTCGCGAAATTGAGGCTATTATCCAAAAAAGATCAAATACCGGCGTTTAGAGACAACCTTTACCGTTATGTCGCGGGTCGTAGTTAACGTACTGTTACTCTTTTAATCTAATTAGGGAAGGAATGGGTGCTATGGGTCATGTGAAAAAATATCTACTGGTTGCAATAGTCTTGACAGGAGTAGTTATTGGAGGGGTAAAAGCAAAGGCCGATTATGATCCCAGGTTTCGTTTTGCAAATTTTCTTGATAAGAAGATCAATCAGGATTGGAGCGTTACCCTTTGGAGCGAGTTTGATACGAACACTCATAGTGATCACGTCCTTAACGCCATAGATCAAGAGTTTGCCCCTGTATATTCAGGATTGGCCCCTTGGATTGATGTAGGCCCTGGTATCGGCTATTATGACGGTAAAAGCAATGGCAAGTGGACAGATTTAACGTATCCGTTTGCTTTCATTACTTTAAAAAAGACGGCGTTTGGACTGGCCTTTAATGACCGCAATCGTTTTGACGCCGATATACCTGAGCATTATGTGGGAGAAGGGCTTGTTTATCGTAACGCCTTGACCATTGCAACCGACCAGAAATGGACAGCTCTTGAACTCCAGCCGTTTGTCAGTGACGAAATTTTTTATAATACTCGAGGAAATTATTTATCAGAAAGCCAGGCTTTCGTAGGGTTTAATTTCAAAGTGACGAATAATATTCATGCCACGCTTGCCTTTATGATGGATAGCAGCTACACGCGTAATGTAAATGCATCAGGTGGTCATTGGAAAAAAACTCCAATGGCGGTTTTGTCAACATCGATAAATTTCTAGGAGAAGAAAATGGTCAAGAACTTATCGCTCATGATCGCAGTTGGGATTATTATCATCGCAGGGGTATTCTTTTTCTTAAAGCATTCATCACACAATGAAGTTTCAGTGACCTCAAGTCCCCAGACGAACGCCAGTAATGACATTGTCATAGGTTTTTCTCTCGGGACATTACGGGAAGACAGGTGGCCCAAAGATTCAGAATTATTTGTCAAGGCGGTGGAGGGTTTAGGGGCGACAGTCAGTGTTTTTTTTGCGGATAACGATAAGGCAAAACAGCTTTCGCAAGCGGAGAATTTAATTTTACAAGGGGTGAATGTTCTTGTGGTTGTGCCTCAGGACGCCGTGGCCGCCGGCAGTATTGTCGAAATGGCGCATAAAGCCGGGATCAAGGTCATTGCTTATGATCGGCTTATCAAGGATTCCAACCTTGATTATTATATTTCATTCGATAATGAAAAGGTAGGTGAGTTTGAAGCCCAGGCGGTGCTTGATCATGTAAGTCGTGGAAAGATTGCCTATATTGGAGGTTCGTCGGATGATAATAATTCTATCCTATTAAAAGAAGGAGCGATGCGTTTATTAGGGCCTAAAGTTAAAAGCGGTGATATTACTATTGTGGTGGATTCTTTTACGCTTGATTGGAAACCGGAGGAAGCGTATAAAACAATGAAGGCCTATTTAGAGGTGAATAAAACCATTGATGGTGTGGTTGCGGCCAACGATGGCACAGCATTTGGAGTCATTCAAGCGTTAAAAGAGTATGGTCTTGCAGGGAAGGTCCCTGTTTCAGGCCAGGATGCCGAGATGGGGGCTTGTCAGCGTGTGGTGGCAGGGACACAAACAGCCACCGTTTATAAATCAATTAATTTGATTGCCTCCAAGGCAGCCCAGATGGCTGTTGCTATTGCAAAGGGAGAGAAGGTCGTGACGAACACCACCATTAATAATGGAAAAATTGATGTCCCCGCGTATTTTTTGACTCCTGTAGCTGTTACTAAAGAGAATATGATGCAAACAGTAATTAAGGACGGATACCAGAGTCAGGAAGATGTGTATCATTTGACTGGGGACAAGTAAATTAATGGATACTGGATTTATCAAAGGGACAAGCATCCGTTCAAAATTGTTGGCGGTATTTTTTATCACCATTTTTGTTTTAACTTCTCTTAACATTCTTTTGGGGGTGATGCATTTAAAAATTGTGGGGGAATACCAAAGCATTACAGACAATATGTTTTTGGAGTACAAGCTGATGGACTCTGTCACGAAGATGACCCAGCTCCAGTATGTTTTGATAAAGAATGTTCTTAATGATGTATCACTGCAGAAATACCGTGAGTCCCAAAAGAAAGTCACACGCCTTTCGAAGATCCTGGATAAATCACTTGTCGATAAGGAAAGCCGGGTCGTATATCATGGTTTGAATAGAATTATCCAAAGCATCAACGCTGATTGTGAGGCCAGTCTGCAGGATGCTTTCAAGGGGGATGTTCAAAAGGGTCTGGAAACTTACATTTCGATAAGAAAGAAAAGTCTTTATTTTAATGAAAATGCCGTGACCCTTATTTTGAAGGAGCTTGATCACGCGAATATTCTTAGGGTACAGTTTGAGCAAATGCATTTGTTGGTTGTTGCCACCGGTGTGTTTTTGTTAATCTTTGTAACAACGGGCTGTGTTGTATTCATTTTTGTCTTTTCCAAGAAATTGATTTCTCCATTGATCAGATTGTCATTCCTGGCCCAAAACATTGCGGGGGGAGATCTATCCGGGGAGGTTGATCAACAACTTCTGGATCGCAAAGACGAACTTGGAAGTCTTTCAAATTTCTTTAACAGAATGACGGTCAATTTAAGGCGAAATATTTCTGAAAGGGAACTTGCCCAAAAGCAATTACTTGAAGCGTACGGTAAGTTAAAAGATACCCAAAATCAACTGCTGCAATCAGAGCGGATGGCTTCAATCGGGCAATTGGCTGCAGGTGTGGCCCATGAGATTAATAATCCTTTGGGGTTTATCAGTAATAATATGGAAATTTTGCAAGGTTATGTGCAGAATTACAAACAGATTTTAGAGCTCGTTGAGCAAATTAAAATGCATGTTGATCGTGAGGACATGGCAACAATCAAGTCAACTATCGATGGGCTTAAAAAATTGGAAAATGAAATCGACCTGGAGTATATGACGAATGATGTAGGCACACTGCTGGAGCAATCCAACGGGGGATTAGAACGGATACGAAAGATTGTATTGGATTTAAAGACTTTTGCCAGGGAAGATAAAACTGAGCATATGGAGTTGATCAAAATTGAGGAAGTGATAGATGGTATCTTAAGTTTCGTTCAAAGTGAATTAAAGTATAAGGCCGAACTGATTAAAGAATACGCAGACTGTCCCCCAGTCAAAGGCAATGCTCAAAAATTAGGACAAGTGTTTATTAATTTATTGGTCAATGCGTTCCAGGCGATAGAGGAGAAGGGTAAGATTACGATAAAGACCTATGCCCAAGATAAATATGTTTGCATCGATGTGGCAGATACAGGTAAAGGTGTCCCGGAAGAGAATTTGAAGAAAATATTTGACCCTTTTTTTACCACAAAACCTGTTGGGCAAGGGACGGGATTAGGACTAAGTGTCAGTTTTGAAATCATCGAGAAACACGGTGGAGATATCCAAGTAAAATCAAAGGTCGGTGAAGGAACGACTTTTACAGTTCGGCTTCCTTATATCGACCCAAAAACCAGTCTACTTTTTGAAAAAGAATTTTCACCATAATTTTAAAGAAAGGTTGTTCTATGAAAGGTAATGACTCAGAAGTTTTAGCCCGTATAGAAGCGCAAATTATAGCTCTTGATAAAAAAGTAGAGGCTTTGATGATGCGCTCTTCACCACAGCCTATGGAAAGGGAAAGATCTTCTTATTCCAGCCGGGGATATGATCCTCATCAAAAAGGGAAAGCAATGCACAAAGCGGTCTGTTCAGAGTGTGGGCAGGCATGCGAGATTCCTTTTAAGCCGAGTGGTGATCGTCCAGTTTTCTGCAGCCAATGTTTTGCGCAACATCAGAATGAAGGTTCTGGTGAATCACGGTTTGATAAAAAACCCAGAGATTTTAGAAGGCCTGGCGGTTCCTCAAAACCATTTCATAAGAAAAAAGGCGGTTTTCAGAAAAGAAAGAAATATGACGTATAAATTTTATGTCCTATTTTTACTCTGTTTTTGTGCCTTTTCATGCACTTCCAGAGATTCTGTATCCTCTACAAGAGTCCAGGAAACCCAAAGCAGTGAAGCCACAGTCCAGGCCCATGATTTTGCGCCGGGCCAGCTTGAAGCTCATTACCAGAAGCATGGAGGGCAATTCGGGGGAATCACCATCGATCAATACCTGACTCAAGCCCGGGATCTTTTGGATGCTTCGGCGGGGGATGATGTCTTGGAGAAAATTAGGCCAAACGGTGATATTCTGCATTACCGTGTTTCAACGGGAGAATTTGCCGTCATGACTCAGCGCGGCCGGATCCGGACCTATTTCAAAACCGACATGAGTTACTGGATGCGGCAATGAATAACTCTCCTCATATTTGTCCGGTCTGTGGATTTAAAGGCTTGAAAGAAATGCCGTATGACAAACAAGGGTTCCCATCGTATGAGATCTGTCACTGTTGCGGGTTTGAGTTCGGGTTGGAGGAAAAGTCAAGTATGGACCGTTTTCGGGAGGACTGGATCAAGAAAGGCGCACCTTGGTTTACGCCTGGATTAAAGCCAGCCGATTGGGATCTACAAAAGCAGCTGATTGCCTTAAATAGAGGTAATAGTAATAAGAAATAATAACAGCATCAAAAATTGGGAGAAGGGTTATGTCTGCTTATAAAAAGCCTGTTTCCAAAAAATGCGACCTCTGCGGCAAGGCTGTCTTTTCCAATAAGTCAAAATATTGCCGTAGATGTTCAAAATTCGCTCTACGGGTTAAAAACAAACGACTTCCCCCGGAAACCGTTAAAGCCATTTTTGAATACGTGCGCACTTATGGCTTTATGTGTTTTTACACAGGAATGTCCCTTAATATGGATGATCCTGACAGTCCCTGGCATCTTGAATTTGACCATTGGATGCCAGCAGACCCAAGTAAAATTGTTCTTACATCCCGCTTATTGAATGAAATGAAGAACGATCTGACAGAAGTAGAATTCAAGTATTACATCATTGAATTGGACAATCATAAGAAGAAGGGGACAAGGGTACGAAAAAAAAGTTTAAAATTTTGGTACCGACTTCATCCTCCGTCACAATTGGACTTATCACTGCCGCAGACTGTGGTGACAGAGAGGATACATAAAAAGTGCACCCAATGTGGAAAAATGTTTTGGGCTCATTGGAACACCCAGAAATATTGCCCACGATGCGACAAATTCACCATGCAAATGGAGTACGATAAACTCCCTCCTCATGTTATCAAACAAATTTGGCGGTATGTACGCAAGCACGGCTTTGTCTGTTACTACACCGGCGTGCGCCTTGATAGGCTGAATCCTCATAACCCTTGGTATATCAGCTATGACCATTGCACACCGCATAATGATAGAAAGGTCGTTTTGACGACCAGATTATTCAATGCCATAAAAACCGAACTTTCCGAAAAAGAATTCTGGTATATGGTCAGCCAGCTAGCCGCGCATTTTAAAAATGGAACGCCTGTAAGGAAAATAAAGCTCAAATACTGGACCGGTCCAAAACCGTATGAAAGATAGACAACTCCTCATTTCTTGCCTCCAAAGGTTTTTCGCTTATGATTAGATAAAGGGGAGGGACAATTTGTTGCCCTCCTTTGAGTTTTTCACCTTGTCCAAACCCTTCGCTTATCGTAGAATGTATCCAATGTCCGAAATAAAACAGCTAACGGCAAAAATCAAAGCCTTCCGCGACGCCCGCGACTGGAAACAATTCCACAATCACAAAGACGTAGCCCTTTCGCTAGTCCTTGAAGCCAGCGAAGTCCTAGAACACTTCCAATGGAAATCCCCCCAAGAAGTTGAAGAGCACGGCAAAAACAACAAAGACGAACTCGCCGACGAATTAGCCGACGTAGCCATATATTTATTCGAATTAGCCGACAATCTAAAAATAGACTTGCCGCAAGCAATGCTAAATAAAATGAAAAAAAACGCCCTAAAATATCCAGTACATAAAGCCAAAGGCAGGCATACAAAATATAACAAGCTGTGATATAATAATTTAATCGGTTTCCCCCAAACCGACAGCAGTTAATCTTAAATCCGCGCCACCCCCAGCGCTCAAGTATCATAACAAGGAGCGTCATTATGGGGGAGTCTGTCAACAATTATGCTTTTATCGACAGCCAAAATCTGAATCTTTCCATTAGAGATCAGGATTGGCGGCTTGATTACAAACGTTTCTACAAGTATCTTAAATACAAATATAGGGTCACTAAAGCATTTTTATTCTTTGGTTATATTCGTATACATCAAAGGCTGTACACAAACCTGAAGCAAAAGGGTTATATTTTGGTGTTCAAGCCCACGCTTAATTTTAATGATGTAAAGGTCAAAGGTAATGTCGATGCAGAACTTGTGCTTCACACCATGATTGAATGGAATAATTATGATAAAGCAGTGATTGTTACGGGGGATGGAGATTTCCATTGTTTGATTGAATATCTTAAAGACAAGGGGAAGCTTGAGAAGTTGTTAATTCCCAATCGGTATAAATATTCAACTCTTTTAAAGAAATTCGGGAAAGATACGTCTTTTATGAATGAATTGAGGGGTAAGTTGGAATATTTTGGGTAATAAAAAAGAGGGCATCACCGCGGCATAAACTACCAGCCTTTGGTTACCCTCTCATCGTGATCCAATTAAATTATACCATTTAGCTTTGACCTGTCAAGTTTTTGTCAATCATATCAGTATTTCCCCTCTATAAAATGCGATTCCTTTAATTAAATTTCTTGCGCTAAATCCTTAAACGCGCTAATCTTACATAAATTAATCCAAAGATATAAGAAGAAATAAGGTCGCGCGAGGTGGCACCGAATTCATGTCTGAAAAATGTCCTCAAAAGATAATTATAATGGCTGACTATTCAGCTGATGCGTATGCTTGGGATTTTGAAACGGGGGTAATGATAACACCTCTTTTGGATTACTTCCCTAATGATCTTCAATTAGCAGCTATAGAGCTAGATTTAACCAAATGGTGTGAGTGGTTTGATCGAGACGTAGATCCTTTCACAGACAATAAACAATTTCCGTGGAATGATTTTCATAAGCAGGGGAGAGCATTAGCCCAAGAATTAGCTAAGATAATGAGCCAGCATGGTATTGAGGTTTATTATCAACTGCCCTTTGAAGATCCGAAAGGCAAGGATTCAGAACCGCAAAGAATAAATGCTATGTAATTAAGGTTACGGTGGGTGGCGCCAGATTTCCGGTGGGTGGCGCCAGATTTCTAATTATAAACACAATTATAGATTGGAGGAATAGATGGGAATTGTTAAGGTAGCAGCTTTTTCAATATCTCTCGACGGATTTTCAGCGGGGCCAAATCAGGATATTAATAATCCTTTAGGTCTTAGAGGCCCTGAAATTTTTGACTGGTTCTTTAAAACAAAAATGTTCAATGATATGCACGGTAACGGTAAGCAAGGCGGAAGTGCAGGAATTGATAATGATTGGGCCGAAAAATCTTTTGAGAATGTAGGAAGTTGGATTTTAGGGCGCAATATGTTCGGCCCCATCCGAGGTTCTTGGGGCGATGAGTCTTGGAAAGGCTGGTGGGGCGAGGAGCCGCCTTATCACGTGCCTGTTTTTGTGTTAACGCATCATCCAAGGAATCCGATTGTCATGAAAGGCGGAACAACCTTTCATTTCGTGACTGATGGAATCGCTTCAGCGCTGGCCAAAGCCAAGGAAGCAGCTAAAGGTAAAGATGTGCGTATTGGAGGTGGCGCGGCCACCATCCGTCAATATCTGCAAGCAGGCTTGATTGAACAAATGCATTTGGCGTATTCGCCTGTGTACTTGGGCAAAGGAGAAAATCTTCTTTCAGGTATTGATTTAAGCAGTTTGGGATTTAAGCTCGTTGAGCGAGTATACGGCGAAAACGCCATGCATGTAGTTTTAAG
>Ga0206802_1027_pt1 | contig 36741 bp, 33 predicted proteins | sample Alteio_BWOrgCont_63_FD_152902 | JGI IMG/M metagenome (GOLD analysis project Ga0206802, IMG submission 152902) | Enriched cells from forest soil in Barre Woods Harvard Forest LTER site, Petersham, Massachusetts, United States -... | ecosystem: Environmental > Terrestrial > Soil > Temperate forest >... | reverse complement strand
TTTTCTATCCTGATGCCAAGGAATTACTGTTTCCAGATTCAGATTTACTGCAAGAAATGAAAGCGGCATTTGAAATTCAAAAAATTCAGGGTTTTTGCTCAAAAGATAAAGAAATATTTTATTTAAACATGCGGTCATTTATTAAATGGCTGATGAGAGAAGGTTATTTTCCTGAACGATTTACCCAAGAGTTTTTATTTTTGAAAATTGAATCAATCAAGGAAAGTAAAATTGAGTATCAAGGCAAGTATGATTCGTTGCACAAACTTACTCAACAAGAGTGGGATAGAAATGATCTACTCGGTGCCGGCATGAATGGAGAGCTGAGCTTATATCTCAAATATCCTCGAAAATATCTTCAATGGCGTGAACGTTCAGTATCAGATAGCGAGAATCAGTCTCATTTGCCAGATATCCGTTATGATGGATTTGGTCAATTAAAACGGAAAATGACGGAAGATCGTCATTTCTGTCATTTTGGAGGATTGACGGTAGATATGCTTTTTTTTAATGAAACTCCATGTCATGAGCTGTCTAAATTAATCCCCAGCTCTGAACATGAAATTGAGTTTGTGCCAACAAAAGAGGAGGCGAAATATGGTCTTCAGCCCTATATCAAATTTCCTGACAATCAATTGCAGAATATAATTTCTGATCATGCTTTTTTAATACTCCACGGAGAGCATAGTCTTCTGGGAAAATCAAAAGCAAATAAATTGGAAATGGAAACAAATGAAAGCGGAAAGCCTGAAAAGCCAGCAATCAAACGTAAGCAGCATGAATTGCGCAATGTAATAAAACGAGCTTATGAGGGTGAAAAGAAAAGATTGGGAAGAATGCCAACTAATACTGAAGTATGGGGCGTTATTAATAATCTAGATTACGATAAGGATGAATTGATACAAGACATGAATAATGAAAAGGTTGAATGGCTGGATTGGAAAGGCAAATCACGTTCAATGAAAAGAGCTACTTTTAATAACTATATTACTGCGCTTAATGATCAATAAGAATATTTCACAGATAAGGTCACATCCAGGGTCATCGTTCACAAAATGATCTTGGGTGTGATGGTCACTTGGGTAATTTATCTCTTGTAACAAGCAGCAATTCCGCTGATTGTTCTTAATTATCAAGAGGTATTTATGAGTGGCAATCATCAAAACGATTTTCAAACGACTCGTTATATCCCCGTCCCAAATTGGGAAAAACACCATGAATGGCCTCGCCTTGGTGGTCTCCGTAATCTTATTTTTAACCGACATAAGAACGGTTTTGATAAATTTGGTGTCGTGAAAAAAGTTGGCAAGCGCGTTCTCATTGATGAGGCCGCATTTTTCGATTGGGTTGCGAACCAAGGAAAGGGGGAATAGTGCTATGGCTAAAAAGAATCGCCCAGCCGACCTGGGCAATCCAAAAAATCCATTACGTCCTGATAATAATTCAACAATCGCTCAGCGTGCAAGAATATTGAATTGGTTTTTCAATATAAGTTCACGCCTTTCTACACTGGAAGCACGCGAACAACTTGCAATTATGTCCCCAGCACCACGAATAGGTGAATTAAGGCATGACCTTGGACACAAAATTATTACAGAGTGGGAGCGTCAAAAGGACTCAACAGGAACACTGCATCGAGTGGGGGTGTATGTGTATCTTGGTCATTCTAAATCTACTGATATGGGAGGGTGCTCGCATGTCACGGATTAGAACGGTTAAACCAGAGTTTTGGACGAGCGAGCAAGTTGTATCTTGCTCGTCTCTCGCACGCTTGCTCTTTATTGGGTTATGGAATTTTTGTGATGATCATGGAGTACACCCTGCATCATACGTGAGGCTAAAGGCAGAAATATTTCCTGCCGATAATTACACAATTGAAAATATAAAATCTTGGGTGGGAGAACTAATCCAGAATGAACTTGTACGTGAATATGCGGTAAATAATAAGTCATATTGGATAGTGACGGGGTGGAGCAATCATCAACGAATTGATAAACCAACTTATCGCCATCCGCTTCCATTATCTGATTTAAAGAAAATCTCTGATGATTCGTGGAATATTCCAAGAGAACTCGCCGAAACATCGGCGACACCTCATCGAGCAGATGATAATACTTCGACTACGGATAGGAATGGAAAGGATAGGAATGGAAAGGAAAAAGATATAGGTGAAGTTAAAACTTCACCGGTATGTTTTCCTGATTCAATATCATCTACCAACACAAATGCAGTATTTGCTCATTGGCAGCATGTAATGAATCACCCCCATGCGAAACTTGATACAAAGCGTAGGAAGAAGATCGAGCAAGCACTTAATCTTGGCTATACAACCGATGATCTTCAGCTAGCAATTGATGGTTGTTCCAAAACACCTTTCAATATAGGCCTGAATGATAGGGGGCAGCGATATGACAGCATAGATTTGATATTCCGTGATGCTGATCATATCGATCAATTCATTGCAAATGCAATGAACCCACCACACCCAGTACGCAGCAATGACAGCGCAAATAATCCAATGGAAGGAGCACTCTAATCATGATGATAAAAGAAATATCCCAACTACTCGCGCAACGCGTTGAAGAAGTGGCGCGTTATTTATTACCAAATGGTAAAAAAATTGGTAATGAATATTGTCTCGGCAATGTTGAAGGTGAACATGGCGGATCATTAAAAATACATTTAACAGGCGAAAAAGCGGGCATCTGGTGTGATTTTGAAAGCGGCGGCGATCAATCTGGCGATCTTCTCGACCTGTGGTCTGCTACACGCAAAATAACGCTTGCTGCCGCGATTAAAGAGGCAAAGCAATATCTTGGCATATCTTCTTCCCCCGCCTTTTATTCGCAAGCTTCTAAAGGCTTTGCAAAACCGCCTCAAACAATATCAACGCGGATAAATAGTGATACGCCAGTACTTCGCTATCTTGTTCATGAGAGAAAATTGCAACCAACAACATTATCGACCTTCAAAATTGGTGAACAAGGTCGGCAAATGGTTTTTCCTTATATTCGTGACAATGAAATTATTTTTGCAAAATACATTGGGCTTGATCGGCCTGATGGTAAGAAAATCATTCATGCTGAGAAAGACTGCGAACCCTGTCTCTTTGGATGGCACACCATACCAACTAATGCCCGCACGATAAATCTTTGCGAGGGTGAGATTGATGCCATGACGCTATACCAATATGGTCTTCCCTCCTTATCCGTGCCGTTTGGGGGTGGTACAGGAAATAAACATAAATGGCTGGAATATGAGTATGATCGTCTTGCAGTATTTGATGAGATTTTTTTATGTTTCGATAATGATAGATCTGGACAAGAAGCGGTGATCGAATTAATTGATCGTCTTGGACGGCATCGTTGCCGTATTGTTGAATTGCCTCACAAAGACCCTAATGCGTGTCTGCAGGCGGGAATGAAAGCCGAGGAAATACACAAATATTTTTCAGAAGCAAAAATGCTTGATCCACAAGAATTGAAACGAGCCAGTCATTATGTAGATCAAGTAATTGATACTTTTTATCCGCCTGAAGGAACACATCTTGGCTACACTGCGCCATGGGAAAAAACAAAAGATAAAATATTATTCAGACCAGAAGAATTATCAATCTGGACGGGCGTAAATGGTCATGGCAAGAGTCAATTTGTCGGGCAAATTATGCTCTCTGCAATACAACAAGGCGCACACATTTGTATTGCCAGTCTGGAAATAAAACCAAAGCGATTATTGATGCGGCTAACACGTCAAGCAGCTGGCATAGCAGAACCCACGCAGGAATATATACGCGCGATTCACGACTGGTATGGACAGCATTTGTGGTTATTTGATCTAACAGGCACAGCCAAGGTACAACGCCTAATGGAGGTATTTCAATATGCAAGGCAGCGATACGGAATTGATGTTTTTGTAATCGATTCATTTATGAAACTTGATATTGCAGAAGATGATTACAAATCGCAAAAACAATTTATCGAGATGCTTTGCGATTTCAAGAATCAACATGGTTGTCATGTGCATTTAATCGTACATCCACGCAAAGGCGCAGATGAAGGTCATGTGCCAGGAAAGCTTGATTATAAGGGAACTGGTGCAATCTCTGACATGGCCGACAATTGTTTTACTGTTTGGCGCAACAAGAAAAAGGAAGAATTGTTACGCCTTAAATTATCAGGGAAAATATTATCACATGATCAAATCGACAAGCTGACTGAGTCAGATTGTCTTTTGAGCTGCGACAAACAGCGCAACGGTGATTGGGAGGGCAAGCTCTCATTATGGTTTGATCTTGCGTCATATCAATATCTGAACTATGAAAAACAGAAACCATTCCAGTATGTATCATTCTCTAATCCTATTAATCACGCTTGATCTGAACAGGGAAATATCAATCATGACATTCAAACAAGGTGAGTCAGGTAATCCAGCAGGAAGGCCAAAAGGAATTATTGATAAACGTACAAAATTACGGGAAAAATTAGAATCTCACGCTGATGAAGTTATTGCATCTTTAGTTTCACGTGCAAAAGCAGGTGACACGGGAGCTTTGAAATTGTGTATTGAAAGATTAATTCCGCCCATCAAGTCAGACGAAGGTATTGTTTTTGAATTGCCTGATGGCAGGCTTGATATGGGAAATAATATGTTACAGATAGCATATGATTTGACTCAAGCGGTAGCGTTAGGGCGGCTTACTTTTGAAGAAGCATTTAAATTTTCAAATTTTATTAATCATCAGTGTCGTTTGATTAAAAGTGCTGAAAAGCAAATTCAGGACGAATTGGAAAAAGAAAAAAGTAGAAAATATTGGGAGGAGCGTTTTCCGAAATCAAAAACATCAGCGTAGTTTTTTTAGTTGTTTTATGGGAGGTAGTAGTTCAGAAACCTCAACGTGAAGAGTCAAAGCAATTTGTATCAAGTTCTGGATGGAGATATTTTGTTCGCCTCTTTCTACCCTCCCATAATAAGTTCGCCCTAATCCTGCTTCGGCAGCAAAATCTTCCTGCGAAAAATTTTTTAATTTTCGCATTTCTCTTATTTTCTTGCCTATTTTTACAAGATTTTGGTGTTTTTCCATACAAAAAGTAAAACGGATAGCACCTAATCAGGCCACACCTAATAAGAGGCGTTTTACATTTCGTTACAATAATGTATTATATCGGCTTTTGACGGATTAAAAAATACACAAAAACAAACGTAAGGAGAATAAATAGATCAAATTAAATTGAGGTACAGTTCGAAAATGCATATCAAAGAAATATTTACTCTAAGAATCAAGATTAAAAATTTATTTTTATTACTCTTGTTTTTATTGATCATTCCTTTTTCATCTTACGCTGATGGACTATCGTTATTTAATTCGGAACAATCGGCACAAGTGCATTGTCCTTACGATGTGGTTGTTTGGTTAAATTTACCAACAGGAGTTTGGCATTACAAAGGTGCTCGCTGGTATGGAATGACAAAACATGGAGCTTTTGTTTGTCAAAATGAAGCAATGGTTGCAGGTAGCCGAGCAAGCTTAAATGGATCGTAATTTGTTGGGAAAAAATTGAAAAAATGAATAAAAAGAGGTTATATCAAAATGAAAAAATTATTATTATTAATAAGCTCTGTATTATTAATCAATGCTGCAATGGCTACAGATATAAAATGCAGAGGCATGTACTTAAATGGTGAGGAAATACATTTACTTTTGGATGGAAAAACTAACAAATTAAATATTAATGGCATGTTACATGACATCGTGAATGTTAAAAAGTTAAAGGGTAAAAATTACATAGTATGGTCCGAAAATTATGTGAATGATTTAGGTGAGTATATTTATATTGCATTGAAATTCATGCCTCCACACGCTGCGAATTTAATGACTTTTAATGTTGCTACTCAGAAGGTAGGATTTTACACGGATCTATCATGCTACAAATTAGACAATTAAAAAAACGTCATACGAAATACCAGTTCTGAGGTCTACCAATCATTACTGGGGCACTGATAGGGCACTCAATAAAAACAAATGGCAAAAATGCGCAACGAGTAACAATAGATGGGTTAAGCAAAATTTATGATTTAATTATTATTATCTATTTTTACTTGTTGCAGTTTACATGCCGAGTATAATTTGTAATCAGCAGGTCGTCGGTTCGAGTCCGACTGCCAGCTTATCAATAATCAATAAGATGAACCACTTTCTCTACTCCCAAATTAAACTGATACTCCTCTTGTGATGTGGGCGCTAATAACGCATCTAATCTAAGAGTAACAAGTCACAGTAAATGGTAATATTTCATTAAAGTTCTCAAATAATGTGTGTATAATTAACTAACAAATGGAGATGTTGAGTGATCAGTTTATTTAAATGGACGTTAATCTTTTTTCTGCTACTACCCACTCTTTCATTAAATAAAAGCTATGCAAAAGTGCCTCAGACTTCTACGGAGAATCGCATACCTTTTAAGAAGGAAGAAATGGATTTGTTGCATTACATGAATAAAATTCTGATGAATGCGGGTATTTCTGATGAAGCTAGAAGTTATTTGGTAGAGATGTCACGTCCAAGATTATCGAAAGTAGATAAAAATGATTTCCAAGAAAAAAAAGGATTGCTGAAAAGAAATTTATATATTTTGCTTATTGATTTGGGTTCCAGAAAGCCATTACTTCTAAATGAGGATAAGATGCTTTATTCCACACAAGTACATGAGATGGTTTCTAAACAATTTTTATCAGCGGAGCATTTGAGTTTTTTAAGATCAAATCAGGTCTTTAATGAGTTAAGTGTCAAAGACATTAAGGTGATTTTTAAATTATTGTGTCCTATGTGGCCATGGTGTTAAGGAGTTGTATGGCAAAGTCAGAAAAACCGTCTTGTGAGCTTGCGGTAGATATTGCAGTTCAGGCAACAAAATTATTTATTGCCTTGGCAACCTCTATTCTTGCGTTTACAGTAACTTTTACAGAGAAGATGAATGGCGGTGATGTCGTTTGTTCGGTAAAAATGTCCTGGATATTTTTGGGCATATCTATACTTTCTGGTGTTTTAGTGTTGCAAAAAATAATTGGTGAATTAGCAACAAATGGGCACGTATCATTGTATAAATGCTCAATTACAGTTGCCTCAGTTCTTCAGAATTTATTTTTCGTCGCCGGTGTTTTATGGGCAGCAGTTTTCATGTTATTCAAATGAAGCTACTTTATTCCGTACTAAAAATTTATTTTAATGTCTCCATTTTTATCGATAATTGCCGTTATTTCGTTTGTAACATTGAAAAATCCTTTTGGTAACGAAGTTTTTGCGAATGGATTGTGTATAAGTATGAAGTCATTGCGCTGCTTGCCCCAATGGCAATTATCTACATGTTTATCGATATCAGGATAAAAGGAAAGTCCTGTGTGAGACAGAAGGATGGCACTTATATGCTTATACTTATCACTGGCGAAATAATCATTTTTGATTATCGCACCTTGCTGTCCGGATTTTATATTCGATTTTTTCATAAATCCAGATTGATAGTCATGAAATGGAGAGCCCATTGCGTAATGATTTTGAACAGGGTTAAGGGGGATTTTCATTGGAGAAATTCCAAATAAACAGCTTAGATCAACGTATATATTGCGTGGCTGATTGTGAAAAGCAATTTTTGCTAAAGAAATTGCTATTAATAAACCACTATCGTGTTCCATGGTACATTTGTATCCGCATGTTTTGATGCCATAGTATTTGCTGTGCCCTTTTTCATGGATGGCGGCGCAAAGCCTTTCTTTGTATTCAACTTGTGGGGTGCGTCTGGCTTTTCCAGATACTTCTTCGATCAAAAAATTTAATTCTGGTGAGTTTCCTGCCCCAATGCATATCATTTCCTTGTAGAAGCGATTGCCTTGGAGGTCAAAGCAGAAATCAGGAATACTCGTGGTAGGCGTAAGATTGATTATATTGAGACCTCTGTTGATGTGTGCGTCCAGAAAATCAACTCCAGTGAGTTCCCAAAGTCGGCTGAAGCTATCATTGGCAAGCTCAGTAGAGAAGTTATTGTCCAGTCTTATGTGGTGAAGGTTATAAAGTCTTTGCCAGTATTCCTTTGCATATGGACTCCATGGAAGACGGTTATTTTTAATATCGTTGTAGAATTTGTCTTTGCCCATGGCATTAAAAAGATATGTATTGGTAGGCAATTTTTTGGTCAGGTTTATCATTGTTTTATCCATAGCCCATGAGTGTTGGTAAGCTTTTTATTTTTAGCGCATAACAGCATTAGCAATGCTGGCGTAATTTCTCACTGAACATTAATGACGTCAAGTTGCCAAGGGATTCGAAGGTCTTTGATTGTTATATTCCAACAAACATCCCGCCCACCTTAATAATATTAGTTGCAATATGGTTGTATTTATATTAAATTCCATCCCACATCAAATTCAAAGGTAGTTTGTGATGTCTGAATTTATTACCATCTCACTAATTATTATGCTTGCAGCATTTCTCCAGGACCGGATTTTGCAATGGTGGTTAAAAATGCATTGCTGACAAATAGGCAGTGCGGGATTTTTACTGCGCTTGGCGTATCCTGTAGTTTGCTCATTCATTCTGGTTATTGCATTTTAGGATTAGCGATTGTTATTTCTGAATCCCTGATACTGTTTAGCATTATCAAATATATTGGTGCGGCTTATTTAATCTATGTAGGAATAAAAAGTTTATTGGCTAAACATTCCGTCATGCAGATTAAACAACAAACAACCAACGATACAATGAATGCATATCAGTGTTTCATGCAAGGCTTTCTGTGTAATTTATTAAATCCCAAAGCCATCATGTTTATCCTCGCATTTTTTACATTGATCATAAGTCCATCTTCTTCCTGGATACAACAATTTGGTTTTGGTGTTGAAATTGCCTTGATTCATTTCATCTGGTTCTCATGCCTGGCATTAATGATTACTCATCATAAAGTAAGAGCACGTCTCTATAAAATACAGCATTACATCGTAAAAATAATGGGTATTGTTTTAATCGGTTTCGGTGCGCGCATCGCATTCTTAAGTCATGTAGCAGTTTGAGAAAATATAAAATGAAAGATGTGATCAATAGTTTAAGACATGCAGCACGTAAATTAGTAAGAGAGCTGGGGATGCTCCAGCTTAATATGTCGCGTACCAATAGAACACCACAGCATTGGCATGCCATGATCGAAATCATGAATGAGCCAAATATTACAATTGCAAAACTAGGGCATCTACTTTTATTGTCCACTTCAAATATGTCACGGATTGTCAGTGCGCTTATTAAGGAAAAATTGATTGACGTTCATGATGGAGCTGATAAACGTGAAAAATATTTACAAATTACTCCAAAAGGACGACTAGAGCTTAACTATATAGATGAATTTTCCACTGCAAAAATTAAAGATGCTCTGGAATATTTAACAGTTGCAGAGCAAAGACAGATTATTGATGCCATGCAAAAATACGCTGATGCACTGAATAAAAGCAGAATTTTTCGGGAAAAAATTAAAATTCATACGTTATCGACTTCTCGCGCTCTACGTAAACAAATTATTAGTATGATTGAAAGTATTCAGAAACAGGAATTTTCAATAGCTATTACGGACGATCTAAACATCGGCATTCTAAAGGCAGAAGATGAGTATTATTTCAATCGTTCATATAATTTCTGGTATGCAGTTGATGATGCAGGAACAATAATCGGAAGTATTGGGTTGAAAAAAATTAATCTACATGATGCTGAAATCAAAAAATTTTTTGTCAGCAAATCTTATAGAGGAAAAGGAGTTGCCAGAAAATTATTCTCTACGCTTTTAGCCGCAGCTATAAAACATCGGTTCAATCATTTATACCTGGGTACTGTGGATGTTTTGCAGTCTGCAAAAAGATTTTATGAAAAGAACGGTTTTATATGTATCGATTCGTCGAAATTACCTTCAAAATTTATTAAGTGCGAATTGGATACAGTTTTTTTTAAAGGTAGAACAAAAGAATTACAAGCGAAACTTGCTGCACAAATGGAATAAATTAAGAGGTTAATATCATGAAAAGATTATACTGGGACAACACCTATTTGTTTAAACACAATGCTAGGATTACATCTCTTGGAGAAGATGAACATGGTGGCTTTCTGCGGTTAGATGAAACAATCTTTCATCCACAAGGTGGCGGCCAACCCAGCGATGAAGGTTTTATTAATGGAGTTAAGGTAACAAAACTAAGAGATTTACGTGATATTAATGAAATTAATCATTACGTCGATGATATTAGTCAATTTAAGGTTGGTGATATGGTCGAACTTTCTATTGATGCAGAAAAACGTCTGGAATATGCAGCATTACACACGGCTGGTCATGTCACCGGTGGAATTCTTGGATCTGTTTATAATTACCAAGAGCAACTTTCTGCTAATCACTTTCCAGGTCAGGCTAAAGTTGATTTCAAATTTGAAGGCGTAGTGAAAAAGGAATCTATAGAAGAAAAGGCAAATGATATTATTGCAAGCGCGAAATCAGTCACTCAAAAATACAATGCAGATAATGTTAGATGCATAGAGATTGAAGGTTTGTGTATCGATCCTTGCTCAGGTACACATTTAAGTGACACTAGCCAAATAGCTCAGTATCAGGTGCGAAAAATAGATACCAAAAAGGGAAGATTAACCGTTGGATATGATGCAAGATATTCTGGTGAGGGGGATTAATGGTGTATTTCGCAAAAATCCGCAACACTGTCAAGGAAACGTTTTAAACGTGAAACTAACGCTCGTCTCAGATCGTTTTCTTTATGGCCATCAGGTAAGCCTGGAAATTCAAATATGTAGCTATCCTTGAACACACCAATGGCAGGAGTGGGAAATTCTGCCAGCGTTGCTGACAGTTTTAAGTCTGCAATCCTTGTGCGCTCATACGTGCAGCTATAAATGATTTTTGTAAAGTCTCGGGCTGGATAGTGATGTTTCGCTGCTAGATTTAAATAAAAGGCTTTTTCTCTAATATTTTGGTTTTGGCCATAATGTGCAGATGATTTGACTACCTAATTTCTGTCAACAGCGTTGACAATATTGGCGCATTTTTTTGTGAACTATACGCCCAGAGAGGGAATCGGCAAGAGATATCACGTAGTGAAATTTGATAATGCATCTTTAATGATAATTTATGCTCGGGAGATGAGATCAACGAATTCTGAGATGCTAGTAATTTCTAGTAAATTAATGAGTAAAATCTCATCACTTTTAATTTTGTTGAAATCTTGTGGATTTTCGTGAAGAAATATATGAATATTTTCTTTAATGGCAGAAACAAGAATACTTCTATCTGTCCTATTAGACTTGTTGTTTTTATCAGGTAATTGGCTTTCTAATTTGTCTCCTAGTTCGCTCTCGCTTTTATCACCGAATTTAGTTCCCCATTTATCCCAGGTTACAGGACTCATCTGTCCCCATTTTTCATTGCCAGTATGTCCGAGAATTTCTTCGGCGATCTTTTTCATTTGCTCAATATTTTCATTTCTTGTTGCATGACTACCTTTTCTTAGCTCAGCTTCTATTTGAGGGCAATAAAAAAGTGTCATTTTTTTCTCAAGGCAGTAATTTATGATTATGCGAGCTAACTCCATTCTATTGATATGCTCTTGTTTTCTTTCGCCAAAGTAACTAATCCATACGCTTGTATCAAGCAAAATACGATTTTTATTCATTTCCTTTCACCTGATCCAAAGTAATATATGAAAATATATTTTTTAAGTGTAACGTTATTCACTTTGTCACTATAATCTAGAAGGATAATATATTTGACGGAGATTAAAAATGAATTTAGCGTCTATCACTTCAATGCTAGAAAGAATTTTTAACTGGATATTAAAATTTTTTGGTAAAAAAATTGCTGATGTCAATGATTATCAAATAGAAATATTTAAAATCCAACATGATTACGTCGAAAAATCTCCAGCTTGTGCAAAGGAAAAAGAACAAGGAGCTACATTTCGTTTTTCTGAATATGACACTCCTGGTTATGAACGGTATTTTGAGATCAGTGGAAATCAGAAAAAATATTTCTGGAATGATAGTAAACAATATCTCCAGATCCAAAGAGTGAAAAAATAAACGAGCTATTCAAGCTCATTTGGATTTTTTCGGCAATCATCTTTAGTAACATATTTGCCGCTATCAATGATTATTGCAAAGATATGTTTTGATAACGATATGCCAGGTTTTTGATGAAGTATGCCGAATGATTTAACCGGCTATTTTCGGTCAAAAGAGTTGACAGTTTCTTATCACCTTTGGGTTTTATAAAATTGCTCTTAGGGATAGATTTTATCCCAATAAGCACTTAAAACCCCATTCTTCCCTTCAAATCTTCGAACGATATCATCACATGTTCGCGATAAGCTGGGCGTTTTTGTAATTGCTTATACCAATTTTCCACATTCGCAATATCAGGACGTTCTATATCAAGTTCGAAATAGCGATACAGCAATGTTCCAATGCAAATATCAGCGAGACTAATTTTATTTCCAGTTAAATAAGAATGCTCGGCAAGAATTTTATCCAGCAAAAGTAAATGCTCACCGACTCGTTTTATATTCGCGTTAATCAAAGGCCAATTACGTTGTGATTCTGGTGTACGATAGTACGCCCAAAAAATACCATTGATGAAATCAGGTTGCAGTGTTGTTTGCGACCAATCCATCCACTGGTCTACAGTCGCTCGCTTTTTTGCATCAACTGACCAGAAAAGATCAGCGCCATATTGCGCAGCCAGATAACGAAGAATAGCATGTGATTCCCAGACAATTGTTCCATCTTTATCCATGATGACAGGGATGCGGCCATGTGGATTCATGGCTAAAAAATCAGCTTGATCCAATCCTCCAAATGCACCACCTGCAGGAATATGTTCATGAGCAATATTTAATTCACCTACCAACCACATGATTTTTTGCACATTAATTGAATTGCGACGTCCCCAGATTTTTCATCGTATTCCTCATCACTTTTGATTAAATCTTCATGCTGCTTGCATGCAAATTCCACGCTGAATACAATGCATCTCCCGTAATATACAGGTTGTTCCTGCCATTGCAGTGTATCCACTATGCTAACTTATAATAAAATCGATGAATTAATAAATATCGCACAATGCGAACAAAATTATTCTTCAGCGCTCATCGCCATGATTGAACAATATACGGAAGAAAATACTTTGCTTGCTGCATATCTTGATGAGTTCAAAAAATTTCATCATATGTTTATTACTTCCATCCCGCAATTGTTGCTGGAAAAGAAAGAAGCTTTTGGATATGTCGCAACTTCGAGGACAATCATTATAGATGAAGAATATGCGTCAAAACTTGAAGGGAATTGTCAAAACCTGCTGGCAACGTTTGAAAAAAAACATGCAAATTTAATCGATAAACTCAATCAACAATTTTCCATAAATGACACGCCTGCGATTGATGAGCTTGAGAAGGTGAATCCATTCCATGAAGATTTGCTGCCTCCTGATTATAAAAATATTCCGCAAAAAATATGGAGAAGTGCGCGCGCACAATTCATGGCGAGACTTAATGAAGCGCTGGATCAGTTCAGGGAATTAATAGCATCCAGATTTGACTTATATTTTCAGCAGGAAAAAAAGTATACTTCGAAGTTTCATGCAAACATATTCAAGGGAGGATATATGTTAAGTATTGCCAGAGTGGATCAAACATTAAATATTGTCGATGCGCAACAAGAATATGCGATGCAATTGATAGTGCATATGGAAAATTATATTAAAAATAATCCGAAACACATGTCGGCAAACGAAAAAGAACACTTAATAGAATGCGTGAAAAATTTCAGGGAATTTGGCAAACAATTTTTTTTAGACATTCAATTGTTAAGAGTGAATAAATCGACTGCTGATTTCATGGCTCTGGAAGAAATTGAATCCCAGGGGATGTCTCTGATAGAAAAATTTAAAAATGAGCACAGGATTTTCATCAAGGCGCTGGATGTCATCATTGCTGATTATATTTCACGGCAACGTCCTATGCTGGAATTTCTCATTAATGATTTTTTAAATATCAACGCCGGTATCCTCGAAAATGGTGCAATATGCAGTTTGAAAGATCATCTGCAGTGGTTTGCAAAGATAAGTCCCTTGATCCATAAGATCGATATGATGGATCCATTTGCTACAACATTACGGCCACCGGAGTATGCAAAGTTTCCTGAAAGAAATTGGCCTAATTTACGCCGGGAATACATAGAGAGATTCAATACACAAATGCACGATTATAAAAATATGATTATTCGCTCAAGTATGAATAGATTAATTTCTAGTGAAGAAATTTATCATGAGATAATCAGTTATATGACTGCAAACAAAAAGCCTTATCCGGGAAAAATTGCGAATGAGAAACACCCAACCCATATTCACAGCTATATCTCTTTGGGATTATTTGAACCTGCTGATATAAAATTCAAAAAAGTGCTTGAATCATTGAAGAAGCACGCTGATTTCTTTTTGGCGCCTTTTGAGATGCCATTACAGTTTCAGGAATGGGCGAAAAAAAACGAAGCAGCCATTTCACCATTATCAATCACATTACAGGAGTGTTTACCCAATGAAATGCGCAGACAAAGTTTTGCCACTGCCCTCAGGATTTATTCACAAAAAAATAGCGATAATATGCTAAGAGAAGTATTATTAAACCCACTCAATGCCCGCCTAATCGAAAATATATTTATTTTACTTGGCACAGCCAAAGAGTGTTCCTTGCAAACTATTTATGACAAATGGAAAGTGGCGGCGCAAGAGTATCTTATGCAGCCAGCATTATAAAAATTACAGGTAATAATCTATGAATATACTCTCAGATAACCGGCTCATGGATGCGAAACGCATCGTCATCAAAATTGGTTCTGCTCTTCTTGTCAACGATGCAACTGGAACCATTCATCACGAATGGTTGCAGAATTTTCTCGAAGATATTGTTGATTTATGGCGTCAGGGAAAACAGATTATTCTTGTTTCATCTGGTGCTATTGCATTAGGCAGACGTCATTTGCAATTTAAACATCAGTCGTTACAGCTCGAAGAAAAACAGGCGGCAGCAGCAGTGGGACAAATTATACTGGCGCATGCTTATCAGCAAGCTCTCGAGTCAAATGGCATTACCGTTGCGCAAATTCTTTTGACACTGGATGATAGTGAAAATCGCAAGCGTTACCTGAATGCTAAAAATACACTGGAAACATTAGTCAAATTGCGTTCCATACCTGTCATCAATGAAAATGATAGCGTTGCCACTGCAGAAATTCGTTATGGCGATAATGACAGACTTGCTGCACGTGTTGCACAAATGGTGAGTGCGGATACGCTGGTGTTATTGTCCGATATTAATGGTTTATATACGGCTAACCCCAAGTTATTTCCCGATGCAACATTAATCCCCGAAGTGCGCGCACTTACTCCAGAAATATTGGCGATGGCAGGAGACTCTGATACCAAATATGGTTCTGGTGGAATGATTACCAAACTCGCTGCGGCGAAAATTGCGCTCACCTCTGGTTGTCGCATGGTGATTGCAGCAGGAAAACATATGAAACCGTTATCACGAATTGATACGGTAAAAGAAAATACCTGGTTTATTCCTGATACCACACCTGCCAAAGCCAGAAAAAACTGGATAGCACAACATTTAAAACCAAAAGGAAAGATGATAATCGATGCAGGAGCAATGGCAGCATTGCAACAGGGAAAAAGTTTATTGTCAGTTGGTGTGGTTGCCATCACGGGTGATTTTCATAAAGGTGATGCAGTTTGTATTCTGAATGCAAATCATCAGGAAATTGCACGTGGTTTAACAAATTATCCTGCACATGACGCGCAAAAACTGATTGGGCGCAAGAGTTCTGAATTCGAAACAATTCTGGGTTATTGTGGCAGTGATGAAATTATTCATCGTGATGATCTTATCTGGCTGGAATAAATAAAATGAAAATACAGGATATCGGTATAGCTGCACGTCAAGCTTCGCTCACATTAGGGCTAGCATCAACAGTAGAAAAAAATCAGGCATTGCAATGTATGGCTAATGCAATTCGCAATCAGATTCAGGAAATTTTAAAAGCTAATGATGAAGACATGCAGATTGCCACGCAAAAACAAATGCCAGCATCCTTTCTCGATCGTTTGCGACTGGATAAAAATCGTATTCATGCAATGGCAAATAGTCTCGATGATATTGCCAATTTACCGGATCCCATTGGTACGATTCTTGCAAGTAATGCAAGACCAAATGGATTGCGAATTGAACGTGTGCGTGTGCCGATTGGTGTGATAGCAGTCATCTATGAATCACGTCCGAATGTTACCGCTGATGCAGCAGGATTATGTCTCAAATCAGGTAATGCGGTTATTTTGCGTGGCGGCAGTGAAAGTTTTCATTCATCATGCGCGATTGTTAATGCATTGCATGATGGAATTCGTCAGACCAGTTTGCCAGTAACCAGTGTGCAGATGGTTCCTACGGCAGATCGTGCAGCGATCGATGAGTTGTTGCAACTGGATAAATATATTGATGTGATTATTCCGCGCGGTGGCATGAATTTAATCGACTATATTTCAACGCATACGCGGATTCCATTGTTCAAGCATCTGGCAGGAAATTGTCATACGTATATTCATGCAGATGCTGATTTGCAAATGGCAAAAAATATTGTGCATAATGCAAAGTTACGCAGAACAGGTATTTGTGGTGCTACAGAAACATTATTAATTGATCAGGCGATCGTCAAATCACATTTGCCTGTTATTTTGCAGGATTTATTATCATCTGGTTGTGAAATCAGAGGTGATGAACAAACCATGCAATTAAACTCTGCTGTCAAACCTGTCAGTGAAAAAGATTACGATACTGAATTTCTGGATGCGATACTGGCAATAAAAGTCGTTGCGGATGTGGATGAAGCCATCGCACATATTGCAAAACATGGCACACAACACACAGAAGCTATCATCACTGCTAATAATCATGTAGCAGAAAAATTTTTAAATGCAGTGGATAGCGCGATTGTCATGCACAATACTTCCACACAATTTGCTGATGGCGGTGAATTTGGCATGGGTGCAGAAATCGGTATCGCAACGGGAAAATTACATGCGCGCGGTCCAGTCGGCATAGAACAATTAACAACATTTAAATATAAAGTACATGGTGAGGGGCAAATTCGTGGTTAGTAAATTAAAAAAATTCGCGACAGAAAACCAGCTGGCAATTGGCTATATTGAATTAACAGCTGCACAATGTTTTGTTGGTATCAATGTGATTACAGGAAAATTTCTGATTGAATATTTTCCGGTATTTCTTTTGCTTGCGATACGCTTTGCAATTGGTTGTGCAGGCATGCTCGGCATTGCTTATATCAATAAAATGCCGATTTTTAATGCTTATCATGGTTTTTTGGCACTCAGCAACAGAGATAAAATTTTACTTATCGTACAAGCTGCGTGCGGCGGTTTTTTATTTAATGTATTAATTTTATATGGAATGAAAACAACGAGCGCCACATCTGCTGGCATCATCAGCAGCGTGACACCTGTCATGATATTTGTATTATCCGCGTTCTTGCTGCGTGAAAAAATTACGCGACAAAAAGGATTGGCGATTATTATTGTCATGGCTGGTTTAATTATTCTGAACGTTGGCAAGGAAGGAAGTAATTCGCAAAATGCGTTATGGGGAAATTTCCTCGTGTTGCTGGCGGTAATTCCTGAAGCCTTATTCACAATATTATCCAAATCCATCGGCAAGAAAATTACGGAGATGGAAGCAGTCATCCTCGTAAACTTTTTCAATCTCATCATGTTCATGCCATTTGTATTTTCAGGTTTAAACAGCATGAAATGGTCTTTATTAAACATGAATATATTATTGTTGCTGCTGGTGTACGGCATATCTGGCGGCATCATGTTTTTTCTTCTCTGGTATCGGGGCTTAACAAAAATACAGGCAAATGTTGCTGCCTTATTTACAGGTGTTATGCCAATTAGCACGACCATCTTTGCTTTTTTCTTTTTGGGTGAAGCGATTCATGTTGCAGATATGGTGGGAATGTTGCTGGTGATTATTGCAATTTTTGTTGGCTGTAGCAGAAGGTTCAGTTAACCGTAAAGCTGTGAAATGATCTGCTAATGTGGCAGAATGTTTGTTCTGCGTAATGACGGATCGCAGCATGAATACAACGGAGATGAATCAACAGCCACCTTCTGGCAATAGCAAAAAGACCGCTCCTTTTAATCAGAGAAGCAGTTTCTGGATACTCATTCTTCTTCTGATCGTTCTCCTCATCGGCATTCATTATTACCGCAATTACATGCATCAGCATGCAAAACCACTTCCTTTTCCTGTGGTACTGGCTACCGCGCAATCAGAGGATGTGCCTATTTATCTTGATGCGCTTGGCAATGTCACACCCACTTATTCTGTTACTGTTCGCACGCAAATCAATGGTCAGCTCATGCAAGTGCTCTTCCGCGAAGGTCAGATGGTGAAAAAAAATGATCTGCTCGCGACAATTGATGATAGACCGCTGCTCGCCCAGCTAATGGAATATACCGGTCAATACGAACGTGACAAGGCACAACTGGCCAATGCACTGATCGATCTGAAACGCTATCAAACTTTATGGAAGCAGGATTCTATCGCCCAGCAGACGCTTGCCACACAGCAAGCACTGGTAAATCAATTGCAGGGAACACTCAAACTGGATCAGGGTTTGATTAATACGACCAAGGTAAATCTGATCTATACCAAAATCACTTCTCCCGTCGATGGTCGCATTGGCCTTAGGTTAGTCGATCCTGGTAATTTTGTGCAGACAACGGATACATCGGGTATTGCAGTAATTAATACCATCAATCCCATTACCGTTATTTTTACGTTGTCTGAAGATAATATTCCTGCGGTGCAAGCGGCGATGAAAGTTAATAATTCACTCCCAGTAATAGCTCTCGATAGACAGAAAAATCAGCAACTGGCGACCGGCCAATTGTTAACGATCGATAATCAGATTGATACCACAACTGGAACGGTTAAGTTACGTTCGGTTTTTGCTAATGAAAATAATCAGCTATTTCCCAATCAATTCGTCAATATTCGCTTGCTGGTGCAAACCCTGCATGCAGCAACAGTTATCCCTACAGCTGCGATTCAGCATGATGCGAATAATAATTATGTTTATGCGCTCAATCAAAATAAGGCACACACGGTTAATCGTATTCCCGTGGTCACCGGTGTGACGATTGGAAACGACACGACTATCACTTCCGGCATTAATCCAGGTACGCAAGTGGTTACCGAAGGTGCCGATAAATTGACTGATGGCGCATCAGTGACGACTAGCGTGACGACCTCATGAGTTTATCCACGCCATTTATCATGCGTGCGATTGCAACTTCCCTGCTGATGCTCGCCATGTTGCTGGCGGGAATTCTTGCATTTGGATTATTGCCGATTTCTTCGCTGCCGGAAGTGGAATATCCCGTCATTCAGGTCGTGACGTTTTATCCTGGTGCAAGTCCTGATGTCATGGCATCGTCTGTCACGGCGCCGCTCGAGCGCCAGTTTGGGCAGATGCCTGGATTGTCACAAATGACATCGACCAGTTCCATCGGTGCATCTGTCATCATCATGCAGTTTGATCTGGATATGAATCTGGATGATGCCGAACAGGAAGTGCAGGCAGCAATCAATACGGCTTCCACTTATTTGCCGACTAATCTTCCCAATCCACCCGTTTATAGCAAGGTTAATCCCGCTGATACTCCTATCATGACACTGGCTCTGACTTCACGTTCCCTGCCATTGCCACAAGTGGAAGATTTCGCTGAAACAAGGCTATCGCAACGTATTTCACAATTATCAGGCGTGGGATTGGTGAGTATCAGTGGCGGTCAGCGTCCTGCTGTGCGTATACAGGCAAATTCCAATGCACTCGCTGCTAATGGAATAAATATGGAAACACTGCGCTCAGCGATTGCTGCTGCGAATGTTAATGGAGCCAAAGGTAGTTTTGATGGACCGTTTTTATCGTACATGATTAATGCCAACGACCAATTACTGGATGCAGCAAGTTATCGAAAAATTATTATTTCCTATAATCCAATGACCGGTGCGCCAGTTTTTTTATCCGATGTAGCCAATGTCATTGATGGTGTGGAAAATACGGCACTCGCTTCCTGGATGAATACTGAACCTGCAGTGATCATGAATATATTGCGTCAACCGGGGGCAAACGTTATTCAAGTCGCAGATCAGATTCAGGAATTATTACCGCGATTACGCAATCTGTTTCCTTCAAGCGTCGATTTTAAAATTCTGACAGATCGTACCGATACTATTCGTTCATCAGTGAAAAATGTGCAAATCGAATTACTGCTCGCGATCTTTCTGGTTGTCGCTGTGATTTTTATTTTCCTGCGTAATCTGCAGGCAACATTTATTCCCAGTATTTCTGTACCGCTCGCGCTCGTTGGTACATTTGCTGCGATGTATTTGCTGGGATTCAGCATTAATAATCTCACCCTGATGGCATTAACCATTGCCGCAGGATTTGTGGTCGATGATGCCATTGTCATGATTGAAAATATCACGCGCTATGTCGAACAGGGAGAAACGCCGCTTAATGCTGCGATCAAGGGAGCGGATCAAATCGCATTTACGATTTTGTCATTAACCATTTCACTGACAGGTGTATTGATTCCACTTTTATTTATGCGCGATATCATTGGCAGATTATTTCGTGAATTTGCTGAGACGCTCGCTGTTACCATTTTTATTTCTGCCTTTGTTTCACTGACATTAACACCGATGTTATGTGCACGCATGTTGCGTCAGCGCAATGTCAATGAAGAAAATAAATATTCACGCAAGGCAGAAGATATTTTTAATCGCATTATCCAGCGTTATAGTCAAACGCTTGATTGGGTGCTGGATAATCAGCCTTTTACCCTGATTGTTTTTAGCATTACTTTGCTGATCACAGCGATTTTATTATTTACCATTCCCAAAGGATTTTTTCCCATTCAGGATACTGGTGTTATTCAGGGAATTTCAGAAGCGTCACAATCCATTTCTTTTGCTGCCATGACTGAACGTCAGCAAGCTTTATCACGTGTCGTGTTAAGTGATCCTGCCGTACAAAATATTTCATCTTATATTGGTGTGGATGGAGTGAATACCACACTGAATAGTGGTCGCATGTTAATTACGTTAAAACCTGTTGCAGAACGTGATGCGACAGCCAGTGAAATTATCCGTCGTTTACAGCCAAAACTGGCACAAATTGCTGGTGCGACTTTATTCATGCAACCGGTTCAGGATTTAACCGTGGATACGCGCGTGAGTCGCACACAATATCAATACAGTCTTGGTGGCCCAGATGCGGCAACGGTTGCGAAATGGAGTGATGCCCTGCTAAAGAAATTACAGCAGGAAAAAATATTGCAGGATGTAGCAAGTGATCAGCAGAATCGTGGTTTGCAGGCAATGGTTAATATTGATCGCAATACTGCATCGCGGCTTAACATCACACCACAAACCATCGATAACACTTTGTATGATGCATTTGGACAACGGCAAATATCGACTATTTTCACGCAGCGTAATCAATATCATGTGGTGCTGGAAATTGCAGATGGATTGCGACAATCTGGCTTGCATTCGTTTTCAAATATTTATGTGAATCCATCGACGACCAGCACACAAGGTACGACGACAACTACGACAACGACTGGTCCTATTCCCTTACATACGTTTACAACTTTGTCAGCAGAGCAAGGGCCGATTGTTATCAATCGTGAAAATCAATTTCCGGTTGCTACGCTTTCCTTCAATCTTGCACCTGATGCAGCGCTTGGCGATGCGGTGAAGGCGATAGAAAAAGTGAAACATGATTTGAATATGCCGGAAAGTGTGCAAAGTAGTTTTCAGGGTTCCGCGCAAATTTTCCAGAATTCACTGTCATCAGAAGGATGGCTGATTATTGCAGCGATCATCGTTGTTTATATTGTGCTGGGTGTGTTGTATGAGAGTTATATTCATCCCGTGACGATTTTATCTACCTTACCTTCTGCAGGTATGGGTGCATTACTGGCTTTGTTGTTAACCGGTAATGAATTAAGTGTGATTGCACTCATTGGTATTATTTTGCTGATTGGTATTGTGATGAAAAATGCCATCCTCATGATTGATTTTGCACTCGAGCAGGAACGCAAATATCAGCGATCACCACGTGATGCGATTCGTGAAGCTGCATTGTTACGCTTCCGTCCGATTTTAATGACGACGTGTGCGGCACTCTTAAGTGCGGTGCCGCTTGCCATTGGCAGTGGCATGGGAGCGGAATTGCGTCAGCCGCTGGGTATTTCGATTATTGGCGGCTTGATGGTGAGCCAGTTACTGACACTGTACACAACACCTGTGATTTATCTGACATTTGATCGCATGGCCAGAAGGGTTATGCGATGAATATTTCTGAAATTTTTATCAGACGTCCCAAAGGCACAACATTGCTCGCGATTGGTATTGCGATTGCCGGCATGATTGCCTTTTTTTTCCTGCCGGTTTCACCCTTGCCACAAATCGATTTTCCGACGATTTCAGTTTCTGCGAGTTTGCCAGGCGCTAGCGCAGAAATCATGGCAACATCGGTTGCGACACCGCTTGAAACGCAATTGGGACGCATCGCTGGTGTCACTGAAATGACATCAGTCAGTAGTCTCGGTTCATCACGTGTGACTTTGCAATTTGATTTATCACGCGATATCAATGGTGCAGCACGTGATGTACAGGCTGCCATTAATGCGGCTATCAGCAATTTGCCAACCAATCTGCCGAGTCAGCCGACGTATCGCAAGGTGAATCCTGCTGATGCTCCCATCATGATTTTTGCTGTGACTTCAGAGAAATATGACACGGGACAAATGTATGATGCGGCTTCCACCATCCTGCAGCAAAAATTATCCCAGGTGCCTGGCATAGGACAAGTGCTGGTGGGTGGCAGTTCCCTGCCTGCTGTGCGCGTGGAATTAAACCCAACAACATTAAACAAATATGGCATCAGTCTCACGAGTGTGGCGAGTCTGCTTTCTGCACAAAATTCCAATCTGGCAAAAGGTCAGATCACAGATGGCAAGAATGTTTTTTCCATTATCAATAACGATCAGATTTTCAAGGCATCGCAATATAAACCACTAATCATTGCTTATCGCAATAATCAACCCGTGAAATTATCCGATGTGGGAAATGTGATTGATTCGGTCGAAGATGTCAGAAATGCAGGATTGGCGAATGACAAACCCGCTGTGATTCTCGTGTTATTCAAACAGCCTGGTGCCAATGTGATTGAAACAATCGATCATGTGCGAGGCATGTTGCCGCATCTTGCTGCATCGATTCCATCGGGAATGAATCTTTCCATCATGATGGATCGCACGGGCACCATACGCACATCCTTGCATGATGTGGAAACAACTTTAATTATCGCCATGATACTCGTGATTCTGGTGACATTCTTTTTTCTTGGACGCATACGCGTGATGCTGATTCCTGGCGTTGTCGTACCGCTGTCGTTACTGGGAACATTTGGTGTCATGCTTTTATTGAATTACAGTCTCGATAATTTATCACTCATGGCTCTGACTATTTCCACAGGCTTTGTTGTGGATGATGCTGTTGTCGTGCTGGAAAATATTTATCGCTATCTTGAACAGGGAAAAAATCCAGTAGAGGCAGCATTAATGGGCGCAAGTGAAGTGGGATTCACGGTGTTATCCATGACGGCTTCCTTAATCGCGGTTTTCATTCCAATCCTGCTGATGGGTGGCATTCTCGGAAGATTATTCCGTGAATTTTCTGTAACTCTATCGATTGCCATCGTGATTTCCATGATCATTTCACTGACGATTACGCCGATGATGTGTTCGCAATGGTTATCAGCCGATGAAAAAGAGAAAAGTAATTTCTCGGTGCGTTTTGTAGATAAATTACGTGAACGTTATGCGATGAGTCTTGAGCGTGTATTGCATCATCCTGTGATCATGCTGCTCATTACACTCTTTACCATCGTCCTGACTACTTTTCTTTTCATCATTATCCCCAAAGGATTTTTTCCGCAGCAGGATACTGGGCGTATTATTGGTTCGATTCAGGCAGATCAGGATATTTCCTTTCAGAATCTGAAAAAGAAACTCGTGGATTATATTGATATCGTCAAGGCTGATCCTGGAGTGGAAAATGTCGTGGGATTTGTTGGCGGGACGACAGTGAATTCAGGTTCGGTTTTCATCACGCTGAAAGATCTTGCTGATCGCAAAATATCAGTCGATGGCATCATCAATCGTTTGCGTCCTCCACTTGCAAAAGTCGCTGGTGCCACACTTTATTTGCAGGCAGCACAGGATGTGATGGTGGGTGGAAGACAGGGTAATGCACAATTTCAATATACTTTGTCCGCTGATAATGTCAGTGATCTGAATAAATGGGCACCGATTCTGACGGAACAAAGCATGAAAATCCCACTGATTGCTGATGTCAGCAATGATCTCAGAAATCATGGGTTACAAGTATTTGTGACGATTGATCGCGATACCGCTTCGCAATTTGGACTGACTGCGGAACAAATTGATGCCACTTTGTATAATGCGTTCGGTCAAAGCCAGGTTTCCACCATGTACACTGCCATGAATCAATATCATGTCGTGATGGAAGTGGCGCCTGAATTTTGGCAATACCCGCAAACACTAAATGAGATTTATGTATTTCCACCGAATGGCAAAGCCGTCCCTTTATCTGCATTTGCAAGCTTTGCACCATCGACTACTTTGCTGCTGGTCAATCATCAGGGACAATCGCCGGCAGCGACGCTTTCATTTAATTTGTTACCCAATGTAGCGTTAGGCCAGGCGGTGAATGCCATTGATCAGACAGTGCAAAAAATGAATTTGCCCAATACGGTGCATGGTTCTTTTCGCGGTACAGCACAAGCATTTCAGGAATCGCTGGCGAATGAATCCTATCTCATTGCAGCAGCATTATTGGCTGTCTACATCGTGCTTGGCATGTTGTATGAAAGTCTGATTCATCCCGTCACGATTTTATCGACCTTGCCTTCTGCAGGGCTTGGTGCCTTGCTCGCATTGATGATCACTGGCATCGAACTCAGCATCATTGCTCTCATCGGTATCATTCTGCTTATTGGTATCGTCAAGAAAAATGCCATCATGATGATAGATTTTGCCTTGCAGGCAGAACGTGAAGAAAAATTATCGCCGCGCGATGCCATTTTGCAGGCAGCCGTATTGCGTTTTCGACCGATTATGATGACGACCATGGCTGCCTTGCTTGGCGCATTGCCATTGGTCGCTGGTTTTGGTCTCGGTTCTGAAATACGCAGACCACTGGGTGTGGCGATTGTTGGTGGTTTGATTGTCAGCCAGATGCTGACGTTATATACAACGCCTGTTATCTATCTCGTGCTGGATAGCGCGAGTTTATGGTGGAATCGAAAATGGAAGAATATATTTGGACAAACTGTGGAGGCAAAGCCATGATCCTTGCCCGAAGTTTTATTTTCCTGCTGGCGATTGTGTATGGTTTGAGTTCCTGCACAGTAGGGCCGAATTATGTGCGTCCACCTACGATTGTTCCAGTCAAATACAAGGAAGCGAAAGGTAAAAAAATCATTACTGCCAATCCATTCATTAAATGGAAAGTGGCAACGCCCAAAGATTTATGTCGTCCTCAGCAATGGTGGCTAATTTTTCAGGATGCGAAATTAAATGAACTGGAAAATTTACTGAATGGTAATAACCAGACCATCATCAATACTTATTACAATTTCATGCAGGCACGCTCGCTCGTTGATGAAGCAGCAGCTGCATATTATCCAACTTTGACCGGAGCACTTACCTTTACCCGACAAAAAAGCGGCAGTTCTTCTTCATTCATCAGCACATCGGGCGGATCCACTTCAACAGGTGTTGCTGCCACTGCAGGTAATGGTTCATCTACACTTAGCAGTTCGCATGTATGGTTGCTGGCAGCTTCATGGGAACCGGATATCTGGGGATTGGTGCGACGTACAGTGGAAGCCAGTCGTGCCGGTGCACAAGCGAGTGATGCGTTATATGCAGCAACACGTTTATCTTCACAGGCACTGCTTGCGCAAACTTATTTTGAATTGCGCGGCATGGATGCACTCATTGCGATGTTACGTGATACGGTAAAAAACGATCGCAAGGCATTACAAATTACTAAAAATCTTTATACAGCAGGTGTGGCAGGGCGCGCAGATGTCGTGCAAGCACAGAGTGTGCTGGAAGCTGCAGAAGCTCAGGAAATCAATACGCATATTCTGCGTGGTCAATATGAACATGCCATTGCGGTTTTAATTGGATTACCGCCAGATGCATTTTCATTATCACCTGTGGTTTATTCTTTTATTCCGCCTGACATTCCCATTTCTGTACCAACGGAATTGCTGGAACGACGACCGGACATTGCTCAGGCAGAACGATTGATGGTGCAGGCGAATGCACAAATTGGTGTAGCAATTGCAGCCTATTTTCCATCACTGACATTGAATGGTACGGGAAGTACAGGTGCGCCAACCTTCGGTCAATTATTTTCTGTGCCGACATTTTCATGGTCGCTGGGTGCGCAATTTTCAGAAACGATTCTTGATGGTGGTTTGCGTAATGCGACAGTGTGCGCAGCAAAATCTGGATATCTTGCAAGCGTTGCGAATTATCGACAAGTGGTACTCGCCGCATTTCAGGATGTGGAAGATAATCTGGTGTCATTGCGTGTGCTGAATCAGCAAGCTGTCGTGGAGAAAAAAGCAGTTGCCAGTGCAAAACTCGCCTTGCGGCTAGTGTTTAATCAATACAAGGCAGGGACGGTGAGTTATACCAGTGTGATTACCGCGCAAATCAACCTTTTAACAGCACAACAAAATGCCATCAATGTGGATTATGAACGCATGGTTTCTGCGGTCGGAGTAGTGCGAGCATTAGGCGGCGGATTGGTGAATCCGTTTAGGTGTTAGGTGAAAAATTTTAACTTTCGGCTCTGTCGATCATTTGTTTAACTTCATTATTTGTATGAATAAATGTAATTTTAATTTCTGGATGCTGATTGGCAAATACCCTGAAAATTTCATCTGCAAATGCTTGTCCTATAAAATCAACATCAGCGAAATCAAAGATAACAGTCTTGAATAATTCAATTCTTGCCAGCAAACGTTTTGCCTGGGAACGAGAAATTAATTTGTCGTTACCGTATTGTGCAAGTCGCACGGGAACAACAGTTTTATTAAATCCATAATCATCACCCGACGTATACTGATCAAATATTTTTTTGATTGCTCGTGAAGTATGATTATTTAATTTCATCCACACAAAAGTTCCATGTTCAAAACGATCTCTTTCCAATATCCAATCCTCTGGATGTCCAAACTTATGAGAAAAATAAACGCCACCCGATAAAATATCAAATGAATCAAGCATTCTTGATGTAAAAAATATTCCTTCACCACTATGTCTTTTGGGATCGGTGGTAAGTTTTCCCTTGGAAAGTTCAAGCAAGGCATGGCGTTCATCCAGCAAATTTAATGTTGTCTGAATTTTGCGGAAAATTCCTACGCCATCATCGTAAATTAACATTTCAGTGTTCGTTGCAGTTTTTTTTATCTGAATGCCAATCATTGAACCGCCTGAATGATCTATCGCATTATTGAACATTTCAGTAAAACCATAGTGCCAGATATTAAGTATATTATCGGGCATATTGCCTATTACTTTGCTTACATCATTTCTCCAGATAAGGTCTTCTGCCAAGCCTGATGTAATTTGCCAGGTTTGTTCCCATTCCAGCTGTGGTGCCAATTTGTAGATTCTATTTTGTGTCTTTCCAGTTTCAGTCAGCGCACCTTCACTGGTTAATCGTAATAAATGTTTGTTAACTGCCTGACGCGTAATGTTGAAATGCGTTGCGGTAATTTTACTGATATCAAGCGGATGCTTATCGACCTGATCGAGGATAAATTTACGAACATCTTCGCCTCTTGTTCGGATTTTCATGGTTTTTACTCCTGCGCTTTGTCAACCTTACGAAAAAGATTGTCAACCTTATGGCCGCTTATTGTCAACCTTACGAAAAAGATTGTCAACCTTGTCGGGAATAAACATATGGAATATATTAATATTTTTTATTTAATATTTATTCGAGTAATACTGAGCTTATTTCCTCCAACTTGACAATTTCAAATAAACTGCCAACATTTCAGGAAATTTTTTAGAGGCTCATTATGCGCGAATTACTCACTCTGCCGGAAGGCACCAGTCGTTTACTGTTACATTCCTGTTGTGCTCCGTGTTCAGGTGAGGTCATGGAAGCGATGCTGGCATCTGGTATCAATTACACGATTTTCTTTTATAACCCCAACATCCATCCCTTAAAGGAATATGAGTTGCGCAAAAGTGAAAACATGCGTTTTGCCGAGAAACATCATGTTCCTTTCATTGATGCCGATTATGACAAGGACAACTGGTTTGCACGCGCCAAAGGTATGGAAATGGAACCTGAGCGCGGCATACGCTGCACCATGTGTTTTGATATGCGTTTCGAACGTACAGCTTTATATGCACATGAACATGGTTTCGATGTCATCACCAGTTCGCTGGGTATTTCACGCTGGAAGAACATGGAACAGATTAATGATTGTGGTGTGCGTGCCGCTTTGCCTTATCCGAATCTTGTTTACTGGACGTATAACTGGCGTAAAAAAGGTGGTTCTGCGCGCATGCTGGAAATTTCCAAACAGGAACAGTTTTATCAGCAGGAATATTGCGGTTGTGCTTATTCGCTGCGCGATACCAATCAGTGGCGCCTGAAAAATGGTCGTGAGCGCATCAAGTTAGGTGAAAAATATTACGGTGTGGATGAAGAAGGGAAAGAACCTATTGATTGACCGATGTGAAGCGGTTTTGATATTGTGAATTGTTTTTAATCATCATGGAGCTTGGATATGGATATCACGGGAATTATCACCAGCCTGATCGGCGGTGCAGTTGGCGGCAACATTTCTGGTGCTGCGCTTAAAGATAAAAGTCTGGGTGCAATTGGTAATACCATTGCAGGAGCAGTTGGTGGCGCAGCAGGTGGTTATATTTTACAGGCTGTTGGCATCATGACTTCCCTGGGTGTTGCAGATATGACAGTGGGATCCATTGCAACAGCAGGGGGTGTCACAGCTGTGTGTGGTGCGGTTCTGACAGCAATTGTCGGTTTCGTAAAAAATAAAATGGGTCAATAAATTCAAAATAATCAACGGATAGTAGTCTCTCTGCTATCCATTGATTTTCCTGCCAATTCAAACCTTCTTTAGATTATTTTTTGACTAAAACTAGTCATTAATATATTATTTCGCCAAATTATACTTTCGAGGGGTTAAATAAAATGCAAAGCAATCATAACAAACCAGGCTGGATGAATAACGAAGATCGAGAATCTGTCATCAAAGTATTGAAGGATTTTGATCTTCTTACTCAGCAAATTATCGAGCGAGTAAAAAACGACAATAATATTAAAATTTCTAATTATCTGGATGCTCCATTTGAGAAGGTTGCTGAAACTTTGTATGCGAATAGGCACAAAGACGAAAATTCAAAGAATAAGTTTAACCATTTTCTTCGGTTGGTTTTCACGGGTTGGATATCTCTTGGAGTGATAGTAAAAATCTGGTGCAAAATGCCAGAACATCAATTGTTTGAATATATCTATCCCTGCCTGGAAAAAGCCATTCTGCATGGCAATGCAGCAGCGTTATATTTGCTGGAACAAACATGGGAAATAAAATTATTACCTCTTGGTGGTTATTGCTCACGTTTAAATTCACATCTTATGTCAGCTTTGGAAGTGGCAAACAGTAGCAAGAAATTAAACTGGCTGCTCGACAGACTTGTGAGATATAGCTCGTTAATTGACTATACTGATTCCCGCAGTGATCTTGGTAATAGAAAAGTAGTGTATTTCAAAGCTGATTCTAAGGGTGATCTTTTGGAAGAAATACCATTGCTGGAATTATTGGCAAACAAATGCTTCACAAATTTTAAATCACAAACTTTCGATGATTCACCAATTTCAATAGAAATAAACGATGCGATTCACGAATATGTGCAGTCACATGGTTCCAAACTTAATTTTGCGCAATTCAAGGCTGAGTTTTTTAAATTAGGACAACAGCATATTGCGCAGCAAGAAAAAAATAAGATGGTATCAAGAAAGGAGCGATTTGAGGATTGTTTTATTCATCTCGATGCAATCTATGCAACTGGTAGTTATGATACTTTCAAAATTGATGATAATTTTCAGGAAGAAAAAGAAGAAGAAAATAGCATAAAAATTCTAATGTGGACTTATTGTTATCCTGATGAAAAGGTAAGTTATTTCAGCACAGAAAACTTTGTCAAAAAATTGGGCGGTCGTGATTATGAAGAGCGCACTACTGCTTCTGGCGAAAAAGTTTTTTACACGACAGTTGATGGCGTCAGATATCAATTTGTAACTGCGGCATATAAGCAAGGTATAAAGTGGAATGTCAGCGAAGCTATTAATCTAAACGGAAATTGGAGTGATTTCTATAATTCTTGTGAATGCAATAAACATGATTATTCCAAAAACGCTGCACATTATAGTCCTGCCAACTTTTTTGAAAAAATTAGCAAGGAATATCGCTCAGAATCCTACGTGCAAAGTAAAAAGATAATTGAGCCGACGATCGATACTTCCATTCAGATTTTAGAAACTAAGCATAATGATGTCATTAAGCAGGAAGAAGAATCAGATAGTTCCTATTCGATTCGTGAGGAAAAAGTAATAACAAATGCAGTTACTTCTTTAACGGTAAAACAGAAAGAGGCAAATGCACTGGATGAATTAAATAAAGATCCTTTATTAAGTAAAATTCTAAATACAAAATGTACTATTTATCGATTGAAATTTAATTTTAATCCTGAAGCATTTACTTTGCATGGTTACATCAGAAACCTGCAGACCTCGAGTAATATCGAATCCAGAAAAAAAGCCCATGAAATAATAACCTGTTTGAAAGATCATGATTTTGCAAACGTGAAAAAACATCTTGCAAAAAACAAGAATTGGGATATGACAGAGACAACTGGAACCAAAATCTGGAATGCCTTATTGCTTATATATCCTGAAATGTTGCAAAAACAGCAATCGCAGCATATCGTCGTGCGGAATAATGGTAAGAAATAAAATTATAAAAGTGAACTGTCGACATTTTGTCGACAGTTGAATGAACTCATGAAATATATCAATTGCCCACAAGGTTCTTACCGATCCAGAAGGAAGAAAAAATTACGATCAGCAAATGCAAACCAGGGAAAAGCGCTCGCAATGACGATCTCACCTCGCCGCACAAAATTGAATGTTGCAAATTTAGAATGTTTTTTCGTTTCCTGCTTTATTTTCATTCTTCTCAGCTAATACATTTTGCAGAAATTCTAATGCCATATTTGTTTTGCGCTGCATTTCTTCACATATCAAAAAATTCTTTAAAATGCTTTGTTAATCGCAGGAATTGTTTTCACGCTTGTTACTTTGCTCAATTTATCACGCCTGATTTTTAAATTTGAATTGCGGGTCGGTGGGAAGTTGATTCCACTCTGGGCAAATGCAATGGGGTTTATCGTTGCATTATGTCTTGCTATCTGGATGTTTTATTCTTATGTGCAAATCTGAAGGTGAGCTCTGAAGCGCTCTGAAGTTGCTTTGCTTCAGGGTTTGTCTTCAGTGTAATCGCTTAAACTGCTTACTTTGATGTATTTAAGTGATGCTGCTTGATTAAATTTAACTCTGAAGTTATACTCTGAAGTATAAACTTAATTTGAACTTCAGAGTATAACTTCATAGCTATGGATATCACAACATTACTTCAGTCGCAGGAAGGTAAAATTCTTGAATTTAAGCAAGATCTTTCATCTCATGAGAAGGTCTTGAAGACGTTAGTGGCATTTGCAAATACATCTGGGGGTACTTTAGTTATTGGTGTAGAGGATAAAACAAAGAATGTTCTGGGAGTAGATGAACCGCTTAATATGGAAGAGCGTTTAGCAAATATAATCAGTGATGGAATTTCCCCAAGATTGGTTCCGAACATTGAAATTTCTCCCTGGCGTAAAACGTATATCCTTATAATTGAGGTTTACCCAAGTAATAACAGGCCACATTATTTAAAAAGTAAAGGTTTAGAAAAAGGCGCGTATATCCGCATCGGTTCAACAAATCGTCTCGCAGATTCTGTCATGATTGGTGAGTTGCAGCGTATAACCAGGTCAGAATCGTATGATGAGCAACCAATGACAGAATTAAGCTCTGAAGAAATAGACTTCAAGGTTGCTTCAGAGTTGTTTTCAGAGTACAGAGAACTAAAAAAATCCGATCTTGAAACATTAAAACTAATTACTAAATATCAAGCACGAAATGTTCCAACAGTGGGCGGACTTATTTTATTCGGAAAGAATAGAGGGAAGTATTTTCCGGATGCATGGATACAGGCTGGACGGTTTAAAGGAAGTGATAAGCAAGAAATCATGGATTCCCAGGAATTTCATTCATATCCAGTTATTGCTGTTAGCGAGGCAATTAGTTTTATTCAAAAGCATCTCATGCAAGCAGTTGAGATTAAGGGAGTACGCAGGAGTGAAAAGTGGAGTGTTCCAATAATCGCTATTCGTGAGGCAGTTATTAATGCGGTAGCTCATGCAGATTATGCGCAACGAGGTTCGCCTATCCGAATAGCAATTTTTAATAACAGAATAGAAATTGAAAACCCAGGCTTGATTCCCTTTAATCTTACATTTGAAGATTTATATAGAGGTATTTCAAAGCTGCGTAATCCGGTTATTGGGCGTGTTTTTCATGAGTTAAAATTAATTGAAAGATGGGGCAGTGGAATTCGAAGAATGATTGAAGCATGTTTGAGTGCAGGATTAGAGAAGCCAGTATTGGAAGAGATCGGGATTCACTTTCGGGTAACAATATTTACTGAACAAATACATCCTAAAGATGTCGTAAAGCTGGATGAAATAGACAAGTCCATCCTGATGTTGTTGAAAAAAGAAAAGGGTTTATCGACCAAACAGATTGCAGACAAGATTGCTCTTTCTACAAGGGCAACACGATCACGTCTTCTTGGGTTAATTAATAATAGCTTGATTACCGAAGTCGGGTCGGGCCCAAGGGATCCAAAGAAAAAGTATTTTTTAGTTAGATGATAAATGGCCAGAGACAGAATCGAACTGTCGACACAGGGATTTTCAGTCCCTTGCTCTACCAACTGAGCTATCTGGCCATCACAAAAATGAGATGCTAATTAAACAGATACCAGCATGTTGAGTCAAGCAAATTTTCCTTGATTCAGCATCATTTCTAATGTCATTCTCTGTATCAATCTGCAGGCAACTCAACAAGGACTCATCATGCAAAAGGCGCTTAAAATCTTTATTATTCTTCCGCTGACTTTTTTATTGTCTGCTTGTCTTACTGATCGATTTGAAACCTTTGAGCCATATTCGACCTTCGATGAACGCATGGCCACTTATGATGGTCAGCGTCCAGCTCCTGCTTATCCGCCTTATCCATCGGGATATTATTCTGACCAGTATGCATATCCACCTGATGCCTATCCGCCAGATTATCGACCACAACCAGCGCCTGCGCCAAAGCATGCTGCATCGCATGCAGCTGCTTCAGCTTCGAGTGGCAATACGGAAGTGCCGTTTGATAGCAGCAGATCAGCAGGTAAACATCCGATGAATGTGGGCGGAATGAACGACAATTCAAATGATTGATTGTGGAACAAATCCAGCTGGCTTTTCACTGCCTGCGCCGAATAAAAATTTATCCATTTCTTCCAGCAGAAAAGCGCGTGATTTTGCATCACGCATGCTCAAACGATATTCATTGATCAACATGGTTTGATGCGTAATCCACATTTGCCAGGCTTGTTTTGAAATCTGATCGTATATTTTTTTGCCGATTTCTCCCGGCATTGGAGCATTCTCCAATCCTTCAGCTTGCTTGCCTAATTTTGCGCATTCTATGAATCGACTCATCGCAGCTTTCTCATAATCAGTTGTACTGGTTTTGGTACGCCAACGGTTGCTGGCTGCAAAAGGTTATACCAGATTTGCTGATTATCTTCCATGACACGTAATGGCAGGCGTTTGATGGGAACAATAACGGGATGAATCTGCAAATGATAATGGCTAAAAGTATGGCGAAACGAGGCAAGATATTGATGATCAATCATATTTAATCGGAAAGTTTTTTTGCAAAATGCAGATAGTTTTTCCTGATCAGGCTCGCCTTCCATTTCTGGAAAACTCCATAATCCACCCCAGATGCCAGTCGGTGCGCGCTTATACAATAACACTTCATTTTCTTTTTGCAGGATAATCATGCTCGCAGTGCGCACAGGTAATTGCCGCGTTATTTTTTTTATCGGCAATAAATGTGCGATATTTTCATTATGTGCAACACATGTTTTTATCAACGGACAACGTTTGCAATCGGGCGTGCCACGCACACAAATCGTTGCACCTAAATCCATCATGGCTTGTGTGTAATCAGCAGCACGTTTTGCTGGCATGAAATTTTCAGCATGTTTCCATAATATTTTTTCTATATTTTTATCTGCAATTGATTCAGTGATGCCATGAAATCTGGTTAGCACACGTTTCACATTGCCATCAAGAATCGCAGCTTGCTGATTGAATGCCAATGAAAGAATCGCACCTGCCGTCGATCTGCCAATGCCAGGCAAGGTTTGTAAATCCATCAAATTATCAGGGAATTTGCCTGCGAAATTGTTTTGCACCATTTTGGCTGCGCGATGCAAATTGCGTGCGCGACTGTAATAACCCAGTCCTGCCCATAATTTTAAAACTTCATCTTCATGTGCATTGGCAAGTGTTGCAAGATCAGGGAAGTGTTGCATGAATGTTTCGTAATAAGGAATAACAGTATTCACTTGCGTTTGCTGCAACATGATTTCTGATATCCAGACACGATAGGGTGTTTTATTTTGTTGCCATGGAAAATGTTTGCGGCCATGTAAATCAAACCAGGCAAGAATTAATTTCTGGAATTGTGAAGAATTTATTTTCATTTTATTTTATATGTTCAAGATGATGATGAAATATTTCATATACCATTGCTGCTGCTAATTTTGCTGTGCGATGATCAATGTCATAGCGTGGAATTAATTCTGCAATATCATAACTAACGACTTTGCCGGATGATGCAGCCTGACGTAACAAGGGAATGACATGCCAGGGATTTAATCCCAATGGTTGAATGGAGCTAACGGCTGGTGCAAATGCAGCAGAAAATACATCCAGTGACAGGCTTAAATAAATGCGCTCATTTTCATCGATAATTCTATCAATAAAATCAAAACATTTTTCCTGTAAACCTTGATGTAATTCATCTGCAAGAATAAATTTCACTTTGAGTTTTTTTGCGATATCAAATGACTGACGAATATCACCAGCATGTTGCACGCCAATGCAGTTGTAATCAAAACGTTTTTTATTGGCAAGATGATCATGTGCAATTTGATAAAACGCGGTCGTTGCACTGCCATGTTCAATCGGGTGAGTAGGGTGCAAATCAAAATGTGCATCGAAATTGATAATGCCAAGATGTTTTTCCCGCGGATAATTTTTTATTATTCCCTGATAATGTCCCCATGCCATTTCATGTCCACCACCCAGGACGATCGGATGAATCCCTTTGGCAAGAAACATGGCAATCACTTCTGCCAATGCTTGCTGGGAAGTTTCCAGATCATTATCCGTGCAGATGATATCGCCAGCGTCATAGCAATCGATATTTTGTTTTTGCACAGGTAATTTCGCGAGTTGCTGGCGAATGGCGATTGGACCATCAGCTGCGCCTGCTCGTCCAAGATCGCGCTTGATGCCTTCATCACATTTAAATCCGATGAGGGCAAATGTGGTAGGCGTAGATTTTACAGGTTCTTGTGATAATACATTTAGCAAACGTATATGTTGATAAAAACAGGAATCAGACGGAACATCCGCACGACCTTGCCATATCCTCGGATCAGGTGGTACGTAACGTGATTCCCATTTCATTGTTTATGCTACTGCTTCAATTCTCGCACCTGCTTTTTGCAGAAAATCATCTGTACTCATGACAGAAGCATATGAGTTTTGTAATGCTGCAAGAAAAGCATAATGTACGTTTTGTGCAGGGATGACTGAATGATTAAACTCCAGCTGTCGGGCAGTACAAGCATCCTGTAATACTGTGCAGCTAAAGCCAAGATCAAATGCAGCGCGAACGGTGGCATCAATGGCTGAGTGTGTCATCATGCCGCAAATGACCAGATGATTAATCTGATTTTTAATCAGATGATTCAGAAGACTGGTGTCCTTGAAGCTATTGGGATAATGCTTCTTGATAATGGTTTCGCCTTTAACGGGTTGTACTGTGTGATAAAATTCTGTGCCTTTTGTGCAGGGAAGAAAATAAGTAGCATCAGGCTGGGTGGAAACATGTTGTATATGAATAACAGGAAGTTTTTTATTTCTACAGGCATGTAGAACAATTTCAGCCCGATTACAGGCTTCA